>Ga0210059_1006654_pt1 | contig 18493 bp, 7 predicted proteins | sample Ectturendosymbi2_FD_188042 | JGI IMG/M metagenome (GOLD analysis project Ga0210059, IMG submission 188042) | Ecteinascidia turbinata endosymbiont from Florida, USA - Sample 2 (SPAdes) (version 2) | ecosystem: Host-associated > Tunicates > Ascidians > Unclassified | place: Key West, Florida... | reverse complement strand
TTTGGATGTCAGTATTGTCCACAGAAAAATGCTGTTGCAATTTACATACAAAATTAACGGCCTGGTAGCCTATATAGGCTAATTGCTGATGGTGCTTTGCTTCCAAAAAGTACTGTAGGACACCACGTTTGCTGGAATGCAACCTAATCGTATTTCAGCTGCAGAGAATTGGGTGTTATAGTAGGTATCTGTAGGATTGTGATAATCCCTTTGTGTTGTCTGACGCATGCTGAAACGTTGCAGAAACCTGTGCAAAGAAATGATTTGTAATCCTGGCATAATGTTTTTGCCTTTCATCAACCTAGCAAGCTGGGTTTTGTGAAAAGTAATGACTACTGTGGCTCTTAAGTGCTGTCGCAGAAGACTGAATCTCCGTTTGTCATTTGTAACTGGAAAACCTACAGCTCTACAACGACCAAAAGAATTAGTTTACTCGTGAAGCTAGCGCCGCTAGCCTAAAGTCAGCAGCACAGAACACCCAACCCAGTCGTTCTGAAGCGCATGTAAACACACAGCTGCAACGTTCTCGTTTTGGTTCAATTGCACCCAGCCCTTTTGACGTCAAAACTCCCTTCGACTGCACTTGCTAGCACAACCATGTAAATAGGCCTACTGTGACTACAGGAAGGATACTGTTCGTAAAAGCAGCGTGCAGCGAAGGAACAGAATTGCACAAAAGTTAACTGGACTTTCATTAAAACGGTTAATATGCACACATTATGTAGCAAAAACTATACAAAAAATCCAGTTGTGTGTCTGTATTTTAGCTTTCCCTCAGTAAAGGAATGTGCCTGATATCATCGCTGCCACCGTTACATTTTAAATAGCTCTGCTTCTTGTCTGCGTATGAATGTAATATAGCAACAAAAAGCTTTTGGGCAGGCGGAAAAGTATACACGAAGTATGAACAATGTCCTGTAAAGACTATTGCAACATAGCATTTGGACTCCTTGACGAATGGGAACACATATAACTTTCCCGTGTTGGTTCAGTGATTGACTTGTTGTCTCCTGATGCCAAGCACCAAGACAAATTTGTTGTGCCGGTTCTTCACATTGCCATAGGAACGTCAACCAGGGCGTCTAAAAAACAATGTTCTGACCGAGGCTAATGAAAAACTCTTGCCTCAGTGAAAATGATGAATAGCAATACTCCATCAATGAGCAACTTGTAGAATATTCCACAATTTTCAGAACCCTATTCTGAGAAGACATTGAGGCAGTCCCGTTACGACGGAGGACTTTGATGGGCTTAGCCCCCCAAACAAAGTTCCACGCCCACCAAATTGATATATGAAACACCATCAATAAGGAGTTTTTGTCAAATTTTAGAATGTCAAACCCCCCTGCACAAGCGTAAACCGCTCGTATTAATATCTTCTGGTGAGGATTCTGCATTGAAAAAAAGCCTAAAGGACCTTTGAGGAACATGTTCCGGAAAAAGATCAGCTGTTTGTTGCAAAGACACAGGATTAAGATTCTCAATAACGCTTGATATGAGAAAAGACCACAAAACTCAGAAAAATTTCATTTCAGTAGCTTTAGCGCCATGATTACATTTGACATTTGGCAAATGACGATAGCGCCATTTGTATCAAAGCACCATTCCCCACTTCTGAACTCAAAGCACATAGGCCCACATATTTCTGAAAAATGGTTCAGCTGATTAAACGTGAGGACAATCTTCGCAATCCAGTAAATGCAGTCAACCACGTTCATGTACGTACCAAATGTTTCATGGTACTAAATGTTTCACAATTGCTGACTAAAACCAAAACTTTTAAGCTAAACCAAAGCCTGACTTGCGCAGATTTTGGCATTTACGTCGCGACTTGTGTGATATGTCATGTACAGTATGTTGGTCAAACTAGCAACAAATGTTTCAAAAGATGGTCAGCGCATCGCAGTAATTGGAACACACAATATTGTAAAACTGACAGCGACAAGGACCAGAAGGCCTTGTCGCGGCACTATTCAGAAAACCACGGCACTATAAACAAGCCACCTTTGCACGAAGCATACACCATTACTTTTGTCGAACAACCAAGTTGTCACTCTCTGGATATCTGTGAAAATAAATGGTATCACCTAAGTGACGCGCAAATCAACATTCAGAACAGGATCCTCCCCCATGTGAAATAATTATTACGATGCTTTGTGCTGTTTGATTCAATCCGATGTTGTCTTCCGCTTCGTGCGCTAGCTTTTCTCTCAACATAGCTTGCTTACTCCCACCGCAGCGTTTAAAGCGAACTCGTGGCAGGTTTAAATGCGTACTCCAGAGACTTACTGCCCGCACATGGCTTACTATTTTTCTCTACCATTGTTAGTCATTTCACCAAGAGTTAGTTTTTAGTTGGAGAAATTTTTCAGCCATTAGCATCAACTAGTTAGATGTTTCCGGCATTGATTTATTTGAGTAAACGTCTTTTTAATTTTTGAGTAAACACTTATTTCATGAGTCACAGTTTTTCATTGTCGCCACTAGTATTCTTGACGTCAGTCAGTTTATTAAGATGTTATGATTTATGAGCTTGTGTTACGACATTTTGATTGTAGTCTTGAGTTTGTTTTCTCTGCTGTTACTTCAGCCTTTCAACTTTTCACCCGTAAGCTTTGCTTGCAATTTTCAGGACTGAGGATGCGTAATTTTATGTGAAATCGATTTCCTATTAAAAATTTGCTGATCGATTCCTTGCTTACACCCATCGTGGAAGGTATATACACGTTCATGCCATGAAACATGAAGCTGAAAGCAATATTACCAATAAAACTTCTAATCACAAAACAACTTAAGCTTGCTAGACTTCACTAACAGCTACATCCACTAACAGTAGCTGATGATTGAACCCTAACCAATAAGTAAATAGGCACTAACTGATATTGATGCACACTAAAATATGTAATACAGCAAAATGGGCACAGCAACACTACATCTCTAACCTCCACAACTCACAACACACAAATGTAATCTGACATCACGTTGTCTTGAGCCTGATGGCTGATAGTGGACTGATGGGATGCTATGGTTGCGGGCTGGTGCTCTGCTGTGAATGACACGTCCGGTGTAACAGCGCTTTTTTCACACATTTGCAATTGATGCGAACAACATTATATCCTTTAAATCTTTGCAACATTTCTTTTTATGATTGTGTTGGCGTCAAATCCCAAAACAATGAAATTTGAAAATCCTGATCCTGATCTGGTGACTTGAATAAACCGTAGTCCTGATCCGAACTGGTTTGTTCAAAATGTGGTGAACCCTGCCGGACTCGAGTCCTGAATCCTGATCCTGTAAACCTCTGGAAGGTCAATCAAGGGCTCTAAAGACGCGGAGGATCGCCTAGTTCAAAAACAATTTTGATTCAAAAAAGACTCATTGGATTGGCGCCCAGGGACAGGTAAAGATGATTAGAAATTAAAAAACATGACGCCACCAAGAGAAAACCCCACACGCAAATTAAATATTTTTTTAAAATCGAAACCACCAGACCTGCTAAATCCGTAAATGGTTTGAACACTTCTCTAGCTACAGCAGCTGGCGAGCATTGGCCAAAAAGTGCTGGCCGCTACAGTGGCCGGCGCAGGCGTCAAAGGGCCCTTTCAGTCCCGTGTGGGCCACGTTTTTTGCAAAGGTTTGCAATCCTACAAAATACCAGCCGTTAGAGCTAGAGAGCTGTTCAAACCCTACGGATTCAGCAAGTCTTCTAGTTCAGATTGACAAAAATTTTTTGTCTGCTTTAGATTTGGGGTTTTCTGGAGGTGACGTCACAAGTGGGGTGTTTTTGCGTTTTTTGGCCACATTTACCCGGCCCTGGGCGCCAATCCATTGAGACATTTTTTGTCTCAATTTTTTTGGAAATTAGGCCAAGATCCGCGTGTTTAGCAGAGGTGGAACCGGATCCGGATTGCCGGAGTCGACTCCGGGAGGATTCTGCGTTTTTCTTTCGGACCCGGATTAAAAAATCTGTGAAAAACTGGACCCAGATCCGGAGTTATTTTTCCATTTCAGCAGTAGTAGGAGTCTGTGCGGTCATTTCTTAGGCAAACACGTGGGTAAATTACAGTTGGATCGATGATTGTAGCTGGAGTCTGAACAGGAATCAGAGTCTTAAGTTTGAAGAATAGCCGGACCCGGAACTAGACCCGGAACAGGACCCGGATTCAAAAATTTTGGAACAGGGGCAGAATTGGAGTCTGAAATAGTTTGTCCGGCCACCTCTGGTGTTTGGAAGTCTTGAATGTCTTTCTAGCATATCTGGAGCCAAAATTATGGATAAAAAACAAAAATTGGTGAAAATTTCCGCACCCACCAACTCCAACCTGGGATGGATTACACCCATTTTCTAAATACCCATCATTCGCCAGCAGATTCCCAGTTATGGCTGGCCAAAGTTTGCATTGAGAGGGTAAAATATACCTTTTCCGAAATTTTTTGAATTTGGTCAAAAACTGGGTTTTTGAGTCATAATATCGGCCACAGATCAATCAAGGGCTCTAAAGACGCGGATTTTCGCCTAGTTTAAAAAAAAACCTTGAGTCAAAAAATGTCTCAATGGGTTGGCGCCCATGGCCAGGTAAACTCGGCCAAAAAGCGAAAACATTGTGACGTTACCTCCAGACAGGGCCGCAACCAACTGATATTTTCCGGGGGGGCAAAATGATGTAACTTGTTGCTGCACCTAACAAATACATACGTTTGTGAAAATCTTGGAGGAGCAATTGCCCGATTGCCCCCCTCTGTTTGTGGGCCTGCCTCCAGATAACCCCAAATCCAAAGTGAAAACAACTTTTCTTTCGATCTCAAGTAGAAGACTTACGGAATCAGTAGAGGGTTTGAACAGCTCTCTAGTTATTTAAGCTATTAATGCATGTGTAAAAGTAAAAACATCTGAATCCCTGAGCAAGACAATGAACATGCCTCTATGCGTTGCTGAACACCTCAATCTGATCAATTTTTATTTTTTTCTGCTAGACCCCAAAACCACGTGTACACAATCATTTACCTCGAAATCTGATGTTAGAATGTTTTCATTTCTCTCCACTGCTGGATCCTGTATGACTATGAGTGAATGCAGTTATAGTTGGGGTGCTGTCAAAGTGTTTTTCCTCTCATTGTTGATTGTGTACACATGGTTTTGGGGTCTCGGTTGAGGCCTTGCAAACCGAGTGCTTTAGACTTAACTATTGCTAATACATGGGTTCGCTCTAGCAATTAAGTCAAGGGGGACACTCATAATTCTCAGATTACTTAGTCTCCCCAAGCTTCTGTCCTGCATCTAAATACCGAAATACTTTGCAAGATATCACTAATGAAGGTTTTGTATGAACTTTTATTATCTCACTAAATTATGTATACAAAAAACAGAGTGACTCACCAATAGTGCAATGATCAGTACGCGAATCAACTCTCCAATTCTCAATGCAACTCAACAGAAACGCAAGGAAAGCCTCAACCAACCACAGTTTGATAAGCACTTTAGTTTAAACGAAATACTAAAACTGACTGACTTCTCAGCGCGTCTATGGCTTTTATGCATAGCGTCAGTCGTTTATTGTCCCGCCTTTCGAGGCTTCGTTTTTCTTACAGGATGTTATGACGTGACGAGTACCTTCTTCAGTTATTTCCTAAGGTAGTGCTTTAGACTGGGTTGATTTGAGATGATAGAAGTTTGCACCGTATGAAACAAAGCGACAGAGCTTCGCCGTATTTTGGTTTTCACGGAACAAAGCGACAGAGCTTCGCCGTCTTACGTTTTTATGAAACAGAGTGACATAGCCTCGTCGTGTTGCGTTTTTATGAAACAGAGTGACATAACTTCACCTTGAGTTCGTGTTACAGGACAAAGTGACAGATCTTTGCTTTGAGTTCGTGTCACGGGCAGACTGTCAGAGACTTACTTTGTAGTCAATGACTAGTCTAAAGCGACTTGGGACGCTCGTCAAAGGATCAAGCCAGACATTATTTTGCCTCGCGACCCCAAGACTTCCAGTGAAGCGCTACAAAAACTGAAAAAGGCATCTGCCTTCTGACAATACCAGTTCTTGCAGAGGGCGGCTCATTTGGACAAGCCAAACAACATCTCCCCTGGACAAGTCACTTTTTGAAGAACTCACGCTGCAACACGTGTTAGGGCTTGCCCACAGACATGCGCAACACTTACAATGCAACACCCGAGCCTGGCTACATTGCAAGGCAGAACCTTCGAAGTTTTATCTCCGACAGCTGACCAAGGTAGGGCAGACTGCCAGAGAGAGAACAAAGTCAATTGGTGTTAGACCAAATTCTGCTTCAATCTTGTAAAATCAGCCCTATTTATACCCAGTTCCAACCAATCATGTTACAATTCTGATTGACGCACATCCGTTGTCTAGGCAACGGATATGAATCAGAACATGATTGGTACATCCTTTCACTGGGCGTTTCCGGTCTTGTCTGCTTTGTCATGCTTGTTTATCAGTCTCGTCCGAGAGTCGACTCAGCAGGTCGCATTTACTTCTGGCGTTCTGCGCAGTTCTTGGTTTCCGGGTTTCCTTAATTAATTTCACAGTATGTTTAGCTTTTCTTTCATTGTGAACCTTGGCTTATTGCTGACATTCTTCATGCTTCATTGTTTTCGAATTTCTTTGGTTGAAACCGCTGTATTTTCAGCCTTTCAGTAGCTGTCCAGCAGCCTTCCAGTAACTGCACAATCTAGCAGTTGTTCGGTAGTTTTTTACTTTAGTTTCCAGCTTGTCCTTCAAGTTCGGTTGTTGTGACTTCAAGTTCTTTGACATGTAGAGAACAATGTAATTGTTCTGCTACAATTGTGATAACACCTACTCTGCAATGCACCATGACTAACCATTTGCGTGCTCATTTTTTATTCGTGTACATCTGTGATATGGACCATCAGTTTGTAGTGAAGCCACAAATACATACAAGATTTTGATGGAAATAGTCGCGCATCAGCTAATGTTTATTTAAAAAAATGTAGGCATGTTTTTGAATCAGATGTTGCTGCTGATTATCTCAAACTATATCACTAACAATGAGAAGCTCATACACAACAGACTATGTTATTAGATATGTGCTTGTGAACGACCTTTGTTGATAAATTTTAAAGAGTTTGTTATAATTCAACAATCTGCAAATCATTTTTTAGGAAGATTAGCCACTGCACAAAAATAGGACCTATTTACTTTTTATTGGGAAAAACGTTTTCATAACAACAAATTGAATTTATTCATTTTGCTTGATGTTATATCATGTGGAGTGGTTTATGATCAAATAATAAAATATCGTCTGAAGAAGTCGCATGTTTTTTTCCGCCAATAATTCCTCTGTTGCTTGAATACACTTCATTGTAATATGTGAGGCAAAGTTATTTTATTTAAGATCGATCAACAAAAAACTTAAAATAAACTTTGTTGATGTTTATGTAAAAATGCACAGCAGTTTACATTTCTTTTATAAATGATAACGATATAAATATTTAATTTTGCTGGATTTTAAATGTTACTTGTGTGTAGCACCATTGGTAAAATCTAGGCCCGAAACCAGCGATGGACACCATGAGGGGCAAAGAGTTTTCTGAGAGGGGCCCAAAATTTTTGAACTGTGTCCAATAGTTCTGAACTATGTCCAACACATTTTTCCATGGAGGATGAAAAATTTTCTAGAGGGGGCTTCGCCCTCCCTGCGCCCCCTCTGGTTACGGGCCTGGTAATATCTCTATTCATTGGGCGGTGTGGTTTTGAATGCATAAATCACTGATAGACTAGGTTACCTCAGCCAACCTTTTTTAAATGTTTACTTTAACAAAAAGGATAGTGTTTTTATCTTACACTGCGTGGAAAGATAACAAAGAGTGATAAAATTACGGCTTTTGCAAACATAGAGTTAGTTGAACTGTTCAATGAACAATGGAAGGAATTGTGCATCAGACCAACTTTTATAAGCATTTTTCTTGTTACAAGTTCAAGTTGCTTTCCACAGCAGGTTATTCGTTTTTTAGCAAGATAACAAGAATCACTTTAATTTTAATTGATTTGATTACGGCCAGACACGAGGTCCATATTATGAACACACACACTCTGCAGAACGCAGGTCGATAAAAACAGACATAACAGAACATAGCACAAGGCATTAAAGCCAGCGGAATCACAGGGTTACAGACACTTTTTGCAACTGCATTGAAGATAGAACCACAGGGTTACAAACACATTCTTAACACTATTGTTAGCTAACACGTAACACTTGTTACAACACTACTGCGGAGTAGGGCGCCAAAACCAAATCCTGAATCGGTCGAGTCTAGGTAAAATGCGAACTTTAAAATGGCACGCTTTTGAGATCAACTTGTAATAACACCAAATCAAAATTTAATGACAATGTATGAGGAAAGAACATTCATCATTCCAGTAAGAAGCCTTGTTGTGATGTGCAGGACCGGCGTTAGCAAGTGCGGGGCCCGATTTGAAACACTTTTGCAGGGCCCCACTCAGTGATGTGTAGAATTTTTTGAGGGGGTGCACGGCGTAATGATAGAAATCGTTGATGTTACAAAGGCGAGGGCCGTAAGGACAACGCCAAGACCTTTTCAGCAGATACATCAATGGACAGCGCAGTTAAATCAAAAAAATCAAGAAAATTCCAACCCTCATTAATACCTCTTCTCTGGCCAGGCACCTCCCTGATCAGAAGGGAGGTAGGAATGTAGTAGCTGCAGAGAAGAGAGGTATTGAGTGCTGTGATAGTGGATATCCAGAGCCGAAAACTTTGCAGTAGTAGCAAAGTATTCTATTTTTCTAGGCCAGGAATAATAGTTATGGATGACCTGCCGCTTCACCTATTGATAGTATTATTTTGCAGTGGAACTTAGAAAACCGTGTCCCATCACTCATTCACTCTCGTTTCTGGGGAAAACTTCTATTGATTGCAGGCGGTCCTATTTGGGCTAAATAGTCCAGAGTAACCGCTAACATTCCGACTCATGACCTCTAGCAATGTAGTAGGTTTATATGAATCCAAATTTTGAATTTTCTTGCTCGCATGCATCATCAGATGCACATCTGACAAGGTTAATTTCTTTGTCAGAACCAACACTTTGGAAACGACTTGTAGGCTATTACTTCCCGTACATAAACTTCCACTTTGACTGTGCCAGCTGCCTACGTTGTTGAATGTATATTGAAGATATATCCTCAGTGGTTAAAATACTTGTCAAACGCACCTTTCTTTTTTATGCTTCGATCTATTTTTGCCTTAGCTTTAGGTCTCTTTTGGCTGCCGTCACTTATTATATATTTTCGGCCTATGTCTCTTGGTCTTGGACTCGTAATATTTAGCTTAGCTGGAGTTCAGACAAAACATATTCTTAAATAAATAGTCCAAATTCAACTCTTCAAAATACCTGCCTGTCACTAAATACTTTACATGTGGAAAATGGCGACAGTGAAAACCACGTAATAGAGCATCGATTAAAGGAGTACAAACCGCTTATTAGAGCAGCTTTTGAATGTCCCGGAGAAGGTTAAAAACTCTTTTCTCTATTAACACTAATGAAGTATATGAAGTGATTGTAGATCTAATAAATCTAAACCTACTACAGGCAAGTACTGTAATAGCCTCAAACTTCCACAAAAGTTATTCCAACTTTCCACCAATTTGTTAGGATATATCTCAGAAATTACAACGCCAGTCTGTGAGATTGATGCCACTATCCTTGTTTCAGTGGTATTTCATGATGCAATTTTCCACAAAAACATCATGAGGCTCACTTAACTTGAACCAAAATGTTACTTCTCTTTGCAAAATGTCTTGACTGTTAGCAATTTTCTGTTACTTTTTAAGGAACCGTTATTTTTTGGATAATTGAACAGGAACATGCCCTAGGCACGCCCAAATTTACAATTAAGAAACTTGGACCCGCCCTTTGTCGTTCGACTTGGCGCTCAGTATTAACACTAGACGAAATTGCATTCACTCATGGTTTTATTAAGACAACTTTAAGCACTGCGCAACTATTTTCACATTTGTCAGAAACTATTTCGAAATAACACGGGTTAATGCAGTATCGTAGATTAATAGCACGTAACAAACGTTACTGCAAACAGCAGGGCTTTAGCAAGAGTTCAATTCTTTCATAAGGAAGAGAGGGTGCCCATACTGCCATAATTTCGATAATTCTCAGTCTAACAGACTACCTGTAGACTGTTCAAGCTGGGTAAGCCCATAGCTGGTCTTTCAAGTTAAGACTGGTAAGCCCACGACTTAATTTGCTGCTACTGCTTTAGTAGACAATTGAAGACTGCCTGAACTTGGCGATTGTTCGAGTATTTATGCTCCGGACCGCTCCGGTCTCCTCGCTTCTCATTGGCTGATTTTTACGTCTCGAAACGTCACTCTTGTTTTCGACGAATCACGTTCGAGAATGTTTTTCCGGCGGTACCGTAAGCTCCGCCTACCGTTCTTGCCCTAATCCGGAATACTTTCCGTTGTGGTTCGTTTTTATCCGTTTAAATCGGGAATATTATTTACAATTTTATACGGATTGTTAATGTAAATAATTTCTATAATGTTTCGGGTTACTCTCTTCCTAATTGTGACTTGCGATTACATGCGGATATTAATACACAATGGTTTAAATAAATACACAATACAACGTCCTTGTAAACTAAGTCGTTTTAGTTGTTACTTTGTTCCAACTTCATTCTCCCATTCTCCTGGAATTCAGTCCATTCGGTGATGCGACTTTTTGGTGTTTCAATATTCGTACTACTTATTGTTAATCCATAAAACCGTTGACAAACTTTCTAAGTCGCTTTCTTGACTTGCGTTTGAAGTCTTCCTTTGTTTGTGTTTCAGAGTCACGAGACGTTTCATGTTGAGGATGCAACGCGAACTCAACACTAGACTTGCTGAAATGACTGAGACCAAAAGAGGCAAGTAAAATGCAAAGTGAAAAACTAGATATAAATAACTTGCAATCAAACTTGCTAAAACAACATTGGGCACAATTTTCTAACTTATCAGGCGCCATTTTATAGCATGTTGGATGCCATTCCATGGCATAAAACGTCACAGAAAAATATGAAATTTCATTTGACTCGACATTGACTTGAGTTTGCAGACCAAAGACTCGAGTTGACTCGATAGTTCTTGTGACTCGACTCTGACTCGGCTCGGCCAAGTCATGACTCGACTCTGACTCAACTCGCAAAGATTGCGGATGACTCTGACTCGAAGGGCTTGTGACTCTGACTCAACAAAAATGACTCGGGCACATCCCTGGAAATGCCATGAGGTTGTGCCTATCTTTCCTCATGAGACGAAAGCACTGCTGCAGCTATTTTGCTTTCAACCAATCATATTTATCCAAAAATATGCCATGTGACCACTTCAACAAATCATTTTCAGCTAAATGCAAAATAGCTCCAGCAGTGCTTTTGCGTCATGAGCCAAAATGAAAATGCATGGTTTTACACGAGTGGATGAAGACTGGATTGGACTGATGATTTTCAAAAACTTTGTGGGTCAGGACTGGATGGGATTTAATTCTTCGGATCAGGATTGGACTTGGACTGAAAATTTAACAGCCCGCTCATCTCTGGTACATATAACGACTTAATGTGCGAACCTTTGTGAACGTAAGTTGCGTATGACGTCACTGCGTCTCTGCACTGCACATTGCTTTGCAAGTTTGCACGTTGCAGACTCTTTCAACAACTTGGCGCGAGCTACGGTGTCGTGTCTGGGAATGTCTGTGGTATAATTTGGGAACCTGATAGAACGAATGAACATGGCGTGCAGCAGTGGGATTCGAAACCACGCCATGTTGTCCACCTGCAGAGTAACGTCTTTTTCACAGTCATAGTATAGTAACGTAAGCAAGAACAGGCCTTTTTCAGTTTGTTCTTACAATACTTATTATTAGCTTTTTGAAATTGAAATGCTTGGGTTAGGCCTACACTCATGCGTCGAGTTCTTGATAAGTCTGTTTTTCTAGTCAGTAGTTGATTAGGTTTTAAATCACTAGCCAAATTGGGCAAGAATTTAGCAAGGTGCTGTGTTGTTATTACACTGACTTGGCTAACTAAGCGTTTGACAACTGTCACATCCTCAAGGGAAGACATTTTCAAAAAAACATCAACTTTTGTAAGGTGAAGGCCAGGCTAAATTTATTTTCAACATACAGAGAGTAAGGATGGTATATAGTAGAGGAACTGTTGTGAAGTGTGTTGGCCCCTGTGCCATGTACATACATTATTTAATCAATGTTTCTGTTAATGTTTGGTTGTCCTTTAAAAAGAAGGCAGTGGCTACAGAACCATCGATGGATCTCTAAATTTCAAATTTAATTCTGAACCAAAACGCATTTCAACCTTAAATGAAGAAATTATTGCAACAGTTACAAATTATGTACAGTCTGCTATAACATCACACATGCAATGCATTGTTCATATCTTACAGCTTGCAATCTGCGATGACTTGAAGGTACAACGTTTTGATGCTCTGCTCAATAAAATTCATCAAGTTGTGGCAACCGCAAGATCTCCAAAAATTCATCATTTCATGCCATTTTGAAAAGAAAAGGGATAACACTAATTGGAGGGCCGGGCGGGCTGGAGGGCCGTGTTTCCAAATGGAAAAGGTGAATTTTCGGCGGGCTGGTGGGCTGCTGCACACAAGACAGAAGGGCAGGCTGCACAAAAAGGCGGTCCGTCGGGCTGCGGAAAAGGGCGGGGCGGACTGCAGAAAAGGGCAGCCTTCCGGCCCGTCCTTTTCTGCAGCCCAGCTTAATGTGCAGACCGCCTTAATGTACAGCCCACTTGCCCATCCTGTGGTGCAGCCTGCCGGCCCGTCCTTCTGTGCAGCTCGCCAGCCCGCAGAAAATTCATGTTTTTTATTTGGCAACACAGCTCTCCAGCCCGCCCGGCCCTCCGTTTAGTGTTATCCAAGAAATGTAAATAAACGTGCTGTTTTGGATCAAGCTATTAGTAGGTTGGGTAGTACTTATCTCATGACAGAGTGACTGTTGGATTTTAAAGGATGCATTGCTAGACATTATCACATTGCACATCCAAATATATCTTTATCTGAGGAACAATGGAATGAAGTACAAACTCTTAAATCAGTATTACATGATCATCGTAAGTAGATGCTATTTAGCACCTTAATTTCAACATGGTGTTACACTACAAGTAATGTGGTTAGAAATGTTACAGGAACTCTTTCGCTACAAATCGAAATACCATTCCTTTACTTTCCCATTACCTGTTAAGCCCCTCAAGTGCAATCCATAGTGTAGTATGTATAATTGTGTTTTGTAAATAATCGTTTTTTCCATTCTTTCAGTCAACTAATTTGAAGCTTGCCAGTTGCTCCTTTTCATGTGGTGAAGTACAGTTTTTGCATTGCGTGGTACATGTCACCTTTCCATCGCAGTACAATGACTTTCCATTGCATTATGCAAGTAAAACAACATGGCTTTTCTGCTTTAATTGAGTAGATCTGTATTCTAATATAATGTCATTGGAAAAAAGCAGGTTTGAGAATTGATCACAAAAGAGTCAAAGTTTTAGGCAGTGTCTATTTTGCTACCAAGATGGCAGCAGAAAAAGGCTTGGTAGAAACCAAGTAAATGTAAGTAAAAGAAACCTACAACCTAACCCTAACCGTAGCCCTAATCCTAACCCTAACCTAGGTAACGCTAAGCTAACACTAACCTAACACTAAGGTAATACTAACCCTAACCTAACAAACAGCACAAACCCCTAAATGTAACACCTAAGCAGAGCCTAACAAAAACCAAAGAAAAAAAAACAAAATGAAAGTGGGCAAGGTAAGGGTCGAACCGAAAACCATAGGCATAGAAGCCGTAAGACCTAACTGTCACACCACGAGCAGGACGGCGTTTTCTTGACAAAGTGACCTGTTTTTGATACTACGTCATGCCACGAGACCGAGTCTTCGACTGCCGGTGCAATAGTTCCAGCCGATCTGTTGCTGCCAGAATATCGCCGATAAAATAGACACTACCAAAATTTTATCATTTGTATTTCCATTTCGAATAGGATGATACAGCTTTATTGTCAGTCATTGCCTATTGTTAAATGCTAATTTCCTTGCTATGTTAAGGCTAGAAATGTTTACTTATACATAGTAGTGTCTGCTTGATTATCTTATGATTTACGAGCACTAGAATAAACGACCTGGCTGTTGCTGGGAAGAACAGTGTGTTGCTTATTATAGCTCTCAGTAGTTAAAAATGGCAACGAAAATTTCTTGCGAGTCACAGTAGCAACCTGGCCTGTGGAGTAGGAAATTTCAACTTTCGACTCCAATGCTGAGCAATTTCAGTTATCTGATTCAGGTTCGATTCCGACCTTTAGCTGAAAAGGATATTTGAAGTGATAATCCTTTTCAAACGATTTCATGGACCCTATTTGTGCTTTCCGAGAATACTGAAACTTGCTTTAAAATGATGTACATGCCTTTTATCTGTCACTTGTGCAAAAAATATCTTAATCGTTTTCACAGAAAATAAAGCACTTGTATATTAAAGTCATTGCCATATGCCAATATTAATTGGTTAAAGCAGATCCCCTATGAGTTTTGTAACGGATATTATTGACACTAGTGTGTGCCCAAGATTTTGAAGAAACAAGTAAAATGGAAAAGTGCATTTTTCTGGTCCGCAGTCTATACACATTGGCTACGCAACACTGTCGCAAAACGCACTAGGATTTCATGATGATACTGTCTCAAATGGCTTTATTTGAAAATTCTGTTAACCATTATTATAAAGCTCAAGCAATTCAGCCTACCAACTCCGTTGTTTACAGCTGTTATGTCAAGCAAAGACAAGTCTATTTGAACTCTTTTCGTCACATGAACTTTGTTTTTCGCTGATTTCTGCCACGCTGCTATTGTGTAGAGGACGAAGATAAGTAACTGTGTTACTGTCAACTAATTGGATCAAAATGTGCAACATTTTAGAAGCAGGAACATGACCACGGACCAAAAATCAGATTATCATTCGCGCACTGACAGTTGCTGTAGTTCACTCATGCTGCGCGACTAATTAATTTGATTAAAATAGGTAGCTGTGATGAAATCCGAGGGTCTGTCCTACCAGGGATTAAGGTCACAATGCGTTTTTATTTTAAGTTGGGACTTATTCTAGTCACATGGGTCTGTGGAATCAGTGTGGTGTGGACAAGTTAGTCAACACTAGCGCAGCGCATGTTTGTGCATTTGCGAGACTAAGTCCTTGTGCAAAAACAGAAAGTGTGATGCTTACGCACTTTTTTTGTGGCACAAACAGTCACAATCGGCAAGCAGAAGATCAGCCTGGAGTTAGAGTCTTTTTAAAAGATTTTTTACCGACTCTGACTACTCTAGACCAAATTCCTTCCGACTACACAGTCCCCTGGTAGTGGTAGCAGTATTTAAGATTGGTTCAAAATATGTTGGAATAGCATGCTCACTTGCTACAAGAAGGACACTAGGAATACAGAAATTGTTTCGTGTATTAATAAAGCATAGCCGGAGCCAGTGGCGCATCTAGCCTGGAAAAAAGGGGTCTGTCGCAGAAGGGCAGCTTTTGATATCACTTTTTAGCATACAACAACGTTTTCTCTTGAGAGTAGAAATCGACCGATGAATTTTTATGATGTTGCCAAAGTATCATATCGGCAAAATTCCGCCAATATACAATATATCGGCAATATATGCTCATAAAAGCTGCTGCGCTAGTTTTCTGCACGGAGAGTTCGGAAACCCAAGTTCCTACTTTGTCTCTGATTAATTAACGCAAATTCTCGACTGAGTTGCAATTGTCCTGATGATTTTACATCATCATGTAAAAATGTATTACTGGAAATCAATAGGACTTCTTACGTAGCAAACAAGATCGTTAATTGCTCAATTCTAAAAAAGCTATTTTCGAAATACAACGCTTGACTGACATTTTGTTCAGACAATGCGGCCAAAATTTCTGAGGCTAGCTGGCACGCCTTTCAATATAATAAATTTCCTTGTAAAAATATAACTTTAACCTGGGCAGAGTTTCATTTTAGCTGGGTTTACATTTTCTCTTCCATACTCAGCTTCTTATGGAACTGGGCAAACCACGACAGATACCGGTTGCGTCCCAGCACTCATGTGCAACTGTGTTGATCATCCAGCAGACTGCAACCTCTTAAAAAAATACAACCTTATAAAATTAGCAATAATTCGGCCATCAACTTCAAACCATGATAGAAATTTATGAAACTGTTGAGGGACGCCCGACAAGACAACCTGTTTAACAGTTTTTTTCGTTGTCCCAGCGCCTAACTTTAATTTGCATGAAATTGTTTATATTTGCGCCAATTAACTCTATCAATGGAAACGAACCCGCATTACTTGACGGGGCCCTGAAGAAGACCTAAACTTAAAATAAATCAAATTTTGTCATAACCTAGTAAGCAGGAGATAAACATTAGGCCAAAACTGCAAAACAAAAAGCTCACGATTGGAGGCTGTGTTCTCTCATCAGCTTTGCTTGCACTGGAGCTGGCACAGCCAGAGTAGGAAATTCTAAAACGTTCGACGCAATATCAATTTAGGTTACCTCGACTAGAGCGTTCAAAAACATGGATTGTTTCATGTCATTCCGCAGGTGCTATTTAGACAAGACAGAGACGTTGTTGTTCCAAACCACCTGCTTTGGAGACCTGCAGTGACAGTGTTTGCTATTTTATCGGCCTTAATGCTAAGTAGGCTACCTGCGGTACAAAGGGGCTTGTCATGACAGCCAACTAGACCCCCTAGATGCGCTGTTGGCAGGAGCGGAGGCATGTTACAAAAAAAAGCTCTGGAGCCAAGTTATAAAAAGCACAGATTTGGAGCCATTTCATTTTTATAAGAGCTCAGCAGCTTTGATTTCAATTGCAACTGGATGAAAGCAATAATTGTGAAGGAAATTGTATTTTTAGCAGTTGCAACCAAGGCGTCTGTTGCTACAATGTCTGCTTTAGTGGCACTGACTACGTAGTGAGCAATGGTGTCCAACTGTTTTTCAGTCATAGACTGAAATGTTTGTAAAATGACTGAAAAAAGTTAAGTCATTTTGGTCAGAATGTTTGAAAATATGGGCTAGTGAACACTGTAACCGGGGATGGGAGCCGATCTTCGTAAAACAATCTGAAAAACAAAACTGGGTGTTTACATTACCATGTTTCTTGTTTTTTACACGACTGTGCACAAAAAGAAAATCACTATTTGATGCAAATGCATATTTTTATTTCACATCAGATATACTGTATTTTGTTTTTTTCTATTTTCACAATGCATTTTATATGTGTACAGTGTTCATATTACTTTTTATACTCACTCACACCCACCATTGCTCACGCCACACCGTGAAAACTCGTCAAACTCAACCGTCTTATGTCGCCGAATAGCTGCATACCGCACTACCGTTTCATCTATTTTTCGCCTCTCGTCTGTGAATTCCATCCGATTCACGTCGGTATAGCTGTCTCCTGTCAACAACAATTACAGTTTGCGTTGCTGCACCAAAAAAAAAATAGATTTTAATAATAATTGAATATATATATATATATATAACTCAACCAAAATCTTGTTTGCACAACGGCGTACAAAAAACGCCTACTTACGCCAAGTTAGTCCAGAGTGCAGCAAAATGAAACCTAACAAATTTAATTTAAAGCACAACAAAAAAAAAATTTTTTTTTTGTCGCAGCAGCCACATGCAAATACATAATCGCACTAATGCTGTTTTTGTTGTCACCCCCTGGTTTTCTAACCAGGGGAGGCCATCCGGTTACAGCCGGTGCTTTTGTGTATGGCAATGTCTTGTATTTATTTTTAGTTACTACGATAATAAAACTTGATGTACAGTAAAAGTGAGTTTTAATACAACTGAGACAAATGAACGAAATGTCTCAGTGGCAAAAAGAATAGGTGTCAATAACTGTCACATCACATACAAGGTTTAGGCCTCTGTACCAGGTTCAAAGTAAATCCACCAGGCCTCTTTCCATCCCTTGTCAAGTCGACAAGCTCCATGGTACAGAAGAGATTAATGCAGGTAAATGACCTTTTGAGTTGATGGCTGAATGTCTGGGGAAGCAGCCTTGAGTCCATGGAGCCCTAGCCTATGAACAAAATTACTAAAGCAGCATTCTGTGCTTTCAAAAATCGTTGCACCAGTTTGGGGGGCAATTGCAATGAGGAGTTGAGTTGATTTTATTTTGGCGATAATTAATATTCAGCTAGAAAAAACACAAATCAGTGCAAGGACGCCAGGGCAGTGAAGGAACCGGAAGGTTGTCGAGTCGATGCCCCTCAGCAGTTAAATTAGCTTTGTTGCTGTCCAGTTTCAACTTGTGGTGGTGCATATATGTGGGAAGGAGCTGCTAGATGATCAAAACAGTTACGCAAGGGGGTGCTGGGTCGCAACCGGTCTGTCTCGGTGGATGGGTTGTTCAGATCCGCAAAG
>Ga0210059_1006653_pt1 | contig 18494 bp, 13 predicted proteins | sample Ectturendosymbi2_FD_188042 | JGI IMG/M metagenome (GOLD analysis project Ga0210059, IMG submission 188042) | Ecteinascidia turbinata endosymbiont from Florida, USA - Sample 2 (SPAdes) (version 2) | ecosystem: Host-associated > Tunicates > Ascidians > Unclassified | place: Key West, Florida... | reverse complement strand
ATGGGTGCGGCATTATGGGTGCCGTAAATTATTATTCTTTTCTGTAGGGTGTTGCAAGCCTAAAAAGGTTGGGAAACACTGGCCTAGGTCATGTCGAAGATTTTGGTAAAAAGAAGTAAACCTCTGTAGACTAACGGTCAGATCTGATTTCTCAAGCCGCGTTAATCTCCATTCCGATAGTGATTGATTGGCACTGTGGTTTCGAAGACGATCGTTAACAACTCAGCATAAAGGCCACACAGGTAACAGACTGAAGGCATTTAACAGACAGCGGCAATAAACGCAACAAGAAAAAGGAAGAAAAAACGTGACTCATGAAGCCAATGTTTGTGTAACGCGTTAAAGTTTCTGGAACAGTTTACAACCGTTTATGGTTGCGTTAAGGATATTCAATCAGCAAAGAAACACATGCCTGGACGCAGGGCTTCAATGTTCAAATTAAAACGACGCGCGATAAGCTCTTGAAACCCCAAGCTTTTACTTCACGCATACTTTTGGTAGATTTTGCTTATCAACGAATTCGCTTAAAGCATATTTCGGAATATCAATTGACCTGTTTTCATTTGAAAAATTTCTGGTCTGCAACGCTGCGTCTGTTCGCGTTAATTTTTTGAAGTGAAACGCAAAGTTGCTAGAACCACTATCCTTATCAGATCAGCTGTCGCACAATCAAGAAGTAGCTTCTTGTGCAGAAAAGTATTTTGCAGAAAGTATGGTCGCGGCTCATCGAATAACATGTTTTTTTTTCAACAACAATTGCGAGTTTCCACGATAGGCCCGATTTTTGAAGAACAACGAATATCCCGCAATGAGTGCAGGGTCTGCATTATTCACTAGATCCAAAGTCAACTGCAAACCGCACCTGCGCTGTGACAGACACAGGGGGGACCGAGAGGAGGACGGTTCGCTCGATGTGCCGCAAATTTTAGATTTAGGGGGAGTCAACTTCATTCAGGTTTCCCGATTTGATTCTTTTCGGTTATTTTACTCAGAGAAGGCCTAGGACAGCTATGTCCAACCCAAAAGGCTTACTGAGCCAAAAAGTATGTCACTGTCTTGGCCAGGGCCGGACAACGAATGACATATTATTGAGGGCCGCACATTGAATGGCTTACTTTGATCTTAGCAAACTAAATCTAGCTTAAGCTAATGTACTGAAAGCATTCGAATCCCAACTGCAGTGCTAACAGACGTGATAAAGCGGTACTGAGGACCACCAGCATTAAAATGTCAAATTTAAATTTGTCAAAATAAAGACAGGTTGTCAGTGTATGGGATACTTTTGCTACAGCGAAAACCTAAACTGGGCCGCACAAAACCTTCGACTGGGCCGCATGCGGCCCGCGGGTTGGACATAGCTGGCCTAGGACTATCGATGGCGCGTTACCCTACTTCACTGGCTATTCTTTACAAAACGGTGGTTGGCGTCGACCCCTAAATTCTCAGTATCGCACAACTGGCGATGAGACGACTGCGGCTGACAGACTCGACTTCGGCGCCGAAAGTGTCGAGTGTTGGTCACAAGACCTTGCAGTTGCTGAGAAGCAGACTTTTTCACAATCAGCAACACCTGATTCTGAGTGAAAGCTGCGACCACATAAAGCGGCAAGGTTTGGCACCGTGACCTACCGTCCGCGATTTCAGGTTTCGTGTTGACAGGCTTACCAAAGACCAAGTGGCACCTCTTCACTTCGGACAATTGAGAACTTTGTGATTGACGGTCGATCTAGCGCAGCCGGCGTTGTTTGTTGGGCACGTTATCTAGTCATGCTGACGTATTAGTTGTCAAACAACCAAAAAACTACTATGAGGACGTGTTTTTCGTGAATATTATCCACTTGGGATTAAAACTTCGTGCACTGCATTCAAGTTTGGGCACTGTTGGTTGCAGACAGATATTAAACTTGCTGAAAATTTTAGAAATGATTTTACTTCTAATCAAAAATGGGCGTTTCTATCCTTGAGCAAGAATTGATGTAGGACTGTAGGTGAATTCACAATATCAGTCACATTACGGGAAATTGTTGTAGATTAAAAAATAGCAGTGACTTAATTTCGCAGCAGTTACGTGAAATACAAAAACCACAAACATTAACTCATAAGTTTAATTCTCTTTCTCTCAAAAAAAGAAAAAAGATCAAGCAGTTAAAGGTGACCGATTACATCATACTAACATGGAAGACGTAATGCAGTGAAAGCCACCTTAGGATTCGGAAAACAGAAGTCTGGATGATCGAAACTCCCAAAACGCGAAAGAAGGTTGTTTACAACGGCGCTAACAGCTTTTATGACTCGTTTTAGAGCGGACGATATAAGACCCAGTTTCAAAGATTTATTTAACTGCACAGCCAAAACCAGACAACTCGGTTCAGACGAAAGGATGTGGGTCATTTGCTGATGGCAAATGAGACGCACACCAGATTTCCAGGAAAAAGAAACGCTACCGATTTTTACTGGAGAAACTAGGTCAATACAAGTACAATAATGATGTGGAGCGTCTACTCGATAGGTGGCGTGGGTAAAATTGATGGACTGATGAAAGGCCCAGCGTGGCGAACTACAATAAGCGTTATCTGTACATGGCCGATAGTGTGCTGTTTATTCCTGTCCGCTATCAAGTGCTGAGAGATGCCCGGAGCCGTGGCCCTTTGCACTCGAGAAGCAAAATCGACTAAACCTTTGCACCCTTTCGTTTCCCAGGGCCTATGTTTTCAGTCAGTGAATCGGTCTAGAATTAAGCATGCCCGTGGCAACGTAAACCGAAAATAGCTGTTTACTGCAAATAGCTGCTCGGCGAACCGTTCGCCGAGCTTGGGGCCGCATACCACTGGCGGCTTGCTTTTTGCTGTTTGAAGCAGCAGCAGGAACGTCAGTGAAAACAGTCTGCAGCAAAAGCGAGACTGACAACAAACGATTTCAAACTTGACCAGAGGCGCCTGCGCAGCGCATGTTTTCGCGTGTGATCAATGCTAACAACATTGCATGACGCAATGCGCAGTATTCAAATAATTGCGATCGATCACGCGTCATCGACTTTGTCGCAGAAAATCCGAAGGGCATTGGAAGGAACGAAGGAACTTGCAGAACGCTAATCACGGTGTCGGCAATTTTCAGCTTGCTGAGCGACCAGCTAACAACTTGTGGTGGTGGAATTCTTGTCACAAAACATTTTGAAGATCAATTCTGGATCAGACGTCTGGGTCTGGGGAACAATTTCCGCTTGAAGGTTTGATGACTAGGGAGCATTGTGGACCAACGTAACGGAAATTTGAGTCATAAAAGGAATCGGGCGAATTGGTTCTGGAATACTGCTTCAAACTGCCATTTTCCCAACGCCCATCTCGTTGATTGAGTCACAAAACGACTTAATTTAAACAGTTGACGCGAGAGCAGCGAAGCGTACGAAGCCCTTGTGTGCGGAAAGATCGGGATTTCGCCGAGTTGTTTGTGTTTTTTCGTAAAAATTTAACCCAGACATGGAAAGCTCCGTCATGAGCAGGGGAAAATAATCACGATTAAATATATGACTCGGTCGCGGCGGAGATATCAAACAGTGCCAGATTTCGTCGCTACACTCTGCGATTAACGAAACGCGACCCGTGCTCTAGCGTGATTCACCGCGTCCGCCGTCACCAAACTAGGGGGTAAAATCTCGGTGTCAACCTCGCGACCTGGCCACGCGTCGCAGATCGAGAAGATTACGGCGTTCGCTGTTTGCCGGCGCAGGTCGTTTCGGCCCGGACAGGTGCTCCACATTTACAGCTCGCGACGAGTCAAGCTCTGGAACGTTCAAATGCGCAGGTTCTCGACAGGAAATTGGTCCTTGGTCTTGAAAATTGCGCCGCGGTCTGCTTGCGCGCAGTGTTTTTGTTTCGCACAGCGAATCACAAACAAGGACGGGAGATAGAAAAAGATGATTGAAAACAATGCGCGATGGAGCGCGTCTTCACGGACAAACAATTTCTTTGGAATTCGCAAAGAGCAGAATTGTTTTTACAAAACACGAAAACATATCATCATCGGTAGTGACACACACTGTTTTGGATTAAATCTTATTTTAGTCTGCAGCAGGCCGAATAAGCTCAAACGTGTCTATCTAGAAAAGGCCTGCACAACTCGGAAAGCTCGATTGATCAACGTCAATTTGCCACGGGCCGCTGAAGTCTATTTTGTTGTAATTTGGAAGAAATTCTAAAACGACTGTTAATTATCCGAAGTCGGACTTTTGCAACATTTTCTGCAATTGAGAAAACTCTCGCGAGCCGCATGCGGGCCGTATGTTGTGCAGGCCTTATCTAGAATCTCGCAATTTACAGCAAAACATATGTTTTTCAAAATCGAAACGACACAAGCTTAAAACGTTTCACTGAGCGCAGAGCAAGTTACAGATGAAAATAATGCTAAAGTACAACATTAACTTATTTTCAGGTTGAAATTTTGTCACACTTTATCACTCAGCTAGTTACCGGGTCCACAGTAAGTGAAAACAACGTAACTGTGGCGAAATATGTTTCAAATGCCGTATGCTCGGGCAATCGTGTACAGCTGCTGTGATCCATAATGGTGAATGGGGCTGTTAAATGACGCTATCACGAACGATGAGACACAGCGCACACTTCTTAACGAAAATTCCTGATTCGATGTCAACAAGCCATAGTTCAGAGCATAGCGCATTAGCACGCTTGCGTGGTATTATGTCGTCATGATTTGTTTTTGCATGAATTGGCGCTTGTGAGTCAAAAACCTTACATTGTTTTCAGCCAACGTTTCAACTACACTGATTCGGTTGGCTGCCCACGCAGTGCCAACAAACTTAGGTCACAAAGCGAGTGTCGACCAAGTCATAGCAATCGGCGGCTTAGACATTCCACACTGGCGATCTTAACGTAATCAAGGACGATTGAGAAGAAAATCACTGAGCTACTAACGAGCATTTTCGATAACTCCATGCTTGGAAAGGTTCAAGCGCAAGACAAAATGTTGAACCTACGTTTTTGAAGAGTCAGGAGTAAAACAAGTGGATCACAACGACGCACTTTCTTAGACTGCAGGAAACTCCACCCGAAAATGATATCGAGGATGGACCTTTGCTTAAACGCAAGACAAAATAACGCCACATAAATTACAGATGAAGCGCACTTCAATTACAGCTGAAGCGGACTTCGTGTGTCAGTGCCAGACAGTAGTTCTTGCGTGAAAAACGTATCAGTGCGATTCTCTATTCCAAAACGCTTTTCTTCTACAGCCTTATTCGCGCTCCTTGTCCGAAACCGACGCTGAACGCGTCGACCGCGATTGCTGCTCGACAAGTTCTGACGTCGTTGAAGGGTACTTCGAAAACGAATAACAAAGTACCATTAACGTTTATTTTGAGACGACGAAACGTTTTCGTGCAAAATGTCTTTTTTTGGTCGTGGTTAAGGCTGAAACGGCGAAGGAATTACGTATCTTTTGGCTCGAGCGGGGGCTACTTCATTAAAGCCAAATTTTTTTTATCGCAGTGTACATCTTCGGCGCTTAACCGACACATAGATCCCACCGTCATTTGACAAACAGATAACTGGTCACAGCTCAGGAGGGCTATATTTGCCTGGAAGTGTAGAGGTTGAGAGATCGATTCACAACCCCAGAGCAACTCCGAAATCTTTGGCCTGAAGCACTAATCTTCAAAACCTTGGCAGAAAGCACGTTTCACGCTTGCTGCTGTCGTAAATATTGCTGTTGGTTAAAATATTACATACACCCGAAGACAGGCTGCCACGGCGCAACACGAGTACTTGATTTAGATGTCAAGCAAATTTGTAAAAGAAAGAAAAATGACCTATTCGACGAAACACGAGAACTTTGCGACAGACGAAGACCCCATTTCTCAGTCTTGTCACCTACTTTAGGTAAAGACTCGGCTGATTAAGTCGCTTGATGCGTCAATAAACTGTCAATTGTAACCAGAACATGAGAAGTCTGATAATAGCGGACAGACAGGAGATCAGCGAAATTAGTTTGTGGTTTAGTGCGTTTTCTCTCAACTTTAAGGCAGTCGATGCGGAAAGCTCACATGACTGCGAGGCTTACAGTAATTAATGACACAGAGTATTTGATAAACATCACAATGGACGTTAATCAGAAAAGTTACTTTCTCGTGTACATGATATTTGGGCGTAATTTCTTGAACAATGATCTATCCACTAAGCCAAACGTCCAGATACGCAAAAGCAGATATAGGAACTTTGTTAGAATAGAGCCTTCAATTCTTTTGCAAATGATCTTGCGACACTGGTTGTGGTTACAAAAGTTCTTGCTTATAAATACTCAAAGGAAATTTTTAGGTTTATCAAATTAACGTGTTCAAAAATGCTAGTTGGCAGCTGATAATAACGCCAACATTTGTCGTCTTTGAAATAAGTTTCTTAATGCAGCGACGTAACCGTACAGCATTGGTTATTTGCTTTAATTTAATATGATCTGTGGGCGATTACAAGAACAAAATTAGAAAAAAGGCAGGTGACAAGCTTGGCTTTTTCATAATAATGCAACCTTGTGCTGATGCATTTGCTCTTTAGCGTTTTCTACTCGCAAGTTAAGATCACCATTTTCCTGCATCAATCAATAAATAGTCGCATGGCAGTGCTTGCATTCCTACACGGAAATCCCTCTAACGGAAGAAATCAAAACGGTAAGAAAGCCACAACATCACCAGGTGATCAAGCCCGTTATTTGATGTGGCAGGATGAAATTTTGGAAAACCTACGGGCGCTCTGCAAACACGTGTTGAATCTAGCTACAAAAATGTAGTTTTAACGAAGTTTCCCGCAGACATGTTTACCAACACAACGAAAACAGAACAGCGCATGACTTCCTTTGTTGCACCAGTTGAACCTTGTAGATGTAGGCAATTTGACAAATATTGGCCAGGGCATTGCTTTGTTTATCAAACCCGCTCATTAGGGCTATTTCATATTGTGAAAGGAACTTCACGTGTGACCCTATCCTATTCCCTCCATTTTTTTCAATTCGTCGATTTGAACGTTTAGCAGTCTGGATTTCATTGCAAATAACTACTAGACCAATTATTCTCCTTTTAAATCAAGCTCGTGTTCTGAAGAACGCGGGCATTTTTAGCAACGCGGTACTTCCGGAAGCAGGAACATACGTTCGAAACGGGTCTAAAATCTGATGCTTTTGGTGGCGTTTCTGAAAGAACAGTAGCTCGTAATGCTTGTCGCAAAGATGTCGTCCATCACCACGATGACTGGTGCCCACGTCACGCATGACTGATTATCGCGTTATGCGTTACAATGCAACCAACACGTCGACCGCTTGCGCACGCCCACTGCACCGGAAGTCTAGAATGCAATCCACTGCACACGCGCGGATAGGTGCATGCGCCGAAAGGGTGACATGCACTGCACGCGTTGGAAGTCGCAAGCGGATGTTTTCTGGCGTCACCTGCTGAAACGGAAAAGCTCCAGTGCGCACACGTCAGCAAATCAACTACGCAAGTGTGATCGATGAGCAAGTTGGTAGCGATGAACCAAGAGTACCGCGATACATTAGAAGTGGCCTTGAAAATCACTGCGTTAAAACCAAGACGCACTTGTTTGCAGCGCGATGAGAAGTCCTGATCGGCGAAAGCGCGAGCAAGGCGGCTTTACGCAAAAAATACCCTCTTTGGAAGTTTTAATAATTAGCCTTCATGGCTTTTTACTATTCAAACACGGAACTCCTCGAAAGAAAGGGTTCTGATCCAATGACGTGATATGCAAGCGAACAGACATGACGGAACGTTGGTTTTTCGAATGAGTCAAGGCAAGACTTATCTCATCGATCGATGCATCGATTCTCTTCCTCCAAAAACTCAGGCTGCCCGTCTCTGCCAGCAACCATCTCCCGGTGGGCAGCTTTCTGAGACGACGCCGGTCACCCGCTCGATGTAGTCGCTCGAGCGAAAAACCGTAATTGACAGGTGTTTGTTTACAACAACCATCATGTCTCGCCCGCATTAGCGTAGCACTGCTTGAAAAGTCTGAAAACCGCGCTAATTGTTAAGACAGATAATCCCGTGTAGTGTGACGAATGCCGCGATGAACAAACGAGTTTCCAATCGAGGGCGGTAGAAACAACTACTGCGCAGGTTTACGACACTCCTTTCCGCCGCTTCGGCTCCTGCTCATTGCATGTCAGGCAAACCAAACTTATCGAAGTTGAACGGTGCATTGACAGGTCGGCGATCACGGTGACTGACAGGAAAGTTTGCGCGATGCGTGCGAATAACCGAAAACGCAAAAGTTAAAAACGCAAATTCCGTGAAAATTTTTTCTCCGAACGGTTTCCTCCGATCGAAGATTTGTTTGGGTCACTTGAGAGAAATTTACAGTTATTTTTTGCCTGAAAAGGCGACAATTACCGAAGTCGATAGTGAAGTGATGCTCCGTTCACTGCGGTACGACAACGGCATGGCATGTGTCAAGAGAATCGGTAAAGGATAAAACGGTATCACTTGTCTAAAACGAAGTACGCTGCGGCATGAAAGAGTCAAAGTTTGCAGAACCGCTTTGCTTCGCATTTTCGTGGGGTTTGCCACGATGGCAAATGATTTCACGCCTTTTACGGTAATGCTGAGCTGATAGATGTGCACCCGTTAACCTTTGCTGGCGGGAATCGCATTTGAGAGCAAGGGAGGAGAGGTTTCACTGAGCGCTAGCAATTGCGCTTTTACGTAAGATAAATGTGACAGGAAGCGCGTCATTTGTGGGAGTGAGGTATCACGTAATGCAAAAACGGATCTACTAGAAGCTAAAGCGGAAGTATGTACCGTCAAAATGTATTTTAATATGTTTTGCTGTGCTTAAGTGAGCAATTGGCAATTGGATCGTCATGATATTGCCACGAGCTAACCTGGGTTTCTTGAGTCAATGGGAAACAAACTACGATGCCTGCGATGACTGGGGTCGTGGCCCTTTAGCGTAACCAAATGTTCACATTACAAACGTCACTAAATGTTCCGAGCGAACATAACCATAGAGTTTGTTCTGCGCCTGTCCGGACTTGATCGCACTGCAGCCTTATCAGTCGCTGAACACAGAACGACAAGGACTGGCATGGAAAGCGTTTCAATCCAAGCTGTTTGCATTGATGCGGTGCATCCGTTTAAATAGCCGTGATTGTTCTTGATAAACTGTATACACCTTACGCGATGATGTAACGCGGTTATAAATAAGCCTTTTCCCACTGAGCCGTCACACGATACGTCACTATTCACTTTGCTTGCACATCCATGTTGTGATTGAAAAAAAACTGGCGACCTTTTCCGGTCGACACGACCTGTGGGAATAACACAGTGACGACAAATCGGCGCCTGGTTTCTAGTAAACTGTCTCTTGTCCACCATGTCCATAGCAAAATGACCTTTCACCAATCAGCACAGCGGTCAGAAGGTTAACTACCGGTCCTTCCAAAATACAAAAAGAACCTCTCTGCAAGGCTTCGCAGTGATTTCAACCGCCCGTGGCCCGTATGTGGGACCTTAACCAAGACCTACTTGTTGCCGCCTAGCGGATTGGAGCGTTCGCGAGTAAAAGCGTTTCTGTTCACCTTGGTTTACAAACAATTTAGACGCCGCATCGTCAAACATGCAACAAGACGGTTGCTTCGGACTATGACGAAATAAAAACGCTAGACATTGCAAGGCTAGCTACACAGCATAATAGGCACTTGAATCGACCATGTGGAGACGACCAATGCGACATGCAGTGGTGAATGCATGAGTGCTACTTCGTCCTTCCACCGTTACCACTTCAACATTCCTATGTTTTCATTCAAGGATTTAACAATAACTCGGTGTATTGTCAATTTGTCGTAAATGGCAGCCATGCAAGTTGGTGCCAAAAAGTTGTATTTGGTTTGGACAAAAAAGTCAACAAAGCGTAGTTTCTTGCGTTTTGCCACAGAGTGAGAGACGAATCAATGCAAGCGACTTGAAGATTGAAAAGAGACCAGTAGTAATATTATGATCTCAACTACTTACTCTCAACCCGCAAAACATTATTAGCTAAAGCATGTATCAGGGGCTGAAAGGCACACATTGTAAATACAGGCTTTCCACCACATTCTACAAGCAATGAATACGCCAATTGCATAAATTGTAAGCAAGCAGACTAATCTCCACGTTTTTTTTTCAGCACATTAAGTAAGCGTGAAGATAAATCGCGCCTTACAGTTTTTTGAGATCCTCCAGATACGTCATGTCTGCATTTTTTTTAATCAATGAGTGAAGGAGCGCACCGGATAAAGGATTAAAATAAGTCCCAGCATGCAGTACCTGTGTGGAGATTTACTGACGCAATGCATACAAAGAGTAGTCATACCTTTCCAAATTGGACGTCAGCTTCTCTTCTCGCTCGGGACTTTTCTCTGGCGTCAGTGGCATGCTCCGCTAGTTTCCAGAGCAACTTTGAAGAGAAGGTGCTTGAGGATTGCGAATGATCAATAAATAAAATATAAATAAAAAATGCAATGCAACGCATGATGGGCAAGGTTTCGATTACGATTAAATTAATTTTAAAACATTATACGTTCCTGCAAAATCAACAAAGAGCTTGAAGTTGGCCTGGAAAGGAATTAAGCTTGCAGGTGGCTCATGACGTCAAAACCATTTCAATAGCTCGATGAAAAACTTCCGTTGATAAGCCGTGCACACTAGCATCGGTCATCTACCAGCCTAATATCTGCATATTACCCCACTGGCCACAGAGACTTACTCACTGTGGTGTGGTGGCAACGATGCTAACACAACTGTCCCGAGCGCATGAGCCGGTTGGAAACAAAACGTTTAAGCTATGAAGCATTTGAATTGCGAGACGTGTCGACAACGAATCAATTATTACACCTAAGTTTCTGAACGTTCTCGCGCAAGTAAAAATCCTGTTGAGAAGTGTAACACACGGATTGAATTGAACATTGCTACATAGAAAATGCGAAATACATCATCACCAAAAACTAACCAAAAATTCATCTGCTGTCAGAAGCATTTGTTACTATAATGTTTATGTGACAGGATTAGGCCGAGTAACATTGATTTATGTAAAATGACCGTGACATCAATAATCCATAAGAAATAAACACGATTGCAAATGAAACCGGAGAAGGTTAATTTGCTGTTTACGTTGAACGCAAAATAATGTTGAAAATTAATCGATTAATGATTCGATCGAAATCAAGTAATTCAGACATTGAAATATTGCACTCACTTTCCTGGAGTTAGTGTTATAAGTGTGTTTGTTCAAGTAACACGTTAATCATTTGAATTTTACAAAATATACTGCCTCGTAAGGAAAATTTAGCATCGCATTCGCAGCACTCGATGCTGTGAATTTTCAACAACTCATCGCTTAGTAACAAGCTTAACTCCATATATGCAGTAGATAACGTATGCATTGCGGTTTCAGGATCTGAACGGTCGTTTGCGCGTGATTTCAGACTTCCTGCATGACAGACCTCCCGCAGGAGTTGTGTTTAGCTGCCGCTGCTTTATAGGCTATTCGTTATGCGCACGAACGGCTGATCTAAGCCTGTTTCGCTAACTCAACTGGTTGCTGAGGTCTTCACCAAACTACGCCGGTTGCGGTCGGCGATACGATTGGTTTGTTTAGCCGAGGTGGCAATAGGCTACTTCTTGACAGTTTAGTTCAAGATTAAGATCTCGCAGCATAGAAATACACTCTTTAACTCTGTAGCTCATTGCAAACGTTTTGTGAAAGCCTGGGTTACATAATAAACTAAAGCAAGGCATCTTTTTGATGGTTATTGTTAACACGTACAAACAAGCCCGTATTACGGCAAGGAAACTATTGCGCGATTACATGCAATGGCAGCGGATTGTGGTAACTGTCCGCGTGCAAATGCCGATATTCCATTCTGAGTGTTTTTGTTGCCTTGGTCTCACCTACCAGTTCGCAGGCTGTTTGCAACTGCGTAGCTACACTCTCAGCTCGCCTGATCTGATGGCCACCGTTCGCTGCGTGTGACTTATCCACTATCTGCGGTTGGAACTTTTTTCTTCGTTTCTCTCGTTTTTGTTTGAACCATCATCCTGTACAAACAATTTTCAGCTGTGCAGAACCAAAAGTAATGGTTTATTGTTTCATATTGTAATAGGCTGGCGAATAAAATTTTTGCCACGTACGTACAAATTTTCACCGCACTGTTTTCAACACGCAAGGAATTTTATCTAAAACTTACGTGGTCAATTCTCTTTGACTGAAATTCGGTTTAAACATAATGAGGACCAATATGAGCTTGTAGATGTACGACGTCGGTATCAAATGAAGCAAACGGCCCTTGTTCCATAGATAACATCTCACGTACAAAGAACGACTGTTCGGCTAATTCTATCTTGACCTGGTGCTGCCGCATAATGAAATAACTCTGCATTGCATACTTCTTATATGCTGTGAAAATCTGATGACGCTTTCAGTTATTGCTTCGAACATCTTTCTCCCAAACGGCAATGGTCGCTGCACGCAGAACATTGCTACAACTTCGTGCGTCAACAAGCTCAGCGATTAAACCTGCCAAAAATCCGCTGTATATCATGTAAGTTTGACAGTTCATTTTCGTTTACTGTGGTTTTTGTCAGCAAACATGACGCCGGCAAAAATTTGTAATGCATGAACTTCAGCAATTTAACTGTTCGTGTCCAACAACCGTTCCAATAATTAACTGGTCAGCAAAACGTGCAACCTCTACACCTCTCCAAACATTTTAGGGCTCATCATATAGAGCAGTGCTTTTCAAACGGGGTTCCGCGAGAAGCTGCCGGGGCTTCCGCCGAAACAGACCGAAACTGCCTGGGACGAAATTCGCAACCACAGATCTATGCGGTTGTTGCAATACCAGTGTTTCACAGTAGCACGGGGTTCCACGAACAAGGCAAACATTTGCGGAAGGTTCCGCTGCAGCAACAAGGTTGAAAAACACTGATATAGAGAAACAAACTTCATATATCTTATGCATCGCACGCATATTCATAGAGTCAGCGGTGTATGTAGAACCGTGTTCTCGTGTGTTCAAAACTTGCACAAAGCAAACGAGGGATGACCTTAGCAAAATCCAATTTGAGTGAATTGAAACGTTGGCAGGTTTTTTTGCAGTAAAAATGTGAGATACTCAAATTCGCATAAACCTGAGAACAAGAAATGCGGGATGGAAAAACAGTGGATGAAACTCGTGAACATGAAAATATTCGTGTTGTAAATAGGGCAATAATTTTAATCCACTTTGGTGCCATTGCTGAAATTGCAGTTACTGCGATTACGCCATGGAATGCGTATGTAGCAGCTCACTCCTAGAAGTGTTAGTTGCGGACAGTTCTACACCAGAATTTATGCTAATGCTCTTTCCATACTTCAAACTTGGGTGGAATCAAGTCTCTTCTGCAAGCAGTAAAATATGCATTCCGTTCATTTATAAGAAATGCGTCTGAAGCAGCGTTTTTTTCGGCGGCAGTCATTACAGCTTGAATGCAAAGTATCAGAAAAGCTTAACGGAAAAGCTATTCACAAAACCATTGACCATTTACGAAATGCTAGGAGGTCCGAAAATGTTAAGGAGACTCATTTGAAACAAAGATTTATTGAAGACATGCAAAATGCGTATAGATGATAACTAGTTCGTCACAGCCTATCACAAATCAACCCATTACAAACAAATTTCGCATTTCGCAACATTCCACGGGTTTTTATAGGATACCCCCACCACGCTTTGCGTTGTATCAATTTTGAACCTCTACACTGTTTAGAATTTTGAATTTTCCTGCGAATTAAAAGGGTTCATAACGCTGGCACAAGGCTATCATCCTACTAGTACAATCGTTTTTATGAGTTGCACATACCTTGTGAATTCAATACTATTTTTCCATAGGTGGCTTGGGTTGAATTCACAAAATTACAGCAGAACGTCCACTTTCCTCTGAAACTGATCTACCATGTTTTTCAGTTGTAGAAAGCAGCAAAATATTTGTTTTTTGAGAAATTTGTTTTTGTGTCGCTTGTTGTCAATGGACTTCCACTTTCCACTGGAACCTGCATGTTTTCAACATTTGGTTCCCAACGTGAAGGAAGATAGCGACTCCACCAGACCATGTCTGTGCTGCGAAATGCACTGCTGACTAAACAACCGCAAAAAAGCTATGGAACGCGGAACGTATAGGTCTTCATATGTTTGCTACGCCAAGAAGGATTATAATTAATAGCTGTGTCAAGGTGGCGTGGAGCTTATCGGTCTTGGGTAAAACGTTGCACGGACGATCCTTGGAGTTACATGAATAACCGTACTTTCTATGCAGTGCATATAACTTGTGTTAACTCAAAGTTGCTTGCTCTCGAAGACTTGTTTTCCACCATCCGCTTACAAGCAGCACGCTTTTTCCTAAAAATGAAATCTTCGTTCTATGATTCCATTGGTCACAAACGTTACAAAAACATGAAATTAGAAATCGAAACTTTTTTTACGAAAAAATAAGATTTCACTCGTCTGTTCCATTCTTTAGCAGAAACAAATCCGACAACATTGATTCTACAATAAAATTATAGAACGTATTTCGCCATAACCCTCAGTTGTCGCTTGTCAAGCGCATAAAATATGAAAATTGGCTGACATTGTTCAAAATACAAAAGAAAGGCTTTAGAACGACTATGTCCAACCTAAATGGCTTACTGAGCCAAAAATTATGTCACTATCTTAACCACGGCCGCACATTGAATAACATATTAATGAGGGCTGCACTTTGAATGGCTTACTTTGATCTTAGCAAACTACATTTAGCTAAAACTAATGTCCTGAAAGCGTGCGAATCCTAACTGCAATGGTAACCAGGGTTGCCAGATTGTTTTAACCAGAAGTAGCCAAACACTGTTTCGAAAGGAGCCAAAATGACAGATAAGTTGCCAAACACACTGTTTGCGTTTCGATGTTGATGTCACAATGCTCATTCATGCGTAGTAAGACCTTTTTGCAAGTCGGCAAAATGGGTGACGGCAAAGTATGAAAATGAGACATGGTGACCATGGCCTGAGTGCCCCCTTGGCTACAACTATGATGGGTGTAATTACAACATTTAGTATTACTGTTAGGAATTGAACATTTCTTTTGTCAAAGTAGATAACAAACACAACACATAATTCACTTTATACTAAATCTGTAGGCCAGGTCTACACGGCAGGTTCGGGTGAAAATGTATGTCCATTTGTCTTATTCATTCCCCAGCTTTCTGCTGGGGGGGTTACAACAGTAATGTTACCAGAAAATTTCTTCAAATACATTATTTTTCATAACTTTTTCAAAATGAAAAAAAAACTTTTACACAAGATTAGCTAAACATAGCAAATCTCAATCTTTACAACCTAAAAAGAAGAAACTATCCAACTTTTTCTGATGGCACACCATTTGTGGGTTCCGTGCTGTCACCGACCAAATCTCACTCAATCATAAGTTTGGCAAACCAGACTTGACACAAAGCGGCATGAACGAAATGGCTGTTATTCATGCTCGAACAATCCTAAAGGGGTTTCAAACCAAGTTAAATCTATCCAAAATGGAAACGCAATTATTTTATTTCTCCAACTTGTTTGAATTGGAAAAAGACGGAAGCATTGTTGACAGTGATTTGGTGATATAGGCAAAACACCTTAAAAATTTAAGTGAAGACTTTAAGGTAAGGACCTACAGAGTATGGGAGTGTGCAGGATTGGACTGTTACGCTATTTGATTTTAATGTGCAAAATGCAGTCATTAATTCGCAGTTGCAAGGTGAACTCACTGATATGCGCGTGGATCTGGAAGCTCAATCACTGTTTAAACGCAAAAACCTGCGTGACAGTGCCATGTAAATACCGCTGTTAAATACCAGAAATTTTGTGCAGCTGTTGAGCCGTTTTTTACTTGCATTCCAAATTTCCTACATGCTTGATTTTGGTGTTATGCATTCCTAAAGCAGAAGAACCGACTGAACTCGAAAGAGCGTGGTGACATGCTACTAAACGCACCAATCTCCAGCTAGATAAAAATGCTCTTGTTGTTTCTCACAGGAAACACCCTTCCTATTGATGGGTCTCAAATTGCAATGAAATGTTTACCATTTTCCTTTTGCACTTGTATTAATAATATTGTTTCTTGCTCATTGCCTTTCAATTACAGTTAGAACTTAGATAGATGTAATTTCAGTAGTTGGTGTTAATCCAAATGCCCCCGTATTTGTGAAGTAGCGGGATTTTAGAAGTTCAACTCGTTCGGGGCTCGTTGAGATGTCAGGGATTTTACCAAGGGTTAGACAGCCAAAAGAATTTGCAGACCCGGGCTTTGTATCTATTCCCTCAGTTTCTGCACAGTGCTCACTGCCTTCATTGGCTTCACTGTTTGGGCTTTTGTATAAAATTGAGTTAAGTTTCAGACATGAATTTGGAACCAAAGTCTTCACGAGCGGGTGGAAGTTCGTAACCTTAATGGTTACAGACCCTCGTCAGAAGAGCGAAGTTTTGCAATGAATGTCAGTATGCGGCTCATATGCATTTTCTGGGTCATGCTTTTCCGACAGAAAAAAGCCAAATTTTGTCTGTTTTTTTCGATTTGAAAAAAAGCCCAGTGCGTTGAAAAACATCCAGAATTTCAAAATCTGTGAAAATCCCAGTGCGAAAACAGTCAAATTCCAAAATCTTCAAAAAAGCAAAATTCTTAACCCTGCTTTTGGAGTACACTACTCTGGATGTAGTGTTGTACCAAGTGTTACGAGTTGGCGAACAACTGTTATTACAGAAAGTGTCTGTAATCTTGTGGTCCTACCCCAACGCTATTACAAAACCCTCTGTGTCTGTCATTATCAATCTGCGTTGTGGAGACAGTGTGTGCTTGTGCTTTATGGACTTCGTGTCTGGTTCAAACATTGAAATTTCAAACAATGCAGTGCACAGCAGCAACAGATTCAATGGACACTGCATGAGACAAGTTGCGCGTTCCATTTGCACATCTTCTCCATATCTTTTTAGATACATTTGGGTGCTCATTAAGCATTACACAACCGTATGGTGGCCCACTTCTCATTTTTGGTGGCAGGGACAAGCTACACGCACTACTTGTTATTCTTCTCCAAGAAAAATTTGTGGAATGAAAAAGTTGCAAAAGAGCCAAAAAGTAGCGAAATAGCCAAATAAAAATTTTGGAGCCAACTGCTTCTCAAAAGAGTCAAATTTCTGGTTTTTGGCTCCAAAAGAGCCAATCTGGCAACCCTGATGCTAACAGACGTGATAAACCGGCACAGAGGACCACCTGCAACAAAAATGTCCAATTCTAGATTATCAAAATAAGGACAAGTTGTCAGTATGTAGGATACTTTTACTACAACAAAAACCTAAACTGGGCCGCACAAAACCTTCGACTGAGCCGCGGGTTGGACATAGCTGCTTTAGAACATAGTAATGAAGTGAAAAAGAAACAACGAACTGGGGAGTTGAAAGTAAGAGTTTAACATGCGTGCAGATGTACACCGGATCAAGTATTTTGCCTTGGTCAGTGCTTCTCAAAGTGAGCGATATCGAAAGACAAAGGGCGAAAAGAAACGAAGGGAGCAATGGGGAGTAGAATGTACAAGGAGTGAGAAGAAACTAAACGAGGGTGGTCCAAGACTGCAAGAATGAAGGGCCGCATTACGGTTTGAAGATAAATTAGCGGGCCGCAAAGAGAGGAACTCCATTGCAATTGAAAGACTCGTTTGCTGTTCTAACAGACCTAATTTTTTCTGCACGCCTAACCCAATTTTTTATTCTAGGGTAATTTTTAAGTTTTCTGTTTGTTTGTTTGCGACTTAAAAAACACTTTCACAAATTACGAACATGGAGCATAGGCCAGGCGCAGGGGGGCGAATCCCCCCTAAAAATTTTTCGCCCCCCTGGAAAAATGTGTTGGCTATAGTTTGAAAACATTGGACATAGTTCAAAACATTTGGGCCCCTTTCAGAAAACTCTTAGCCCCTCCTGGTCTCCCAAACTGGTTTCGGGCCTGATGGAGCACATCTTCAGTGCAAAGTCTCTTAAGCTGGGGCAATTCCCGGTTTTACCTCCCCCTGGGGGTGGGCCTGGCTACCTTTCAATTATTTCAAAATGCTTCCCTAGACTTTCCGTGGTTTTCCCGTATATTTTCTCGTGTTTGGTGCTGTATTGCCTCTTTGAATAAAAACTCTTTTGGAACGAATATTACTTGCAACCTCACAAGACACTGTGGTTTGCTCCAAGTTAGAATTGAACTTTCTGTTTTTCTCTGACACTTCTCTTTTGAAACTCATTTTTTGTTAGATTGCTGTACTTGACAATATATTACTTCAATACTTCCACAATGCACATCTTCTAATCTAACTCGAAAATTAAATAGAGAGTCTATGCTTGCAATAAAGATAAAGACTAAACGCATGCTTTGTGATCAAAGAGTACTGCAGAGGTAGGCCAGCCTAG
>Ga0210059_1006652_pt1 | contig 18496 bp, 10 predicted proteins | sample Ectturendosymbi2_FD_188042 | JGI IMG/M metagenome (GOLD analysis project Ga0210059, IMG submission 188042) | Ecteinascidia turbinata endosymbiont from Florida, USA - Sample 2 (SPAdes) (version 2) | ecosystem: Host-associated > Tunicates > Ascidians > Unclassified | place: Key West, Florida... | reverse complement strand
CAGGAAAGAATATCAAAGAAACAAGATGGCAGGTTAGTTGGAAGGACCCCCAGTTTTCGTGGTGAGTACAGTCAATTGTTTTTCCACAAATTAAGTGCTTTTCTTGACTATTCTAATCACAAGCAAGTTTTCCTTTACAAGGCTTTTGCTTCCATAACTTCAGCCCCCCCCTTAGAAAAATCCTGGCTGCGCCCCTGGCTGGCCATATTGACATGTTATTTTTCAGGTGTTTTTGTTTGTAATCTCTGGCTTGTTATTGTTTGGGTTAATGTCGATTCTCGCCGAGTCACACTCTAATCCAATGGTTCTCAAAGTGGGCGGAATCCCCCCTTGGGGGACAATTTTGATGGGCAAGGGGGCGAAAAAAACAAAGGGGGCAATAAGGGGCGAAACAACACAAATGGGGACGAAAATCCTCGATCACTAAAAGATCATTGAGTTAACTTCAGAAGCCTACTAATATTGCTTGTCAGTTTCTTGCAGATGTTAGTTTGCTTAATCGTTTGAGGTTGATCAAGTACACAAAACAAAGAGAATAAGAAGCAAGTACACAAAACTAAGAAAATATAATTAAATCAAGTACACAAACTAAGAAAATGTGCCAAACTCGTTGGAGTAATTTGATCTGGTAGTTTTTTTACAAGCAGCGGTCATACCATGAGGAAATCAGCGAAAAAACAACAGTCACAAGTTCAGACGATTAAGCGAACAGTTACTGGCATAAAGGAATCTCAAGATAACGGTAATATAAACAATTTCTGGAAGGGCAGTCGCTAGTTTTACCGTCAATGCCTGAGGACCTTTTGTCATTTCTTACGACCAGAATCAAGAAAATGGCTCTTTGGAAAACTACATTTGTGTCCGAGCATTTGCACTCGTTGCATGCTTTGTCTGTTGCAGTCTTGACGATTCCAGCTAGCAGCGCTGCCAGGGTAAACCATGCAAAGAGCGCAAAACGCACAGTGGACTGTCATGTGTTCTTTCAAACACGCACATATTTCCATCAACACAAATGCGAAGTGTTTAAAAGCCCTTTGTTCGATTATAAAGTATGACTGCTAGCAATAAATTCACATTTGACTTTTTAAAAATAGCTGAAAACTTCTGATTTCTTATCTTTTGCACTCATAATAATGTACTGCTATGCAAAGCAATGCTAGTTCGCTGCCAATTATTTATAACTTGCATGCTACTTCTTGTAAACGTAATGTTTTCTAGTGAACATTCCTACTTTACAATGGCGTGCAGTGCATTTCATGCTTAAATATGCAATGACATCATATCTTGATCATACTCCCTGCTAACAACATGACTACATACAGCTACAAAAGCTATGGATATTTTATTATATATCTGCTCATTACAGCTCAGTTCTTTTCAGATCGCTACACTACTACAGACCCGGTTTGATCATTCTGACTAGAAAGTAAGATATTATGATAGTTAAGATTTTTCTTACTTGCACAACAGTGGTTCTCAACCATTTCGCCCCTACCATTTCATTCGGCTCTTCCCGCACTTTAAAACACCGCAGAGGCCAGAAAACTCTTCATACCTCGGGCTTGGAATGGAGCGTTGCACCCTCTAAAATCTAATTTAGACCACGTCAAAGAATTACATGTTTTGCATTCCTTGCCGTTTCCTTTATCGAGGCGCCACAATAGTTTTAGTTTTCAACTAAAAATGAAAGACGAGAAAAAATGTCGTTTTGCGTTGGTCGAAAAACACCCAGGAGAAAAATTTCGTGGATTTTTAGAAGAGAAATGCAACTGAGTATGAGCAAAATGTCTAACACGTGATCTCTACAAACGCGACTGCTTCAGCAGATAACGTCAAGTCCCGCAAAGGAGTGGAAGGTAGATCATAAAAATGTGATTCACAGTAAATCAAAACAGCTTCACTTTGACATGGCGTAAAATGAATGTGATCTCAAATGAATGTGGTCTAAAATGAATGGTCTCAAATGTCGTGGTCTCAAATGAATATGGTCTCAAATGAATGTGGTCTCAAATGAATGTGGTCTCAAATGAATGTGGTCTCAAATGAATGTGGTCTCAAATGAACGTTGTCTCAAATGTCGTGGTCTCAAATGTCGAGGTCTCAAATGAACGTGGTCTCAAATGAAGTGGTCTCAAATGAAGTGGTCTCAAATGAAGTGGTCTCAAATGAATGGTCTCAAATGAATTGGTCTCAATTATCTGCACACTGGTGCAGTCAGTAGATTTTGTGCAGATGTTTCACTCAGTGATAATCTTTTGGTTATCATTGGTATCTGCTGCGCTCGTACTGTATCTGAAGTCTGCTGCACTCGGTTGTGTGATTGATAATCTTAATGTTATACTGTAGTAGAAGTATTTTGCATTTTTGGTAAGATTTTACTTTTAGAAGTTTGTCATCACTTTTTGTAGTAACACTCTGCAGTAGCTTCAACTTGTAATGTTCAAAGTGTATAGTAATTATTTATTAGCCCTTGCAGTCTTGTAGATTTTGTCCAAATGTTTCAGTGGGACCTGTCATGAATCAGTGTTTGTTCTCAAGTATTCCTGCCCTTTAATTCATATGTCAACTTAATGATGGTTTGGAGCATGTGATTAACTCATTATGATCATCAACTTAATGCAATTCATGACTTCAATCTTTTGTTCATAATTTGGAGCACAAGATCAAAAGAATTCTAGTCTTGTCGTTGAATTGGAAAGTTAATTTCAAATTGTTTAACTCAGGAATGGGTCAGAATCAGAATTGAAGCAAGTATCTGCAATAGTGTTTAATATATGGTTCTAAGTATTATTAAGATAAATAAAGACAAGTTGTAGCAGGTAATTTTAAGTTTACGGCAGAAATTGCCGTTTTAGGGTAAAAACTTGCTTCTTTGGCAAAAAATATACTGCCTTCCGAAGAATTCGAGACACCTATGAATATGAAAATTACCACAGTTATAAATGTTGTGATTTTGGCCATAACTTTTTCAAAAAACAGCCATTTTGGCCATAAGCTACGAAAAAAATCTGGCAACCCTGTGTCTGCTTTCAGAACTCGCTCTGCATGCATTGCTAGTGATTGCATGTTTTCAGGTCAGGGGCGCAACCAGCTCTTCATTTCGAGGGAGGCAATTTTTTCATGAAATTTCATTCGATGACGTCATCGTTCATATTTAACCGTGGTACAAATTTTTCGCAAGCGGTCACAGATAAAGTTCTCTTCACAACATTTCCGAAAATGAGAATTTTTCAGTTTTAATCAAGATGCAGACCGAAAGATCAGGACAGAGAAAAAGTTAGTAGCCTAATACAAACACTTGGTTCCGGACTCAACTAGTGCAGTCATGGCTTTAGTGTGGCAGATGTATAAGCTACTAGTAAACCTGCCTAACTTTTCTTCTTGTTTTAGCAAATTCGTTCTAGCCCTATTGTTGTGGCATGTGTTGGAATTTCTATCACAAATTAAGATCCCAAACTTGAGGGATAGCCTACGTCAAGGGTGAGGGGATCTTTGAATCCAAACATTTCACACAAAACGGATCAGGTGTGTTTGGGCAAAACGGCTTTTTTTGGCATCCACACGAGTTGCGTGAAAGTGTTTAGAAGCAAGTTTAAGGCCAGTGGTGTAGGAGGCCGGGTTGCAGGGGGTGCAAGCGAACCCCTAAGAGTTTCAATTTGGTGAAAAGCCGGGAAAGATTCCTGAACATCTGGACAAAATCTGTGTAAATATGGGCAAAATGTGTGAAAACCTTCGCAAAATCGCTTGATATGCTTTGATTTCACAAAAATGGCGCCCGAAATCAAAGTGCAGATGTTTGTTATTTTTGGAGGTCATGTTTTTTAGTTTGTTTCGGGCAAGTTAGGTGAAATTGGGCAAGTTTGGGGAAAATTTGAGCAAAAATTGTGCTTGAAGTGCTTTGATTTCAGAAATGCGCCCAAAATGAAATGAAATGCAGCAGTTGATTTTCGAGGTCATCTTCTTTGGAGTTTTTTTCGGGAAAGTTTGGGGAAATTTGGGCAAAATCCTTGGCACCCCCAGAATTTGCCTGCTGCTACACCTATGTTCAAGACTATGGGCTTTCAGGGCTTGCACTGATTGCAAAAGTAAGGGTCTGGTAAAGCGTCATTTGCAGCCAAAGTGGTGTAGTAAGTAAGTGCGTTCAACCCTTGACTAGCACTCATATGACACTTTACTAAACCCTTTTGCCCAAGCCGTGTTACTGGTACCAGTGCAGGAAGACAATATATCATGAAACAGCACACGATAAATTTAGTTAAAAACTATTAGGTTTCGAACTGAAAATGTAATTATACAACGTTTTTTCGAGAAATGTAGTACGTTAATAATGGTGGTCTGTTTTGTCCCTAACAAAAATAATCAAAAGGTTATAGAAGAACAAACGGTTTGATGTGGCCACAAAATTTTTTAATAACAACCAACATGTCAAGATTTCTCTTATCACGTTGAAAGTGTCAGCAGTTTGCAACAGTAATATTATAAAGTTTCATGAGGTCAAAACGAGGCCTGTTTCAGGAAAAAGTGATACACGAACAAAAGGAGAAAAAATGCCTTAGAAATACCAACATTTTAAACTCTCCCGCGTTTTGACAATTCCAGCATGTTTGTGGTTAAATACCAATCATTTACGAAATTTTCGATCAGATGGCCTGTCTCAAGAATCTTAAAGGAGATAATTAAGCAGTAGAACAAAGAAAAATTCAAATAAGACTTTTGTTAAAAATGATTAGGCCTACAATACAAAATTTCATCCTTAATTTTTGAAAGTTTCTGCAAATGCTTTGGATTTTCCGGGGGGGGGGGCAAATGCCCCAAAAGCCCCCCTGGTTGCGCGCCTGTTTCAGGTGCAATAATCCCATTTCATCGCAGTTTATCTTCCTGACAAACAACCAGTCCGCAACCAACGCTGGCTGTGTATACAGATCACTGCAAGCAGGCTGTCGTTGAGAAACGTTTTTCTTACATTCTCGCTGCTGTAGAACTGGTGCGATGCTTCCTTTTAACGACAAACACAGCAAACGGCCTTTCCATGCTAAACTCAGACAAAAACAACAGCAATTAGCTGGGGTAAAGGCGTGAGGTCCTGGTACTTTTTTACTACAAAAATTGCTTGTAGCATATTGTTTTGTGGAAAACTGCGTTGCTTTTCCGCAGCTCCAGGTATAGTGCCTATAGTGCGTTGGGAGCACCAGAAATTGCGTGCCGATGCTTAAACTGATAAAACTTAAGCGTTTATAAAACAATGCATAAAGTTGAAATGTAAAATAGATTATAACAGTTTTGTTAATATCTAACAAATAATTATTATATGAGAAAAGTCTACATGGCTGTTTTAATTCATAGGTGAAAGACTGTGAATTTGATGTTACCAAATAGCTATTTCATCATATAACATTTTATGACGTTAACATAAAAATAGTTCCAAATGCTCCTAAAACAGCATCGGTGGTCTTCGCTTCTCTAATTAACTATTATCTATCATGCATAACACAGAAAAACAGTGCAAAAACCTTATAAATCAAATCTTTCCGATTTTGTTTTCTTGAAAGGCTCAAATACTTTTGAACAAAATATCCACTCATGCTCGTTAGCAAGGCACTTTTCAAGGCGAACGCATATCTTTTATTCAGCAAATTATTCTAAGTAAGGTAGTTTCACCTTTTGTGTAACAATGTTTGTTTTCAAAACGTAATCAGCATCGCAATCACACTTCCATGGATCCATGGCCACTGTTTTAGAAACACCGGTATAAAAGTAAAGAACATCTAAAATTAGCACATAGCAAATATAAAGAGCCGCAGTCTTCTTCCCAAGGTTTTCGAAAAGATTAAAGGTCATTCGCGCAAAGTTCGTTCGAACAATGCTAACGTACTGAGGTCCGGGTGCGTTTGTAAGCGCAATTGAATTGTCAAGAAACAACCACACAACTTTTATACTAAAGAATGGACGCAGTGGGGTGCATGGAGTGATTGTGCAGCCAGCGTTTGTGGCACCGCTCGTAAACGAAGAACTCGCTGTTGCTTACATAATGTGCTACCGAACGATGGGTCGTGTCCTGGAAGCAACGAGCACGAAGATCATTGTCTTTTGCCATCATGCGAAGGTTGGTGTAGCTGTGAACTTTTCATTTCACTGGCCGAGCCTTTACTCCGTTTGAAGTTGCTCTCGCTGACTTTAACAAGCTCTATGACACATTGCCTTGTTCAAATCATACGTTTGTTCTTTTGTTTATTGCAAACATTTTCATATGCGTTTTTCTTGCAGGCTTTATCGCTTTAGATGGGTTAACACTTAACAACGCGCTAATCTGTCTAAAAAACAATTGTAATCACAAACCGAAGCTAAAGCCTTCTTTCTCATTGGAAATTCCACCATATTTAACAACAAATTCTTCATCTGAAAAAAGCTTGCGCATCAAACACATATTTCTGGTTTCAAATAAGCATGGGTTATTTATTGGTTCATCTACTTTTCCTTGCTTTGCGAAAATAACAGTGCCGACGCAGTGATCTTGTTTCATATCTGTCAGAACTTTAAAGACTCTTGGTAAAATTTTTTAAGAATTACTTCTGATTGCGTATTTTCATGGTGCGACTTTTTCAGTTTAAACCTTAACGTTTGGCACAAAAACCTAGTTTTAGAGGAAAAAAAGCTAGACGCAAAGAACTTGTTTCTTGCAACTAATTATGTGTTCGTGCTAGTTGCGAACAACTCTCACTTTTTACATGCAGTTCCTGGTAGTAGTAGCACATGTAGGACACGATTACTATGCTTGAATGGCGAAAAATCAATCCCCTTTGTGGGACAAAAAACACAGTAAGCTTCAAATTTCTGTTGTATCTGTAGGACAAGTGTTCTGGAAAGTCATGCTCGGTTATTCTATAAGTATTAAATATTTCCATGTAATTCACTTAAAATTTCATTTTAAAAATCTTTTTGTTCTCCAAAGCAGTCGGTACAAGATTTCGGTAGAAAATGTTGTACCGACTGCTTCTGGGAGCAAATAAGTGACACTGAATCTACTAATTTTAATTCAACACGAATGATGTTTCCTGAACTGCAGATTCAATGTGTTCTGCAGAAAACGATTGGTGACTTACCGATGTTTGTTTGAGGAGCAGGAAACTTTTATCTTGACAAAGCAAAATTTCAAAGCTCTTATAGTCTACAGCAAATTTTAACATGGTCAGTAGCAGCAAAAAGCTTTATAGGTCTAAATTGCCCACACGTAGAACTGACATCTACCACTCATTGCTTTGTTGATTTGTGAAGGTGGTTTTGCTGGTATAAACTGACTAGAGCAGTGCTTAACCTTTTTGATGTCGCGGCCCACTTTTCGCCAAGACTTTGATTTTGGGCCCACTTCACGAAAAATTTGTTTCAGAACTCATGACTACGCGTAATCATGGCGATGAAACAATCCTAACACAACATATATCGTCGGGTACTCGTGACCCGAAATCACACATTTCCTCTACACTGCAAAATCTAAAAGAGCGAGTGCGACCGCAGGCGCACCTATCAGCAAGTCGCACAAATAAATGAAGCTTCTGAAGTGTGGAAAGCGCTATTATTCTACTCTACACGAGCTGTAACACGTGGCCACCGCACTTGCCTTGGCTTTGTGGAACCCGCAATAGCAATCCAGGGTTAAAAATGGGAGCATTCCTTTAATGGAATGCGACAATAATACATTTTTGGCTTTCGTAATTCATAAATTTTTCTAAAAAAATGCAGTTTGTATAAACCAATAACTTTTTTCAAAAAATATTTAAGTTATCTCGGAACATTTCGCGGCCCACCTGAAGGAGCTTCGCGGCCCACCACTGGGCCACGGCCCACCGGTTGAGAAGCGCTGAATTACGTGACAATAAATGAGAAATTCTCATGATAACTTCTCCAGTGTTCAGTAACGCACGTCACAGAGCAATGATAACGCCAGTTAGTCATGTGCGTACTAGGCTAATTCATTTGAGCCCGAGTTGCTGGACAATTTATCGTTCGTTTGATATTATTCTCGAAATAGGAACTGTCCATTGGATTGGACTTCAAATCCAATGTTCTATACAAATCGATTGCTTCAAAAAACATTCAGTTCGATATGACGTATGTTTTAATAAATACTTAATTGCATAGGGTAGCTCGGGCTCGAAAGTATGAGCCCGCCTACTACAAACGATATTTTTTATTCAGGTCACCTCCAACATGAAAGCGAAAGGAGCGAAAATATATGAACAGTAACAAGCCCCAATGAAAATAGCCCGAGTTAACAATTTGGTGAACCGAGACCGGACCTTGAGTGGTGGCATAAATATACAAAGCAAGCAAACTCGCTTTCTCCGACATAAGTCGTAATCGAAGACTCGGGCTAAGCCCGAAGAGCCCGTGTGCCGGAGTCGCCACTTGGCTGTTGAAAACACCAAGAACACAGCTTAAAAAACACGCAAAAATGACACAGCATTGATACCTGTCTTATCCACATTCAAAATCACAGCTTTTTCACATCTTGAACACAGAAGTAACATGACTGAATACTCATTCCGCAAAGGCATTAAATACCGGAATACAAAGGCAAGACAAAGCATATATAGCAACTAGCAAATTGTCTGTAAGGATGCCAATTGTGTTGCCAATGCAGAAATAAAATATAGCTGGTTAATGTTGCCAATGCAAAAGCAACAACAATTGAAATTGGTCTGTCAGATATTTCATTTTGCGTATAAGATTCACCAAAATTTGACTATTAAGAATAGTGTTAAAACGCTCGACATTGCACCAATTTTTTGATGGTGTGGCACGAACTTTTTTCTACACACAAGCATGGGTGTCGGAAGGGGGGCAGGCATTTGAAAATTTCAGCAAACAAGGCTGTTTTCTTAGTTTCGATCGAAAAAAAACAAATTTCACCACTTTTGGCTCCCCCAGAAAAAGTTTTGGAAAAATCCACTAGTGGCCCCACCTGGAAAAAATCCTTCCGACGACCATGCACACAAGCATGTACAATTACACCATTTTTGCAAAATACTGTGTTGTACTACACCTGAGGTTCCCAGCCTGGGGTACATGTACCCCTAGGGGTACATTTGCCTATCCGAAGGTGTACATTTAAGGTTAGCAATAGAAGAGAAATATGTATTTACATATCTTTGATTTCCAAATATTTATACATATATCAGTGAATATTATTTTCGAAAGCCATTATATGCTTTTTTTATCTTATCTTTCGAAATGCTGAAGGGGTACATGGTCAGAGAAAGGTTGGGAACCCCTGTACTACACCATCTGGCAACCCTGTTCAACAACACCAATGCGGTAAGCAAGTCATAGCAGGGTGACAGACTGTGCACGGTGTATTCTCCCAAGCAATTACGAAATCCTGCCAAAGTCACTGCCAAATTACAAATAATATTGACAAAATGCTGCCAAAATCTTCAACATTTCTTTCATTAAACAATTTACTTTAACAATGGACCCAACGCTAATTGCATTATTTAAGCTTATTTGGGCACTTTTCGACATATAAAAGTGGGGGCCAGGCCCCCCAGAAATAAACGTGGGGGAAACTAGGCCCATGCGGCCCATCTGGTTCCGCCACCTATGCCAATAAGGGTGTTACAGGTTGTATGTGGAGACCATTTTCTCTAGACCTGTACCAAGGACAGGTGCGGCCAAATTCGTAGGGAATGTTGCAGTGGCAGCGAGTCACTAGCAACACTTTCCATAAAACTTTCCTTTCCTCTCATCAGCTGTTGTTGCTTTCACACTCAACTTAAGGGAAGGAAGGTGGAGCATATGCCTATTTGATGGGGAAACACTATCAGGAAGAATAAAAGAAAAATTTACTAAACAACATTGTATCCTTCAAAAATGGCAACATTTTTCCACTACTTTTGCTTCGAACAGTAAATGTATAATGGTGTGTATAATGCAAAAAATGTTTATGCCTAATCGGTTGCATGAAAATGCGACTACTGATTCCGTTGGATATTAATTTCAATTTAATTGAAGAAACTGATTGAACTGTGATTGGAATTTTTTTATACAAGATTGTAGATAAAACCCAAATTATTAGTCCCAGCAGCCAAACTGAAGCTATGGAATACTGTGACAGAAATGAATAGTTTATAATGTCACTGAAATAGGGTTATAAAAAACAGAATGTTCTGAAAACGCAAAAGGAAGGAATGAAGTCAATAAACTGTGGTTGAAAAATATTGCTTTCTATAAACTTTTGTCAAACAAAAGTCCAAAAGGCAAATCGGTGTTCTCTGTAAAATTTTTCACTATATCTGGTTTTGTGATAAAAATATATAGCGATATCGACAGAGTCAGGCATGACCAGATATCGCCACTGTAGCAACTGCTGCCCGTTAACGTTCCGCGATAGATATTCTGTGAAGCGTTTGTATGTTTATCAACAACCAAATCGTAAATGTGTAAGTTCTGCAAGATTTTTCTCTCTTTTTCGTTTGTTCTCAAGCATGCGGTATTAACTTGCCTCACTAAGCGAGATACCTGATCGACCTCCTCAGAAACCGCACTTCTGAGAATTCTCGTCGTCTGATCTGAACAAAACAGTTATAACTAAGTTTGTTGCTTTGACACCACCTCATCATTATAGGATCGTTTTGGTGCAAGCAGCCTGATGAGGCGGCACCTAAATGAGCAAACTAGAGCCGATTTACTGTATAACTTATGTAGACTGCCTGCTTGCAAGTTGTCTGCAAATCTCAAATGACAATCTGTTGTTAATGCCAGTTTGTTTTGAACTGACTTAACCTTCAGTGTGTTTGCCGCTATTTTCTAAGTAGTTCCTGGTATGAAGTCATTGGCAAAGAATGTGATATTGTTTCTTGTCTATTGTTTGCGCGAGAGGCTTCAGGAAATGCTTTGCTTTCCTGCTGGCAGGCGCTATCGATAACACTGAGTGGCCAACAGATTCGACATGATATGACTAATCATAACCGCGCTTCATGCTGATTTGAATCTTAGCCACCGATGCTAAATGTTAACATTTTCCAGGTCAAGGAAGTTTATGCTACTCCGCTGCGCGCACTAAAATATTTTGCGCTGCTACTTTGAAAGAAACAATATTGCGAATATTTGCGAAACTCCCTTGCCAGTGGCGTGCTGAGGGGGGGCGACGGCCCCGGGCATCCAACGCAGGGGAGCATCCAAAGGGTTAAATTACAAAAACTAAAATGCTGCAACTAGATTATTTAGCCTATTGTAAGGCTACTAATATATGCTTCATGGATTAAATTTTTCGAAACTTTTTCTCTTTTTGTTAACACTAGTTTTACGTGTTCAAATGCCAGTAATTCTCACATTCTTCAATACCAGGGACCTAATACCAGGGAAATTCGTGCCACACCATTAAACAATTGGGGTAATTTCAAGCGTTTTTATACCATTTTAAATGGTCAAATTTTGCTGAATCTTATATGCAAAATGAAATGTTTGACAGATCAAATTCAATTGTGTTTTTGTTTTTGCATTGGCAACACTAAGCAGCTATATTTATTTCTACATTGGAATACAACTGGCATCATTACAACAGACAACTTGCTACTTCCTGCATATGCGTTGTCTTGTCTTTGCATTCCGGTGTCTAATGCAGTTGCAAAATGAGTATTTAGTCATGTTACTTCTGTGTTCAAGATGTGGTAAGGTTGTGATTTTGGTTGTGTTTAAGACAGGTATCAAGGCTGCGTAATTTTTGCCTGTTTTTTCAGCTGTTTTCTTGGTGTTTTTGACAGCCCAGTCGCGACTCCGGCACACGGGCTCCTCGGGCTTATCCCGAGTCTTCTGTTACGATTTGTATCAGAGAACGCGGGCTTGTTTGCTTTGTATATTTGTGCCATCACCCACGGTCCCACTTCACTAAATTGTTAACTCGGGCTGTTTTCTTTGGTCCTTGTCACTGTTCATATATTTTCGTTCCATGTCTGGCCTTTCGCGTTCATGTTGGAGGTGACCTAAATAAAACAATATCGTTCGTAGTAGGCGTCCTGTCGACTTTGTTCTCTTTACTCGGGCTCATCCATCAGAGCCCGAGCTGCCCAAGGCAAATAAGTATTTTTGAAAACATAATTCATATCAGACTGAATGTTTTTGAAGTAAGGGATTTGTATTGAACATTGGAGTTGAAGTCCGATCCAATGGAGTTCCCATTTCGAGAATAATTTCAAACGAACGATAAATTGTCCAGCAACTCGGGCTTATATGAATGAGCCTAGTAAGCAGAGGACTGACTGGCGTTATCACTGGTCTGTGACGTACGTTATTCAACAATGGAGAAGTTAAGGTGACAACTTCTCATTTATTATTACTAACGACACAGAGCAACAATAATGCCAGCCAGAATGAAAGCAAATGGAAATGTCAGTGACGTAAGCGTCGAACGCTTTTATGCAGTCAGAATAAATCGTATAATGAGCCTGAGTGACGCTGTTGACCTGGGTCGTCCCTGTAACAGTCTATTTGAATTTCAGGTGGTTCACCGATACGTTTTCATAGTGGTGTAATTTTGTCTAAAATAGTGTAATTCAAACCTTCATATGTTCATGCATTTTACATAAATACTGCCAGCAGTTCTCCTGTGTTTCAGGTTGGGTACACGACAAACGACTGGTAAGCTTGTGCTGCGAATGGCTACGAATCAGCGACACGCTCCGAGGACTGTCTAACCACAACACCGTTATCACGACTCTGCGCAGAGCGTCAGTGTTGAGCTCTGACAGGCGGGGCTTCATGGTTTCCATCTGCGTTGAGATCTCCTGAACGTGCCTTGGCAGCTGGAAAGACGTGCTATTTGTTGCTTCGCTTACTTCTTATTGTCGTTGTTGCTCATTGATTTGGCTTTTGTTGTCGAATTTTGTATGCGTTTAACGCAGCCTTGCTATGTAACGGAAGGTTTTATGATGGTTTTACTTCCGCTTCTTCGGCTTCTTTATGGCCCGTGGCCAGTCGCGACCATCCACAGACCCACCGCGTGGCTGTGTCAATGAATTCTTGCAAGCACGTTAGCCTACACCACTGACGCATCCTATGTAATCTACTGGACTGTTATTTTGTTTATTACGTCACTGTACACTTCCTAGTTTGTTTTGGTTAGTTGTTCCTGTGACCTTTTCCTTTCCAATGTAAAGTGGGCAGCTGGGGTTGCAAAATTTTATTAGAATTTCTTAAGTGGAAACTTTATTGTTTGCGGGTTTTATTTTATTCTATTTATACTTCATGCACTTCGCAGAGCTGATGATGCCTACATCGTAGCAGTGGCGTAGTCAGCCCAGAAACTTTGGGAGGGGGGGGAAATGTTTGATTTTAGGCGAATAACGCTATTTTGTTTGGAAAAACGTTTCTCAAAGCAAAAAATGACTATATTTTCTAAAAATTTGGGGGGGGGGAATGGCCCCTTTGCCCCCCATGGCTACGCCTATGCATCGTAGGCGAAATATATACTCTAAGATCTTGAAGTGTCTGATTCTTTGCTGAGAAAGGATCCTTTCCATAGACAACCTTCATATGTGTTGTATATGTAATGACGTCATATTTCAATGCTTGTGACGTTAAAGTTGCCAATTCAAACCACATAAATTTTCTATGGTTTTTTGACGCGCACTTATGCCACCCATTTTGAAAAAGGTTCAGCCACCCATGCCTGGGTGCCCGCTATTTGATCCGCATACCTTCTCTGCTTGACCGCTGTTGGACGAGGCATTCGCGCAGCCTGATGTTTTTGCAGTTGTGAACTGCCTGTCGTAGCGTTGAGTGTGTTTTATTTCACTGTTTTGATGCGCAGCCGTATATTTTTACAATTTTGAACGGCGCTGACGAAGTACTGGGTGTGTTCTCCCCTGTTTTAACGCGTTGCGGAATATTTTTGCAGTTGTGAACTACTCTCTTCTAGCGTTGAGTGCTGCGTTTTGCTCCGGTCTTCTAACTTGGAGTGCTGATAATACTGATGTTCAATGCAGTGACACATTATACAACAACGAGTGCAAGGAGAGCGCGTGTAGAGTAGAATAATGTGCATGTTGTGTCAACAAACTTCGCCAAAACGTTGGTTTGAAAACGTTACTACGACGTCATATTGTGACGTTACAAACAGTGTACAACCAGTAACAATGAACAACATACGCCACTGTTCAATACTAGAATTTGGTAGGGGCATAAAGTCAAACAGTCGCCCAGGGCACCACCAGACCTCTGCGAGCCACTCTCCATTGCACAAGCATTTTTCCCAATCACTCAGGGGTGTATGGCCTGTACAGAGACATTCTGGGGATCCCTTTACCATTGGCTGGTACTGCCATTTTGTAGAGAATTCTGGAGTGGCAACAACATAACTTTCCCTTGCATTCAACCGCTTATGCCGAGCAGGAGAGTCTAAACGCTGCTGTGCTTTACTAATCTTTTGTAAAGACTTTCGGCCCAGATATTGAATCCAATCTACCAACTTGTGACGCGCATTTTCTACCGCTGTACCAGCACTCAGCCGGTTGTCAGGAAAATTTATCCAACGTTATGTCTACTTGTGCAGTGTTTCATTTTGTGGATTTGAAAAAGTCAAGGTTTATTGGCCTTACAACATATTCGCACACAAAAGGGGTTGATTGGTTCCAATAAAATGGCCATGATGAGGGTTACAGTGTTGCAACGGCCTTCGCTAGATATTATGTCACGTGCATTATTGAGTCCTGTTTTTTTTGAATGATTATTTCAAAAAGTGATCGTGATGAAAGACGCCAAATCAAATGCACAGGCCTTTGGAAAATCAATCAATGGGAACATTTGCGAAAGTCTAATGAAGTGTTTTCTCTACACGGGCAATTTATTTTCTGCTTTTGCTGCTAAATCGAGATGTTGTGTGAAAAGTTCAACTGGAATTTGTTCTAAACTTTTTTGACATTCAGTTCGATTCTAATAAAGTGGAAAATCTATTGATATTATTGAGGGCATAAAATGAGCTTTCGATTGGCACCACGCATTGGTATTTCTAGGTCCAGCGCACAGGATAAAAAAACCTGTAGACAATATACTGCAACATGAAAGACGCCCAAGCAAAGCAATGGCAGGGGACTATGGATTCAATAGGGTTTTGTCCACATTGCTATCCGCTGTTGCGCCACCATTTCCAAGCCTAAAACAGTTGACGTCTTCAGTGTTCAATCCAGGTATGCTTTGGTATTGTGCATGACCGTCTTTTCATGTTTTGCTTAAACTGTAGGCAGACAAATGATAGATGCAAACCCAGTGGCATAGCCAGCTAAAATTTTGGAGGGCAAAACGTTTTTGGCGGGGTGAAATGTTTTACTTCAAGCGAACAACAGCATTTTCTTGGGACGCCATTTCTCAAAGCACAAAATGGCTAAATTAGAGATGGCACGGGCCGCTAACAGTCCAGTCTTCGGGCTGTCCGCTAAAGGTTTTGAAACAGTCCCCTAACAACTTTTTTAGCGGTGACGTCATTCCGGGCCACTACAGGCCGCTGCGGTCTGCTCGCCAACAAGGCGAAATTTTTGTTTTTTGCAAAGTTTCAAAATCTAACAATGAAATTGTTTGCTCCTGTTCTTTCTCTTTCACCGTTCTGCTCATATTTCGTTTCCATGCAAATACAGTGAACCATGTCAAGAATAAATCAAGCAACAAACACTTTCATTTATAGCCTGTGGCTGTTGCCCAGGTTTAGGTTTAGGACAGGTGTTCCCAAACTTTCTCTGGGCGTGTACCTCTTCAGCATTTCGATAGATGAGCATGCACCCTTAAAATTTCTTATGACAAAAGGTTGAGGAAAATAACAAAAATATATTTACAAATAAGCATGACTTTGAAAATAATATTCACAGATGAAATGACATAGCCCATATGTAAACATATTATTCCCTTCAATTGCTAACCTTAAATGTACACCTTCAGATAGGAAAGGTAGCCCTAAGGGCACATATATCCCAGTTTGGGAACCCCTAGTTTAGGATTAGAGGCTAAGTTTAGGTTAGGGTTTAAGGATTAGATTTAGAGTTTAGGTTTAATATCCTACCACTAGCAGTTGTAGTGCAGCCTAGTGCACACTTGTGTGTCACATGTTACAGTCGGCGGACGAATAAGTTTTCAAAAGTGAAAGTCCCATGGCCGACGTATAGCCACTGCCTTAAGACTACATAGTTTAATGTCCAAAGGACAATGAACTGAAAACTTAAGTGTTGTTACTTGGAAGTGGCTACGGAACCACCCATGGATCTTTAGGTCATACCGCCTCGAATGACGTGGTTCGAATAAAGCGGTCACTTTGCCACTCAACCGTCATTGATCTGGTAGCCTAATGGATACTTTCCAATCTGCCATGCCAGTGGTTGAGGGTTCGCCTCTTGACTTGGCGCCTTACGTTTTCGTGAGTGAATGCTTGCACGTTTCAATTCGTGGGACCAGTTTTTCTTTACTTTTTTCAAAACTTTCCAAATTTTTCCTTTAGGGGTAAGGGGTTAGCGTTAGGTTAGCGCGTTAGCTTAGCCTTAGGTCATCTCTAGGGTTAGGTCAGCGTTAGCTTAGGGTTAGGTTGGGGTTAGCTTAGCATTAGGTTAGGGCTACGGTTAGGGTTAAGGTTAGAGTTAAGTTTACCTTTTGTGTTTACCATGTTTCTATAAAGCCTACTGCATTCTCCTCGTGTGTTACTGTCACGTTACAGGAGATGGTTGAATAAGGTTTCAAATTTATAGATCAATCGATGGTTCTGTAGCCACTGCCTTGTTACTTGGCTTTTGAGGTTACGTTATATTACAGACCACAGGCCGGTCCGGGCCCGAAAATAATTTTTGGTTTAGCATAAACAGGTCGGGCCAGGCAGTTTCTTGTTACCTCCGGGCGGGCCAAGATGCTAGCCCGTGCCATCTCTAGACTAAATATGCCAACAATTTGTGGGGAGCATGCCCCCTTGGGCCCCTTGGCTGCAATCATGTGCAAACACTGTTAATTTTTGACAAGCGCCAGAAATTGTAATAAATTCAGTTGAAATCGATGTTGATACTGGAGTGTCAAATAAGTCTTTTTCAGTTCAGTTTCTTTACACTTCCGTTTTGTACTCCTTTCCGAGTGTCAAGGGTGGTCTGCGGCGCCCATCTCTGCTTGCTTGCGCCGTGGTAACCTTAAACAGTGAATTCATTTGCAAACTCTGCTTGTTTAAACGCTCACAAATCGGAACTCCGCTTGAAAACCTATTTCGTAATCGTGTTTTCTAGAGTTTTCAAAAGGCCACATCGTTGCATGCATAGATTTTCATCCTCTGGAGTTACTGATACCGCCCTCGTGAGATATGTGGCAAAGCATGTTCTAATCGTCTCCACTTTGGATTGAAAACAGCTTGTTGACTTGCTGTCCGGGTGCTTCTAGCGGAGGCGAAGAAAATAAATAAACTAATTGTCATTTGAAAATTTCAAAAACTGTCACCATCTGGACAAAATGCCCTCGTGGGCCACACGCATTCTCAACTCTGCACTGTGTTGCCGAGTGGTCACCACAAACTGCAGTGGGACCAACTATTAATTGATTAAAACTGCGACGATGTACTGTTGCAAAAATCGTTGCCACTTTGACTTTTTTGAGGCCAAATTTGTAATTTTTGGTCTTTTTTCAACTCCTCAGGCTTTTTTTATTTTTGAACGAAGGCCAAATGAAACTTGGCTTTTTTTGGCCAATCAGATTTTTTATATCTGCCAATTTGGCAGATTTAATGATGATTTTGGCAGATGTCTGGGCATTGGCAGATTCTCAGACAGTTTCTGGGCACAGAATGATAACTTTTCATTGGAAACTCTGCACGAGAATTTATAATTTTTGGTTTTGCTGTTTCATGCTTTTAGTTCTGCAGTTTAAGGTTACTCTTCAGCACAACCAAAGGTTTCGAGAAGTTTGTTAATGGAGTGACGTTTATTCTTTTTATGTATAAAATGTATATATGTTGCCTTTTAAAAACGTGTTTGTGTGTTTTAAAGGCGTCGTTGTGTATTTATCTTGTATTTGCTCTTTTCCGGAGCTATTTGGATTTTTCTAAGAGTTGATCTGGCGTTTTTTGCTCATGACTGCCTGGAAACCCTGTTTTCAATCGAACAGAGTTAAAATTGCGGAAAATTTTGCATATGTGATTTTGTATCTCTTTACATGCTTCACTCAGATGACAAAAATTAACATTGAACTATTTCGACTGCAATACGTCATTTTTGGGTGATTTGACTCTCGATCAGTGGCGTAAGTGATGGGAGAAGGGGAGCGCCCCCTGGCAAGCTAACTGTAAAAACTGGGCCCCATTTGGCTGAAATTTTGCTATTTATCGCTATTTTTGCTTTTCAGTAGGTTGTTATTTTTTGCGTTTTTCGGGGTGTTTTCATTTTTTAGCTAGTATAGACATCCAAGACATCCGGATTCAGTATCATTTCTTAGCTTTTTTTCTGAGCGTTGGTTAGTGGAGCCCCTTGAGTTAAGTTTTGCCCCCCCCCCCTGT
>Ga0210059_1006651_pt1 | contig 18498 bp, 6 predicted proteins | sample Ectturendosymbi2_FD_188042 | JGI IMG/M metagenome (GOLD analysis project Ga0210059, IMG submission 188042) | Ecteinascidia turbinata endosymbiont from Florida, USA - Sample 2 (SPAdes) (version 2) | ecosystem: Host-associated > Tunicates > Ascidians > Unclassified | place: Key West, Florida... | reverse complement strand
TTGCATGCAAATTTATTCCGTGGTATTTGCATTAAGTCGACAAATTAACAAGCAAAAAGTATGCGAAAACACTTAATCTCCTTGCGAAGGTAATAAAGTTTTTGTAAAATATCAAGCTCAAGGGGGGGTTTCAACCCCAACCCCCTTGCGTACGCCCTTGAGCGGAGGGCCGTGCCTTCTTATGAGATTAGAGGCAAGACTCAGTTTATAGCCTCAGCACTAATATTTACTATGAGAAGTTGGAGGAACTTTCAGATTTGAAAATTTTCCTGAATGCTTCTGCGGGCCACTGAAAACGCCGAGTCAGGCCAGATTTGGCCCGCGGGCCGCTATTTTCCCACCCCTGGCATACTGCATTGAATAGTCCTCACCCTATCCACGCTGCACACTCGTAATAGTAGTTGCATAACATTGTTATGGTTACACCACAATCACAAAATGTCCATAAGCTTTCACAAAAACAGATTAGTCAGTAGTCACCAAACCGTTGAATGATGTTATATTTTTATGTGCTTTGTAACAAAAATATTTTGATGAAACTAGTTGGCACTACTTGTCTCTGTGTCATGATGGAATTCGTAGTTGGAACCATTTCACTTTCAAGTGAATTGTGTTCACTTTCTGAAGCTGCTTTCGTTCATGTGAGGCCGGCACAATTGTGTACGGAAAACGGCATTTGATTTACATGTGTAGTGCTGTTGAAGTTGCATGGTTAGCAAAGAATTTTCGACATAGCAGTACACGTGTGTGATTGCATCTACAGTGGCGTTTAGGTGTCTCTAGTGATTAATAACGCTAGTTCATCTTTTTTATGATATTCACAAGCCCATGTTTGGTTTGATAGGGTTAATCATAGCAACTTAATCTTCAAAACAATGAAAAATCACCATGCAACGTAGATATTTATGTTGCCCCCCCCTAATATTTCCTTGGCCCCGCAGTGGCCCTCCCAATTTTTTCATTCTAGAATCGCCACTGGGAATGACCTCAGTGCCGAGTGCAATTCTGGTCGCGAGTGCAAGCAATAAAAAATCTTTATTAATTTGTGCAACAGCTGTCTGACTGCATTTTGGAAAGTATAGCACAGAAGCTTTTGAGATGAAAACCACAAAAAAACTAAATTGCTTCAACAAACATTGATAGTTTACGATAGTCTTTCTTCTATGATGCATCCGAACTTTGAAATACTATTGATTTTACGGTAACAGGTGCAGAGACAGTTTATGTATACGAGTGAGTTCCGATTTTGACTTTTTTCTTTCATAACGGATTGGTAACGAAATTGAGTGACTTTTATTTTCCGTGATCAAATCAAATGGAAAAAGGCGCAGTAATTTCTTTTAAATACTAGTTTCTTATACATCAAAATCATTCATTACAGCTGCTGAACTGAGTACTTCACACGAACATATTTCCATTGCAGCAGTTCTTGCATGTGTCAAACAAAACTGTGAAAAAACCTTCTATAAAATTGTTTTCCTCTATAAACGATTTTCAATAAAAGTGTTTATATATTTTATAGATATAGTAACAGAGTGGTACAAATTTAAATGGCTTTATAATTTTATGTAAGCTGGTCGTAGCAGAAGACCGCGTTGAAAATGATCAGTTTAAGTGCGCAGGCGAAACGTAGCTCTGAAGTGTTTAAATTTTTTTATTTTAAAAATTGTATATAAATTTTTTAATTTCTTTGCAGAAGATGAATCTCATAAGGTAGGATTGTTTCCCTTCTATCAAACTCTCTGCGAAACATATTATTTTATATCAACGCAGCATTCAAAACCTAATGAGCAAGAGAAGACACGAAGCAAACAAAGCACAAATGTCAATTGTTTCACAGACGGCCTATTTCGTTAATGAAAATGTGAGCCACTAAATTAATTTTTCCAACACAAACAAGTCAAAGTTTGTAAACAACTCTGTGCTTTAAGTAATTCCATGAAAGCGTTTTGACTTTGACACATTTCACCCTGCACTCTTCGGTGGCGTATCAAGCGGCCTTTCCGGTAGGTCGGAGCTAACCCTTCCCGTAAAATGTTCGTCAAATTGTTTTTACTGGCTTTCAGCTGCATATGCACACGACTCAGTTTCGACTGCTGGCCGTCATCACCGGTTGTGACAAGAGGAGTTTCCGCACAAAACTGTGAGTAGCATCACTTGCAAGATTTTTAATTACTATTTTTGTGAATACGTCGCAATTATATCAATCCCTTTTGATGCAGAAGCTGCCTAGCAAATTATCTTCAAGTTTTCCGTCTTCAATTCCAGCCTAACCCCATTTGTATAACAAAATCTCAAACTATGTCCGGTAATGCTGACAAGGTGCAAAAATGAGAATACGTTTGTCGGCATGCTGAAGTTTCGGAGCAGGAATCAACAAGAACACAATTTTAGACCTAAACCGTTCAAATAAAATCCGTGTAGCAAATCTTGATTTTAATGTTCTTAAAATTTTTAACATCAGCCACCCTCTGGGTAAAAAAACGCAAAATTGCGAAACCTAAAAGATTAGCGTTATTGAGAGTGTATTTTCAAAATTAGTGTGTTTGACGATGATAGACAAATAAAATTAGTGTTGAGAATTGAAAAGGTTTTCAGAAAGTTTACGAAGCATTGGTTTACATTGCATACCAAAAACACTTTTATTTGTGGCTTTATTCATTTGCATTTCATTTCGTCTAAAAAATGTGTGCGCTGACAAATATGAGAACTTTTCAAACAGACAGTACAAAGAACAATTTTGATTTTCTCTTCAGTAGAATCGTCTTTGTTGCTCTTTCAAAAAATCGCACCTGCTGTTGCTTGGAAGTGGATATCCTGTAAAATACGCTTGTGCCGTCAGCTCAGGGTTGCGGAGTCAGATCCGGAGCGGCAGTCGTAAGGAGTCGGAAGTTTTTGGGTGGAGTGAGTGGCGGATTTCCAACAAGTCTAGGAGTCGGAATCAGACTTTTTGTCCGACACCCCCTCCGGATGACCAATTGCATCATTTTTTACATCACACTCCTAAATTGGGAAACAATTTTTTTTTGAAACTTTTCTTGAAACAGAGATTTCTTGCTGTGCACCACAATTTCTATTAATTTTAACAGTCAAATTTCATTCCCTTCATGTTAAGGGGTCAAAGTTGGAAATTTTGGAAATGTCGAAGTCGGAGTTGGAGTCGGATATTTTACCTCCGACTCCGCAACCCTGCGTCAGAACCATCGGCATTTCTAATTTGTAAGAAATAAATGTTGTGTATTGCCTAAAGATTATAGTTCAATATTGAATCTTTCGCATCAGCCCCTGCTGAAGATTGATAGACAAACGAGATTTCTGCCCACAACAACAGATCGCGCATAAAATCTTGTTTCCACCTGGTGCTGATATACGTTCGTTTTTTACAATTCTCCGATTTGAACATCAAAAGCGTACGGAAAGGGAGCCGCATTTTTTTTACTTTTTTGCGGTAGAAACTACATCAGCAAAGATTAATAGAAAATATTTTGAAAATACAGAAAGAGGTGTTAATTCACCCCACTGAACAATGTGGACCAAGCAAATAACATTACCGTTTCTGAGTCAGCAAGTAACATCACCTTCGCTGAGTCAGCTAGGCCAAGTCATGCGCAAATAAGAGAAGACAAAGAGCATAAAATAAACAAAACATGTGTCTTGTAAAAACTGCAGAGACTAAGTGGCAATCTGTAACTCAAACAGACAGAACGAGAACAAAATCCCTCTCTAATAAGCCCCTTCTATAAGAAGTGTCGGGTTTTGGTTGTTTTCTGCGCATTGTGCTATTTTATTTTAGTTGTAAAAGAACATCAAAAAGTTGCTGAGTTCCTTCAATATTTTTAATATAACCGCAGCAGAGTCTTGTATCGTGGAATTGGTAACAAACTACAACACAGCATCAGTCAAATAAAGTGTCATGTAGCACTTTCTTTTGATTTTTTAAAATCTACGTAGCACTGGCAGAATCTCGACACTCGATGCGAGACCTGTTTTAGTAATACTCTTTCACGAACAAATTAGACACCATCTCGTTTAACCATTTTTGAACAATCTTGTTATCGGTCCCAAAGTTCAAACTTCAGTTTTTGAAGTCGTAGCCTCGTAGACGGTCTTTGAACAACATCATTTTGAGCTTTGTTTCAATTTTTAAGTAATAAGAAGCTGGTGCATTGCTTAATGTCAGTTGTTTTCAAACAACTAAGCAATAAATAACAACCTCTATTTGATTTGAACATTTCAGAGGGCTACTGGTCAAGAAGGAAACATTGCGTAGAGATTGGTGACAAGCATTTCAAGATTCTGTCTTATTTCACCTACAGTACAAACTTCGGAAAGTTATTGCATTTACTGCGGCATCCAAAGAGATTTTGAATATACGGTATATGCGACAGTCAATGGCGTACGCAAAGGTGGGGGGCTTTGGGATTTAACTCCCACCCCTTGAGCTTGATATTTTACAAAACTTTATTACCTGCGCAAAGGAGATTATTGTTTTCGCACATTTTTTGCTTGTTTATTTGTCGACTTAATGCAAATAACACGAAATGAATTTGCATGCAAATTTTAAGGAACATTTTAAATGGGCCAAAAAGTAATAATTATTGGTTTTGGTGGTAATCTCGGTGATCGTCTGCATCCAGAAATCATCTCACCACATTTTGCAGCCCTTTTGTCCACTACGCATGTTTAGGATTGTGTTCCGCGTTAGTTCACTTTATGTGAAACAATTGTCTTTATTTTGTCTGCTATGGCTGATCAGCGCTTGCGTTGACCGCATTAGCTATATGACCGATTTATGTAGCATGGCAGAATTGTTGCACGAGCTCAAAAACAGCAGTTGTTAACATAGAAACATTCAGGCTTTTGATAATATCTCAACAGGGAAAAACGAAAACTAAAAGTTTGCTGGACTTCTATACATAACAAAAAATCGAAAGTTTTCTTGCGTACTTTATGCGCATTGTCAATTCTTGTGTAGTTTAGCAAGATTCGATCTTGCAAACCGGGGTGTGCGTCAGTCAGACCAGTCGCACATTTCTATGCTCGACTGCTCGTGTTCGACAAGACATAAGCGCAGCCTCATGTTTCAGTTGTAAATTGTTCATACGCATTGATGAGTGTGTTTTACTTCCAGGTTTCAACGCGCAGCCTGATATTTTTGTAGTTATAAACTGCTGTGTCATATGCCACTGAATGAAACCCCCCATGAAAATTTTCTGCGTACGCCAATGGTGACAGTACATCTGAAATCTGTTTAAAAACCTGATCGTATGGGAGTAACTTTGCTGTACTTTCTGTTGTAGCAAATGTTAATTATCGCTTGAAGTCACAGGAGTGGACAAATTGCGGCCCTCTACTGGGTTTTCCCGGTCCGCGTAAGCCTGTAGAGAAAAATAGATATGGTTTGTTTTTGTCAATCACGCTTTCTATATTTTGTACATCTTGGAGCGCACCGTTCGGTTTTGAAAGGTGCGGCCCTTTGCTTTCATGGCTCACTGATGTAGTTCCCTCTATGACAAGTTTGTCCACTACCGCTTTGAGCAGAATTGGTAAATGTAGACACAAAACGGTGAGGTTTATGCAGTTGATGGCAACATCATCTTATCTGCGAATTTTTTTGACCAATGTGGATTGAATCGATATCCTCATCTTTCTGTGGTGTTTTTTATCGTAGTTTGATTGATCGCTCTGCAATTTTTCAAGTCAATCGAATTTTCTCTCTAATTATACGTTAGTACTTTCCTTATAGTTTTGATTAATAAACAGGTTTCATTTACTACAATTTTTCTCAAACCTTTTTCATCTCGCGGACCCCTAAATCACATATTTATTTTTTGCGGACCACCGAATGTTGTAAACAGCGAACAAGACAACAAAAGGGCTGCACAAAATCGCAAGTCTTTTATTATTGCAAAGTTGTTTCCTAAACGGCCTCATCTGAGGTTCAGTCAGGTTTGTGCACGTGACAACATTCTCCTACAAGCTTACTGTACAGTAGATATTCCAGACTTGATTTTGAAGAAAGCTAGGGGATTGTCTCGTCTCACATCCATTCTGTTTCGATATTTTGATTTAATTTTCACCAAACTTGGCAAACGATCCTCACACTGATAAGTAGCAGTAAAAGGGAGGACTTCCTTCCATGCCATTATAGCCACAGTACTGTAAGTTTGCAGCTGAGAAGCCCAGATAAACAACAGCGAAAGTGAAGAGAATTTTATCTTAACTGAATTATCGGCACGCAGACCTATGAGTTCTTGAAAATTCTCTGTCATCAACTACTTTAGGTCAGTTAAAATTGGATCTCTCATCCATTCAACTCCTTTTCCTCATGCTACCTGTTCTTGTCTCAAGTTGTGCATGAACTAAGATTTTAATAAACTGTCTTTCTAATGTTCTGTTAAATTTTGAAGTCGTTAGGTAATAATGACGATTGACAAGCAACGTCAGTGATGTAACAATGACTTTTGGTTAGTACCGTTAGGCTTATGCTCAAAACGTCTAAATAAGTTGGTCTAGTCAATAAGTCAAAACAGCAATACCCAAAGCCCAAAGGAGAAGTTTAGCATTATTGGTTTTGGTTTACTGCGACCGTGTTTTCAAGCTGTTCATCACTCTTAATTTCTTGAAGTTTTTGTCACTTGACGGACCACCAAACACAAATTATATCACCCCCTGGGCGTCCGCGGACCCCCTTTGAGAACCTATGATTTACTATATTCTTTCACTGTATCAAGGCGAACTTCTGCCTTCTTTCATTACGTTTAGAAATTTTTCTCACCATAAAAGTTGTGGAGGAAACGTTTATGATTTAAAGCAGGAGTGCAAACTTTTCTGTGAAAGTTAGTAGCGCGCAGAATTTTTTAGTTGCACACACATATAAGTTTTGACAACTCCCTATGCTGACCGTTCATTCGTCAACAGGTTGCCGTTCATTGGTCAGAAACTGACGTCATCTACACTCCGTTCCATCTATCTAAATCGTGGCGTCAATACATCATTTCGCTTTTAATCCAAAACATAGTACGGAAAATGAAATAAGGGAGCGAAGTGAATGCTACGTATGAACTACAGTCGAAAGCCATTATGGTGCCATGTCTCTGCGTGCGGGCCTTAAAGGGTTTTTAATGCTGAATGCACAAATTTGCTAATTCAGGATTGACATTCGTGCTGCCACCATGGGTATCTCGAGTAGACGCGACAATCAGGCACCAACTTCTGCAAAACATAAGCATCAACGAATTGTCACAAAACAGAAGAGATAGAAGTGCACCAGACCCAGAGAAGTTCGCTTTAGCTCGCTACTCAACTCACTGATGTCTATGGCTGCTTACTGCAATAATTGCTGCTGAGGTGATTTTGTTCTTTGAGGGAAGTCGTTGGCTAAAATCCCTCTTTACTGCGTTCCGCTTTTGAGTAACCATGAGGTCAGTTTGACTTATGAGTATAGCTCAACTTGAGCAATGTTGAATTAACTTATTAAACTAACAATCTCGCAAGATTAAAAGTTGACAAAGTATAAGCAAGACCTCTGAAATGTTTTGATCGAAGAAAAATTATCCTTTTCAAGAAACAGAAATCAAAACAGGAAAAAAGGAACATCAAAACTGGAAACTTGTGTAGAGTAGATACGGTCTTGTGAAGCTAAGCCAAAAAGCAAAACTGCTTGGGTCACGTGTTTTGAACAAGACATTCTGGAGTTTCTATGGTTAATTTATGCAAAGCTTGAAATCACGGGTGCAAAATGCGTTCGCGCACTCGCGCAGCGCGACCAAAGACTCGCGAACAGATTGCGCTAGAAAGTCAGTGAAGACATCCGCGGATGCGGAAAACAGCAAACATTTTTTGAGGTATTTCTCGCGTACCTTTGACGTCATTGTGACGTATTTTTAGCGGAAAACCCGTTATTCGCGTTGCCAAGAAACTTCGATGCTTTTATTTAATGAATAACCGTGGAGCGGAAGTCACGCACATTAGATATTTAAATAGCTGTGAAGCGGAAGCCACGTACGTTACCTTTCTAGTCTGCAATTAAATCAGTAGAACCAACGTGTTATCCAATACAGTTGCTTTAACTAATAAAAATTATTTTATGAATCCGGAAATGTTATATATGGATTAAACATACCCTAACTCTATCGACTGGGGAGTTATGGCTGAAATAGTAGGAGATGATATATCGGCTTTTGCGGTCCTTAAAGCGTTGGCTGCATTTTCTTTCTGAAGTTTGGGCTTTCATGTTTAAATTGCTTGACCAAAAAACCACAAAGAATATTTCATGCACATTTCGGTGCTTTCATTTTTTGTATGCTTTTGAACAAGATGCATGCAACTGTTGCAGCCTCTCCGGTGGTGTTGCGTTGATTGTTTGATTCACCACGAACGGGATGTGGGTGAAGAACAACACCATAAATGTATGTGACGCGAACAAGCAATAATAGAGTGATCATGGCATGTGAACTCTATTGTTGCTTGCTGCCACGGTGCGAAGCTTTGCGCTCATGCCGCTCGAGATTTCCGATCGCAACACAACCAGTACCGTATCAGCCCAACTCTGGGACCCTCCCAAAATGCTTACAGGTCCCCCCAGTGGTAATTTATAAAAAAAAATCTTTCGACGTTATGCTACATCTCGGTGTCGAATGGCCTTCAAAACAAAATATCCAAATTACCGACGCAACTGTGGCAGAAGCAGGGCAGTAGCCAGGTTTTAAGGTTTGGGGAGGCAAAATACATTTTTAGGGGGAGAGATTTTTATTTTTCTGAGCACAATACAATTTGGGGGGAACAAAAAAGATTTGGGGATATTTTCCCCCGCATGGCCCCGTGTCTGCAAGCCTGGGCAGAACCGTCGCCAGAAAGTCTCCCATTGGAGGCCTTCATGTTTGTGCAGTGGGGCTAGACATTGTGAAAATTTATTTTTAATTTACAACATGAACAGCATTTGCATTGTGCAAATTAATTATAAATATTTTCCCGCAAATACCCAAAATAGGCTTCTAGTTTCCAACTAAAATTTGTAAACGAGTTTAACAAAAGGAATCGGGTTGTAAATCATTGTCATTTAATTGACGGCGATTATTTAGAGATGTCGCAATGAACAGCAAATGTAAAAAAATTTGCAGGAAATCAGAATCAATCCTATCGTTCAGTAGTCAAAACATTATTACTGAAGGAGGAAACATAAGACTGGTCAAAGCATGTGCGCCGCCATGAACGTTTTCTTTCATTAGCGCAAATTTATAAAACTTTACCATGAGCTTAAGTGAAATATGTTTATAAAGCGTGCGCATTGGGCTTTTAACTGGCCGAAATACGCATGCATAAATCTTGCTGATGTCTGGATAATTGATTTCCTGGTGCATGACACATGTTTCGATTAATAATATTTTGTATCTCAAATCGCCTATAAATGTTAACAAATATAGACTAAGGCCTACGTGGACTCAACGGTTAACATCCATAATCCACTAACTGCACTACTCTGTTTTGGGACAACCCCAAAATAGACTCTTCTAACTACACAATGTTATATCTCTTTGTGTCGCCATATACTGTTTGGTCTGGAATGCATACGACAAGACAAAAGATACTTTGGGCACCGTATTTTATTCAAATGGGTCCATACGTATACCAAGGTACATTGTCGCAAAAGCTAAGTTTGTTTAACATACCCGAATATTACCCGGGATACACAATCGTTTCACGCATTTAAGTCTTCAATTCAAATAAACATTATGTTTCATATGTAATTAATGAGTGGTCTATAAAATTCCAACTTACATAGTTCTTCTTTAATATTGTCTTTAAATCGAAGTTGGCATAACGTACTCTTGAACAAATTTAGAACATATCAAACGTCGTTGTAACTGACATCAAATATTCGTACTTTTGTCGATTGCCGAACACAGTATATCTAACTGACATAGCACAGGCGTTCATGAAGACTGACATGCAGCAAACGTGCCTCTTCTCAGACAAACCTACGAATGAGCAGCAGGTGTGGGTGACCGTGCTGTCATTGCAGTATTCGTCCTTCTTTTGCTTTCTTCTCGGATAAACCTACGAATGAGCAGCAGGTGTGGGTGACCGTGCTGTCATTGCAGTATTCGTCCTTCTTGAGATTTCTTCTTCTTGGTTCTTCGTCTTGTGTTCCTGAGGCCATGTGGGTGATGGTCTGGTCAGGAGCTGTTTTTGGTGGCCTTTAATAGTTTTGTTACTTGTATCTTTCTTATTTCTGCTCACGAAACTGACTATTTTCTTACTTTATTTATTATCTTGTTTCATCCACAAGTTGCCTTCTCGAAAGTTGTTTAGCTGGGGTAATACCCGCTTCAGAAGTTCACTTTTTACTTCGTTTATGTTAGCAGGTGTTTTACTGCAGGTTGCTTGTTGTGTGTTGCTTGACGTAATTCTGTGGTTTTCGTGCGTCAGAGTAGTTGCGGCTTTTAGAGTGGTAATTTTGCTTCACTCTTTATTCTAGTTTGTGTCAGCTTTTGCGTGTCCATAATTGGTTATGTTCTAATTTATGTCCATATTTGGTTATTTTCTTCGTCCATAACTTTCTCAGCTATTTCATTACATCATTGTTTTAATGTTTTCATATCATCCAGGTCCAAAGGTCGTTCTTGTCATTTCACACTGTCTGTGCTTTAGGCATTTCAATGCTCAGATTCTCATAGGTATTATCCATGGTTTCACATATTTTGTCTTTGTAAATTTCTTTATTGAAACCATTTTGTTGTAAGGAAGTTCCTACAACAACAATTAACTCCATCTGGCTGTCTGAACAGCAGGCTGCGCAAATGTGTAACTTTGGTCGTAAGCACCAAAGGTATCTTCCTGCTATGCAGTACAAAATAAGAGAAGACTACCTGGGCTAGACATAGTAGCCTACACTTTTACAACAATCACTACACAAAACACGTTGATCAAGCGGAGGTCTCACTTCTGGACGTATACAACTAGGCATGTAGACAGGACAGGATAAATGAACGCGAGGCCTATCAGGGCAAAGTAGTGACCCCGAAACGCTTAGCGCAACTGCGCAAGTGTACAGTTCGCTCATGACCGATCCTTTGCCTGCAGAGGCAGGCTGCGAAACTTGCTAGAGGATGCTGTTCTTTTTTGCCACACATGTTGTACAGTATCGTAGCATTTGCCACCAGGTTTGAAATCAAGCAGATGGATTAGCTCTTCTGGCGATTATTTTATTATTAGCCGACGTCCCGTCCACCTGTTCAAGTGGGTGGGCGAAACGTCGGCTAGTAATAAGCCACAGGAAATAAGAAATCAATCCGACTAATAATAAGCCGACGTTTCGCCCACCAACTTAAATACACTTCTACGATTTTTCTGTGGCATGTTGTTCACCCATTCCTATAACGTGATGATCAGTTTTGCGTTTTTTTTGTCTTTGTACATCATACTGCTCATTGTTTCTTGTTATTATAAGTTGCATGTTATTCTATTCGAATAACATGCAACTTACAATAACAACAATGTTATTATAATGCTATTATTATATTATACAATGTTAATATAAGAAACAATGTTATTATAATGTTATTATGTAAATGTTATTATAATATTAGAAACAAGATTTTATTTGAATAAGAGCCAATGATGCCTACATCGTAGGCGAAATATATACTCTGTAGATCTTAAAGTGTCTGATTCTTTGCCGAGAAAAGATATCTATCCGTAGAGTAGACAGTGGTGCATGTTATACGTGATTAAAAAACATTGCCCTGAGGAAGATTAAAAGAAGTTTATTGGTTACGATACAATACAGCAATGCGCAAGAAAAACACTGCTAACAAGCACTCGCAACTAGGACGCCGAAAAAAACCTGAAGTTATCTAGTCGAGGCGCCCTAGAGATTTGTTAAAACAAAGACAATGCCACAATGCATAAATACATTTTAAGCATCGCAAACACAAAAGCAACAACAACTGTGCAAAGCACATGATTCACAAAAAGAAAAATACAATCAAGCAAATTTCGTTTTCATCATATTCATGGAGAAGTCATATTTTACCATTAAAAAGTATATAACCATATATGGTTGGGCAAAAACGTATTCATAGTTTAACAGACGATCCTTATAATGTTTGCAGAAAGTGACATAGGGCAAGATTTTCGGACTCTGTTCGATTTCTATCTAGAGCGCAGCCCCTCTATAAGAAATACTTTCTTCCAGAATTTGTACACACTCTTTGCATTAAATAATTTTGGTTGCCAGCGAATCTAGTTCTGTATGAATGAATATTAGAAATATTTTTGAAGAAATTGTCAAAGATTTTGGGCAGCGCACCATGATGTAGTTATGCATAAATTTTGCCAATTCAAGCCGACATATATCATTTAGTTTTAACAAATTGAGATTTTGATATAAAGGAGTAACGTGACAACTGTAGTTACTAAATGTCATCATTCTTAATATATTATTATGCAAAACGTTCGAAGGTTGCAGGACGGAATTGTTTGAGGAAACCCACTTGAACAGGTGGGTAAAACGTTGGTTAATAATAATCGCCACAAAGGATAATTTATCTGCATGCTAGCGGATTGCTGTACTCTTGGTATTTATTGCGTAACAATAGCACGACAATTGTAGTTACTAACTGTCATTATTCTTAATATATTATTATGCAAAACCTTCAAAAGCTTCAGGACGGAATTGTTTGAGGAAGCCCACTTGAATAGGTGGGCGAAACGTCGGCTAATAATAATCGCCATATAGGCTAATTTATCTGCTTGCTGGCGGAATGCTGTACTCTTGGTCTTTATTGCGTAACAAAAACACGGCAATAAATCTTCAAATGTTTACTTCAAGTTGCAGTACGGTAGTAGGTGCTTTGCCGCATATGACCAGGGCTACCACTGAGGGTTTTTTCACCGAGATCTGTTTTTTAGTCGACCTGTGTGTTTAGGTTTAATTATGAAAAATCGAGTGAAATCTGTGTTTTTTGAAGCGATAAACTCGTCAGCAACTTCAATGTGTTCAATAATATAAAGATAATTTTACATTACAGTATAACTTTACATTACAGTATAATAATACAAAGATAACTTTACATTATAACTTTACATTGGTTCCATTTGAATAAGAGCAGATGGAGCCCACTGCGTAGGCGAATTATATAGGCCTACTCTGTAAGACCTTAGCGTCTGATTCTTTGCTGAAAAAGGATTTCTTTCTATAGACAGTGTTTTACATTACAGTGTTCAAATGCGCACATCAGGTGAGAAAGTACGAATATCGAATGAAGCACAACGTGTTCAATCGGTTTCGTATTCTCATATAAAATCATCGTAAGGGTTATATACAGTGGTGTGTTTAAGGGAAGACAAGTGAGGCACTTGCCTCTGGCCCCTCTTTGCAACAGTAATGTGTAAAGTACCTTGCTTTCAAAGGGACCCAATAGCAACTGTAATGTATAAGCAGGCTACTTTTCTTTCAAAGGGGCCGCCAACAGCAATTGTTATGTGTAAATACTGTACCTTGCTTTCAAAGGGGCCCAAAGTAAGTGTAATGCATAAGCACTTTCTTTCAAAGGCCGCCCAACTTCATTGATTTCTAGTGCTGCATCTTTCGATTTAGGGGATCGAAGCTTTCTCTGGGGGGCTAAGTGGTGAACGGACTGAGTTGTGAGCTCCCTGTGACAGCGTGTTCCCCCCCCAATTAGGGGTATGGAGTGCGGCTGGTATGGCTCTGCATGCAATCCTACCCCAACCAAATCTCCATTGATAGGCTGCTAAGAGTAGATAAAGAAATTTGACCAACATCGAGCGCACTTCATAAAATACGTTTCAATGAACTTTTTACTTCTTTTTTACTTACTTCTGGCGGTATGGATCTCCCTTGTATCCGCCCAAGGAAATGTGATTTAAAATCCAAAAACACAAACCCAGAAGCAATATTTTAGTTATTTGGGTCGCTTTTGTAAAGATCTTTCTATTGTTTGCAGGCGAAACTTCTGAATGATAACAACCAAGTAAAGAAGTAAATTTCAGATAGTCTTTATCGGCTACGTACGATTTCACCCATTTGTCCAGATTTGCAAGCAAACTCCATTAACTACAGTATGAAAAGGAACTGCACTCATTTTTCGTAAACTATCAGATAGCGTTTGATCAACTTGAAACAAGTGTTTGTTCAAAAAACTAATAAAAGAAGCTAGCGCAAATCAGTTTCCCGAAAGATAAGTACACTTGCCATCATGGACCGAGTTTAAGGGGTGGACGGGGAGACATGTTCCTCCCAACTTTTGGACAGGGGGAGACATAAAATCTTTTGTCGCCCCCAAGATTTTGTGATAAAATATAATGTAGTTGTGCAAAATTCATGGTTGCATTACTGTTGGAGATTTCCCCAGCATACAGGCAGGGAATTAATAGGAAAAATGAACATTATAACTGGATTATCTGTAGACACACTATACGATTGACTAGGTAACCTGAATTGCCGTGATTGTTGATAATTATGTTTGTTAATTTGAATTACCGAATTGGTGTCCACATAAACTTCACTCAATCACGAATTCGTGCGCTGGTCTGTAGCCCGCAGTCAGAAATAGGGTTGCCACCAGGCCCGTAGTTAGGGGGGGAAACGGGGGCAATGTCCCCATAGTTCCAAAGTTTTCAGGTTAATAAAATATTTGAAGTATAGGCAAAGAAATACTTCAGTGCAAATCAACGAAACTGACTTAGGGAACCTATCCTTCTTCAAATTTTAGTTGAATACAAACTTGTATCTGAACTTTTGTAATAAATGACGGCAAGTAAAAACAATTGGAATAACGCTTTTCGCAGCTGTTTTTGGCGCACCAGCTTGCTGTATCCCACCTAATGGTACGAAAGCTTCATTTCAAGACCATCGCAAAATCCTCTTTTTTAACCGTGGGTGTTAAAAATACAAACTATCCTTGTTTCCAATGTCAGCGTAGCCTTAAATCAATACCGAAGATTTTTGTTGTTGCACAGTTCTAAAACAAGATGCGTGGATATGGCGGCGATATAAATTTTATGTCTTGAGGTTCAAACTTTGGCTAAGAAGCGATTCAGTTTCAAAACCTTCTTCATTGCACTATAGTCACTGCTTAGCAACAATAGCATTCATTTTAGATATTCATTTGTGATGACATGTATTGTGGCGGTTCAATCACAATTATGTGGAGCCTTAACATTCTCATCAACGGTTTCCCTTTGCCTTGCCGGCGAGTAAAAAAGCAGTCTTGTCAAGATATTAGACTCCGACCTGCTGTTCATAAGCTCAGTGTTTCAACTTTCATCTGATGTTAATTGCCACCCTATCCTACAGTAGATAATTTCAAATCATTTAACTGCAAGACAAGAGTCAGCAGCAAAATCTAACGTAAGTAGCAAGATACTTTTTATTTTGTAAGTGCTGAGGGAATTGACACTGCCATTACTTACATATACTGAGATGACTTGCATAGTGTGGACATTAAAATTTAGGGGGGGGCAAGTTCTCAGAAAAGGGCCAAAATATCGCCATTGCCCGAGGCAGGCATGGGATTATGTGCATAAAAGAGTTGAATTTGTTTCACATTTAAATATATGAACAAATTTCAAGAGCATAATACACATACAACAGAAACAAAAATTTGTAAAATTTTGCAGCTGGTCAGTTGAAAGCTGCCTCTTTTGGCACATTTTCCCATCATTTTTGGTTTATTTCGAAAAACAGATGACTTGCTTCAGATATTCTTTAAATATGGCTCTGGAGTGGTACCTAACCTTTTCAACTAAACAGTGCTTCAAACCTCTTAAGAGGGGGCACGATATCTCTGAAAAAAGGGGCCCGAGGCAACTTCCTCGTTATCTTTCCCTACTATACATCCCTGAGTTTGCATTGTCCTGTTGGCAAGGTGCATGTGACTAAAATGAAACTAAATTTGAACTTCTTGCTATTAGGGCTTCAAATTTCGCAGACAAGTTGTTGTATTTTCTAGAAGACCGTGATCTGTACAAATTTAATTACGTGCAGTGCTAAGCTATCTTTACATGCAGCTGAGCGTGGTCAAGAAGTTTTGTAATACTGGGGTTACGATTGTGTTTACAGTTTAATTCCATCTTATATTTCAATGAAGTCTGTTAAATTTAGCAAAGTCTCATCAAACAATTTAAACGAGGTAAGCTCAGAGTAGCTACGAAGCTTTTACGGCATAAGTTGAACATAGCCAAAAGATATTACGGATTATCAAAAAGCCAAACATTTTTCAAACGCGTTGAAAGACTCTAGCGCAGTGGTCGGCAACCTTTCCCGTGTTGCGGGTCAAAAACAAACTCTGCAAGATATAGTGGGCCGAACTCATTTTCCACCAACAATTACGTTCCCTTTGCTGTCTATGCTGTTGATAAAACTTGGAAATTCAGCGAATTTTAATCAGATTAACTCCTTATTTTCACAATTCATAAAGAAAGCCCAAAATGCGACATACAGTAGATTTATCACACATTGCGGTTTCTCAGAAGTATTTCCTCATAAGCATGCAATACAAGAAGTTACAAGGAGGGCAGATTCATTAAATATAATACCACTAGGCGGTCTATACAGTTACTGCAATTTGGTAAAGGGGCTACGGGCCGGATGATGGCGGGTCGCATCCGGCCATCGGGCCGTAGGTTTCCAACCCCTGCTTTAGCGTTTGCGTTTATCAACTACAATACATACGTCTATTAATCGCTCAAAAATTAGACGACAACGGGATCCACTTCTTATATGAGCAAAAGTTTTGTAGAAGGCCTACTTCGGAAGTCAGTGCCTCAGTCAAAGCAAAGTCTCCGCTCAGCTTAGATTGAACATGCGGTGTTGGTGTACATCCGAAGCGTGTAAATGCAGTATAAGAAGTACAATCGTAATGGCGACCCCGATGGCTTCTTGCTCAACTGCAATATTGATTGCAAAAAGCATACTACAGATCTAGCACCTATAGCACTGAGAGGTTTACTCGCGCTTTTGCAGTAAAGGTTTATAAGCAAATGGTGGCATTGGCATTGATCCAAAGCAGAAACTTGGAACTTCACCAACAAAACTTTTAAAACTTGTCAATTCAATTAAAGCAGACTTTCTATTTGTCAGCTTAATCTGAACACAATTGTTCATGAGAAAACGCCAGAAACATGCACGTTTCATGGATAAAGCTTTAAAAACGAAGAGCACTAAAAATTTAAATGTTGACACTCGGTTGTAGTTTTCCCCCCTATTAAAATTTGTGGCTACGCGCTGGTTGCCACTGCTGGTTGCCACTGCTAGTATTAACCAAAATCTTGTGATTTGGTTTTGGTTTGATCTATGTGATCTTGTGGTTTTTAGTAACAGTACATTTTAACATCTTATTTCGAAACTGACCAAATTTGAATTGATTAACACAATTTTTTGCATAATGATAGCTATTTAAGCCCAGAATGAATGTTCCCATAGTAAATGCAGTGATAAGTGCTGGGCGTAGCCAGGGCAGGCACTTGGACCATGATCACCAAAATATATAAATTCCATAATGTGTCCCCCATTTTGCCAATCTTACAAAAAGATTGTACTACGGTTGAGTGAACATGGTGACGTCTTCGAAACACAAACAATGAAGGTTTGTCCCCCCCAAAGTTTTTTAGCAAACTCGGTCCCTGCTTGTGCCATGCATCCCATTTCCTAATACACGAGACAAGCAAACCCATTAAGCGCAGTGAGTTATCATTTTGATCACCCTGCAATTTCTACATTTCTACAAAGCATAGTTACTGGTGTTGTGCTTTACAGTGGTACTTCAATTCAGTTGTCAAAAATAAAAAAATGAAAAAGTGTGGAAAATATATGAATTGCACAAAATATCGAAAAATCCATACTCCCATTAACATTGTCAATGTCAGCAATTTTTGCCAAAAATTTATCATAAACTGGACAAGCACTTGCCATAGTCTTTGTCAAGCATCTGGAAACCGTGGTCGCTCGCCCGGTCTGTCAGATCAGACTAGAAGGCATTTACACAGTTATCCGCAGGACTAGTTTTGGTTTGAACGTTGCAGTTTTGTTGCTAATAGTCGAGATGTGGGTGAGCCAGGGCCACAGCGCAAAAAGCGTAAAGTGATTACAAATTTTATTCGCAAAAGTAGCCAAGTGATTTTGGTGGAGAAAGAGATGAATCCAGTAAAGTGTCCTCTGACATCAGTGATGCAAAACCTGACAGACAAGATATATCAGTAAATGTAAAAGTCTCAGTAAAAAGAAACTTGTTAGTCTCTGTCGTAAACCGTACGATGGATTACACAACTGACTCCAGATTGTATTAACGTAAAACTTTAAACGAGCTGCAACATAACAAAGTGACGTTATTACTTTCGGCGGAAAATGTAGCAGACGCTTTATGGTCTGCACATACTCTTTAGAAAACTCCCATTTGCTGGGAATCAATAATGCAAAGTAACCCTCTCTCACTTTGAGAGATCTTCTAGTTGCTAAGAATCAACAATGCAAAA
>Ga0210059_1006650_pt1 | contig 18499 bp, 13 predicted proteins | sample Ectturendosymbi2_FD_188042 | JGI IMG/M metagenome (GOLD analysis project Ga0210059, IMG submission 188042) | Ecteinascidia turbinata endosymbiont from Florida, USA - Sample 2 (SPAdes) (version 2) | ecosystem: Host-associated > Tunicates > Ascidians > Unclassified | place: Key West, Florida... | reverse complement strand
CGAGTTTGTCCGTTTGGCGGAATCTTTTGCCTTACATTTTTCAGGGAGGGCTGCAGCCCGGCAGCCCGTCTAGACGAGCCGCCCCTGCTTGTTGAGATCAAATCAGTAATTAAGCGGCGACACTAGCTTACATTTCAAATGCCAAGCTCTACTACATTACAAAAACCCACGCTGAAAAATTGAAACGAACCAGACTTCTTGTGCAGATCATGATGCACTGAGCAATTGATCACGTGTGTGGAACAGAACATATTTAAACATCGCTCGTTTAGGCCTCCCAGAGGCACCCGCCTCCGCTGTTCTTGCGCTACGGACCACGCTGGTGGTTGTGTAATGAATGCACAGCTTCACGTCAGTGGTGGTAACTGGCAACAATGCACGTGAAGCTTTCCTCTAAAGTGATTTGCTGAACCATCACTCGGAAAGGTCAAAAGTATCGAGTCGTGTTTCAAGGCTTCGGCACCAACCGGCATCAAAGCCAGTCGGCCAATTAGAGGCGCGCGTTCAGTACAACTGTATCAGTTACTAAGCAAAATAAATTTTCTTTGGTATGCGCTTGCGAGGACATTTTCCGGGATTCGTCTCTGCTGCATGAGTGCCGGTGACCACAAGCGAAGATCTAATCTTGATAGTTTCGCGCCACACAAGACACAAACCTGAACTCAGCAAAGTCGAACGTCCTCGCCCTGCCCTCCTTTCTTCTGTCTCTGATCCGCGCGCGTCGTCGCTGCGACCTCTCCGTGATGCTCGCGTCATCTGTTCCCATGGCAACTTCCGCCTCGCTCTGCAAAACAACAGGATGCCTTGCGCTCATCGTGTTCTACGCGGCCAAGCGAGTCGTCCGGTTCGCTGCTTAAAAACTTGGAACGCAAAAACAGCGCCGCGTACCGCTTTCGCTTCGGTATTTTTGGCTTCGGCAGGAGCGCTCGGGACCGGCGGGTCCGCTTCTTCAGAAGCTGGTTTAGCGCTGGCGATAGCGCGCATCCAGTTCTTGCGAATCCCCGACGTCATGGCAGCGAGAAGCGTGTTGCCGTCCTTCGTCTACAAACGTGCAAGTGAAGAATACTTCGAACAAGTTCGCTTAATTCTTACAAATTTGTTGTTTAATAGATAGCCACCAACGCACGGACCTGGAGCATGTCGCTAAGTTACTGGGGCATGATAGCACTTTCCATAAGTTGTCGGTTGTTGGTCTTTACTCTTTCTGCTGACTTGTGTTCGTGAAATAATACGAACTAGTTGATCTTTTTGTTTTTTTACTTCATAGAGACATAAAAAAATACGCACTTGCCACCCATCACGCCGTCATCACAGCTGTAACTGGTGCAAGTCACTTCCAACGACGAAATCGCAGCTCCACATTACAGTGCCGCCGCGCACACGCAAACGATCAAAGCTACGCAGTTCTTCAAACAGCGATCTGACGAGCCGGGATGCCATCTTACCGTTATTTCAAATCCATAATTTCTTTGAACCTCTTTCTCGGTTACCTCGACGAACTTCTTTAGATCTATGGTCCCTTCGAGCTGGCTCAGCTGTTGAAATAATATTTGCCTTGTTTGTTAACACTGATGCAGACACACGACCGCCGCTTTGCTTATACGGTGACACGGGCATGGTCTAATGAAGTCGATGGAAATTATGGTTTTGTGCGTGCGCGTAAACGCTTCAACGACGAACTGGACACCTGTAAATGCTTTTTAATCTCAACTGCACAGAGTTGACCATGAATGGCACGGGTCAGGAAACCTATGACTTCAGAAAAGAATAATTCACCTGAATGTACGTGTCTGCACCGCCACGTCACAAAGCAAGGAGGAGATGAATCTCGGGTTAATCTAGTCCTTCGTCTTAAACTGTCTCAACAACGTTTCGTAAATTTTTCCTTTTCAAGAAAACATTTTTAAGTATTCGCCATAGAAACGCGAGATTTCAAACTTCTATTTTCTAGTAATAGCTAGCTGTTGCGTACAAGAACATAGAAAACTGTGAAAAAAGGCTAAAAAACGAGGCGCAAAAAAGCTTTTCTAATGCATTGACAGCGGGAGTAAAGGGTAAAACAAACACACGCAGCTGCGTAGTACGTAATGCCCATTTCGTTGTGTTAACGATAACATAAAGTACCACTGCTGTTCGGCGGCTTCTCACCCATTAAGTTGTCAAATTTGTCAAATATTGCACTGCTGTTTAAGAGTCTCACATATCATGAGGAAATATGTAGGATAGGGTCACCAACCTTTTTGAAACTGAGAGCTACTTCTTTGTACAGATTTATGCGAAGGGATTCCAGTTTGATACACACACTTCGAAATAAAAATTTGCTCAATTTGTCTTCAAGTATGTTATCAATAAAAAAATCTAAGATATTCATCAATGTGAAGACACTGATAATGTTTTTACTGTGTCAGAACAAGCCCGCGGGCGACCCACATGGTCCGTGCGGGCGACCTGGTGGTGACACCTGATGCAGAATCCCTTCGACATATTCGAGTGAGCACCTTTCGCATACAAGCCGCAACTCGACCTGGCACACGAGCGTCATCTCGCAATAAAAACTTGACGGCAAGGAGATATACAACAGCCATGCCCGCGTGATGAACTTACAGTGGCATCGGTCACCAAGAAGACGAAGCTAAGGGAAAAGTGTTTATTACAACAGCATAGGCTTTACCTGTGATTTTAAGCACACGGTGGTGGCACTTGGTGAACTTGACAAAAAATTTTATTACGATCGTAAACGTCAGGAGGTATAGGGTAAATATACCAGAAGGGGGGGCAGGGGCAGATGAATGCGCTGGACAGGACCGCAAGTTATGAAGAGAACGATCCTTGTAATTCTAGTAATCTGCACGGCAAAAATAATAATACATCTCCACCGAGATTATTGTCAGAATGGCCTGTTCTTTACCACAGTTTGGTTTACTGGCCATGTCTTACTACGTGAGTCGTATCTAATTGACCCACCACTCTGTTTCAAACGGCAACGCAACGCTTTGCAAAGATTAAAATGGCGGCAGTGTGTCTCACAAGGTAGCACCTGTCGTCAGAACGTCTTGAAGCGAAAACGAACGAGTCGAAAACCGCGTGAGCAACATTCTCAGCGCGAAATCGTTCGCCTTTTTAGTCGCGAACGTACACCACGCACTGGCTTGCGTCAAACGGCGCAAACGCCGCACCAACTGCTCTTACGTCTTCGGAGGTCGAGTCGCAGTAGTAGCGCAGAAGGTTGTTCCCGAGCACGAACCAGTGTTTGGACCACGATCCGCTCCCGCCGTCGCGCATCGTCAGCCACCCTTTCTTGACGTTGAAGAGCTCGGGCTGCGCACAGTGTTAAGCAATCTCGCTGTTTAAACACGAAACCATTTATGCCGTTAAGTGAGTGAGCGTGTGGCCGCGTGTAAGATGGGCTGCGTGCAAACACACCGAAGCTTTGCTTGAAACATATAATTTTATTGAGGAATGCTCTACCCACCGCGGAATATGACCAAAGCATTCAGAGCAATGTCGGCGTCCTTGGATTTACGGCTAAAGCTGCGTCATTGGAGACGCCACAAACTGCGCTGCAATGCTGTACGAACAGCGCGACGGTCTGGTTTTTGAGAGCCCAGCAGCCAGTGCTCCACTGAAGGCCTTTCCGCCTCAGAGCGGCAAGCCACATAACCGCCAAGTTTTTGCAAACCATCTTACTCACCGTTTCATATTACAATAGAGATAAATTTGGATTAATGTCTATGTGGGTAGAACGTCGCATTGATTCCGACTTTTTTACACTGATTTTCACCTTGTTGGAGAAAAGGCCTTAGCACAATGTTACGGGGTCAGCGGCCAAGCTTACTTCGTACTCGATCGCAACGCGACAGTTGCACCACGGATCGAGATGTAGTCGACGACGACGACGAGTGTGGTGACACTTTTAACCAGAAAGAAGTTCTCTTTCGCATGTTGACTAAATCGCTGGGGGCTACGAGAGCTCGAAAGCAGTTGCCAGGGTTACCGCAACCAAAACAGTTCGCTCCGAGTGTCAGTAACAAGTTAGTTCAATTGCCCCCAATGCGACCGCAGATCAGAATCGAAGTGTTGTCCGAAGAGTAAGTTCCACACTCGACGCCGCGCGGCAAGACTTCGGCGAAGGGGCGTGAAACCGGCCACGAAACACCGCCCATCTCAATCGAATTACCTACAATCGGAGGCACGCCGCCGAACTATACGCGCACATCCACGTTTCAAAACAATTCACAGAACGATCGCAACGCTAGCGAAGCACTTGAGCCGCTTCAAGAATGTGATCGACTTCACGCGGTGGCTGGACGCGACTAGCTAATAATTAGCGCGGCTCTGGCGACGCGGTCGCGATCGAGTTGTCTTGAAGGGTTTCTCGGCAGCGAGAGAAGCGGCTGCAAAACGAGCGGCGTTGAGAGAACGGCCGGTCGAAGCTGCCGCGGTCGCTAGGCACACGTGACACATCTGACGTTCGCTGCGTGTTGAGCTTGCACCGCGCAATCAAACCCAAAACCCAACACCGTTAACACAACGGCTGCGTCCGAGAAAATGATCGCCTTTGTAAAGCTTTGACAGCAGAGCCCCCTACTCGGTGAGTATGCGAAGAAAACATCGAACAGGGTCGTCACTAAAAACGGGAAACGCAGCGAAGGTGACGGACGTCACAAGCTTGCAGTCTTGGACCAGCGAAGCATTTGATGTAAAGCGCGTACAACGACAGGCCTGACCGGACAAACAAACACATGGTCAGGTCATGTGTGAAGCACACGAGCATCATCGCAAATACTTACGGACAAGGTGATCGAGTCGTACGATCGACGATCGAGAGACTTCGCGCGGCGCAAAGCGCTGCTGTTTATTCGCGACTGCTCAGTCTGAGTTCCCTGCGAAGAGCAACCAACGTTGACGCTTGTATTTACTCAGGGATCAACGCCAGTAGCTTAACGACCAAGGAAGCAGCAAAGACGCATGTGATCAGCTCACAATGCTCAGCTCAGAAAATTTACTTAATTCAAGCGCAAAGTTTGCGTCCCAATGACGTCTCTACTATTTCAAAATCTGAAAATCTGAATTGACTGGCTCCGCGTGTATTTTCGCGGGACGTGAAAAAGCGGCCTTTCTGGGAAGCGCTTCACTTTTTTGATTTGCAATTAATTAACTCTCTCAGTGAAGAGGGCGACTTGTTTACCTACCTGTTTCATGTTAGTGGAGCGCCTGGAAATAGTACGCCCCCTCCGTTCCGTTTCTTTAGGGGTCGAAGTGTCCGGAGGGGACTTCGGGGCATCATCCCGAGGCGTTGAAACCTCTTCGCCGTCGGCGGCAGTAGCAGCAGGCTCATTGTTTTCTTTATTGCTTTGATCCGTCTGCGCGCGATGAAACCTTGGCAATGCGCTTTCACGCCGTCCAGGCAATACAAGATCTAGGCACGCACGCTAGCTGTGCTACATTTTCAAAAACCACCCAGCAAAGTCATTAGTACGACGTCTTGCATTTCGCAGCAGCCAGGGATAGTAGTTTCACCCTAAAGCAACAGTGGCTGCATGAATCAGTTTTTGATCAGCGTTGGTGCAGTAACCAGGCAACGTGAACTGTCGAAAATCACAACTGTCGCGTTCTACTTGGAGCATGCAGCTTGCGTGTTAAAGGAGACAACCTCTACCCAATATTTCAAGCACGGCAGTAGAAACGGTCGCTCTACCAATCACACCAAAATGCAAACTTAGCCGTAAACTAAAGGGCAAAAATGAGAAGCAGCTGACAATTAACAGAAACTGTAATCGTGGAAACTAATTAACACAACAAAGCGCAAGTCAATCAAGCAAAAACGAATGCGATCTCGCCCCATAAACCAGATAGCGTTCAATTACAGCGTTGTTACCTGGGGCACCTCAAAAGCCTCGATAATTCTCGACCTTCGACGTTCGCGGCCAAACATCCGGTCCACTTCTTCCCTGCCGGGACTACGAGCTCGCGACTTCCGTTCGAACTCCTTCTCCGCGTGAGTGGGGTCAAGCGAAATGAAAGTTTCACAGCGCGAGGCAATGGCAAGCGGGAAAAAGCGATGAAAAACAAAATGTGACACATGCTGATTGGCCAGAAAGCAAAATTGTGGTGTCCATTCGAGCGCGCAGGTCATTCCCGAAAACAAAAGCCAGCGACATTTGCAAAACCAAGACGTGACGAAATCAAACCATGACACACGTCGAGAGCAGTAACGCGGCAAAGCAAGCCGAGAGCATTGTTTGCTCGGCGTGGAAACAAGATGGTCATGAGAATCACGTGGAGGATTACAGCAATCGCAGTTGCCAAGGCGACGCGGATTAGCGAGTTGATAAAACCATTTTGAGCGAGCGAGCAGAGTTACGAACAGTTTGCCAGAGTGATGAGATAGTTTCGTTTCGAAAAACAAAAAGGGCATTAAAACAAAACAGGAATCCCAGGGGTGGGAAACAAGGGACACAAAGAAATGAATAAAAACGTAACGCGTTACTGCTGCGGTCTGAAAACCGGCAAAGCCTCATTCGTTTTACCAACAACGCTACACATTTTCACGCGTTATCAAACTCACATCATCGCTATCGCAACACCGCACCATTGACATCTGGGATCAATCAACGTCCTGATGTTGTGTTGTTAGCGAACAAGACATATCAATCACATTAGTCTACGAAATATATGCACATGCCAATCAAGGGCAAAACAATTACAAATCTGCGCCACGTCCCAATCTGCAGCAGCCCAAACATTGTAAGCTCCCAACGGACAAGCATTTTACAACAAGGCTACCTTTCTCTGCTCCTTGTAATGACGACTGGATATTCGCTTGGCTTTAGGCACATCGGCGAGATTCTGATAATCCTTAAAATGCTTTTTCATTCCAGCGCTGTTCGAAACGGAACAAATGAATAAAACAGGGCATAGCAGGAAGGTTGGGAAGCATGACGCCCCATGATAACACGAGGTTTTCTCCAGGAAGGGGTAACGTTCTTGATACAGACCGAAAAACAACAAAATCGTGCCTCAGTACAATAAATTGGGAGCAGAGACCTCGTTATTGCCTACACCAGGGGTCTCCAAACTTTTTTGTCCGAAGGCCACACAAGTTATCACACAATAGTCCGAGGCCCGGACATCTTATATAATGTGAATGTTTAGGGACATGTTACATTCTACCAAATCAGTAAATGTTTCGTAAATATATTATTTTTTCAATATTGACAAAATGTCTCCGCGGGCCGGATGAAACGGCTTCGCGGGCCGTAGTTTGGAGACGCCTGGCCTTACACCAAGATTTCCGATAGCAGTCACAGAGTGGTGCACTTAAAAGTAAGCGCAATAATCACCGTGAACCGAGTTTCACGATAAAAACACCAAATGTGATGCGACACACAACAAATACGAATGCGACCTGCTGCGCAGACCTGGTTAATAAAAATAGAAACGCATTTAAATTGCGGTACAGGATCCAAATAGTGCTAAGTCACAATTGAAATCGAAGCAAAAAGTCAACAGGTGATATTACGATCTGCATCGACCTGTTCTGCTGCAAGACAACAGGTGGAAAGGCGTTTGTCAAAAAACGAATGAAGTTGCTACGAAAACATTCAATCCTTACCCAGGCTGCGATTGAGTGCCATCTGTGCTATCAGCCAGGCTGTGAGTGCTGGCGGTGGAATCAAGCGAACTTGTCGAAATACTAATATTTCGCCGGAGCCGACTTGAGGAGAGAGGTGGAGAAGAGGCATCAGGCTTGTCTTTGGTTGCACTGAAATGACAACAGAAAAGTTGCTAATACCGTAAGTCTCATACAAGTTGACAACCTTTCGACCTGATGAGGGGTGTCCCTTACTCCAACAGCCTCATGTGGTTTGACAGATGCCACATAAACAGCGAAGCAACCTGACAAACGACGAAAGCACTATCTGTTCTTCTTTGCTGCAAGCATCAGCTGCTGTCTACACTGTCACATGTGTAGCGGGAACGTGAAACTTCTTTCGGAGCACAGCTCGCCACTCTAAGTTGCTATGTCCTATATGGCTCACCGGCAACCTGAGCCGTACTATTATATATCACAGCACTTGGAGTCGCCTTTGTACTATCGGGTCGTGCTGAGGCATTCCCGCACATAATTTGTCGAGCAGTCGTTTGCACAGCTAATCAGCTTACACGTTGCAATTCATTACAAATCAAATATTTTGGTTTGTCCAGTGATGCAAAATGGGTTTGCTTTCATTTCAACTAAAGTCAATCCGCTGCGATTCGCATTCGATGTTGGCAGAGTCGATACAAAAAGTGTTGAAATACTCTTACGCCTCTTTGCGACAACACACCATTCCCGCGTAGTTTTGCATCTCAGAATCCATGCGTAAAACATGGCTTTGTCTGGATCAAAGCGGACAGGATTACAACAGGATGTTTATAACCAGAGCTGACCGTCAAGAAACAGCTTTAAAGAGCATTATTGAGCATCATTCTGCACAATCGATGTTCTCAAACAGAATATGATTGAAAACGCTGTACAAAAAAAACACAAAACTTGGAGTTGCCGTAACAACAATCTTTCGCGACTTCAAAAACGAACAGTGGTTAAAAAAAATTAACCCTAACAGTAACATATTTGATTGACGCCGTTACCACGTTTCTCAAAGTTGTAAGATATCGATTGCATGCATTTTCTTCTGGCACAAGCTTATACCTGAAGTTTGTTCGGTCATAAATTGCCTTGCTCAGTGAAGAAACTGAAGAAACGCTAGTCTGATCGGAATGGCGGATGAAGTAACTTGACTTGCCTCTTGCGGCCCTTTCCCTGCCATGTCTCAACTAATCGAAAAGCTTTCTTCGGCATACGTCAACCGATTTGGCTGCTTTTGACGCCAAAATATTACAACTTTCCCGCTGAATAACCCGCAATTACCCGCAAGTTGGTTGAAGGGAAAGGCTCGCGCGTCGAGGCTAAGAACTCCGGGCTTGACGCTGTTGCGGAATCTCAGCACTACATAAATTTGTATCGGGCAAAACACGAGCTGGTGGTGACCATGATAAACCAGTTATGCATGCAAAAACAAGTGCGTTTTCAGAGTGATCGCAAAAAATGAAGGTGCTCCTCTACTACATCAAACAGTTTGATTAAAAGATGCGCCACCAGTAACTGTGTCAGCTACATTGCACATGAAAATATAAAAAATTATTGACAACACACCCCTTTCATATGGAATGTGATATCATTGGGCGATGTTTCAAACAATATAAACAAACGCATATAAACTAACAGCGCTTTTGCATGGCATCGAAAGTAAACTTTGGCTTTGTTGCATGTTTGCCACATCAACACTTTAGCTTCTTTGTGCTTCAAGGCAACTTTTGGCAGCTCTGTAACGTAGGCAATGCACGCATCTTGTAACAGACTTTAAGATTTAGAACCACAACATGCGTGCTGACCGACACGAATCGGAAGTTATCACTATCTGCCACCCGTCCCTAAAACATTCATGCGAAAACTTGCAGCGGGAAACGCGTTACTGCAGCTTCCCGCTTCCGGTTATGAAAGGTGACATACTTGGCTTGCGTTTCTGGTTCAGCTTGAGTAGTTTTGCGGTCGACAGTGAAATAACTTGGGTCCACCTTGTTTGATGGCTCGGAGGAAGAATGGGCCTGCACAACGACAGCACAAACAAATCACGACATGGTAAAACAGCTGGTGTCAGTCGATAGTCTGCCAACATTCAGCAGGTCAAATTCCCACGACCAGCTTTCTTTTTGTGCTTGTAACGAGCTTGTGGCGCGGTCAAATACCATTGACTTCAGCATTCTGCCAAGTCCATGGGCAAGCGACGAGGCACCAGTGGCAATCATAATAAGCATATTCACAACTTGGACGCGAGGAAAATCCTATTATCTGAGATTTACCTGCTCATTTCGCAGCTACACTAAGCATGTACGGTTTAGTCCGCGGCTTGGGCAAAACATACAGTACGTCTAAAACTTGCTTGTCTACATCAGAAATACCCGAAAAACAGCAATGTAACTATAACAAACTACATGCTTCAACCAACGAAACAGAACTTATTTCATTGGGTCAAAACAACAATAGCGTTTCTCTTGAGTCTTGCATAATATGTAGTAACAGTGAATATTCCGTTCTTTTAAGATTGTTTTTGGCGAACTTTGTGTTGTTACAAAAATAATGATGACATAAAAACTGTAAGCAACGGCCCGCTTGCAACTTAGCATTTCGTCTTACGACATTCGGATTTAGACAAAACATTTAACGGCATTAGCACAGTGCACGAGAAGATTTTGAAACAAGCAGCCGAATGTTAAAAAATTTCCAATACCTCGCGTTGATTCGGCGCAACAACAGGCTTGTAATCTTTTTCGTGTTTTCGGTAGGGTTTGCTGGAATGAGGAACTGGTGACCTCAGCTGGTGATGCGTTAAGAAACCCTCTCTATCGGAGGTTGGACTCTTCATTCCAGAACTAATGGACGACGACGTGGAGCTATTTCGTGATCGTAAAAACCGCGGGCTCTCCACCATATGTGTCTTCATTGGCTCTTCAGACTGCGCCAAATGTACAAGTCAGCAACAAGGGTTTAGACTAGAGAAACAGTTTAATCTGACTTGACCCAGTTTTTGCCGACAGTTTTTTTGTCCTATATGGTATCACCTCTAGAACAACTGGCCCTGTCTTTGTACTTTTCTTTAGTGTATTTTTGCTTTGCACTATTTATTGTGCCCTCCACAGTATATTTAGTGTTTAACGCCTCTGCATATCTTGTCTTACGTAGTTCTTTTCGCCTCTACCAATTTTGCCCTGTGACACAACAAGAAGTAAGCTTTTTAATTTTGAAGCAATAAGATTGAATTGACACCAGCATTGGTAATTAATACTTGGGTGACTGGAAATGATCTACCAGCCAAGACACAATACATCCATATCATCAAACACAAACACATGATGAATCAGGATTCAGATTTGTTAAAAATACCACACGTTGCAAGTACAGTAGGAGAAAAGCAATAAATAAGGCATTTTGCAGTTGCTGGTACTTATATCTTTATATGTCATATTTACCATGCATTAGAAGTGATTAACATTTTGGGAAACGCACTGCTAGCAGTAAGTTTTCTTAAATTTCTTAATGCTTGTATTTTTCTCCATGCATGCACGCAATGAACAGTTTTAAGAGCGACGAAGACACCTATAGAGCACATGGCAATGCTTTATGCGTCAGACAAACGAACTGTAGAACCAAGCCAAAACCATGCAGAGAAATGTAAACCCCCAATATGCAGTACGGGATTTAATGAAGAACTCTTCGAACTCATATTATGCATCCAGGGTTGGATATTAGAATTTAGGGGCCCAAGGCAAACTCTCTGAAATGGGCCCTCAAACAGTTGTTTGAAGGTCTTCCTTCTGGCACATTTGCACACAATTTTTGCTTTATTTTGAAAAACATATGACTTGCTTCAGAGCTTATTAAATGCGGTCCTGGAGCGCTTCACAAGCCTTTAACAAAAGAGTGCAAAAACAAAGCGCAAAACTCTGAAAGGAGGATCCCACGGAACCTTTGAAAAAGGAGGGGCCCAAAGGCGACCACCTTGTTTGCCTTCCATAACATCCACCTTTGTATGCATCCATCACATTTCAAATGCACTCCTGGCATTTGACATGCAATCCAGCTATGATTGACATCGAAATACAACAAAGTAAAATTTCAGCAAAACTACACACCTTTGTTAATAGTGATGCAGAGTTAGCCATGTGTGCTTTGGTTTTACTCAGGGGTGTATTTGGAGCAGAATAGCTGGTTGCTATTGGACTGAATGTCTAAAATGATGCAATGAAAGCATGCAAGTATAAAATGTAAAGCAAACTCAGCAAGCATGTGCCACTAAGTAGAGGAGTAGCATTATATTGTTATATTTGCCAACACAAAATAAGAGAAGTTGCTATCCATGCACAAGACAAATATGAAAAGTAAAAAAAACAGACATGAAACCTGTTGATAGCAGATTTCAATTGACAGAATACATGAAGTAAAAATCATCCTGGTAAGTAAATCTTTTTAGCATAAATTTATCAGGTGGAGGTAATAGGTGTACAAAATACTTACTATTTTGCATGCATACCCGCACTAGTGTTAGAGCATAGGTTATGACCACTAAAGAACTGAAACTGCTTGAGGACACCTACTTATAATAGACAAAAATTAAAACAGTTGTGCTCTACAGTAGCAACTCAAAACTAACACAGAGAAAAACAACATTCAACTAATTCTGCCAACTTATTCAAATACTTCTTTTCCTCAAATAAGTAGGTAGGCTCTGTTCAGTGATGTTTCTAATTGGTTTATTGAATAGTTCTACCAAGTTGCATATTTTTTCAGTCATATATCTCATGTCTGGCATATCTGTTGCACAATGTAATTATCAGTTCATTTGGGCAAAGCATACCAGTGGCAAACAAATTTTATTTGTAAAATATTTAGATGATTTTAAAGTTAGACAACAAGAACAATCAAATGAATTCATGCATTCATGCATTCATGCGAAGTCATGCATTCATTCAGTTTATGCCCACATTTTGTTTGGCAGGGGTTATAGAACAACAGTCTAGCACAGGGGTGCACAAAACAAGGCATGCATACCCAAGTGGTTCCTTGTGGGTTCAAAAATGGCATATGAGCAATGAAGTTTAGGAAAGCAATGATTTTTCTCTTTGGTGTATTTTCACAATCATTTGCTGTTATGTCATAATAATTTAAATCAACAAGTTCATTCAAATGTAACTGCCTATTGTCAAAACCCAGTAACAAAGTAACTAGGTAGCCTACTGTAGCGTTGTTGTCAGGGTTGTAATTTCAGCCGAACAAGAAAGAATACCCAGGTAACAGATTTTTAAAAAGCAGTCAAAAACACATTTTACACTCACTATTTTTTTGGATTGAAAATACCTGTAAAACATACTTTTGTTAACTGTGTAAGTCTAAATTCATTGTTGTAATTAAAGCAGGGTTTCTCAACCTGTGGGCCATGGCAGAATTGGATGGGTCATGGCCATAAAAAATTCTTCCAAGATGAACCTTTTATTTGAAAACATAGGTAGCTCTTGATCTACAGAAGTCATAAAATGCTCTTTCATCATTGTGTTAAAAAATTATTGCAACATGGAAATTTCCACACTGCCTACCACCTTGCACACAATATGCTGTTACTGAAGGTATTTTGAAGCAGACAGGCAGCTTCTGTTGCCATATAAACAAAATCTAGAAGCAGGTTTAATGTGGAAGATGACTTTATCTGTGCATTATCATGCACTAAGCCTTGAACATCTTTGCTTTCTTGAACAAACAGGCTGCAGTCTTCTTATTGATTACAGCACATGTTGTGTTTTTAAGCTGTTTCTATTTCTGCTCTGCGCATGTGTAACAGTTGTTGCAGTGGAAAAGTTTTACAGTCAGTGGGCCATGGACCCTCTATTATTTGGCCATATGCTCAAAACAGTTGAGAATCCCTGTTGTAAACATTAAAGACACTTTCAGCAGCTACACAGATGTGCAACAGTAACGAAACATTAGCAATTTCAGGTAGTGAGACAATTTCATGGTAAAGTTATAGAAATCATGTAGCCTGAGTCTTAATCCGGTTGCTAGCTGTTGTAGTCATTAGTCAAAATAAGTACTGAAGAAAGAAAAATACTGTGTAGTAAGGCACAAACTTGTGGTGAAAACTACTTGTTTAGATTGTAACCACTCGCATGTAAACCCACAAAATACTTTGCAGTTGTTTCACCAAGCTTTCTTGTTTAATTAGTTGGAATGCTCAAACAATTATTGCAAATTTGCAATATGCCTAGTCTCAGGATGTTGTCAGCAATTCACACAGTTTCTTCCTAAGATAAAGCTGTTTTGTCGCTTTGTCAATTGTCATACACAACATTTTCACAACGATTCAGTTTGAGCTAAGCTTGAAATCACTGAATATAAACAATATATGAAAATTCAGTACAGTAAATGTTAATTTTTGAAAAAAGGACCAGATTACCTGTATTTACGAAGTTAGTAAGACTCCATCTCTAATTATACATACATGCCAATGGAATGATGGAATGCAATGTTTCATCATTTACCATTAAAATGCATTTTGATTCATGTTAATAAAAATAATGGGTTTCAGCATTTCTTTTTGAAAAAACCGACGTGCGTTGACTTTTTAACTATGCTGGTTGCTGCCTATTTGATGGGAATTTGTTGACAGGGAAGTTTGTTAACTGTGCCAGAAACTAACTTTGAGAGACAAGGAATGACTTACGAATTGTTGCTTGAAATTTTTAGCATGGAAAAACTGAATAGTTTATTGTACCGCAACTGTAGCGTAAACTTTTTTATTGAATAACTCCATTTCACTGTACCGCCCAAACTAACTAGAGTTGGCATGCTTGACTTTTTCCGCTACACGTTACGGTCTGTTGCAAAGCGCTTGATCGTCTGAGACAGAAACCACGCTAAACGCGGAGAGTATGTTTTGTCAATCAGAAGTGCCGAGTGGCCGTTGTGATCTGTGTTCATTGAACAGTGTTGTAGGTGTGTTTAGTGTAGGAGTTGCAATTGTGCTCAAATTTTGCAATCTTCAATTTTTGTAATCTTGAGTTTTGATTTTAGCAACAGTGCGTAATTTTTTCTTTTTGTTTCATATGTTGACTTCTGCGCAGGACTGAAGATGTGTAACATACGAAACTAGTTTCCTTACGCAATAAATTACGATCGATTCGCTTGGAGTGGGTCACTGTTGTGGCTTTACAAATAATGCCAGAAACTATTTGAAGATGGCACTGGTATGGCATAGGACTGAAGAGAAAGTTTGGCATGCATCGCTATTCGAGTTGGACAGTTCAGGTCTAGTAGATCTTGACACAGTGACACACAACAGAGTTTGCAGCAACCTTTGATAGTTCAATTCAAAGACAGGAAGAAAAGCACAACATTAGAAGTAGAACAAGACTACGATATAATGCAGAAAGCACCAGAGTTTTATTTTAGCATAAACAACAGGGACTAAGGACGCAAACAAGCAGCTACGTGATTGTGCAAAGTTTGTGTAAATATAAAGTGGCACAGATATGCATCTCTAAAAAACATTTTGTACCCTCATTACTTTTTAATCTGTGGCAAGGATATTACAATACTTTAGATGAGTTCAGATGTTTTAGGGCATGCTGAGTGTTTAAACACAATCTAGCCAAACGCAACAAGTTTAAGAATACTTCCTTATTTCTATAAAATTACTATAAGCACAGTCCTACATTTTATTTATTTAACTGTGCTGATGTGCTGCAACATTGCAAAAGATCCAATTGTTTAAAGAAAAACATGACAATAAATGTGCTTATACAGCTATCTACAGTAGTATTGTACATTAAAAGATGTGCTGAGTGTACCCTTTCAGTCTGTACTAAGCACTGCAGTGGAAAAGATATCACAAGTGTAATAACTAGCTGAGACTTAAAATCAGATATACCCAAACTTGTGGTTATTTCCCTAACAAAGAAAATAAAATCACAAGTGAAGTGGCCACACAACACTGACTCACAAGGCATATTTTATTTGTGACAAGATTTGACTACTTTTTATAAGGCATTGGCATTTGTAGTGCAGTATGAAGCTGAAGCATCACCTCACATGGCAGCAGCAATGAGTGACTTGAAATATTACAGTCATGAATTACAAAAGATGATCTGCAGTAGGAATATATAGCCATGGAACTGAGAATGCAATGAAATAAGAACAGACTAGCAACTGCTATCAAAACAAGCATACAAAATGCAAGCATGGAATTTTAAACTATTTTTTACTTTCATGTTATGTCAGCACTGTATGGTAAAATAAAAAATAAATACAACTCAGTTTCTGTTAGATCAAACATGCTAAAATGGCCCAATAACAAAAACGTTTACACCTAAGAAAGCAAGCAAATAGACACAGCAGGTTTTGGTAATAAAAACCCTGCCATCAAAATTGGTTTATATGAAATGCAAAAATAACCACCTAACACATACCAAAAAAGAATTAACAGAGCAACATCAAATCAGCCTATGGAGCATACCGCTGCTACACTTTGTGGTGCTTCACTCCTACGTTTTTTGCTAAGCAAACGATTTTTTCTCTTCATTTCCTCTTTTATTGTTTCAGGATATACCACTAAAGCATCATGCCACCTGAAAAACAAAACAAACAGTGCTCATAGAAATTTGAGACACTTGATCAAACACTTTCTTCATCATGCAAGCTCAAAAGGACAAAGTCTATACAATCATGGAAGACATAAAATTTGCTTTCAAACTGTGATTTCAGTGGATAAATGGTGCAGATTAACACCTTTGGCACCAGTACACGATATATTCGTACTTGCCATTTCAATCACTTTTCTTACATCACTTTTCACCACCATAGCTTGCTAAATGATTGAGCTATAGAGCTGTCCAAAACCTCTAATGATGCGCAAAGTCTTCTAGTTCAGATATGCAATAAATTGGAAAATTTTGGATTTTGGGTTTTTCTGGGTGACATCATAAGTGGGGTAGGTTTAGGCCTTTTAGGCCAAAGTCACCAGGCTGTAGATGCCAACGCTAAAAGCCAATTTTTTGACTGATTTTAGTGGAAATTAAGCTGCATTCTGAGTCTTTAGAGCCCTTGATTAGCTTTCTAACATTCCTGGTTCAAATGTCATGGCCAAAAAATCAAAATTTGGATAAAAACCTTTGTTTTTTATACCCAAATTTTGTTTAAAAGTCTTGTTTTTTACCCAAGTTTGTTTTATTGGCCTTGGCCATAATTTTTGAAGCAGAAACGCTAGATGGCCAATCAAAACCTCCAAAGACTTGGATTATAGCCTTGTTTCCACTTAAAACTTGAGTCAAACAATTGGCTCTTATGGTTGGCATCAACGACCTGGTGACCTTGGCCAGAAAGGCCTGAACTTACTGCACTTATGACATTACCAACAAAAAAAAACAAAATCCAAAACTTTCTTATATATTAAAAATCTAAACTAGAAGACTTTCTGCATCTTTAAAGGGTTTGATCAGCTCTGTCACTCAATCAGCTAGTAAGTTATGGTGGTACAAAGCGATGCAAGAAAAGTGGTTCAAATAGCAAGTACAAATATATCCTACACACTGCAGGCGCCAAAGTTATTAACCTGAACAACAACGCTTTATTCTGCAATTGTTTAAACAACAGATCTGTTACAGTAACTTTGTGCGATGCGTAAAAATGGTTTTAAATGACATAGATATTTTAATCACTAATTCAATAGAAACATACAATTTAGCCAGATCATGCAAACAACAGATGAACTCTTTGCAAGCTCATTGTCTATAGGGACTCCAAAAATTTTATACTATTAGCTCTATTATGGAATCCTTGATTTTTTGTCAAGGCCCAGACAAAAGGTTATCAATGAAAGGTACGCTCATGGTAAGAGGAAACTTACCATTAAGCCATAAGTAAGGAATAACGAACAAATATACTAACTTTCTTAAAGTTTAGAATGCCTGAGTAACTTTTGTAGTTTCAAAATGGATTGATCAGCTCCAGTTGATCTTTAGGTATTCACGGACCCGTGTAATAGTTTAATCAAACATTTTGCAAGCCACTGGTATAACTCAGTAAAAATATAGGGAAACCTAGCTAGCATGAGAACCATCACATTTTTGCGTAACTAACAGACAAATCAGACTGGGATACTAGAGAGCAAGAATGTATTTAGCTGGCAATTTACATTCAACAAAAGCAAATCTTTCAGGGCAGCGTTCACAAATTAAGGGTATGAGAGAAACTGTCAACAGTTTGCTTGCAGAAGCTAAAGCAAGTTACATAAACCTTGTAAGCTGAAAGCTGTTTTCATGTTACTTAACTACAATTTCATTAGAATTATGCAGGGATATAAACTACTATTTAACACGTATAGAGCCGGCCTACGGTATATTCGTACTTTGATTTCCGCCTAAAAAACAGCAATTTTCGGTTGCCTTACCAACACCCTAGCTCCTCCGCCCATTGCGCTAGAGAGCTGTTCAACGGCTCAAACGGATTGGCCAGTCTAGTAGATTGAACTCGAAAAAAATTTTTTTGCCTGGGGTGTGCGGGTTTTCTGTGAGTGACGTCATAAGTGGAAGACTTTTAGGCCACCTTGGCCCACTTTGCCTGGCCCTGGGCGCCGACCGTTAGGTGGTAGTATTTCGCTGAAGTTTTTACTGGAAACTAGGCTACAATCCGAGTCTTTTGATAATTTGGATGACCTGCTGGGGTTTTGGGTTCAAAAGTTGTGATGTAAGTTAGTAAAAATATTTGACTAATTAGCTAATTAGTTAACACTTTGAGAGCCGGCGTACGATATATTCGTACTTCGATTTCGGCCTAAAAAACAGCAGTTTTCGGTTGCCTTACCAACGCCCTAGCTCCTCCGCCGATTGCGCTAGAGAGCTGTTCAATGGC
>Ga0210059_1006649_pt1 | contig 18502 bp, 7 predicted proteins | sample Ectturendosymbi2_FD_188042 | JGI IMG/M metagenome (GOLD analysis project Ga0210059, IMG submission 188042) | Ecteinascidia turbinata endosymbiont from Florida, USA - Sample 2 (SPAdes) (version 2) | ecosystem: Host-associated > Tunicates > Ascidians > Unclassified | place: Key West, Florida... | reverse complement strand
GTCGCTAGAGCGAACAGGAGCGGAGATATTCATCCGCAAAGCCACGTTCGAAACAGCTGCTTTTTGCGAACCGCTTGAATTAACCCGGCTCTCAAAGTGTTAAATGATTTTGATCAGAAAGCTGTGTCAAAATTGTTAAAACCATAAAACAGTACTGAGTCAGCTAGACTCACAACCTAGAAAATGCTAGTTGCGTTTCTTCATCTTTGCAGCCAACTATAATAAGAGCCATAATGCCTGCATTCTTTAATTAGATCATAAGCTGCAAGGAGTATTTAAAATTTAACAGTGCATCAGAACTAGAAGTACTACTTTATTTTAACATATGTTTACCAAGGTTTTGTAATTTTGTCATCTGTCATGTGTCATAGAATTAACACCATATAACTTTATTTCTTGTCATAGCAGCAAATAGGTAAGGTTGCTCAACATTACCAATGTCCTAGTACTACATTACACCCAGTTTGTGGAGAACACACAAAAAACATTGTAACTTGATACAATGTTCTCATAACCAAGTAACACATTCTGTGTGACTTTGAGCTGTGTAAGAGTAAAAGAGGGTAGGCTTGGAAAATCTTTTCCTATTGCGCTAAAATCACCTAAAATGCAATACGTACAAAAAAGCATTATAGAACACAAATTTAAAGAAGTACTCTCCACAAGAGGGTAAGCAAGGAATCGATCTGCAAATAAAAACAATTGCAGATCAATTCCTTGCTTCCCCTTGTGGAGAATACTTATATTTGAATATAGATATATGCATAATTGTATCATCACAAAAATATGAAAGAAAAGCCCAGTTGGCTGATTCTTTGAAAGCTTACAAAAAAACTACTTAGAGCTTATAATTGTAGAATAGAAAGTTTTTAGAATTTGCAGGATAGCCTAAAAGTCTTTCTGCATGAATTTTTTGTGTAAAACAATATTGAACCCATTCATAATAAGCAATTGAAAATAATGAAGAATTTGGGTCATTCCATCTCACATTTAAAGAAAAAATAAAAATTTATAACCCTACATTTCAGAATTTCCTTGTTTTCATATATTTTAATGCCTTTTTGAAAATGATGACCAAACAAAAAAGAATTTTCTCAATAGCTCATATGGTTCTTGATTTATGGCCTGTTGAAATTTTCACCACCAGATGGCGATTTACCATGCGAGCACTCTTTTTTTACTTATAGGCCAGTGCAAACTTGCTTATATCTGCATAAATACTCTGCACCAGTGGTTCCCAAACTTGGGGTAAATATGCGATTCTTCTTGGGGTAAGGTGGAACCTGTTTTGTATACACTGCAAAATACTGAGGGTAATTAAGACATAATCGCTACCTTGATTTGGGTAACAGCCTCAACAAGTTTGGGAACCACTGGTCTACATAGATGCACAAAAATTGTTTTCTGGGTGTTTTGAAGGTCAAGGAATCCAAAGCTGCAGTCAAAATAGCAGAAAAAACAACATTTTCATGGAGAAAATAGAGGTTGAAACTTTTGTAACAAAATTTTTTACTTCTGAACTTTGACCTCAAATTGTGAGCTATTGATGGAACATTGCAAACAATTTTTTTATTTTGTAGTGTTATGTTTGTATTTTCTATGGATATAGGTTTGGTAATTATGTTTTTCAAGGTTTTTGAAAAAAATTTTATGGAAGTTTTGTACGTTTTTTACAAAAAAAAAACAATTTGCTAAAAACATACATTGCAAAAATGTTCACCCTATTGAAACTACTGAACATTTTATGACAAGTGAGCAGGATACACAATTATATACATAACAGATCTCACATTATTATCAAAAAATGCTGTAGCCTGCACCACAGAGGTGTTTATAGTGTTCCAGTTCTTTCCATTTTTATCCTGTACCATTTCTCTCACACAACACTTTGATCACATTCAGCTTTACTAATGAAATAATTTCAGTGAATAGCATTCAAAATCACTTTCATACGTCATTTTCATTGGTGATCCAATTTTTTCCACTAGTCATAGCTGGCCATGGTGTTTCTTCTACACAGAGACTTTGCTGTAGAACCACTCAACATAGGTCTTCTCATTAAGTTAAGGCCACTGAAAAAATTTACTTAGGGACATAAATTTAACTTTGACTTGATTCTGTAGTTCATCCACTTACAGTTACATGATCCTGCCAATCCACCGCACTGAATCATATATACTGCTATATAGTCATTGTTTTTTACTTTGACTGCAGACTGCTAAGGATCTTATTTAAACATATGCTGCCGAAAAACTTTAGATCTTCACTTAGGGTTACACCTCCCCATTAAACTTGATATGGAATGACCCATTTGCCACAAAAAGAGAAGAATTTTGCTAATTTTATTTTCTAACACAGATATATTGGCTGTAAATATGCCTATATAGCTAAACAACCAAATTCATATATGTAAATGTTAACATGTTTAATATGCTTTCAGATTAGTAAAAAAACAGTGGATAAAGCATGGGTTCATGAGCAAAACACACACATCTACCTGACTCAATTCCAACCATATGTTGATTTGCAGTTCCCTGCTCAAGCAAATGCACTCCGTTTGCTATGTCCAAGTTTGATGTTTGCATTGAATCAAACTGGAGGTCACCATGCAGTGGTTGTGGCTGCACATGGCCAAGAGCTTGAGAGTCTGCTCCTAAATTAACTCCATGCGGTGAAACATTATGTACTTTTGATGGATCACCTCCTAAAGCCAGAAGTAATTCGTCGAAATCTGTTACTTCAGACATTCCTGAAAGAACAATATCATTTTAAAGCTAGCACAACATATGAACCAAGCAAATACTTCACTTGAATCCTTCACATGGAACTGAACAATTTGATACAAATATTTTCAGCATTTATCCAACTTTTTTCAGCATTGCTACTAACCTAATCAAATGTCTTGAATTTTTCAGTAACTTGATAGTTGCACACTTAGAATATTTTCCTTTCCAATGACCCCACTGTTCATTCCAACTCACAGGTAAATTCTTCATCATCCACTTCAAATACATAAATTTTCACATACTAGAGTTCAGTGCACTGACACTGTAAACAATATATAAAAGATGAGCGCATACGTATATCAACTTGTTCATCCTAACTGAAGTAGCTAACCTCCACTAAGGTGATGCAGTCAAATCTATCACCAAATTTAATGCTGTTTTTTTTAATCGCTGATATATTTGGCTGTGTCACCTCTGTAGAGGCTAGCTACTTGAAAACTGATATGTGCACGTCCGAATCATCCCCAAATCAAGAAACCAGAGCCCAATCGACTGATTCCTCAAAAGCTTCCAGCAAACCTAGAGCTTTTCATTGTCATTCTAATTTAATTTTTATTATCTACAGTAGATTATCTACTGGATACTACACGCTATCTCACCTTAAGTGACACAGTAATGCATTTTCACCCACTGGAATGGTAAAGCGCTCCAAATTAAAAAATTGGCAACACGGGAACATAACACCTTCGACCACCTCCAGCGAAATCAAATGTTAAGCATAGACACGGAATGCACGACTTCACACGGCTAGCAAACCAGTTCGAACCGGTCAAAACTAGTACGTGTGACGGAAACAATTTGCGGCTCGCGCGCACTAAACAGAAGAGAAAGAGCATGCGCGCTGGGAAAAAACCCACGGCGCGAGTGCGCTTTTGAGTTACGCGCAGCTGTTGCGTGCTGTTTACACACTACCGTTTTCGGATGAAAATGAGCGGTCACAACTTATGTGTATGCGAGAACTGAAGACACCAACGTCTAAAGCTAACTGCAATGCACAATATGTGATTATTTTCAACATCTTGCAAAAATTAAGCACTTCGCAGCAACGTTTCCATCAATCACGATGAGAGAAACGTTGCGGTCTGATACACAACGCCTCAAGCGGGTGGCGACCGAGAGTAAACTGCTTTTCTCTTTTCCTGCCCACAACGCCAACACAGGGCTGCTTTTTTTCTTGCCGAAGTGACCCTGATACAGAGAGAAGGTTGCTATGAATAGTATGCGTGTAGTGCGCCTGAGATGACGAGCTGTACTGGAACTTTTATTGAAAATTTAACGGATTGGAATACCGCACTGGCAGTTTCTACTGTAATTAGCCCTACAGTAAAATGAAGTCAGAGTTAGGCACTTAGTGCACGTTTCTGTTTCGATAGAGTCTGATGAGTAATCGATTTATGAGATAGATGTAACCTGTCACATTCTTTTTGATTCTTCCGCCAATGTAAGCTCTACAGTAGGCGGATAGAAATCCGAAACATCGATGTCGTCAGAATATCTGCGTATTTTTAGTAAGTGATTCTTATCTGAAAAATGTGGCAATAATTGTTTCCAAGGCAACTGTTGTTTTATTTGACTTGCAAAAAGTAAGTTCCAAGCAAAGACTAAGGCTCATTGCTAGTTCAGCTAGCACCCTACAAGTCATTTTTAACAAGGAAAAAAATTGTGGTATGCGATGCGGTTGGTATTTCTTTGTTAAAATACTGTTAATGTTAACAAGACAAAACCTAAAGGACGGTCCATACTCTAATTTTGAATTGTTTACAACGCTACGTAACATTTTAGTTGGTTTTACCTCTGCCAAACTAACGCATTAATATGATCTTATTTTTTGTTTGTAACGCAAAAACAACTTTCTTCACTTCATTACGAATTTTCTGATTAGTGATTGTATGCTGTGACAAGTTAGCCGTGCCAACGACTGCAAACAGATATCGTAGTTACTTTCGGCTCATTTCTTTCTATGAACCTCAAAGCTGTTAGATCACACCAAACGAAAATGTGTGGAAGTACCAGCTAATTGAGCAGTTAAAGTAGACTCATTCTACTGAGCCTGAACAGCATCAGTTCCATCTCCTCCGGTACTTTGAAGAAGGTTTGAAGACGATATCAACAACATATTGCAGACGTTTCGATAACTCCTGTTATCATCATCAGTGCATTGCAAATTGGACTTTAAAAAGGTCAAAAGGTTGTTTTGAAACAGTTTAACTAGTGTATTCAGGGATGGCTACTAGGGGAGGCGAACGAGGCGGTCACCTCGGGCCACCCCGTTTTCATAGATGCCGTGGGGCCCCGTTTGAGAGTTTCGCACTCAATTTTTGTACTGTTTTGCTTAAAAGCTTATAAACCACTATAGAGCCACATTTACTACGCTCTGAAGCAAGTCACGCGTTTCTCAAAGTGAAGCAAAAATTATGAACAAATGTGACAAAGGGAGCACCACAACAACTTTGATGTGTAGATCTGGGGCCCCTTTCTGAGAGTTTGCTTCGGACCGCTAAATTCTAATAACCACTTCTGAGTGCATTCAAGGCTTTGTATCTCAATTTTCTTCGCCTCTACGAACAACCAAGCTTCACCTCATGCCACAAAGACAAACACTTCGCACTACGACCATACAAGCTCCATCTGCCCGTAGCACTGCAGTCTTCGAATTAAAAACTTAGTACATAGGCTACTATTACTGAAAGTTAGTTATTATCATCCATTCTCCTTATATTATTCACACATGCAGAGATAAAAATATCAAGCATCAACGAAAGAAAAGCAAATATTTTGGCCTATCAGGGTTGCTTGGCGAAATTTTCAATAAACATCCAAACAGTGCTAAAAAGAGACCAGATAAGGCCAAACCGATTGTTTAAAAGCCAGAAGAAAAACTAAGGTTGTTTGTGGTATTTCTATTCGTTTGTAGTAAAAAGTATCTAAATCACAAGAAATCATTAGAAATTTTATTTGAAATTTGGACAAGATCTTGCTTGGCCTTGTACTGGAGACCTGTCTGGAAGCGTTGAGCCTGCTTAGTGGCTGCAACACACCACAAATGCACACATTTCCGGTGATTACGCAAATAAATGTTTCGATTCTAGAATTCTTCAAATGTTACTAACATCAGAACGCGGTCGTACGTCTGTAGCATTTATTACAAAAATTTTGCAAATGTGTTGCTGAAAAAATCGGAATAATTATAATTTCTTTCAGAGGAAACTTTTTTAACATAAAAAGGACAAGAGCCAAAGGCCAAACGAAGTTTTTAAGGCCAACAAAGTTGAGATGAGACCTAAGAAAGACCAAGAGTTCAAAAAATTTTTTTGGCCATACAACTTGAAACGAGGCCAAATTGCTGAAATTAGACAACCCTGTGTCAAGTAAACTGTCATTGCAAGAATTAAATCTATTAATCGGAATTAAGCTGCTGACTTCAGGTTTTCTAGAAATTTTTGGTTCTTAGTCTCAATTTTCACTGGGGGAAGAATGCCCGTTTTGCCCCCCTGCGGACACCCATGCCAATCAGTGTAATTTTCAGTTTCGGGATTGCCGTTGTGCAGCTAACAGTAATACTGTGGTGAGGATTGTGTGTGAACCAAGTGAGCTAAACCATTGTGCTTGCTGCAAACTAACAGTAAGCAACGTCGACAGTGAAACAAGGGAGTTCCTGGATGAAGCCGGATCTACGGAATTTTCTTCGATTGGGCGAACAATGCTACTGTAGCAGTTTTTCAGGAACGGTTGTTTCGCGTACGGAAATTAAAATTCATGAGTACAAATCCCAATAAGATTCACTTGAAAGAGATGGTACTGGCAGGGTAAAGCGATTATTATCGAGCGAAGCGTTGAACAAACACTAGTTTCCAGAGGAGACTGCCGAAATGATGCTCAACATGGCGCTTGCGTTTGTTTTACATCAGTGGTTCTCAACTACCGTTTTGAGAGCCGTATTCGGCCCCCACGCACATTTTGTACGGCCCTCAGTAGTCTTTCAATAAAACCTTTAATATTTTGGGTAACAGACTTCGTTCTGCTATAAATGGAAATGTGTCAATTGACTTGTGTTAAATTCTTTAGTGCGGCCCTCTAACAAAGTCGTAAGTCTGGATTTGGCCCCCTTCAGTGAAAAGGTTGAGAACCAGTGTTTTAAATGCTCAGTGCTTCACATCCAAACCATTAGCAATATCGCTGTGTGGCGGTAATTACACAGAATCCTGAAAACCTCATCTGCAGCAACTTTACAATGACGAACGTGACTAGCACGTTTCGATTTCCAAGTTCCTTCGTGCAGTATGATGTGTGATTTTCGTTTTAAAATAAATTGATTTCAACAGCAAGCATGTGTTGAAGTGGTTGCCGACAATTAAAGATGATTTTGAGGCTTTAGTTCTTGTACTTTAAAAATTGCGTTGGTTTATTTCCCTGTTTGTAGGAATCTCAAAGGGTTATTTCTGCGAAATTTTGACTGCACAATATGGCAAAACAAATTGAAACTGCAGTGGTAAGAGCGATACGAGGTTTTGAATTTCGCACCACAGTTGCCAAGATGTTCTCAGGGTGGAGTAAACGGCGCCATCAATCATGAAATAGGACCTTCACAGGTTCACAGCTGATTCGACATGCTTGTCATTCAGCGATTTTACCCTAAGTAACCTATTGCACTTTTAAGGAGGAACGCAAAAGGGTGAAGAGTTGCTGATACAGTGATCTTTGACCCTGGTAAAACTTTCTGCACTTTTATGAAGTGCGCAAGAACTGTTTCGGGACCTATGCGTTACGTCACCATCGGATGTCATGCGTGGTGTGGTGTCCCAACCAGGGGCGTAACGAGGGGGCACAATTCCCCGGGCGCCGAAAAGTCACAAGTCCAAACAATGTCACAAGCACTTTCTTCAATACAGCACATTTGTTTCCGAAAGACCTCAGGTTCGAACATGGGGGCGCGCTTCTTGCCGGGGGCGCCATGTAACCTCGTTACGACCCTGGTCCCTAAGTAGAGTCAATCAAGTTCACGAGGGACTAACATGTGGTGCTGTCGGTCATGGGCAAGGTGGAGAGCCTTATCCTTGGTAAATGTTTAGTCGGTCACGTGATTCCGGCGGAGTGCGCGGTTCCCCGCGAGGTCGTTTCTATACGGTATCGAAGTCATGGACAATGCGAGAAAGGTGCTACAGTGGCGTGTAGAAAGCATGTCCGCGCCAAAGGATTGACGACGAGATGGGAGGTATTACGCCGGAGTTGACGCGTGAGCAGGCGCGAAGCAATAAAAATATTTTGCGGGACAAGGTTTATGAACTCTGAGCGTGAGGCCACGTATCGTTGCGTTAGACGTAAACTCCTGGCAGTTAGAGAGAAATGAAGGCATTCTAACACCAGGGGTTGAAGCAAACTGGTAAAAAAGTCGGATGGGAGTACACAGCGGCGCACAAAAGTATGTAAATTGTTTTGATCAAGGTTTCAAATATTTTTGCGAGATATTTTTCTTGAGGCTGACAACCGCTTGGTTTCACTAAATTTAATTATGAGGCGCCCCGAAGCATACGGAGGTTTTGGTTGCTGTGCACAGCATGGGCGTTGGAAGGGGGGCAAAACGGTCCCCTGGATTTCGACAACTTCCGAGAAAAAGGCTGTTTTCTTAGTTTCGACTGGTAAAACAAATTTCACCACTTTTGGACCCTCCTTAGAAAATTTTTTGTAGACGTCCACTATTGACATCCAGGCCCGTTACCAGCTTATGACACCAGGAGGGGCGAAGAGTTTTCTGAGAGGGGCCCAAATTTTTTAACTGTGTCCAATAGTTTTAAATTATGTCCAACACATTTTTCCAGGGTGTGCGAATAATTTTCTAAGGTGTCTTCTCTCCCCTGCGTCCCCTCGGGTAGGGGACTGGTGGCATCGCTCTGAAAAAACACCAATGTGCACAGGCAGTACTGGAGAACAAAACCTAAACAACGTACCAGCAACTACTTCTGCAACCAGTCACCGTTATACAGGAGCGTAAAATAGTGGAGGAAATATGAAGATTTTAAAATAGTGGAAGATGAAGAAAGGGAAGCATCAGACCTTTGAAGCGATCGACTAAAAATTAGATGAAGATTCACATCGTTGAACAAAGCCATACAGATTGGTTCTAAACAAGGCATTAAAGGTCCTGACATAATATTTAACCTGGTGTGTGCGAACACTTACATTTCTGGTTATGTAATGCATAGAAATAGTGTATTTATACATGCAAATAAGTATCACTTACTCAGGCCCACCAAAAAAGATGACATTTGTGAGGCATGATAGGAGATAGAGTTGTCTATTTTTTCTGTTATGAATAGTATCTGAAATTGAACAACCGTGCAGCGTGATGCATTGCTGCCCTTTATATTTTTCTTACCTGGAAACAAATTGCTAAGAATATTGTTTAGAAAAAAATGACGAAGGGGTACTAACTTTATTCACCTAAAACATACGAACAAATTACTTGCACACCTACACGTATTCATTTCTCTTTCCCAAACGAGCTCTCCTATCGGAAAATATTTGCACTACCTCATTTTATATCTACTGAAAGGAATTCTCTTTCAATGCTGATAAAGTCAAGACCTTTTTACAACAATTGAAAGTGAAGAATCTGTCGCCACAAACAGAATGTTCAGAAAATGTTACAAATGTATACTGATTGCTCAATACAAAAATATATGCTAGTAAACTTACACGACCAGGGCCGGATTAAGGGGAGGACAACGGAGCCAATTGTCCCGGGTCCACCGCTCCAACGGGCCTCCCCGTGATGAAAGTATTTTGTTTTAAGTAAAATACAGGTTTGATATATCGTCTCGAAGCAGCCGCAGCCGAACTGCGACCTTTGTTTCGTTTTCGTCATAAAGGGTAATGTATGGTGGAAACGCACGTTTATACCGATCCAGTGTTGCCACTCGTAAGGAAACATCCCTACAGTAGGGATTTTTTGGCTTTTGTAAGGAGTAGGGAATCCCTACAGGAGAAATCGCCATTTTGTAGGGATCCGTAGGGATTTTTGTGTGTAGAATTTTTATCGCTTTGTCTCTACCTTTGTGATACTTCACCCACGTGTTTGGTGGACAATTTCTTAATTAGTGCGCTGGCAAAACGCATTTTCCAATTTAGAAGGCAATATATCCTGGGGGTACTGGGTTATTTTTGACGCAAGGACTGCATGTGTGGTTAAGTTTTCTGGTGGTTAGATTTGCATTCTGATTGAAAGCCAAGAACCCCTGCTCTTCAACCTTTTTTGTTATGGTGCAACATTAAAATGTTTTGAGGAACTCATGCACCCTATTTACTTGGAAGGTCAACCGAGGTGAAAAGCGATATCAAAATCATCCCACAAAGAGACTATTACGCTGCAATATTACTAAAAACACACAACAAAATCATGGAAATAATATTTATACGGCTTTTTTGTTGTTGCGTGTTATTAACCATCAACGCAAACTGAGGAATAATCTCCTTTTCAGTTGTTCCCGTCATCTATGGATCGATGTGTGTGTGATAGTGGTGCACCTCTAGCATATTTTGGTGCACCCTGAGGATGCACCGTGCACACCGGTTGAAGAACGCTGGCTTAGTCTATTCCAATTTGCAAAGACTGCAGTTACAATGTGTTTATATCTGCATTAACTCAAAGCACTGCTGAGGTTGGAAAAGCTTTCTCTTGCTTGAATAACAATAAAAACAAGATGAGAGATCGTCTGGTTGTGTGCACTTTGGAAGCAATAATTAAGAGTAGTGAGAATTTCCCAGGTTACTTTGAAGTCAACGAAAGACTTACACATTTACATGGAAAAGCAAGGAAAACAAATTTTGAAAAATTTGAAAATTCTGAAGCTGTTGATGCTGTCACTGACTTTTTCCTTGTGAATTGCAATCAGCTGGAGAGTTGCAAGGGATTGTGCTTAAGATTTGTTGCGAAAGGTGGTGGCTAATCTTAGAAGTTATTAGATAATTTTTTTAATTGGCATGTGGTTATGCAGTGGTGCCTTATGTAACTGTAATGATGCATGTTTTACACATGTAATTTTGATCTTGCCCTCTTAATTATAAAACATATATAGTATGGGGCCTGATGTTTTAGCTAAAGACAGATTTTTTAAGGAAAATTTTAGGTACCCGGTATGGACCTGTAGGGACCCGATTTCTCTGATTCTAGGGATTCGATGATAATTTTCTCTGATTCTTGGGACCCGATTTTCAATTCTAGAGACCCGAATCGGGTCCCTAAAACACCTTAAAAAACACTGGCTAAAGATGTTTGTGCTTTTTTGTTTCAGATTGTGTAGGGATTTTTCATTCTTATTGTAGGGGTACTTGTTAATATAGAGTGGCAACACTGATTGTTGTACTCTTGGTCTTTATTGCTTAACAATATCAGGGCAGTAAATCTTCGAATGTTCACTTACGGTAGTAGGCATTTTGCCGCATATGTGGCCAGGGCCCCCTCTGAGGTTTTTCCAGCCAGATCTGTTTTTTAGTCGACCTGTGTGTCTAGGGTTAATAAGAAAAATCGCGTTAAATCTGTATTTTCTGAAGTGATAAATTCATCAGCAACTTCAATGTGTTTAATAATACAGAGATAACTTACATTTCAGTAGGCATATATTTACATGAGCACATCAGGTGAGAAAGCACGCATATCGGATGAAGTAGAACGTGTTCAATCGGTTTCATATTCTCAAATAAGATCGTTGTCAGGGTTATATACAGTGGTGTGTTTAAGGGAAGGCAAGCGAGTCACTTGTCTCGGGACCCTCCTTATTAGGGGCCCCCATCAAGGTACTTTGTGCGTAAATATTCCTCATTTTTGGTGAAAAATTTATTAACCGCTCAATATTATTTTCCGAACCACATCATAATTCAGCACTCTGCCTTCAAAGGGCCCCCCACAGCAACTGCAACGTGTAAGTAGGCTACTCTGCTTTCAAAGGAGCAACAACAACTGTAATGTGCATGTAGGCCTACTCTGCTTTACAAGGCGCCTATCAGCAACTGCATTGTATAAGTACTCTGCTTTCAAAGGGACCACAATAGCAACTGCAATGTGTAACTCCTACCATTTCAAAGAGGCCCACAATACCATATGTACTGTGAAAGTAGGATCACTACGCATTCAAAGCGGCCCCAATAGCAACTGTAATGTGTAAAGTACCTTGCTTTCAAAGGATCCCAACAGCAACTGTGATGTATAGGCTACTTGTCTTTCAAAGGGCCCCCAACAGCAGTTGTAATGTGTAAATACCTTGCTTTCAAGGGGGCCCAAAGTAACTGTAATGTATAACCACTTTTCTTTCAAAGGGCCGCCCAACTTCACTAATTTTTGTGCTTCATATTTCAATTTGGGGGGTCGAAGCTTTCTTTGGGGAGCTAAGTGGTGACGGGACTGAATTTTGGGCCCGTGTGATAGCGTGGGACCCCTCAATTGGGGGTATGGAGTGCTGCTGATACGGCTCTGTGTGGAGTGCTGCTGATACGGAAACTTGTTAATACAGAGTGGCAACTCTGTACCGATGGCTACTAGTATCGTTGTGTTACATCATAAACACTTGAAGCTATATAGTCAAGCTATTCCCCACATTGTTATTGCGCGATCCATCAGAAAATTTTTTTTTGATCAGTCGATTTGTAGAACGAAAGAGCAGAGACGAGATTGCAGTATGTAGCTAGCGCGATGCCGAAATCTGTAATGCCATCAGGCGTCAAAAAGGACAAAATTTCTAAGGAGAAAAAGCACAAGGATCTGGCAGTGTTAGCAAAAACGCCACGACTGAATCGTATTTTTCCAGCAAAACTTTCTAGCACAGGGTTGGGGAACCTATATATTAACACGGGCCGCATGAATTGTGCATTATCGCTAGCGGGCCGCAAAATCCATTAATTCTATGATTTCTATCCTCTTAAAATTCTACCTTTAGGCAACCTAATGAGGAAGAGCGACTTCTCTTGGCTTACTGTCTGTAGATAGTAATTGTAAGTACCTGCTTATTATGAAGCTTCGTTTTGACCCGTTGCTGTATACTCTAACTTGGGTAACGAAAATTCTAATGCGGGCCGTTTCAAATGTTCATGACGGCCGCATTTGGCCCGCGGGCCGCAGGTTCTCCACCCCTGTTCTAGCAGCAATGTTGAAGCAGTGGCGTTATCCAGAGCACCTAAAAATGTAGGTGAATATCAAGACATAAGCTTGGAATCAACTTTCACACTAGGCCCGGTAGTGAGCAAAGAGCAGTCGACTCAGATAAAAATGTTTATGCCGATCCTTCCTTTGAGTCGGACGAAAGAACAATCTGTGACTCGGAACGTGCATCCACTTCAAATTTTCCGTTCAGCAATGAGAGGCGCAAGTTCGTTCGATTGCGTCGAACAGCCGTGGCAATCGACCGATCCGGCTTATTGGTTTCTTATCAGTCAAGTCCTGGTTTATTACTGGATGGAACGTGGATTGGAGCAATGTCAAAACAGAAGTCCGTCTGGAAACTACCCATACGGTCAAGACGTTATTGTCAGCCATCTGCTAATCAGCCAGAAGGCCATCACCGTTATTTGACAACAAAATGCTTTATTTTGTTGGACTAATGGAGAGATTCATCCTCGAAAATGGTTGCGGTATAGTCTTTCAAAAGGCTCTGCATATTATTATTAGGCCTACTGTTCACTGTTAAACGAGAACGGCGACAAGTTTTCTTATCCGGATGGATTTTCTTTCTGGAAAAAGGCGCTTAGTAAGATTGAAGCACATGAACAGAGTGAGGTCCACAGAATCTGCATTCTGGAAACTCGTGGCCGCGGTACCGGGGCAGGCTGTGTGGACAACGCTATGGATAGCCAGAGGCCGGAAAGCAATCGATACTGGTTACTGGTGTGATGTGTTGTATCTGTCGTCAGATTCCTCTGTGAGAGAGGTCTTGCTTTGCGAGGAAACGATGAAAAACTTGGTTCAAAGCAGAGCGGGAATTTCCTAGGAGGCATGGAAGTAATAGCTGAATTTGATCTCTTTTTGTCGCAACACATTAAAAATTCGGAAGCAGTGGAAAAGGCACGATAAATTATCTGTCCTCAACTACTGTCAATGAGTTGATACAGATAATAGCTGAAGAATTGATGAGCATTATTGTGCAAGAATTGTCCAGAAGCACCTATTACTCGATTTCGGTTGATTCTACACCTGATTTGTCTCCCACTGACCAACTTGCAGTGACGGTTAGGTATGTGTTGGATGGCGTCCCGACCGAAAGATTCCTCACTTCCTTATCAATTAAAAGTCACAAAGCTGCAGAACTTGAAAACTATTTGCTTGATTTCTTGGAGCCACAAGGTATTGATAGTATGAACTGTCGAGCAAACCTACGACAACGCAAGTAACATGGCAGGAAAATATTCAGGTATTGCAGGCTAGAATAAGCAAGAAAATCCTCATGCCATCTTTGTTCCATGTGCTGCACCCCCGCTTAACCTAATAGGAGGATATGCAGTTGATTGTTGCGTGGAAGCAATAAGCTTTTTGGATTTAGGGCAAGTCTGTATAATTTCTTTTCATCAGCAACTCACCGCTGGTCAATTTTGACAAAACATTTATTCAAAAAATGTTGGCAGTTAATTCACTGCCAGAAACCAGATGTTCTGCTCGTGCGGACGCGACAGCTGCTCTTTGTGAAGGTTACGAAGACATACGAAATGTGCTGGATGAAATTGCTGATGATACACACCAAATGGCATCGAGTCGACACGAAGCTGATTGCCTATCTGAAAAAATTGTCTTCCTGGAGACAGCATTTCTCAGCAAGTTCTGGAATAAGATATTGAATAGATTTAATGCAACCAGAAAAGCGCTGCAAAGTCCAACGATTAATCTTCACAATGCCACGGATCTCTTGACTTCTCTGGAGAGCGACTCCCTACGTGGCGAATCTGACAGTTTTCCAATAGAAGCTCGTGGCGCTTCCGGCAGTAGCGAATACAAAGCTAAGCGTGTCAGACACAAATCAAACGAAAAGAAAGAATATGACAGCATGTCTTGCAGAGAAAAAATTCGTATCGGCACGTATTTCCGTTCCATCGATTGCCTGGCTACGGGTCTTGTCCGCCGAATTACCGTCTAACAAAGATGTTTACCTATAAGTATAGCCGTTAAGCTCTGCAAAATTGAAGAAATATGCAAATTGTGATAAAAGCATGAAATTTTCTACAGTCAATCTACATACCATAAAGTTTATTTTCAGATGTTCAGCCATCTTGGATTTGACCCGTGACGACCTTGAGAGGTCAATGACCTTGGACGAACGAAACATACCATTTAGCGCTAAATGTCGCTAAATATCGTAACATCATCACCAATAAGCCGAACCAAAGTTGTTTTTATGTAGTTTTGTTACGTTTTAGTGTACTTCTAATGATTTGTTATTTTATGTGCCATCATGGGCATCGGAAGGGGAGGGCAGGAGGGCCTTGGCCCCCCTAGAAAAATTTTTGAAAAATCCCTAGGGCCCCGCACCTGGAAAAAATCCTTCCCACGCCCATGTGTGCCATGCTTTAAATCAGTGGCGAATATGGCACTCGGGCTCTTTGGTATTAGCCAGAGTCTTAGATTTCGCACAGTAATGAACGGGTATTTGCTTGCTATGTATTCTGCCAACACTGCCGTCAAGTAATTCTAGCCACTACAGGGCCCTTGAGATGAAAGAATGTGCTGGTGCGAGACCTGCTTTGGGCCCCCTTTATAAATCATAACTAGGGCAACCAAAAGTCAATAAAATCAAATTTCTTCTGCCGTTTTTAAAGTTTATGAAACGTCCACAAACCAAATTTCACACTGATACCATAAGCGATTCAAAAGTTATTAGGTCAAAAAAAGCCGAAATTTATCGTCAGGTTAAAATTGTCTTGCAGCATGGTTTTTTCTCTTTATCAATATTTTATTAAAGCTACAACAACAGATATTAATATGCTTTTGCAAGTTTAGTTGCAATTCTGACTAAAGGATTTGTTGCGACTTCTGACGTAATAATGTTGTCTTGGCCACCATTAGGCGATCGAATATGTAGGCTAGGTATGGCAGGCTAAGGCAAGCAACGAAGTCCTACAGTATTTGGTAAATGCAAAATCCATAATGCATATACAAATTTTAAAAGCAATCATGTGAAGTTTTACTTGATATTGAAGTATGACAATGCAGAACATTCTCAGTGACTTCAGGGTATTTATTGACACTGGATATTTTTCTGGTGCTTTTGGATTGATTTTCGTCTACGGTTTGTTAAACTCTAGTTTCATTGGGTCTTTCACACTTTTGATTTTTGTCTCAATGCAACAGAATATATATTTTTAACCTATCGGTTTGATTCCTAGTATATGCTTTGTATTCCGCATTTTTGTTGCAAACGTAGAAATTTATTAGGTCAAAATAAAGCCAAAATTTGTAAATTATAAAGTCAAAATTTTACGTTTTTAGGTCAACATTGGTTGCTCTAATCATAACTGATTAAGAACACATTACCTTTTTAATACTATGACAAGAAAATGATACGCTTTATTTAAAATTCTACATTATAAAATTTACCAATGTTATTAGTTACTTTTGAATTGTCGCCGGCTGATCTCAAAGAATCCACATAACACAGTTGCTTTGCAAATTTCACAACTATACATCGAACTCAACATTACTAGTAGGCTATGGCAATTCTCACTAGCAATGCAAAATTGATGATTCTATAAACCTAATACAGTAATGGAAGGACAAAAGTTTAGTTACTCGCATTGGCATGGATTCCACCAGTTTTTTACAGTATTCTGTGATTTACTGTTCCGATACCACCAGGCCCGTAATTATAGAGGGGACGCAGTGAGGGCGAACTCCCCCTAAAATTTGCTCTCCCCCTCTGCAAGAATGTGTTGGACATAGTTTAAAACTGATGGACATAGTTCAAAAAAATTGGGCTCCTCTCAGAAAACTCTTCACATCTCCTAGTCAGTGGCGCAGCCAGGAATTTGTTCTGGAGGGGTCAGTCACTGACGTCGTCAGGTTTCAAACTTCAGCTATTTTGCACGAAGATCATTTTGATGTCACTGGTCAATTTCTGGTCTATTACAACAGGATATGACGTCAAATATCTTCTACCTGTCGGCATCGACAAATTTTAACAAAGACAAGAACATGTTTGCTTTCGCAGTGGTCATTATCAAGCAGTTGCTAATTTTCAATTAACATTGAGAGTAGCGGAAAGCCAAGCGCCATGTAATGTTGTCCTCAAAAATATAATTGAGTATATGCCTATTGAATAAGTCAAAATTAACTAAAAGTATGCAAGTGGATTCATAGGAACAAACCAAACGATGCCAATAGCCAAATTTTGACTTTACAAGATGCCTGCGAGCACAATTAAAAGATAAAATTCAGTCTGCGTTTCTTTTTGAACAACTCGTCGATAATCATCTTAGGATCAATGTCATATCAAGATCATTGGTCAAAAAAGCCAATATATCAGACGGGTTTGCCCAGGCTCGTAACCAGCTTGGGACACCAGGGGTGGCGAAGAATTTTCTGAGAGGGGCCCACAATTTTCAAACTACGTCGAATAGTTTTCAACTATGCCCAACAGATTTTTCCAGGTGGTGCGAAAAGGTTTGTAGGGGAGGTTTCGCCCCACTTCCCTCCTGGTTACGTTCCTGTGTCTAATAGTTTTAAAGGATGTCCAACACATTTTTCCAGGGGAGCCGAGAAATTTTCTAGCTAGTTACGGGCCTGGTTTTGCCTCATAGTGGTGTGTGGATGGGCTAGCAACCGTTGAAGCGTTGAATATGAACGATCATTTGTTGCTGCTGTGACTGCTTGGCAACCTTGCAAATAAGTGCAATAGGGTGTGGCTGTTTGAGAAAAAGACACAATTGGCCAGTGTCTCTGTAAGGATTAACTCGAAGCTCAGAGTTTGGGTTACTGGCTCAGGGCCTATGGAAGAGGGGTCCAGCAGGTACATTGTTCCGGGGCCCGACAGCTACGGTAGGGTTACCATATCTGATGAGGCGCAATTCCTGACAGATTTATGTTAGTCACTGTAACCAATTTATGCGACGAAGACACTTTTATTGTGATATAAATTCTGGATGCATCCAAAGCACATTGCCACCGTCGCTTTCCCGTGAGAATAGGATAAATACAGTACAAAGCAAAAACAGCAAAAATTAACTTCGTCTTCTATTTTACATCCCGTTGTGACAAAATAGTTTGTCACTTCATTTGATCAGGAAGCTCCACTTACTGCTTTGCAATGTTTATCAGAACTAGGGTTTTTAATTTCCCGGCTTTTTCGAAGAAGGGAAACCAGGAAAAATCTTAACTCAATCCCGGGAAAAATAACATAATGTGCAAGTGACAAACAGGCAATAATGCATGCAAGGTTTTTGTTCATTTTTTTTGTAATAGCTTCGCAGAAAAGTGAGGTCATTGACTGATTGGTCACTCAGCCGCGGACGAATTTCGTTGGCAAACAAGCCCGCAGCGGAGAAAGCACGTTCCGCCTCAACTGAGGTTGGCGGAATGCTCAGTTATGATTTCTTGCTCAGTTATGCTTGTTATAATTACAACACACATGGAGTCGGCTCGACATCTAAGATCTGACTACTAAACCGGTTTCAATCAGTTGTTCCCCATTAAGTATATGGATGGACAAGTTTGAGAGAAATATGATCATGCCATCACAACAGGGCCCACC
>Ga0210059_1006648_pt1 | contig 18503 bp, 11 predicted proteins | sample Ectturendosymbi2_FD_188042 | JGI IMG/M metagenome (GOLD analysis project Ga0210059, IMG submission 188042) | Ecteinascidia turbinata endosymbiont from Florida, USA - Sample 2 (SPAdes) (version 2) | ecosystem: Host-associated > Tunicates > Ascidians > Unclassified | place: Key West, Florida... | reverse complement strand
ACCGCAATGTATACGTCCTCATTTTCTTTCATGTATATGTGTTTTTTCATTTCTCTTTACTGCGATGCATGTTAAAAGTCTAGCGTTTTGCGTGTGGGAGTGAAGACGTTACTCAATACAATACAATACAATTTATGAACAGTAGTATTCTTAGTGAGTGTGTAGGGTGTGCAAAGGTGTGCAAAATGGGGGCCCCCACTTTCAATTTACGTGCTTCGAGGGGCCCCATTTTTAGTTTACGCGCTTTGAGATTTTCTTTATTATCGTATGTTTATTATAATGATTACACATTTAGATTTTCAACCTGAAGATATGAAGCCAAACTGAAATGATGAAACATGAATAGCTTTCTGTATGATCAAAGGACAAGGGGCCCCAGTCAAAATGTAAAGGTCCTCAACCAAGATGCAAAGGATAAGGAGGCCTATCAGCCTTTTGTTAAACATAAATAGCCTGTCTACTGCAAATTCCAAGGACAAGGAGCCCCAGTCAAAAAGTAAGATGACAAAAGGTAACATGGATAAGGTGCCCAATACTCTTTAAAAAGATGTGAGTCCCTCAATCAAAATTTAAGAGATTTAAAATGAATAACATAGAGTCCATACTTCTATGAAACATTTTGCCATTAGTTGCAAGGTTTTAACTGGTAGACTATCATTCTTGCTTACAAACCTACTAATTACCCAGTGTACATATCCTTAAGCAAAATACCATGCACAGAAAGCCATTGCAACAAACCTTATTTTTAAGCACATGGCCTACCAAAGATTTGTGTGATATTAACCTGTTGATTTTACTGCCAAAAGTGTAATGGTTGTTGCTTATAAAGGTCAAGCCAACATTGAAATCTGATTAAAATATGCCAGTCAATACTGCATATTTCGTTCATTCCAGTCTCATCATAAACATTATGGTTGGTTTGTTATTTCTCAAAGTATTTACTGGAGATGAAAGGCATGCTTACCTGTACTTTTGGACAATGAAAATCTAAAAACAAAAAGTTCTTACAAAGCTCAACTTGGCTCGAGGGTAAGTCCATTGTTCAAACAGTTATGTGAGAAACTGGTTTTGCTTGAGAGAATTATATTGTAAACACCAATGTATGTGCGTGTACTTGCATGGTCTGCTGTAGCCTATGCCTCAATAGCTGCCAAACAATGCTACATCCATTGCTTTCAGTTTCTTAAGTCAGAACCAAATGTTTAAATTGGGGAAGCTTTCCTTACTTTCTTGAACAACTGATGTTTTTTTGCCCTATACTTGGGAGATTTAGAAAATAAATGTTGGCAGTATTAGTACGTTTTCTTCATGAATTATTCTATTATCCTTATAATAGGATGTGTAAATTTTAGCGCAAGGTAAAAGTTACCACTCCACCGTATTGATGTAGTAGTATTTCAAAGTGTTTGGTGATTCATGAGACTGCAGTGATTTGTGAACGTATTGGTTAGTTCCTTGTTTTTTGTGTATGACGAACGAATGAAGGTGGATATGCTGAATCAGGGTTGGCAGATACTTCGTCAACGCTATGGGTAGGCCAACTCTCATAAACGTCCAAAGCTTTGTGATTAATTAAAGCTAAACGTTGTTTTTGTTTATTTTTATAAACAAATATTTTTCCTGAAACAATTACACAAAGACATCGTCAGTATCTGGTTTAATTTAAATATACTGGAGACCAACCACTGGAATAATCTCACCGTGCCCATCAATCAATTTACCATACCGCTCAACGGAATCATCAGCGTGAGCTCCAGACAGCACCTTCAGGCAATGATCTGCAGATTACAAGTTCGATCGATTGATGACATAACAATGATCATTATGTTGGCGAGGAGCCCCCTAGTGGCCAGTGGTCCTCTTTCAGCTACGTTTCCTAGCCTGGCTAAAATCTCTAGGTACGCAACTGGTCTACAACAAAATTTTCCTGAATAATTTATTACTAGGCTATATTAAATATGCTTACAATCAACGTGGAGCAAACGTTACCTACACAACAGCCAGCTTACCAAGGCAAATGCTGACAACGAAGCTATCCACAATGCACTGCTCATGTTTGGTGGCTTTAGGAAGTTATGGTCATGTGAAGATCAATTTCTCTGACGTATTGAATAACATGAATATTGAAGGGGGAAAATGTGTGAAATCAGTTCTTGGTGAGTTCAGTTCAAGTTTCTCTATAGGCCGTAACAAAGGTAGGCTACTCAGTCAGATTTGGGGCCCCTTTCTCCGGCTCTGTGTATGCCATTGTGTTAGTTATTTGTGTAGTGGAATGTGGTGCATACAGGGGTGTAGTGCTAACAAAGATGAGGGTACGCACCCAAGAAAGCAGCGATTTAAAAACACCTTAAAGTCAGTTTAAAGCAAAACAGAAAGGTGTGGGAACGCCGGGAGATTCCCGCCCCACTAGACATCTAATTGCCTCCTATATTGCCAATTGTGCAAAAAGGTCGTACCACGGTTGAGTGAACATGGTGACGTCATCAAATATAAAAAAATTGAGACTTTGAAGTGCCAAAACAGGCGTGAAGCCAGAAAAACTATTTAGGGAGTCGAGAATTGTGAAATGTAATAGATGATAGGCTTCACGCGTTCATGACGATTTTTTCTCAACGGTTCAATAATTGCGGCCCAGAAGTTGAAGAGAACGACTGCACTTTTCTCCTTCACCAAGCTATCCGCCCCTGTCCGAAATGTATACCCAGGGCCGGTTTTAAGCCGATTTGACCGATATCTTTTAATCGGGCCCCGCGCCAAAAGGGGCCCGCGCTCCGCCTACTAACCAATACAAGCTTACACTTTCTAGCGACGCTGCTTGTGTGCATGGGCGCCCGCAGAAATTTTTTCCAGGGGGGGGGGCAACGTCAACATATAGCTTCAGGTTGCTGACAAGCAGTAATAGCCTGGTGCATCACGATAATTTACACCAGGGTGCACAACCTTTTCGCTATTGCCGGCCGCGTTACGTTTATTTTTATAAATTATGGCCGCCAAAGGTTTGAACATATTTTTCTTTTTTTGCGTTGCTTCTGTTCTGCTTCCACACATTGAGCTTAGGGTGCTTCCACACGTCTGTTTGACTGTTTTTTTACTAAGCATGCTCATACAGTTAGAGTAGGTATTATAGACAAAGAGTTTCTATTGTACCGCAGCGATAACTTAGGCCTATATATTTAAACTACAGGTGCACGGCAGCATAAATTTTTGTCACACCTTTGCTTGTGCAACCCTACAGGGACGTCAGAGACATAGGCGTAGCCAGGGGGGGCCAAAGGGGCCATGGCCCCCCCAAATTTTTAGAAAATACAGTAATTTTGTACTTTGAGAGGCGTGTTCCTAAGCAAAATAGTGCTATTCTCCTAAAATCAAATATGTTTCCCCCCAAAACTTTTGGGCTGGCTACGCCACTGGTCATAGAACGGGGTCATGGCCCCCTTACCTTTCAAAAGGGGGGAAATGGGTGCGGAGGTGCCTTTTCATGACAGTATCGTTAGGTAATTTCATGGTTTATCAAGATCGACTTGAAAAAATTTATTGCAGCTATTCACGCACCCAGAAAATTCAGTATTAATTTTGAGGTCAACATTGTTGATGAACAAAAAGTGTACTTCATGCCGGAAAGCATAGAATATGCACACAGAAAATGCGAAAAAGTAAATACACACAAACAATAAAATAGAGATACAGAATACACAGTATTTTGTTCTGCACAGGTGAAATGTTGCTAAAGTTCATAATTGGGAATTTTTCTCATGTAGGAGGTGTTTCTTAAGTTTCCATTTAAAGGTAAAGGTGGTTGAAAATTTGATATCGTCTGGAATTGAATACCATACTTTTGGGCCAATAAATTTAGAACATTTTCCTGAGGAAGAGTTAACTCTAGGTAAAAACAGGTTTCTAGAGGTTGTTAGTCTTGTGGAGTGATAATGAATTCAGCTGAGTGGAATAAAATATTCATCAAAATGATTTGGAAGCAGTTTGTTATGGTAAGAGTGCATGAATTTGCCTGCTGAAAAGCTATATAGTTTGGGAAGGCATAAGATGTTTAAGTGCTGGAAATGTTCTTCTTGTGATCCCATGTTAGTTTGATTTATTGTTTTTATAGCTTTATCTTGGAGCTTAACGAGAGGCTGAATGGTTGCATTTGAAGCACGTCCCCAGTTGAGAATTGAGCAATTAAGGTAGGATGGATTAATGAGTTATAGACGACTTTCAGTACAGGTGGTGTTGTATAATGTTTAAGTTTGGATAGAATTCCACAAGCTCTTGATAGTTGAGTTTTTACCTTTTGTACATGAGGTTTCCAGCTTAACTTATTGTCAAGAAGGACACCTAGGTATTTTAGGTTATCTTTTGGGGAAATGTTGTGGTTATTTATGGTAACTTTAAATGAAGTAAGATTGTGTTTTCGAGAAGTTAATAGCATAAAATTAGTCTTATTGTAGTTAAGAGAAAGCTTGTTGGCTCTCAGCCTGTGGTCAATTTTACATAATTCAAGGTTAACAGTTGTCTGAAGAACATTAAAACAGGAATTTATCATCAGCAAATAAAGTAGTATGAAAAGAGGAAGCTTTTGTGATATCGTTAATGTAAATAAGGAAAAGTAAAGGCGAAATAACACTACTCTGCGGGACCCCGCAAGATATGGGCGAAATAACACTACCCTGCGGGCAGGGGCGGAGCCAGACATTTTGATTTGGGGGGGCCACTGGAGGGGCCAGTTTTGCAACAATGGGAGCTGTCAATGGTCTGTGTCTTATAGCTTTAAATAATTTCAATGCAGTGGCATGACGTCACGCGGAAAATTTTGGGGGGCGCACTGGGGGAGCCAGGCAAAAATTTGGGGGGCAGTGGCCCCCCCTGGCACCCCCTAGTTGCGCCCCTGCCTGCGGGACCCCGCAAGATAATAAAGGCCAACGATATTGTTACGCAATAAAGGCCAACAGCCGGACAAAGCGCCGGGAGGTTCGTAACCAGCCCCTGCAGGCAAAGGAGTGAACACAGCGGCGCCACTCCTAGTGTTTTTCCACTAGATCTAGCGTTTTTTCATTTCATCTAATGTTCTAGTGTTTTTTATGGCTATCTAGGGTTTTTTATGAGTGAGCTGAATGTAATTAATTGCACAATTTTGTGTAATTGTAACTGTAATTGAGACCTTTTAATTTAGTGCAACAGTAATTTGCTAACGTTTCTACTTAATTAAACCTTAAATTATACAAGACAATAGGCCTATAATATGTTTTGAGTTAAACCTCTGCGAAGTCACTTGGTCATCTGTTAAAAGTTTCGGTGACCTGTGCAAACAAACACAAGCGTTGCTGCTATCTCCCGTTTTCTTTGTCTCTGGTTTGCAATGAGTTGCACAATGTCTATGGTTGGCATTGCAACACATTTTCTGGGCTGTGTGTGTAAGTTTTCACTGTGTGTAAGTTTCTTTTGTAATCTAGTGTTTTTTATCATGAAATCCAATACTTTTCCGTAACAACAGAGTGGCAACACTGAGCGAACAAGAGTGAATTGCAAGCTCATCACCACTGTATCGCATGACACCAGAACAGTGAACCTGGCTCCTGTGCAGTGTAATACCGGCAAATCAACTGTCATTGCAAGAATCAAATTAATTAATCGGAATTAAGCTGCTGACTGCAGGTTTTCCAGAAAACATTGGGTCTTAGTCACAATTTCCCGGGAGGGGCAGAGCAAATGCCCGTTTTGCCCCCCCCTCTGCAGACGCCCATGCTTGTGCATAGTGCCGGCACGTGGCCCAGTGTTTTTAAATGGTTTTGAGAGACCAAAACGGTTCTCAAATTTTTCCAACGTTCTCTCAAACAGTATTATGACTCGTTTTACTACCACAATCGAAGTACACCAAAACCTTATTTTACATTCACCTCGATATTCAGATGAAACAGTTGCGGTTTCTCAAAATGTCTTTGCAGTCAGAAAGGTCCAACCTTAAGAAAACTCCGGTAGGGCCCAAAGTATTTTGTAAGCATGGGATCCGTTGCCAACAAAAATCCCAGTGAAATGCGCGATTTTTAACACCCTCATCAAAGTTGTCACTAACAGCTCGTTAAGGCAGAGAGGGCTAAAGTTTAGAAGCTGTTTTCTGTTTCATTTATAAAAGCGTTTCGTATTTGGAAGTTCAGGTTTCAATAGTTGCTGCAAAATACGGTTCGATAGTTGTTGAATGATAGTTGTCAATAGTTACAACACGGCCTGCTTAAGATACGGCCGGATATGTCACATTTTGCAGGCCATCATTGGCAGGCCGATTTGGTTTGTTTCAAAATGCAAGTAAACTCGATCACATACATTTGTTTCATGACTGTAACAGCAGTTGTAATGGTACTAGCAGTTTATGGGACTTTTTTTAAAGCTTTGCCATGCTTTTGTTTCATCATGCATAGCCTGAAAAATAATCTAAAGCTAGAATGCGCAAAGGTTCTGGGAAAATGTAAACCATGGTATTTATATATATCTAACTACTTTATGAGCAATTTCTAAGTCAAATACAGACAGTTTTGCAAACAACCTTCATCAAGCAAAATGCAACACAACTCTGTGGAATAGTGCAAACGTTTTGCTACCAGTGTGCCCAGATTTGCTTTAAATTATACCAAAATGTCAATATAAATCATTTAGCTTCACAACTTTTCAAACAGCTGACTGCAGTGTTCATAAAACTCCTTTGTTTTAGTTAGGCGTGCACTTCTGAATGAAAAACTTTTTCTCACATACTGTACTGCGTTGTTTTTGCACTTCTGACATGAAAAAACATGATGAAAGCTTGAAAGTGGGACGTGGGACGAGGTAACTGCATAACTGCAAAAATGAAGTGGTACATGCAAAGGTTGATCGATTTTTATGGCTTTTTGCATTGATGAAAATCCTGTCTCTTCATTAAAAACAACATTGCAAAATATTATCCATCCACTTGTTTTCTTGCAGACAAGCAGCTAGACGGTGAGTTCAAAAAGCTCAAATCATGAAATGCCTTGATTAAATCCCCAACTTCAAAACTATAATTTTTATCAGTCTGATAAATTCTCTGCTAAGAGTCTTTCTTGACAAGCTAGCAGTAGCCAATGCTGAAGGTTGTCTTGATGCTTTTTCTGTGTGAGTTGCTGAACTGGTTGCATTTCCTTCTTTATTTCATTCTTTTACCATTTTTAAATAAAATCATCCTTAAAATGTTTTATGCATACTATGGAATTTTTGATCGGCTTCCATTCAGAACGGTTGTCACACTTGATCCACTTTGTAATAAATCAGGTTTGTTGAAAAGAAAACCCAAGCACTTGTTGATGTTTCTTGTTATATCCAGAGTTGCAACCATGAACCAAACACTTATTAACCATTTTACCACATGCAGCTGTCCAAGCATGCAGTATGTGTAGTACCAACCGTTACATATTAACAATTCACATTGCAGTTATTCTTTCATGATGTGCAAGCATCACTATTAAACCAGAAATGACACTGCAATAATTTGTACTGGTATGTTATCATTGTAACATCTACACCATTTATTCATTAACAGCAAAACAGAGCTGCAGGCTATATAAAAATAATTCTCACATCATCTGAGGAGTCATGACTGCTGTGTTACGATTATATTAGACTTGAAGCACTTTTTGTTTTCATTAAGAGCACAAAACCAAACTTCCATTACCCTGTCTGCAAAACATGTTTACTGCATCTACCATTTATTTTTCAATGGTGCTATTTTGCCTGTGGGACTAACCAAGTCAATATGCTTATTGCTTAGCATTTCAAATGTGCACTTACATTACACAATTTCTCATTCACTGTTGCACATTGTCAAACGGTGTTACTTAGGAGAATTTTAAAAGTGTTTTTTATGTTTTCAAAGTACCATAGGTTATTTTGAAACATTCCAACAATGAAAGGACTTGTAAGTATGCAAAGTTTCTTGAAACACAACGTTTTTTCATATTTGAAAGTTAATAGTCTCTTTTTCAAAAAAATTGCTGGTGTCCCAAATTACCCTGGTCTCACAGGGTAGCTTGAGATGCAAACGTTTTTGCATTTTTTCCCATAGATTTACAATACCCATAATTGTGGCTAATGGGACATAACCATTTTTGAAATTCAAGTATTAGTGAGGTTTTGCATGAAAAAATTTATTTATCAGATGAAACAAATCTTACGTTATCAGGGTAAACTGGAACACACACAAACAGGATTTTAATTTCAATGATGTATATTTACACTTTTCACTAAGCTCAAAGTTAGATCTATTCATATAAACACATCTTGTGGCTGTCAACGCACAATCAACTATTCATATAAACACATCTTGTGGCTGAGGTCATGCTGTTGCCATGTTTTTTCCAATAAATCCGTATACTGCAACGTTCATGTCAACGACACGAGTTCCTAAAACTTCTGTAATTCAACGTGTTTTTGTCTGCTGTATCTGCAGGTAAGAAAAAAACAAAGCAGGTACAGTAGGAAAATTGTCAGAAATTTGAAAAAGTTTCAGCTTTAAAGTGGTGATAGTATTTTTTTTTATTTTTTAGAAAAATTTCAGTACAACCCACAAATTTTCAAGCCTGAAGTCTCGTTCTCGAAATTTTAACCAAGTCTTGGTCTGGAATGTTAAGGTCTCAATTACAGCACTGCCATTACATACATTACTTACAAGTAAGCGGTCTTCCCTCAATTCTGATAAGCTCAAATTCGGAAGACATTGACTGACAAAACAGGCACCTCCAACATGACCACATCAGAATTGAAAACAGGTGGATATTCAATTCACAGTAGACCTAAAAAAGCTCTGAAAACACTTAGCTCTTTTATGTCTGCTGTGAATTGAATATCCACCTGTTTTCAATGGTTTTTCATCAATGCTTTTGATACATAGCAACCAGGAAATTTTCCAGTATTCTTTTGGTCACCTTCAAATCTTTACAACAGTTTAGTTATGTTTCATTATTAAGTTGTGTCTTACTCGCAAAATGGCATCTAACATGGAAAGTTTAACCTTGTTTCTAAGTTTTGTTTTAATACATGCAACATGACTAAACATCCTCGTAAACACAACTTTTTGCGCAAATAACGCACAGAGGAGCTGCATGAGTCTTTCCAATACAAAACTCTTGGAAATTTCGGGCAGAATATAATTCAACCTTTTGCCTATATCAAAAACTGGTTGTTGAAAAATACGCTAAAATATGGCAAATTTGGCAAAAATGCCAAACAAAAAATTTATGCTAAACACCTCCACAAAATGGCAAATTTCAAAAATTTGGCACAAAAATATGCCAGTTGGCAACACTGCCTACTTCCGCAACGTGAAGTGAACTTTGTTAGTTTGTTACCATGTTATTGTTATGCAATGAGACCAATATCAGAAAAATCCGCTCGGAAGTTCCGCAACCCGCCTCTGCGGGTAATGGAGCGGAATTAGTGAACTGCAAGCTCATCACCAGGATTGCGGAGTCGGAGTTGGAGTCGCAAAGAGTCGGATTCCCAAGAACAGTCGAAGTTGAATTTTTTATCCGATTCCAGATGTCCAATTGAATCATTTGTTACATCGCACCCCGAAGTTAGGAATCTTACTGTAACTCCTGCCTGTTGAAATGGTACACTTTCTTTTGAAACTTTTGAAACAGAGAATTCTTGCTGTGTATAACGATTTCCATTGATTGCTGACACTCAAACTTCATCCTACAACTGTTGACAGTCAAACTCCATTCACGTTGTGTTTAAGGAGTCGAAGTCGGAAATTTTGGAAAGGTCGGAGTTGGGGTCGGAAATTTTACTTCCGACTATGCAACCTGCTCAACACTGCATGATACCAGAACAGTGAATCCGGCTTTTGTGCAGTGTGAGTGTCATATTGGCAAATAAAACTGTCATTGCAAGAGTTGAGTCAATCAAGCTGCTGACTTCAGATTTTCTAGAAAGTTGTGGTTCTTTGTCTCAATTTCCAATTGGACAAAATGCCCGTTTTGTCCCCGCCTGCAGACGTCCATGCTTAATGCTAAGCTAAGGCAAAAACAGACCGAAGCATATAAAAGAAACGTGCGTTGGAAAGCGTCGAAAATCCAAATGTGTAATCATTATAATAAACATACAAACAATCGGCTATTAATCAGGCTGCATGAATATCAGTATTTGCTTCTGGAAGCAGAAACTTCCAAATAAGACTTAATTATATCGTCAATTCAGGAACACTTTAAGGATTTCGAATCGGAAAGGAAAGGTGTGCTTTTCAAGAAAAATCCTGGACAACCATTCATAGATACGTGATGAGCACAAGGTCTCTTTGACTTATTTCAACTCAGGCCCTTAACCAGCTTGGATCGCCAGGAGGGGCGAAGAGTTTTCTGAGAGGGGCCCAAATTTTTTGAACTACGTCCAATAATTTTAATCGATGTCCAATACATTTTTCCAGGGGGGGTGACAAATTTTCTAGGGGGGATTTGTCCCCCTGCGCCCCCCCTGGTTACGGGCCTGTTTCAACTATTGAATATACGTGTGTGTATGTGTGTGTGTCAGAGTAAGGTCATGGTGTTTAGTGCGCAACTAAGGTTTCTGACAAAAACGTGCTCACCAATTACTCAACACCTTATACCAGGGGTGGGGAACCTATTTGCTATCCTGGGCCGCACAAATTGTGGATTATCGCTGACGGGTCACAAATATCAACTGATTTCATCCCAAAATTCTACCTTAATCTTACAATGAGGGATGGAGGCTTTTTATGACATTCTACCTTAAGTACCTGCTTATCACGGAGTTTCATTTTGACGCGATTTTGTACTCTAATTTACGAAACGAAAATTCTGATGCGGGCCATACCAAATGTTCACATGGGCCGCAGGTTCCCCACCCCTGCCTTTTTAAAATCTTATTAATGTTCATAACCAACCAGTCAATTACTACTACAAGCCAAGCGTTCTAGGCAGTGTTCCCTCTAAGAAAATTTTACACAGAGCAAATTTTTGTTTTGTTGCGCATGCAATTGCGCAAACATTCGGACGCACAACCAGTGAAGCGTTTTAAGCGATGAAATGCTATGCGATATGTATACGATATTAAATTTGAAATGTTGCAAGTGCGCCAGAATGAGATTTCACTGCGCAAATGGTCTGGTGGTACTGCACAGTTGCGCAGTTGCGCACCTCAGAGGGAGCACTGGTTCCAGGGTAAGATTAACCAAATGAATCTTAAATGTTTTGAAATTTTGCAGTGCCTAGCAAGACAGGGTGAGGATGCCAAACGCGTTATTGAAAATAAAGCCTTTTATAGACAGAGTGAGAATCTATTTGTTTAATTTGTTGTACTCCAGATGAGCGTGTTTTAGTGAAGAGATCGCTTTTGCTGGTAAGAGCGGTTCTAACGAACACGTGTATGGAGCATTATTAATGATTGTCGACCAATCTACCTTAACAGCTTTCCACAACCAGCCCCAGAAATAATGTTGTAGGGCTGCTTCAAAGTACAGTATTTGATGACACGAAATCATGCCAACTGCATGGTGTGATAAAGTGATGTGGGCATCTGTGAGACACACTATTAAAAATGGAACCGCAAGTGCAGCTGCAACGCCACCATTCTTCGACCACGCAATGACGCCACCAACAAATAACCTAATGATTTACATATACATATACAGTAGAATTTGCCTAATTCTTCACCTCAAGGGGATTAGAAGAAAGTGACGATTTAGGCGAAGTGACGAATTATGCAAACAGGTGAAAACTCTATCATAGCAGCTCGTATACTTTATCATTTTATTTGCAGTAAAATACAAATTCATGATGTTATGGTTGTTTACTAAATTAAATAATTCCTCTACTCTATCTCGATTCTTCCATTTAATCTAACACCTTTCAAATCTTTAATAAACTTCAAAGACTTTCCGCGTTCTTTCAATGGGGAGGCGGGTCGCGCTTTGCACCTCGTGCACAAATTCGATAAAGAAATTGCGAGCATGGGCGTCGGAAGGGAGGAGGCAAGGCCTCCCCCTGGATTTTGAAATTTTCAGCAAAAAAATATTGTTTTCTTAGTTTCGAGTGGGAAAAATCAAATTTCACCACTTTTGGCCCCCCATGGAAAAATTTAGGAAAAATCCCCTAGTGGCTCCCCTGGAAAAAATTCTTCCGACGCCCATGATTGCGAGGTGCAACAATTCTCAAATAAAGGTCCTTAGTTTGTTTGACTTGCCACACGTGTTAAACTAGCTGCTTAAACATCAAAAACGAAATTGCACATGACTTATTAGCCGAACAAAACGCTTCTCAGGGATAGAAAGAAGTGACGAATTGAGCAAATTGACGAATTACACGATGGCGAATTAGACCAACAGAAATGTACACAAAAGAGAGGGATTCTGCCGGGACAGACGAAAAAGTAACGAATTGACGAATTAAACGATGACAAATTAAACAAATTCTACTGCACTTATATTATAAAAGCAGTGATGACATTACGAAACTTACCAATCCAAAGCTGCGCAGCCGGTCATGATTGAGTGTTCTGGGCATTGAGCGAATGGGTTGTGCATATCAGTGCTTTCGACGTTGATCAGTCGCTGATAAGTTGGATCATACTGCCAGCACGTTATTTTTCCCTGTAAAACATGATATCTATATCGTGAATTACAAGAGACAATGTTTTAATTTCGTTGACCAATTTTTTTCGTTGAAGAGCTGCAAACGAAATTAATTGCTTGTTGCAGGTTCTTTGTCAGCGAAAACACAAACTAACTGATTTCATAAAATTTCCGGAAAGCTTTATTGAGATACTTATGCACAAACAAACGAGGCGAAACAAGTTTTTTACTTTAACCGCCAGCGACATATTGAATAGAGCAAAAGTTTTGGCTTCACCTTGCTCTTTTGGCCTTGATTAGAGTTCGTGACCCGGCACTCATCTCCCACGAACCAAGCTCCATCGCAATACTGGCGCTCGCATTCGCAACTGACAGCCATCGTGCCAGCAGGACATGCGACAAAAGCAACTGCGTCATCACTGGTTGAGGTTGCTTCACTTAAAAATGTCTGCGGCTCTAATAAAAAGTACAATCCTTTCGCTGGTAAAATTACGTGCTTGTCATTACAATTCTTATGTTCTCAGTAGCGATTTGTACAGATAACATCACACGGATACCAGGAAACGCCCAATTTTTTGAATGCTCAAGGACGTTTTAAATCATTGCATGAACTACAGTAGAGTGTGTCACGCTTTTCCTGTCACACAATAGTTTTTTCCTTCGAAATGTTTTTTCTGCTGTCCGCATATAAGCATCATCAGCTTTTTAGAATGCGTACTGTTCATAAAATTTTTGCGTTCATCAAATTTTACCAACAACTTTCACTACCTCGAATATGTTAAACATCTTATACTCTATCATGAATGGGATAGCTCAGGGGTGGACAAACTTTTTGCGTGGAGGGCCACATTTCAAAAAAATGTTGCAGCCGAGGGCCGCACACTCTCATTACAAAGTAGGCAAATTTATTCAGTCTGCAAATAACCACATATTCATATTACAAAAAATTTTTATATTTCTCACTAGGTACGTTTACTGCTATTTATACAGTTATAGTTAGAACTGAAACAAACTATTATCATAACATTCTAAGTTTTTATGAAAATAGTAAATGTTTCATAAAATTATACATGCGTATGGGAGTTTCTGCAAGTGCCGGCGGGTCGCATGCGGCCCGCGGGCCGTAGTTTGCCCACCCCTGGGATAGCCCATTCACTGAGAAGCATCTTGACAATAACTGCAAAAGACAAGGAATCTGCTCACGTTCAACTAATTCGCAGAACGTTCCACTCGTTCCTTTGTGACATCTACAGAAGAATTGGTCTAGGCCTGTTGCAATGCAGATCCCTGCATTGAAACACGGGCTGCTAACCACGCAAGGATGTTTTTCGTAAAGATCGACTTTGACTGTTATTTCTGAATCGTGAAGAGCTGGGTAGCAGAATCCAGGATAACCACCACAATGGCCTTCGGTTGTCTGAGTGTTTTCTGCAAAATGTAGTGTATTGCGCCAACTACGACGTTTATGATCAACCAGAATACGAATGCTGCATCACATAGCAAGAAATTACCCCTTTATCACTTACGAGAAATCCAAGCACATCAACGGCTGGAGCGAAGCACACACCACGTAAATATTAGCGTGTTGCACTTGCGAAGTTGCGATAAAGCGAAACTGTTTGCTGCGATCGCTTGAAGTACAAACAATTACGTTCAGGGGTATAGTGGGGCGGCAAAGTGCGGGAACGCGTTCCCACAATTTTTCATATTTTCATTTGTAGTGTAATGAAAGTGAATACTTCATTAAATATTGATTTAAAAATGGTTTGAAGTGCTGTTGAAAATGGCTAGTTTTTTTGGTGCGTTCCCACCACCTTTTTTGAACCACAACTCCGGTTGCTTTCAACCTAAAGTTATTTACATTGAACATTAATGTTTTACCTATCAGGTCATTGGCAGAAAGCACGTTTTACTGATTTCAAGCTTATGTTTCTGACTGATCACTATACCTGTCTTGTAAACTGAGTTTCTCAAATTTCCTCCACACATTTCTTCGTTATCTCCATGGCAAGGCAAGTTGCAGTCTAATTCGTCCGCTTTGCCATGATTTCCGTAGGAATTCCCGCAGAAGCATTCAGAAAAATACTGTACACAAATGTTTTTCCTAAGTGTTACAAAAACAGCGTGACTGTGACCTGGAGTTAGAGTACAAACCGCTTTTTTCAGGAATCACTCATCTACTATTCTCTTGCCCCTCACATCAGCGCCGCAAACAGCAGCTGATATTTTCGGGGGGCAACATGTTTTCGAAAATTTCGGGAGTAGCAATTACCTGGTTGCCCTCCCTGGTTGCGGGCGGTTTTTCACAATAATCACACAAAAAAAGTGCTTTGAAAAGAAGCAATTAAACATGAAACATTTGGAGAAATTTATGAAGTCAAGACAATCTGCCGATGCAGTGCCGTAGAACATTCGTAAAATGGGAAAAATCTGGGAAGAGGCACAAAGCAGCAGAAAACGTTGAAAGAATGTTTAATTAACACGACAGCGTTTGATCAGTAAATCGAATTTTGGAAATAGTTACGCGGTGACAAACTTAGACGCAACCACGTTGTCGGATGTTACGTAATTTTTTGATAAAGATTTACATTCAGAAACTCATTTACTAAACTAATGAGATGACGCAGGTGAAAAGTTTTCGTCACTGCGTTTAGCATTGAACTACATCTGTTTAAAAAAATGTTGCCATGAGCTTACACTCGATTTCACACAATTTGTGTGGAAACGTTTAGCAGGAGATAAGAACGGAGTTAAATAAAAAGAGGTTTACACGAAAAAATAAAAAACGATGTCAATACCGAAAAATTTGTTGTGGTTTGTTTGAAGAAATTTTTTTCAAATATAAACAATCTTGCACATTGAAGTTTTTGTGACGTAAGCAAGACATGTCTATGCAAGTTGCAAAAAAGCGCGGTTCATGTCCAACAGAAATAATGTCATTTGGATGACCTGTGTTCCAGCATATTTGTATCCTTTCTCAAAACAATGCTTTATGCACAAGGCAGATGTCATGGAGTTGTCTTTCCAAGGGCCATCAGGCAAGTCACGTGAAGACTGATCGATGTAGCAACCTAAGTAGCCTAAAAGAAAAGAGAGGGGTGCAGTTGGAGACTTTCACGAGGAGAACGATGTTTTAGAGTTAGTATGAGAATGCTTGCTCAATTTCACACAATTTTTCAGTATTTCGCAAGAGGTAGTTCAAGATGCTGAAAAATATTCAAGGCGAAATCAAGCATTGAATAACAGCAAGTAAGCTTCTCGCAAATTCTCAAAGCTATAAAGATGCACTTCCTGCAAAGCCAGTCTGGAATTTGCAACAACAATCGTCTTTGACGATTTTTAAGTGCAAACATTGTTTTGTATAAACTGAAGATAAAGATTGGTAAACTTTCTGATTCTGTTTCCAAACCTTTAAAAATTACAAACTTAGCGTATATTTTCAACGCTAGACATGCCAGACAAAATAGTTTTTTCTTGGAAAGAATTTGTGCTGAGACAAGAAAAAATCTACAGTAGAACATATCGTGGACCACAAATATGAGAAAACGTAACCAATGACAAAATTATGTCTTCATTTGATCGCCATGAGATGACTGATCGGGAGTAAACAAACTACCTCTATTAAATCTACCTAAATGTTATCTGTATTTGATTTGTTTTAGCAGTTAAATTTTGCCTGGTCGTGAAAAAATTATCTCAAAATCAACTCCAGCAATGCGCACAGCTGTACTTTGGGAAACAGACATATAATGAGTCTTTGGAGTGCAAACTTTTCCTGAACTTATGCTTTTACTCGGACTGTTTGACAAACAACTCAGCAGCCTAGCAGTAAAAATTGAAGTCATTAAGGTGCACATCGCCCTCTCTGATCAATGCGACATAGTCGAATAGCTATAACCAATGTTTTTGTTGAGCGCCATTACTTTATGAACAAGACTAAACTTCTAGCAAAGCTTGTGGTCCATACTGATCTTGACAACTTTGGTGATTGACTTACGCTTGTCATCTATTAACGCTTTTCCCATGCTGTTGTCGCCGTTAGCAAAGGATCCCTGCCACTTCCAGATAACATCTTGGTTGACAACAAAAGGTGTTCCGGTAAAATCCATAGAAAAACTACCCATAGGAACGCAGTCTCTTGAGTAGGAGTGCTTGTCACCGGCGTGCCCGAACCTTGAAAAGAAATCCTCGAGTTGGCTTATTGTAACGATGATGACCTTTACAAGAACTTTTTTGCTGAGTGGCAAACAGGTAAAACAAAATCTGGCACAAGATTTAAGTTAGTAAAAGTTGAAATAGTTTTTTTGGAAATACTGTAATTAAATGTGTTATATCACAACAAAAATAACATGGCCATTAACATTTAGGTTAATGCTGCAAACGTGTATATCGTTGAACCTTCTACAGAAAATTAACTTTATCAGGCTTCAACGACGCATGAAATTTTTATCAAAAATGTTATCTTACTTGATAAACCTTCCTTTGACGTTTGTGGCAAAAGTAAAGTCATCAACTACCAGCTTTCTTGTTCTCGGATCAAAGAGCAATTTTTCAAATTCTGTTCGACCGTATTCATCAAAATCTTTTTCAGGAGCCTCTTCTAGTGTGCACGATTGTGTTGAGCCTTGGAGAAATATCGAGTGAAGAAGTTAAACAAAGAACACCCTTTAAGTCCCGCGCGAGCCACTTTTTTTGCAGAGCTTTGCAATTCTATAACTCGCCAGGCGATTGAGCTAGATAGCTGTTCAAACCCTCTCCGGATTCAGAAAGTCTTCTATTCGAAATCGAAAAAAAAAATTTTTCGTTTTCGGTTTGGGGTTCTCTTGGGGGACCGCCACAAGTGGGGGTGTTTTGCTTTTTTTGGCCACCTTTTCCCGGCCCTGTACCCCAACCCATTGGGCCATCATTTTGGATCAAGATTGTTTTGGAAACTAGGCCAAAATCCGCGTCTTTAGAGCCCTTGAATGGCTTTCTAGCATATCTGTAGCCGAAATTATGAACAAAAAAACAAAAATTGGTGAAAATTTCTGCACCCACAAACCCCAATCTGGGGTGGCAAACACTCCTTTTCTAAATGGCCATCAGTCGCCAGCAGATCGAGCTAGAGAGCTGTTCAAATCCGCTCTGAATGGGGAAAGACTTGTAGTTTAGGCTGAAAAAATGACTTCACCGTGCGATTTCGGCCTTTCTGGCTATGTTTACAAAACCACAGGTTGTTTTGACATGTTTTGACAGGTTTCTCAAAACATTCCATGACATCAACGTCCCGTGGGAGTTCGAAAATCGAGCCCAATCACTGGCGCGAAACCGCGCGAGATTTAAATGCATTCTAGGCTATAGTACGAGCTTTTAGAGGGTTTGATGGACATTCTGGCGTTCCTGGTCGATAAGTAATGGCAAAAATGGTAGAATATTAATTAGGGAAATCCCCGCTAATCCCCTGGGAGATTCCTAACATATTTGGAATATTTTTGGCATAACTTTTGAACCAGAAACGCTAGAAGCTTGATCAAAGGCTCTAAAGACACGTATTTTAGCCTAGAATCTAAAAATACTACGAGCCAAAATATTGGCGCGTGGAATCGGATGATGACGTCGTATAATTAACCAAAAAGCATGCCCACATCATGAGCCCATTGGCCCAAAACCCCCCATCCAAATTTTTTTTTTTAATTTTATTCTAAACTACATGACGTCACCAGTCATTACAGGGTTTGAACAGCTTTCTAGCTCAATCTGCTGCCAAGTTATGGCTGGCCAAAGTTTGCCCTGAAAGGGCAAATTATTCCTTTTCTGAAAAGTTTTGAATTAGGCCAAAAACTGGGTTTTTGACCCATAATTTTGGCTACAGATATGCTAGCAAGTCAGTCAAGGGCTCTATAGACGCGGATTTTGACCTAGTTTTCAACAAAAC
>Ga0210059_1006647_pt1 | contig 18503 bp, 11 predicted proteins | sample Ectturendosymbi2_FD_188042 | JGI IMG/M metagenome (GOLD analysis project Ga0210059, IMG submission 188042) | Ecteinascidia turbinata endosymbiont from Florida, USA - Sample 2 (SPAdes) (version 2) | ecosystem: Host-associated > Tunicates > Ascidians > Unclassified | place: Key West, Florida... | reverse complement strand
TGTATTGCTGTGGTCAACTTCAGTCTGAGAGTCAACCCTACTGGAAAACCATTTCCTTTGGTGAGTTATGTTTATTGAATTATTTGAACTTTATAATAAAAGAAATACCAATTAAATATGCGTGTCTTTTATGTGTGTAAATAGCCGAGAGTAGAAGTCTTTGATAGGGAGGTCAAGCAAACTTAGCTTTTGTGAATACCGTCCTTGCTACGTCTATGATCGAACTCACGTAGGAGCTTCGGATGTAGCTAAATGCGGCACTGTTTAGTCTAACCCCTAAACATTTCCGTTATAGTTTCGTTCAATATCTTAAAGAAATACGCCAGGTGAGATAGAGCAAAGAAACGCTTGGTACAAAGCAATATTTAGATGGTGAAAACAAAACTTACTTCTTTTTAGGTTAGTGGAGCACATGGAGCCAGATCTATAAAAGTTTGTTGCATGTGTTTATTTCATTTGATGTCATCTTGTTGTAAACAAATCGTAGTGATTGTCACACTTTTGTAATTTAAAGATATTTCGCAATTCTTTCAGATTTACGACAGCTTGTGGACAAAACTCTAACGTTTGAATCTCACGTGCATACCTGCGAAAACAAGCTTAAATTTTGGAAAAACCGTAAGTACAATCCAGAGAAAGTGCACGAAATTCATCTCAAATAAGGAACGTATCACTACCGCTTGTGTAATTATATACCTTTCCCTTTTCCCCACAGATGCATGTCGCTTCTGTAAGATCAGTTCGTTCAGCGTAATTTCGTTCTTATATACGGTACTTATACTTTTTCCGTGACATCTGCGAAAAATTTAAGTGAATAAATTGTTAATCAAGGAATGAAAAAATGTTTCACACACATCTAGCGCTTGACCCTTCTACTACCGGGATTTGCCCAGTTTGGGCGAGCCATAACTCGCCAGCCGATTGCGCTAGAGAGCTGTTCAAATCCTCAAAAGATGCTGAAAGTCTTGTAGTTTCGATTTGAAAAAATTGGAAAGATATGTATTTGAGCGTTTTCGTGGGTGACGTCATTGGACCCTGCGCCCAACCCCAAGGGGTAAGTTTTTGTTTCTCTTTTTTATAAAAAATCTCGTCGAAAATCCGCATCTTTAGAGCCCTCGATTGGTCTTCTAGCGTTTGTGGTTGGCAAGTTATGAGTTAAAAACCACAAAAACCGCAAAATGAATAAAAAAGTAACGTGAATCCCCTAAGGGATTAACTAATTGATTTGTTTTCTTAGACCATACCTTTTGAGCCACAAACGCTAGAAAGGCAGTCAAGGCCTTTGAAGACTCGGATGTTAGCCTGGTTTCCAAAACAACTTGAGTGAAAAGATTGGACTTTTGTGTTGGGACCCAGGGCCAGGTAATGGGGCCAAAATGACCTGAAACCTACCCCAATTATTAAGTGACCCACAACAATTATATTCCAAAACTTCCCAATTTTTAAAAAATCGAAACTACAAGACTTGCCGAATCTTAAGAGCAAGGTTTCTCAAACGGGACCCTTGGCCCCCCTTGTGGGCCACGGAGCGGTTCTCTGAGGGCACGACCAGAGGTCTTCACTAGGTAGCTTTGCCGTGATATTGCATAACTCAAGTTTCACGATATATCAAGTCTTTTGAAGGGAGCCACGGCTCAAGAAAGTTTGAGAACCACTGCGTTAGAGGGTTTGAACAGCTCTCTAGCTCAATCGGCTAGCGACTTATGTTGGTGCAAAGTTCTACAAAAAAGCGGCGCGTGCGGTAGTTAAAGGGCCCTTTACGTCCCGCAAAAGGTATCGTTTGCCCATATTGGCCAAGTCTTTGTTCAGCCACAACTCGGCAGCAGATTGAGTTGAGAGCTGTTTAACCCTCTGAAGAAGCAGAAAGTCTTGTGATTTCGATTAAAAAAATAATTGCTGTCCAGGGTGACTCCATTCCGCTGGCGACGCACCTAAGTAAGGTGCTCATGTTTAACTGACCACCAACACACAGTAAATGACTTAGAGTGTGTGCAGGGCAGTGGCGGATATTCAATCAGGTTGTTCGAGGTGTTCAGTGAACATACATTTTTTAACACGGCCGAACGATTTTTGCTTGTCTGCTCATGCATGACTGCAGCTTGTTCAAGAACACCCAAAATTAAAGAAATAAACAAAGAAAAGAAAAAATCCAGTGGAGCCAAACCATAGCCCTTTTGAAATAGCCAGGGTGTTGACATTGGCCGTTGAAAAACTTGGTTATGTCATACGTTGTTTTGCTAGCATTTCCACTTATTCTGTGCAGTTGAAGCAAGCTGTGCATTAGGCTGATTTCATTACAGTGGGTTTGTAAGGATGGGTTTTGCTTCAGGTTGAAATAGCGTACTTTGACTAGGCGTACTTTGACTAACTTTGAAGCTTTGCGCACATGCCGCTCAGGATTTCCGATCGCAACAAGGGCGTACAAAATGGAGGCTCCATTTTCAATTTTTACTTTTTCAGGGACCCTCATTTTTGGTTAACCCGCTTTTAAAATCTTGAAAACTTGTGAGCTTTTGTTTACGAATGTGTGTTTTAGGCTTGTCTTCACTTTAAAGAGCAGATCAGATCCTAAAAATTCCATATACCAAGTCTCTGTAGAGATGCATTTGCTTGATTCTGTAGTTTTTTAAGCACAGAGGTTAAACTGGATAATATTCTTTAATCGCTAACCGGTTAAATATTCAGTAAATAATTTCCCATTTTGTCTAAGTTTCAAATTTTATCACATGCAATCTTAGTTCATAAAATGGGTACCTCAAGGTTCAACATGTCATTTATATTCCGACTTTTGTAGGCCACTACACAGCGGCAATGACGGTGACACTTTTATGCAAAATAACAGGTGAGTGGCATGTTTATACAGGCTATTAAAATTAAGGTTTTGGCATATTTTGAAATTTGTTGGTATTTTCTGTTTGGCATGAGAAATTCAGAACATTTCTGGTGTAGTTTGCGGTTACCAGTTTTTAAGATTTCCACAACATCTAGAAATTATCCCTCAAGTAAAACTTGCAACGAATTCAATTATAAAAGCAAATAGGCTACGCATGTTGGAACCAGGCCCGGAGCCACGGGAGGCATTCGGGGGCAGTGCCCTTCCAAATATTTTTCGTGCTCCCCCAAACTGTGTTGTGCACAGAAACATTTGTTTTAAGCATATAATAAAAACAAAAATCTTTTCCCCCTGAATATATATTTCCCCTCCAAACCTTAAAACCTGGCTACGGGCCTGACTGGAACTGTTACAAGTGTGCCACCTTTCACTGAACTGAGAAATTACAGTTGATTTTCACATCGATTTTTAGCTATATTTGCTAGTTACTCTGAACCCACCTTACAAAATCTTATAATGAAACATTGAAATTGTAGGGGTTTGGGAAGGAATGAAAAACGTTGTAATGCTTTCTGTCGATATGCCGCAAAGAAATGGTGATGAGATGGATGTATTGCAGATGTTTGAATAATGAGTCATATATTTTTCAGGTTAGCCACATTTCACCCTGAATATACGATGCTCGCGATATGCCGTAAATTACCGTCTAGCGTCATTATTGCTGCAGCTGAGGAATGAAATGCTAAAGTTTGGGAATCATATGAAGCTGTTGCGCAGACAAAAATCGCATTTGATTGATTTCTTACGTTTGAAACCTGTGATCTTGACATATTCAACATTTTGAATGATTGTGATTGTTTAGCTGTAGACTGTTTTGTTTCTTTATACCGATCTGCTTATCTATCCATTTGCTTGCCTCACGCCGATCGCCAACGCCAGAGTAAATCTGTGGTGCCTATTACCTTGTTTCAATTTTGATTTATATCTTCCACTTTCGTATATTGCAATGTGCTATTGTTTCGCTTTGGGTGGTGCATAGAAGGAAATAAGGTGTGGCATTGTCTTCTTAGTTTGTTATATTCTAAAAATTACAAATTTGCAATATCTGTTTTTTGTGAAGTTGGCAACGTAGGTGCCGCGATCGTTTGTAAAGAATCACTGCAGAACAGTATTGCAAAATTGCTGCGTAAAACAAAGAAATTAAAGCAGCTAAAGCTTCACGTGCAAAGCGACTGTCGAACCATTGAATTTGAAAACTTAGCACAACGACAACGTCACAGTGGTGTGACGTTACAGTGATACGATGTACGATGACGTATCCGAGACATAAGGGACGTCAGATGGAGATGCGATGTAAACTAGATTTAATGGCAGTCAACAAGTCTTCTAGAGGACTCTGCGTTATCTAATGATTTGTGCTTTCACTAGGACAAAGCGACAGACTCTTCAGGGCCACATTTCAGCTCTGCGTAATGAACCTCTGTGTTTGTCATGTTTACATCTATCAGTTTTACTGTTTCCACCAGAAGTGAGTTTTTATACCGCAGTGTCACCCGTGAAGATTACCAAGTTCTTCAAATAGATTGACGGGGAAGAAGCGTAAGTTCATGGGGATGCAGCTAGAGGTTATGTAGTGTGTACACAGTGCACAACAAGCAGGTAGCATACAAAGCATTGATTAAGTTTTAGCTCCTTAGCTTGCATGTATTATGTTGCAGTTGATGTTGCCACTAATAAACTAGACATCGGGACACCAAAAAACCCTATGCTGCGCAACTGAGTGTCCATCGACAGGGTCTTCGTGCCGGCAAAGAATGTTGGAGGGTTGGTGTGCTTTTTGAAGTGAAGAGTAAGAAAAAGTCATCCACTTCTGTGTCCATAATTTTGGGCATAGAGAAATATAAAAATGTTTTGTTCTATAGGCTTGAAGCCACCTCCCCCAGATAAAATATTTTTATTAACAACTCATGTGACTTAAACGTTGGAGTCAGTGTTTTTTTAATTACACAGCTTAAAAGATGAACCAGAAAATGCTTAGTTGGACAACAAGGAGTAGCTAATCGGGATCAACTTTATTTGGAAATATTCGTTAAGTTCTCACATCGATTCTCGCCGCATAACGATATACAGGGTTGTCCATGGGACATATTTATCTGTCCCATTCCCATCCCATAGCAATTTATGCCTGTCCCATCCTATGGGATTTCCATCACATTATTATAATATTAATATGGAATACAATTCAATTAAAATTATTAATTTTATGAAAGTTTAGGTTTATTATCTACTAAATAGGACTATATGTACAAAGAGACATGCAAAACGACAAAATTTATTGACTTTAAAATTCAGAAGTATAGTCTAAGTATGACAATTCAGTAACATTCTGACACTCTCATTCTAGTTCTGAGTCTCATGGGAAATACAAATGTGAACTGTCCCATCCCATCCCATGGGATTCCCATAGGAATCCCATTCCCATGGACAAGCCTAACGATATAGCCATATCATGATCAATGCATGGAGACAGACCAAATATGGTAAAAAATTCATTTATGTAGTTGACCAATCCGATCTCAATCACGATAGGCCAAGGAAAGGCATAAGGGTTTTGTTTACACTCATTTTTATAACAGTGAACGTGCTACAAGTGGGCAACTATCCTTTAAAGCAGTGATTCCCAACGTGGTGCAGGTGGGCAACCGGCGGTCCACCTAGAATTTCTAGTGGTTCACAGAGGGCCCTATATATCCTTGATATATATCCTCTTATATATCCTTGATAAAACGTTCACTGACCTATGTGCAATACAGTTTCAATTAGTTGCTCCTGGGGTGTCAGCATAACAAAGTGGTCCATCGGATACTTTTTTGAAAAGGTGGACCATGGGCCACAAAGATTGAAAACCACTGCTCTAAAGTCAATTGAAGTACGACCAAGCGGTCGGAAAGCTTGTCGTTATTGGTCGCTTGAAGATGAGCAAATCGTGGTTTTGATTTCAGCGCACATCTTACAATTTCTGCAATCGTTTTTTCTTTTTTGAAAAAGATAAGAAAAGGTAACTTTTTGACTTACGTATGGGATGACGAAGGTCTCGATATCACTGTCGTCCATGTAATTCATCCATAAACAATGTCAGTTGAACTGGCGCTAAAGTATCTCTGCTCAAGTAATATGGAGAGACATTGAATTCGCCGAGTTGATATTTGACGTCAAAATTGAGAAACGATGTTTCCGCTCTCCCCAGCTTTGTAATTTATTTTGACTTTCGATTTTCTTCTATACTGTCCATTAGAAGTATTGCAGTCGTACATCTGCCGCAATAGTAAACACCTGGCCAATGAGGTTTCCACTTCCGTACCGCTTCTGGAGCGGCCGTCACTTTTTTTCCTTACGGGGTAGTGTCGACACTCTCCACATATTTACATACTTTTGTGTGTAGTACATATTTCTGTGTGTACTGTGTAGTACGGTGGACAACGTGGTTTAGTTGTAAAATAACTGCAGCAATGATTGAGGTAGTTTGCTTAGCAAGCTAAAATACCCGTAATTTACATTTCATTGTCTCACTGCAATGAAACATCTCCATTTGAATCTTTCATCTATGTCAAAAGCGTCTCCATCGTTTTCGTCAACAACAGCTGGCGATGTAATCGCGTTTCTAACGGACGCATGACGAAGTTGGAAAAAGTAAACCAAGACGGGCAGAGCCGCAGAGACCACCAGTGTGTTTTGGAATGTGCAACTTGGCAGTTTCTCGACGTCCAGGTTCTCGTTGCAGTTACAGGTGTCAATCACATTTTCTTCTCAGATACACTTTAGTGACTCCTTGGAAACACTCTATTTGTGGCGCCAAATGGTAATCTTTAAAATTGGGTTACCCCAGCATATACATATAAAGCTCTGTATATGTTTCGAACCGACAATGAAATGATTAACTGATGGTACCCCAATTTGAGGTGAAACATGAAAAATATCTGGGAGTCATGGGAGTCAATTACATGAGCCATCTCCTCGGTCTTTAGGAAAGCATATGTGTCTATACAGGATCGAGTAGAGGTTTATGTCTTGCGAGCAGCAGTATCACAATCTCTTTCTAAAGTGTTCATTCTCATTTTGCTGAATAGGTTTTTGACAAATGACACTTCAAGTCAAAGTGGGTTTTCGGTTTAACGTTCCTTGAAAAACGATTTCTTTTCGAGCGCACTTGGTATTGTCTATGTTTTGCTCATTTTGTAGATAGACTGAAACTCCTCATTCGTACTGTAACGAAGATTTCCAGAACGACACTTACTTCTTTTATGATACGAATATCGTCAGAAAAGACACTTTCTCTTTATTGCTAGCGCAGCGGTAAGATTTTCGTTAAAATCTTGAGGACATTGGTTTTGATGAATCGCTGAAGTAGGATTGGACGTTATTCTTCACATCCTGGAAAGATGTGATTTTTGCCGAATATAAAAACGATGCTCTTGTTAAATTTGATTCTTGCTGAGCTGCTTCTTGTGTGGAAACCAACTTAATCGCGTCATCAAATGCCAGTTATCTTTTTCCAACCCCTTCGAATCAATGAGGGTTGCAGGTCATTCGTGAAAAGTCACAGATTTGCTGTTGTCGCTGTTGTCTTCTTGTTTCTGAAATTGACAGTTTTTGTTAATTAATTGTTAACTGAGTGAGCGCTTTGAAAATCTTTTGTGCGATTTTTGTTAACGGATACTTAACTCATATGAAGTGAAAATTACATTCAGCAGTCATTATATGTTTTTTAAAAACTTAATTAGCGTCTTAGTAAAAGTTACAATCCGCGATGAAGTATATATATTTCGGATGAAATATAATTTAGCAACATCAGCAACCTGATTTTAGGGACATGTTTACCATCCTCTGATCTTGGTGTACATTCTCGCAATTTCGCTTTAATTTCGATGGTTATCCATGTATGTCTGCAGTAGTTGCATGCAGAAGTGGTTCACGATTAAAAATTCCGGCAGTGTGTTTGAAGATGCCTGTTTCGTTTTTAATCAAATGTGAAATATGACGTTGCATGCCGTTTGCCGGCTATTATCCTGAAAAGCGATATTCCTGCAAACCGAGATTCACAAAAATGATAACGTTAAAACTAAAACCGCGCCAATTTTCTTGGGAAATTCTGGTCACATGGCCGAACCAACGAAGCTGGGATCTTTCGAATCGGAGAAGGCTCAACATTCTGGGCTTTACAATTTCGTGATTGCACGAAGTGTCACGCCGTTAAACCTTCGCATTAATCCCATCTCTGCCACTTGTACTTGGGATAGTATTTCTTCAGTCATTACCCAAGATTCATGACCATAGGTGAGGATTGAAACATGAGACTGTTTTGAAGGCTGGCAAATTTGCGGTGTTTGAAAGTTCACGTTTTGTCACCACAGAGCGATAAAGTTCACGCAGAAATTCGTTTGCTTTAAAAATTCGCATTTCAACCTTGTTGTTCCGCTTTCTGTCACTCACCCCTACCTTAATTACTCAATCCTCAATTGGGGACATGCTTAAAATGCAACCATTCAGCCTCTCATTAAGCTCCAAAATAAAGCTATAAAAATAATAAATCCAACTAACACGGGATCTCTAGAAGAACATTTCCAGCACTTAAACATCTTATGCCTTCCCACACTATATACTTTATCAGTAGGCAAATTCATGCACTCCTATTACAACAAACTGCTTCCATATCATTTTGATGAATATTTTATTCCACTCAGCTCAATTCATTGTCACTCCACAAGACTAGCAACCTCTAGCAACCTGTTTTTACCTAGAGTTACCTCCTCCTCAGGAAAATGTTCCTTCACATATGTTGGCCCAAAAGTATGGTCTTCAATGCCAGACGATATTAAACTCACCATCTTTACCTTTAAATGGAAATTTAAGAAACACCTCCTGCATGGAAAAGATACACAATTATGAACCATAGCAACATTTCACTTGTCCAGAACAAAATACTGTGAATTCTAGTATTTTGTAATTCTGTTTATTTTTTATGTATGCTTACGTTTTCGTAATTTTTTCCGTGTGCACATCCTATGCTTTTCGACATGAAAGTACACTCCTTAGGTTTTCTGTTTTGCTTTATTTTTCTTTGGTACATCATTAATTAGTTTGTTACTTTTTTACTTTTTTTATTTTTATTTTTAATTTCTTATGTATTGCAAAGATATTTTAACCACACCAAACTCCTTCACTTAAATTTGATCCACCCATCTGTGTGCACCGGCATGCACTTTCACCTGTACATATTCTTCACCATGTTCTGCGTTCGTTGTTTTTGTATTTTTTTATTATACTTATTTGAACCCCAATTGTTGTTTTTCAACACTTTTCAAAAAGTGATAAACAGGGTTGTTTGACTAGATGACCGTCATGGTCTTTCACCAGTTCTACATGACACAGAGCCCCTCTTGTTTACACCATCAGCTATTGTGCCATTGTGTTTTCATTTGCTCTAATGTTCGCCAATGGTTGGTTTACTTAATGCAATGGCTTTTTATGGTGCTTCTGCTTGTTGACTGAGTCATACAAAACAATAAATCATCACCATTACCACTGAACATCACTCCAAGGTTCTTTAACTTCTCCACTCGCAGCAGTGTATTGCCGCTCGCTTGCAGCGTGCACTGCTGGCTTGGGTTTCCGGAGAGACATAATACCTCGGTCTGTTTAGTGCTGATTTCATTCCGGCTTAGTTGCACACAGCAGAAAACCGATCGAGTGCATGTTGAAAACCTTGTTCAGAAAGTGCAAGCAATGCCCAATCGTCTGTAAAAAGCTAACGTTTGATTCTGCAGCAGCTTCCAACAGTGACACTCTTTGACGCGGCTGTGACTGCTTATCCAATTCGATTATAAAAAGGAGTGGTGGCAGCATACACCCTTGTCCAAGACCAACGCTTACCGCAAACGGTTGTGGTTTAACTAGGCCGACACGGACACAAACGTTTAAGCAGGAATACAATGACTTGACGATCAGTAACAGGCGGCCGTCAACACTGTAATCCCGCAACACTCCCTAAAGCTTTTCACGAGGAACCCGATCGTATGCCTTATCGAGGTCGACAGAACATGTGTAGATGGTTTTGGCATACTCCCAAGATTTCTCGAAAATTTGCTGGAGAGTGAAAATTTGATCTGGAGTGCTACGACCGGGAAGAAAACTTCGCTGGGTATCATATAGATTTGGTTCAATTATTTCGCGGCATCTTTTTTCAGCGCAGTTGGCATGCATTTTGCATGGAACCTAATGAAAGATATGCCATGGCAGTTACATGGGCGTCGGAAAGTGGGGCAGGGGGGCCGGCCTTAGCCCCTCCCAGGATTTTAAAATTTTGCGCTTTTTAATTACATTTTTGGTCAAAAATGTTACTTTCTTAGCATCTTGTGGGTAAAATAAAATTTCACCACTTTTTTCTCTCCTGAAAAAATATTTTTGGCTACCCCTGGAAAAACCGCTATTGCACCCTCTGGAAAAAATGCTTCCTACGCCCGTGGGCAGTTAGTGTATCTTCTCCTACCTTCCTTGTTGTTTGTGGGACTAATCACTCCAGCTTGCCAATCTTTCGGTGCCCCCATCAGAATACCAGTCCACTTGACACGCACGACTCAACCAAAAACGTCCAAGACTTTGAGTATGTCTGGTTGGATTGCATCACAGCTTACAATCTTTCCAGTCTTCTGCGGCGTGGCAGCTAGGACGACGTCAACTGCAGACTGCAAAGATGATTATTCTCCCCTCAAATATACCTCATATGTGTCCGATGGTGTGATAATCACTGGTTTTATAAGATTAATTTAATACTGTCTCAATCCCCCCCACGAAAGGGGGGGATTGAGAAGGGGGTTTTCTCCCCCCCAGGAAAAATGTGTTGGACGTATTTTGACACTATTGGACATAGTTTAAAAATTTGTCCCCCTCTTAGAAAACTCTTCGTCCCCCCTTCTGTCCCAAGCTGGTTACGGGCCTGGAAGTTCAGCAAACTTTTAGTTTTCCTTTTTCCCTGCTGAGACATTATCAAATGCCTGAAGGCTTCTATGTTAACAACTGCGGTTTTTGAGATCGTTCAACAGCTTTATCATGCTGCAGGAATTCGCAATCTAGCCAATGCGGTCAGCCCTTGCGCTGATCAACCTCAGCAGACGAAATTAAGACAATTGTTTCGGATAAAGTGAACTATCGCGGAGCACAATCTTAAACATGCGTAGTGGACGAAAGGTCTGCAGAAAGTGTTGAGATGGTTTGTGGACGCAGACGATAATAGAGATCCCCCCGAAATCTAATTATTACTTTTTGGCCCATTTACAATGTTCCTTGAAATCTGCATGCAAATTCATTCCGTGGTATTTGCATTACGTCGACACATAACAAGCAAAAAATATGCGAAAAAATTAATCTCCTTTGCGCAGGTAATAAAGTTTTGTAAAATATCAAGGTCAAGGGGAGGGGTCAACCCCCACTTGCGCACGCCCTTACTGAATATAAACTATCAGCCCTCCAAGCTAGCATATAGGAAAATACAATCAATCCTACGACACAGCAGTTCATAACTGCAAAAATATCAGGCTGCGCGTTAAAGCAGGGACGTAAAACACACTCGTCACTGCGTCCGAGCAATTTACAACGGCAAAATCAGGCTGCGCTGATGTCATGTCGAATACGAGCAGTCGAGCATAGAAAGTGTGTGGCTGGACCAGCTGGCGCACACCCCGGTTTGCAAGATTGAATCTTGCAAAACTACACAAGAATTGAGAATGCGCATGAGGTACGCAAGAAAACTTTAATTCTTCATTATGTATAAAAGTCCAGCAAACTTTTAGTTTTCCTTTTTCCCTGCTGAGACATTATCAAATTCTCGAATGCTTCTATGTTAAAAAAGCTGTTTTTGAGCTCGTGCAACAGTTCTATCATGCTACAGAAATGGCTAATGTAGCCACTGCGGTCAGCGCTTGCGCTGATCAGCCTTAGCAGACAAAATAAAGACAACTGTTTCTATAGCGGAACACAATCTTAAACATGCGTAGTGGATGGAGGGTCTTCAAAAAGTGGAGAGATGGTTTCTGGACGCAGACGATAGCCCGAATTCCCACCAAAACATAAATATTACTTTTTGGCCCATTTACAATGTTCCTTGAAATTTGCATGCAAATTCATTCCGTGGTAATTGCATTAAGTCGATAAATTAACAAGCAAAAAGTATGCAAAAACAATTAATCTCCTTTGTGTCAAGTTCAAGTGGGGGTTAACCACAAAAAAAACCCTTGCGTACGCCCTTGCACTAACCTGGGGTATATTACACTCATATCATATACGGCCATAACTCGCCGCCAGAATAGGCTAGAGAGCTGTTCAAGCCCTCTAAAGACTCGTGAAGACTTGCAGTTTAGACTGAAAAAACATTTTTAGCTTGAGATCTCGGGTTTCTTGTTGATGTTTACATAATGAGAGTGCTGTAGAAACTTCGTCTCTCAACACATATGCTAAGGAAAGCAAGCTATGCACTTAGGAGGAAAACGGATACGAAATAACGGAATTAAGAGAAACACCTCGACCATCACAGACAGAATCCACGTTGTCTGATTTTGAGTGATCGAATGAACACTAAGCAACAGACCATATGATGGCATTACATATGTTTTTGTGTGTCGCTTGGAATCATAAAGAGCATATTTCAATGTGAACTAGAAAACGCCAACGTGTACATACTGTTGTAAATTGTATTTTTAGGAAAGAATGGCAAAGTTAACTAAAACTCAGGATTTGTATCGTGCATGTTTGTGTCACCAAAATATCTTTGAAGAAAAAGAGAATTACCAAATACCTGAAGAAGTCACAGTCGTATATAACCAAATGATGGAATAGTTGCAAGAATTAAATTAGAATAAATGATACGCATCCAGAAAAGTGAAATTAATCTCGTGTTTAACGGATAAAAGGTGCAAGTGGTGGCGAAGACCAAATTAACAAAATGTTACATTATCAAGTGGGAATTTAGCTGAGAGCAAAAAGGTTTAGGTGATTACTATCGCATACTTGTGTATTACAGATGGAACTTATAAAAGAACTGAAGCAATACGTAGGCCTGAAAGAAAATGTACGCCCACCATTAAGCTTGTTGGTTCAACTTCAATGAATGAAGGATTTCAAAAGTTCGACAAAGACACAGAACTCGCGATAAGGCTAATACTGCGTTGGTTTGCAATCCGCGACGCAAGGCCAACAAGTTTGGAGCTGCGAGTACATGACAAAGAAAAAACAAGTATGACAATTATTGGTTTATACGGTGACAAACGTGTCATTACTGTACAATACTGCTACGACAAGCCATTAAAACCTGGTGAAGTGGCGCACGTTTAGAAACCGAAAACTAACATAAAAGTAGTGGCAAGGAACGAAATTGCACATAGCATTGAGCGTGCACAAGAAGTGAACAGGCTCCTTGAAAAACCAACGCAATCACATGATCGGTGGCAAAACTACGTCATAGAAGGAAGAGAAAGCCAAGAGTCATTTGAAGATATTGTCGAACGATGGCCAGATTCAGCAAGTGACAATAACAACACGATGTCACGTGATATAACAAACTTATAAGAAAACGTCAGTCAAGTGCAGGTGTTGCCCTGAGATGACTACGAATGATACGCCAATACTGAAATAAAGAGCATGGAGGTTCCCATCTAAACGTATGGTGTGGGACCTCGGTGTGAGAAAGGATTGAGTGATTGCGAAATACGCTGTAGAATTATGCTCTTATGACGTGTATTATTTAAAGAGAGAGAAAATAAGTTAAAACAGGAGGGTCACGCCATGGTGTATGACGGTGATGGGCAAAGCTGGTGTAAACTATCACATGCAACAAAAATTATTACGTTGTGAAAACGTGAATATGAAATTCGCATTTTAACGTGTATTTATAGCAGTGCGTACAAGAATGGTGAGCACCGAGCGTACAGTATAAAAGGAGAAGCGCTAGTACAGACAGGGTCAGCCTTTGACCATGCTCCTAGGTAGAAACATAGGAAAAACTCGTGACGACGTTTGATTCTTGTTGTACCCAGGCATGTCCCCTGATCTGGTGATGGGGAGGGCTGGATTGGAAGGGTTTGGTGATGTTGTTATTAACTGTACGGATAGACTAACGCACAAGTGGTCCGCCAGCGTGAGTTCTAGCCAAATTCAGCCAATCCGGCCAGCGGGGATTGTGCGAAAGGTGCATTTATTCTGGCCCAAATGCACCTAACATTTGCGGAGATCTTATGTGTCTTGTCTTGCAGAAGATTGACTTCTAGGAGATATGAAGAATGGTTCTTAACTGTTCTTACATGCTCTCTTGCATGCATTATTGAACTGTGGACAGAGCAGCTTGATCACTTTCCAAAACAATGAAAGCTGAGAGTATTGGGACTAAAACTTTCGAAAACAATTACGAAAGACCCGTAACAATTGCAATTGGTGGCACGAACTGACACGCAAGTGCAGTTGTCGAAAACAGAACTAAATTCAGACGTCTCTTAAGTGAGAAAGGTTTCATCTGTGAAAAAAGAGACCAATCTTTCGAATTTGGGACCCAACACAATTTGGGAAATAATTAACTAAAGAAGTTTATTAAACACAGTTTGTACCAGTGCAGATATGAGTATAACTATGGTCCTATTGTACTTACATAGATTATGTGTAAGCAGTTGAGTACTTTCATCGTATTGATACTGATTGACTCACCAATAAAACAAGCGTGCATTTTAATTTGAAAAGAGTGACTCCGATGTTTGGTCATTAATACAGCATTGTAATTCGCTCTACGACTCTTTTCGTGAACAGAATGAAATTAGAACTCACAATGAGATGGTGTGCTTCGTCACTTACCTTTTTGGCCACAGCCGGGGAATATTGGCCAGAAAAAGAGGATGTTTATGCATATTTGTTTACATTTAGATGACGTTGTCATCTCCTCTGGGAATCAACCAATCGAGCCGATTTTGTGGCTCAAAGTTGTTTGGATTCTAGGCTACAATACGAGTCTTTAGAGGGTTTGATGAACTTTCTAGCGTTTCTGGTTCCAGAGTTATGGCAAAATAAGCAAAAGTAAATTAGGTAAATGCCCGTAAATTACTCAACATATTCCTAAATAAATTGGGGTCTTTTGGCCATAACTTTGGCACCAGAAACGCTGGGAAGTCTATCAAGTGCTATAAAGACTCATATTACAGCCTAGAATCCAAAGAAACTCTGAGCCAATATCGGCTCGTTGTTTGGGCGAAGACGTCATGAAAGAAAAACCCAAAAAAATGGAAACATACCCCAATCCTGACGCCATCCACCAAAAACCTAAACCCAAATCATAGAGCTATTTTTCATTCTAAACTAGAAGACTTCACGAGTCTTTCGAGGGTTTGAATAGCTCTCCATCATAAGCTGCTGTCAAGTTATGGCTGACCAAGTTAGCCGTTAGAGGGCAAATCATATTTTCCTGCAATTTGTGCTTTTTGTGCAAAATGTGTTTTTTGAGCCTTAATTCTGGACCCAGATACGCTAGAAGGTCAATCAAGGGCTCTTAAGACGCGGATGATAGCCTAATTGCCACACAAAACTTTAGCCAAAAGAATGGCTCATTGAGTTGGCGCACAGGGCCAGGTAAAGTTGGTCAAAACAGCAAAAACATGCCCTCGTTGTGACGACACCAACAGAAAACCCCAAACCTAAATCCCAAACTTTTTTTAAATTGAAACTAGAAGACTTGCCGAATCCGTAGGTGGTTTGAACAACTCTCTAGCTCTATTGACTGGCGAGTTATGGCTGAAATAGTCCGAGATGATATATCATTATTGCGGTCCGTAAAGGGTGTTACATGTTTATGTAAACTTTGCCAAAAAACTTGTTGCTGTTTTTACCCAAATAATTAGTCGCATGTTTGCATTGGTACATGCCAGCGACGTTCCTAACGTTTGTATCGCCTAGGTGGAAATAAACTTTGCCGCATCCCGAGAGAAAAGCTCAGTAATGGTATATTACGCAAAAAAGTGACCATTCTATAAATGCCCTGAGCTTTTATTGTCTTGACCGTAAAGAGTGATATTAGCAGGAGTTGCTTCACAGCACGGCAGACACCTGCAGTTCATTTTTTGCTGAAGCAATAGATCGCCAACTACACACGTTGCTGTCCTATTAGTCTTCAGTACACAAACAGTCTTTAGACATAAAATCACCCATTACTAATGAACGCATTCTGTTATGCATGGGCCTGTGCTGAATGTCTGTTATATAGCTTACCGGTCTGCTAAGAATTTGTTTTGTTATGAAGTAATCTAATATAAACAGGGCCGGCCTTAGCAAGTACGGGACCCAATTGGAAGCACTTTTGCCGAGCCCCACTCATTGCCGTGAAATTTTTGAGGGGGGCATCAAGTCATAATGATAGAAATCGGTGATGTGAAAAAGAGAAAGGCGTGACGCAAAGCTACGGAGGTCTGTGGGCGTGTTGCCAGTTTCACCTTTCCAGCAGAGACTTCAACGCAGTTGCAGCCAATAAATCCATGAGTTACAGTTACTACATTCAATGCCTTCTCTCTGGAGGTATTGAATGTAATGCGAGTGCACAATCATAACTAAAACGTTTGCAGTAAAAGCAAAAGACTATTTTTCTATGCCGAGTATACCAGCTATGGGCGATCTACCGATTCACCATTTGGCAGCACTCTTTCACAGTGAAATTGAGAAAACTGTGTCCCATCACTCTCATTTCTAGGGAAAATTTCTGTTGTGATTGTAGGTGGTCCTCTTTGGGCTAAATGTCGCTAAAAATACGACGCACCACACCTGGCGATGGAGCAGGAACGTTTGTTAATCCAATGGTTCCGAAGATTTTTGAATTTTCGTGCTCGCAAGCCTCATCAGATTAACTAGCCGAGAAGCTTCTTGTCGGACTCAACATTATCGAAATTAATTCTCACGTCCCGTACATGAACTTCCACTTTGAGTATCTGGCACATCATCAGGCTGGCTGCTTACGTTGTCGCCATCTTCACTGTGGTATGGCTGTTCTAGAGTTTTTTTCTGTATTTTCTGAGGTAGTTCTGTTAAAACGCTTGTCCAAACTGCAAAGGACCTTTCTCTTTCTCTGCTGCGGCGTTTTTTGCTTTGGCTTTACCCTTTATTGACTGCCAATCAAATATTTTCGGCCTATGTCTCTTGTTCTTTCACCCACGGTATTTAGTTTGGTTATAGAAACAACATACTCTAGAAACAAATAACCCAAATTCGACTGTTAAAACCAAAAAAATAACACTTGCATATCATTATATACTTTACACTTAGCTAATCGATGCAGTGAAACCCCCTGAATAGAGCAACGGTTAAGAACAGAAATCACTTTATTAGAGCAAGTTTTTAATATATCGGAAAAGTTAAAATAATTTTCTCTTCTGAGACGAAAGAAATATATAATTTAAGATTTACCAATAACTGTAAACCCTACTTTTTAGAAATTTTTCAAAACAGGCAAGTACTTTAGTAGCCTCAAAATCTTTCAGGAAAGTCATCCCACTTCTCCACCTTTTTTGCAGCTTCCAGTTTGTTAGACCACTGTATTTATTCGATTGTAATCAGGGTCTTATAAATTTTTTAATCGTTTCATGCGACTTACAAACAAGGGCGGGTTACATTTTTTATATCTTTACCTTATCAAAAGGTGTAGATAACGTTCAGTCTCTCCTTGTCTACGTTTTGTCGACCAAATTCTTCACGCATTCTACTCTCTTCAGCATCACGTGCACATCCGTCACAGGAAGGATTATAATGAAGAGAAAGCATTTGTAGTGGTGTAAGCATCTTACCAGGGTTGCCAAACCCTTTAACGCCCGCGCCGGCCACTGTAGTGGCCGGTACGCTTTTGGCCATAACTCGCCTGCTGCTAGAGCTAGAGAGGTGTTCAAACTATCTACGGATTCAGCAAGACTTCTAGTTTCGACAAAAAATTTCCGGTCTGGAGCCACCCCTGAGAGACGTCACAAGTGGGGGTGCTTTAGCCTTTTTATGGCCTAATTACCCGGCCCTGGGCGCCAATCCAATCGGCGCAAGTTATTTTTTGGAAACTAGACTATCATCTGAGTCTTTAGAGCCCTTGATTGTCTTTCTAGCATATCTGGAGCCACAATTATGGCACAACCACCAAAAAGTGGTCAAAATTTCTATCCACACAAAAGGAAACTGGGGTGCATAACACCCATTTTGTGTATGGCCATAACTCACCGTCAGAATAGGCTAGACAGCTGTTCAAACCCTCTAAAAACTCGTGAAGACTTGTAGTTTAGACTGAAAAAAAATTTTAAGCTTGAGATCTCGGGTTTTTCGTTGATGTTTACAATAATGAGAGGATGTTTATGCATATTTATTTACATTTGGATGACGTTGTCATCTCCTGGGAGTTGACCAATCAAGCCGATTTTGTGGCCCAAAGCTTTTTTGGATTCTAGGCTACAATACCAGTCTTTTGAGCCTTTGATCGACTTTCTAGCGTTTCTGGTTCAAAAGTTATTAGTTCGAGTCTAGTTTCCAATGAAAACTTCAGCGAAACACTTTGGCCTAATGGTTGGGCCCTAGGCCAGGCAACATGAGCCAAAATGACCCTAAAACTACTTCACTTATGACG
>Ga0210059_1006645_pt1 | contig 18508 bp, 10 predicted proteins | sample Ectturendosymbi2_FD_188042 | JGI IMG/M metagenome (GOLD analysis project Ga0210059, IMG submission 188042) | Ecteinascidia turbinata endosymbiont from Florida, USA - Sample 2 (SPAdes) (version 2) | ecosystem: Host-associated > Tunicates > Ascidians > Unclassified | place: Key West, Florida... | reverse complement strand
CTGATATATTACGTACGAATTGTGGTGTTCTACAAGGTACCGTGCTTGGTCTCTTGCTTTTTCTGGTGTATGTGAATGACATATCAAAAATATAAAATCTTCAATTGCCCGCTTTGCTGACGACACCGTTCTGTCTTACTCCTCAAAATGCCCCGAAAATCTACATAGCGTTTTGTCAAGTGATTTGAATACTTTACAATCCTGGGCTGACCTATGGAGTATCATTTTCAATGTATATAAAGTGAAATTCCTTACCATATCTTCAAATGTTTCTCATCATCCGCTTCTCCATTTAGCTAACCATCTGTTATCCGAGGTAGACTCCCATAAACAACTTGGTCGTATTTTCCACCGTTCGTCATCCTGGCATACGCACGTAATATCACAAGGCTATCACAAGACCGAACTTTCTTAAATAACGTAGATTATCCGTGCCAAGGTACGCACTCCTAATTTTATACCGTTCCTACATTTACCCCTATTGATTACGGTGATGTTATTTACGATAATATATCTACTGCAGACAGTTGTTGCTTGAAAAACATACCAACGACGGCTGTTAAACTTATCCTAGTTTGTATCCAAACCACGTCACATCTTACCCTAAGCCAATCTAACCCCTAAACTCTCGTGACCTAAGTAATCACTCACTCTCTGCGTCATGGTATGAACGTTCAACTTCCGTCATATCGAACCGCATTGTTTCATAGTTCATTTTTCCTAAAAGCTTCAAGGCTGGAATTCCATACCTACATCTGTCAAATCACTAGGACCAATTTTGTTTCGTTCCAAAGTAGCTGTTTTGATCTGTGGAAAGTCGCATGGAGTGCTGCATCTCTGTCGTGAATCCGCGAGCCACGTCCTGGTTGTGTATGCTTAGTTTACGTCACAGTACATTGAACCCAGACTAAAAACTATCGCTTGTGTTCGTGTGGTCTTTCCAAGACTGAGACTCACATTTTGCTAGAATGCGACCGAACCAGAGCTTCACTTCCGGTTATGTTAAATTCTGTTAGAATATTCTTTTGAAAGAACAGGTGTTCACACTATGTCAACTAAATGGTCTCAGTCAAGCCACATGGTATCGTATTCTCTCATTTGCCCACGGTAAACTAAAACGCCCTTCCTCTTTGCAATTATGTGATGCCATTTGTAACTTTCTTTCAACAGCTTTAGCGTAGTTGTAAAGATTCGTATTTTTTGCGCTGGGAGCTCACCATTCTTTTCCTAACGTTATGTTATCAATTTTCTTTTGCATCTTTATTTATTAATTTATCTTATTTTGCATCTTCTGTTATTGACATTTTTGCCATCATATTATCGTATTGCAACTGGTACCGGCAGATGGCATACCAGGCTCCGGTCTGCCGTCGTTTGCCGTTAAATAAAATAAATAAATAATCGTTATGTCCAACCTGAATAAATGTGAGAGGGTTACTGTGTTGAGGGCGGGTTTAGCGAGAAATTTTTATTGGGGTTGGCACCTGGCGGAATTGGCAGTCAAAACGATATCCGCTCTCCGAAAATCGGTGTTGTCCCAAATAACCATCGGTCACACGCGTGGTGTCGCTTTATCACCGCATCTTGCTTATCGCGCTCGCTTTGTATTGCAGGAAACACTCGGGTTATTTCGCAAAGCAGCTTGCAGAAGTTTCAAGAAGAAATCGGGAACGTGATAAGAGATCCATATCAATTTGTTTTGAAGCCGAGCAAACTCCCACTGTCATTACTACATGAAAGAGCAAAGGTCGGTAGAGATGTTGACTTTTTTCAAACAGAAACTTAACTTGTATGCGTTAATTGGGTTTCCGTTTCAACGCTTTATATTTGTCGTTAGCGCTTTTCACTTATTGTAAGCTGCTGATGGAGACTAAGCAGAAAGTGTCCGAAGTAGATTGTAAGCTCTGCGGGGGTTGTCTTATTAATTATGTTAGTTAAAAGCGTAATGACCCAGGCCCACAACCAAGGGGTGGGTAACGAGAAATTTCCCCATACCCCCAAAAGTTTCAAAAACATGTTTACTTATTAGGTACATCAAGTTTCAATCATTTTTACCCCCCCCCGAAAATATCAGCTGGTTCCGGCCCTGACCTCTCCCAATTCCGGCACACCGAGGACGGATGGCGCATTGCAAACGCCCCTTTGCAAGGTCATACCTGCTTCTACCTGGGCATCACAATTGAGCGCCCCGTGGTGAAAGAAACGTTAACGATCAGCGAGCTTTGGAGTAGATGCAGAAAACATTCATTTGACAGAAGTGTTTGCTTCACGGACTCGTTTGTTTCAGACTTCCCGAGTCCACATTCTCGACACAGAAAGTTTCGAATCGACTTTCGGAAAAAAGGCAACAAGGAAAAAACCGAATATCGTCGTCACCGACTTGCTTGAAATGAACAAAAAAGTAGGTGATAGCGCTATCAGTGCCGTATGGTGATGCTGCATCAAGTAGAAGTAAATTTTTCGTGCTGGATGTTGTAGGTGGAAGAGTCGACCGATGCGTATGACACGGAGAAAGATGAAGACTTGGTTCGCGATTGGGACGGAACCCACCGCATAGCGCTCGCCAACTATTACACGGCTGGCCAGTCCCGGAGAATTTGGAACGAATTATACAAAGTGAGTAGGGGCGTCGTGCTAGCGAAAAACCCGGGGAGTGGGTTTATTTTTCGAAGTGAAGAGCGAAAAGGGGCCGTCAACTTTTGCGCATCGCAGTTATCAAGGAATCTCCCGTCATTGCTTCAAAAACCCCGTTCGTCTCGTCCGCCCATGGACGTGGGCAGTCCAGAAATGTGAGAAAAAGTCGCCACTGAAAATGAAAGAGTCGAATTGTATGCGTGTGGGCCGATGTTGTTGGGCAAGTGCATTTTATATTTTCGGCAGTTTACGTGTTGTTGGTATTTCACCAGGTACTGGACTGCTCTGATGTGGTGATTGAGGTGTTGGATGCGAGAGATCCCATGGGAACGAGGTGTCAGCGCGTTGAGAAATATTTGGCCAAGGAGAAGCCTCACAAGCATCTTATTTTCGTTTTAAACAAAGTCGATCTTGTACCGACGTCAGTCACTGTAAGCACCCTTTCGCACTTTGCGTTGATCATTCCGAAGAATGTCCGAAATACTTCACATTATGTTTGCTGCTCTAACCCGGCAACATTTATGAGAGCCGGTAAACCAGTTTCACTGTTGTCTTCCTCGCTTGTTCGGCTCCAACCATTGTGTATTTTGCAAACTCCACCGTTATTTATATGTTTCGATTGGTCAGCATGCGATAATGCTTGTTAAAATGTGGTTGGTTTGCATAATATCTTAATTCAGGCGTTACTGATTTGAACGTAATCTTGTTTTTTAATAGGTAGCTTGCAGGACGTGATGACATAGATTAAAAGTAAAATGTTCCTAACACTTTTTTTATTTGTTACAGAAAGCTTGGGTCGCAATTTTGTCCAAAGAGCATCCGACCTTGGCTTTCCACGCATCAATTACCAACCCTTTCGGAAAGGGAGCCCTGATAAATTTGCTACGACAGTTTTCAAAGGTTTGCTCCGTTTGAGTTCGTATCGAAGTGTATACATTTATGGTGTGGTTTGTCGTAAATCAAGCGGGTGATGCCGCAACTGTCGTAAATCTTGCGCACTGCTTACCATCTCTTTTCGTGTCTTTTTCTTTGCAACCAGCTTCATTCGGACAAGAAGAACATTAGTTGCGGATTTATTGGTTATCCGAACGTCGGAAAAAGTTCAATCATAAACACGCTACGGAAAAAGAAAGTGTGCAAAGTCGCTCCGTTGGCTGGCGAGACGAAAGTAAGTCGACAGTGTTTGTTTTCTGTTTCTAATCAAATGTTACTTTTCGGAAGGGTGACAAAAGCATGTTGTGTTCGTAATAATTAAATATATTCTGTTGCACCTAACTAGCTGCGGAAGCACAGAGTCAAAACATTTTTTATTCCGTTGTTTTTGTTTAAACGTTTTTTTGGGAATGCCTCTCGTTATATTCTGCACCTTGTTGAGGCAAAACTAATCCAGCGCTTCCATTAAGGTGTGGCAGTACATTACCCTGATGAAAAGGATTTTTTTGGTGGACTGCCCTGGAATCGTACAACCAACCGGAGACACCGAAACCGAAATCATTTTGAAAGGAGTGGTGAGCGTTAAAGGTTTTATGTAGTCTGATGTTGGTGCGGAATTTCGAATATCGTCTCAAACAATTACAAATTAGTGGAGGTGCCACAGAGTTGTTAAATTGATTTCAAATCAAAGAAGTTTTCTACCATGTCTATTGATTCGACGGTGGGGTTTTCGTATGTTTGTGACTTGAAAAGAAACTCGTGTGCAATATCTAAGTTTCAATAAAAGTTTTGCTCCGGGGATGACTTGGGTTCCTGCAAGATCAAACCAACTTTGTTTTAATCCTTTTTTCGTCAGTCGTATTCGGACTTTAACTTGTTTTAAACTACATTAAAAGAACGTTTAGTTTGGTTTCATTTCATTCGAGTTGTTGCGTTTGGTCTTCACTCAGGTTCGCGTTGAATACGTTCAAGAGCCAGACCAGCACATCCCCGAAGTTTTGCGTCGCGTCAAACGTGAATACCTTTCGCGTCAGTATCTTATCGAGGATTGGAAAGACAGCGAGGATTTCCTGACGCAAATGGCCAATCGCATGGGAAAGCTGCTGAAGGCAAGCGTCAATACTTCAATGACCTTATGACATTGTTGAACTGGTATAATTTTCAAATACCTACGCATAATGTTTCGTAAACATCTCTGTGCGATAGTCAAACTCACCGTTATGAGCGTACTTTTCAACTGCACCAATTGTAGGAAGCAAGGACGGATTTCGGGAGCGCGGGGCCCTAGGCCATCTTAGTTTTTGGGGCCCCACGCAAGTGTCACCTATTTAACCGTTTGTCTGAAAAGCCCTCTTGAGTAGTGTCCCCTCGAAAATCTATCTTTTGTTGTGCCGACTTTGGTTCTACCGTTAGATCAGGTATGCCCAACCCGCGGCCCAGTCGAAGGTTTTCTGCGGCCCAGTTTAGATTTTTGCTGTAGTAAAGGTATCCTACATCTCACAATCTGTCCAGGTCCTTATTTTGATAATCTTGAATTCGACATTTTGATGTAGGGTAGGTGGTCCTCAGTGCCACTTGATCACGTCTGTTACCATTGCACTTGAGGATTCGAACGCTTTCAGCGCATTGCTAAATACAGTTTGCTAAGATCAAAGTAATCCTTTCAATGTGCAGTCCTCATTAATATGTTATTCAACGTGCGGCCCTGGTTAAGATAGTGACATAATTTTTGGCTCAGTAAGTCATTTTGGTTGGACATAGCTGCGTTAGATCTTCAACAGAAAAGGCCTTTCCTACATTCTTATAAAAAACAAATGGCATTGCAATCTTTTCGTTGAATTTATATAGCTGTTTCGTGTAGTTCAGAAATTCTCTTCGTTAAATTTCTTGATTTCAAGCATTTTTGTTAGGTTTGTTTTTCGGACATTTTCATGCGGGACCGCGTTGCCGCCCCCGAAAATATCGTCTAGCTGTCGATCTGATCGTAAACTCCATTTTTTATAGTACTGTAACAATAGCGACGTATTTTATGAACCAAACAAGCACAATCCATTCAGTGGACACAGGGCTTATTTATGCCGTTTTGAAGTTGTCATTTTCAAAGCAATACAAAATATAATGTTTTAATCCTCCATCTATGCCATAGACCGATGGTAAACAGCATGAAGACAAGTTTTTCACAGCAGCAAAGTATTGTCACAACACCCTCAGTTAACCATATGAAGTAAGCCCAATGTAGACACGTTTTTCCAAGTAAAGCTCACGGGAAACCGTTCTAGCTGATTCAACTAACATATAGAGTTTCAACAAGCAATCGCTGTTTGCTTTGCGGGAAATCTTGTAAAAACAATGAAACGTAGGATCAAATAATGACAAGATTGCTTTTCATCAGAGTTTTGCCGTGTCTGGCGGTCTTGCGTTGTTACGCGCTTTTTGTCAGTGGAAAATTGAACATCAATTAAATGCGTTTTTTTTCTATTTCGTTCTTTTTCTGTTACCGCTTTCATACTGACGGCCTGCATCTTTCTCACTCCCAGATGCACAGTATTGTCGTGTTGTTACTGTACTGATAAGAGCTTAGAGTAGACATTTGCATTTCCGCTCGTTATGCCTCTGCGCAGTTTCGCGAATTTTTAGTTAATATTAAGTCGTTATAGGAAAGAGTTGCGAGGGGCCCCCAAAAGCGCGGGGCCCTAGGCCATGGCCTATGTGGCCTATGCGTAAACCCGTTACTGGCATGAAGTAAATAATTTTTATTTCACAGGGGGGATTGCCGGATTTTAAAACCGTGTCGAAAATGATTTTGAACGATTGGCAACGCGGAAGAATCCCTTATTTCGTCAGACCGCCAGGATTCAATGAGAAGCACGTAAGTGTTTTATAAAAAGGTTATACCTAAGGTCTTTGGTCGATCAGTTCTAGTTACATTAAATGCTGTAAAAACCATGCATCATGTCCTGGAATACGTTTCCTGATGAATTTGAAAGCCAGTTTTTTTTGTTTTTTTACAGTGGTATCCCGCGTGAAAACTATGCAATTGTAAAGTCGATTTTTGCGATTTCTTGCTTAAGCAAACACAACGAATCAAGTATTTGTTCTTGGATGCTGCTGTTGGTCTCGTGGTTGAAGATGACTAGCTGCTCGTTAGTTCTTCGCCCTTGAATTGTCCGTATGCTTAATAGAAATTTCTTTTGGGTTGATGCTGGTTGTTTTTCGGTCATAGACCGAAACGTTTTTGAAATGACCGAAAAAAATTAAGTCATTTCGGTCAGGATATTTGAAAATATAGGCTAATGAACACTGTTACAACGAGTTTTACTACAACTGTGAGACAAATGACCGAAATGTTTCAGTGACCAAAATGTCTCAGCAAAAAATGACCGAAATATTTTAGCGAAAAAAAACAGGGTTGATGAACAAAGCGCCTACGACAAGCTTGATAAAACAGACACTTGGTTGCGGTTGTGCTACAGTTTTTCACTTGACAGTTTTCGCAAACGATTTGTTTATTCAATGATCTAAATTCGTCAACTCTGCTGTGCCGCCATTTCGTTTTCGAAGTCACACGGCGTGTTGACAAAATTAAAACGGTAGTTAAAGTAGTTGAATGCGGGATTGTCCACAAAGTTTTACAGCAACTTGTCGGGCGATCTTGTACCGATAAATTTTAGACCAATTTGTTATTGAAAGTTGTGTTTCAGTGTTTGGCCCACGCGCTCTTCCACGCGTTGTAAAATGTCGCCGGCTTGTTACAGGAGCATTTGCTACGCAAGTAATGCTGCAATCAGTTTTTTAAATGCGAACTTTTCGTGTTATTCATCGCTCAGTGACGACAAATTCGTATCTTTTTTAAGTGCTCAAGTAACTAGTCTCCACATAGGTAAGAGTTTGAACAATCAGCAAATTTTTAATAGGAAATCGATTTCTTGTAACACTAGGCATCGACGCTCCTACAACCTTATTCAAATATTTTTTAAGTGCGAGGCTGAATCGATGCTTCGGGTGAACAACTTTTAAATGTTGAGAGCTTCTTGCTAATTTTTATGAAATAGTCTATTTATTCAGTTGGAATCCACGTAAAAATAATATGCGCCTAGATTCCGTTATTTAAAAACATTTCGTTAGATTCGACCCATAGGAAGATCCTCCAGGACTACAAAACAAACTTTAGCCTTGCGGCAAGCTTCTGAGGAATCTGCCTGCTTTCTCAGGTATTGCTACGAAAATATTTTAAGTGCATCAAAAAGTTACTGCAGTCAACCATCACCAAGGTGATGAACGCTGAGTGCTTCAATGTAACCGCGATGGAGGTTTTGGGTTGAACGCCAGTTCAGTTAAACTCTAAAGTGTTTTCAGGATACTTCATTTGCTGATGAATCCCAAGAAAGCCGCGCCGATCAACCTGCCAGCCCATCACGTGACGTGACCTGCGAGCCTGACGCTGACCGTTGTGAAAGCGAAGACAGCGCTGAATCGAAAACGGCTGCACAGCTTGAGAAAGAACTCGAGCCTGTTCATCAAGATTTCGGACAAGTTAAAGTTGGCTTGCAGTTTACGGAGGACCGCGATGAAAATCTCTCGAATGTTGCCGTCGACGAATCGGTACAAGTATTATTCATGTGCTGAGAAACATTTCAGGGTTGATATTACCGGGTTCCCACGCGCGGCATTGAAAGTATTTAAATGTATTTAATTGTGATGTGGGTTTTCAAGACCTTGAAAAAGAATTGAATTTGTCCAAAATGTGCATAAAGTATTGAAAAAGCATGGAAATTCCAAATTTAGCCATTCCTTTAATTACCTTTCATTCTTTACCGCTGATGACAGTTTTGCAGATGGTTTTTGCATTGTGTTCCATGAATCAAATTTTGGGAAAATGAAGGTAAGTGATGGTAGTAAAGTTTTTTCATTTAGCATTGAAAAGGTGTTGGAAAAAGTATGGAAAATGGTTTTTGAAAATGTGTGGGAACTCAGATATGAGTGGTCGCGCTGCTGCGTTGATGAAATCCGTGTACTTTTCTTTTTTTCACTTTCATAAAGTTCGCCAGTGTTGAGACCGTCATTTCAATTCCTTTCCAGAGCACAATCGAAACCGTCAGCGACGTTTCTGAGGAAAATCGACCCGATTCGCTGGAAGCTGAAAACGTTGAACCGCACGATAACGACGGAAGCGAGGAAGAAATCGCCAGCAAGAGTAAACAGACTTCTGCGAAGCTAAAAAAACTAAGGAAATTTTTGTCATCCAACATGAAGCGAAGGCACGAAACTGTGAACAAGATCAGCGCACAGATTGAACGGGGCGCGTTAACGAATTCGCACACAATTGCGCATAAAAAAAGGAAAAGCCAAGGTAAGATAAGCACGAAAATGTTATTTGCACTAAAAATACTCGTTTTATTGTATGATTTTCCAGTGTGTATTTGTCACACGTGTGTATAGGTCAAGACCATGTGCCCTAGCTCGTTTTCTGCTTCCGTTTGATACATTGTCGCAGGCTATTGTACGTTTTTGTTGGTTTTAATGAACGTTTGTGTCTTTGTCGTGCAATGCAAGCAAATAGTACCGCGAACACTTGAAACAAGCTGATTATCTTTCTACTGCTTTTCAAAGGTGAATGCGAATCGGAATCGATCATGCAACCTGATATTATGACATCGAAACAGGTGGGATTCTTGCATTTCGTTTTTTTGCGAGAAACAAACTCTGCAAGCTTCCTTGTTCATTGCAGGCGGTGGTTGACCGTTTTTTTGTATTTTCAGACAACTTTTTACAAACCTTGGTTTTCTGGAATTGCATTTGCGTTGTCATTCATTCCATGCCTCTGGTTTTTACTGCCGTTGTAGTCCTTCCTGTTTTTTCAATCGTAAAAAGCAGTTGGTGCTGTTTTTTATGTGCTTGCTTTAAAAAAGTTGTTGTAGGAGTTGTTGCACACTCTTAAAACTGCGATACACTTGTTTTTGGTATATTTTTAATGACCGTTACATTAGGAGCAAGGCATCAAATTTTAGTAGATCTAAAATATAAAAAACTTTTGCTCAACTGTTAATTTAAAAACGATCACAGCAAAAAACGGACAAAATCTTTAAAAGCTGAAATGTCGGCGTAGGTTTAAGTCAGCAGTTGGGGAAGTTTGGAGAGAATAATTTCAAACATGACGTAGATCAGGTCCGTCGCCAGTGGGAGTCGTAACCATTGACGCCCTCTTTTAATGTTTGCATGCGGTCCCCCAACGAAAAGCTAGCAACGCACTTAACTTAGATAAGCTGTATGTCCCAACAAGTGGCGCAACTAGAGGTTTCGTCCAGGGGAGGCAAAACTTAGCTGAAAGGGGGCCCACTGGCCACCATATGCCGGTCTCTAGCCAACACTCAGATAAATAGTTAAATGATAGTGAATCCGGGTGTCGTGCATGTCTACAACACCTCGAAAAACGCAAAAAACAACCTAATGAAAACTAAAAGAATATTAATTAATTATCAAAATGTTAGCTAAAGGGGGTCCAGTTTTTACATTAAGCTTGCCAGGGGCCGGCTCGCCCCCTGCCCCCCATCAGTTACACCAGGGTTTTTTTAAGGCGTTTTAGGGACCCGATTCGGGTCCCTAGAATCAGAGAAAATTATCATCGGGTCCCTAAAATCAGAGAAATCGGGTCCCTACAAATCCAAACCGGGTTCCTAACATTTTCCTTAAAAAATCCCTGGTTACACCACTGGTCCCAACATCCAATGTCAATCAACTGGCAGACTACTGTGGTTGGGAATGTATGCGTATTCTGATCTAATAGAGCAGCTGATTCAATGGGAAACAGTGTTGCGTTTCAGTCAAGCTTGCTTGATCACAGTTTGATAACGTTTACTGCAGAAAATAAGCGTTGTTTGCGCCACTGTGTAGGCGCTTGGAAAACATAATGCGTGTTTGAGCTTTTCTTACAAGCGACGTCACTGCTACGATCAAAATCTTACAAACAATGCTGTTTAAAACTTATTTATGCAAATTCGGAGGTTGTCCAAGTATGGGGGGCACTATAGCAACCATATGCCATATAGCAATTTGAATCTACTTTCACATCCAAACCGTGATACTTGCACGTGTTATGACCGCCATGTAGAAAGCTGATGTTGAGCACATTTCAAGGACCCCCACTAGATCCGGGGTCATCGTAGTTGTGGCAGGAGCGTGGGTCAGTCACAAAATCTAAGCCACCTGGCGTCTCGAGCTTTCCAAAGCGAAGCAGATTAGTGCGTAGGTTCTCACCAATTGTTCCGGCATCAGTCTCCAGAAGCACGCCGACCTTGATTGCTTCCTTGACTTTATTCAGGTGTAGAACAGACTCACAAATACACGGGAACGTGAAGTCAGAGCAACGTAGCGTTAAAACTGTTCAGTGCAGAATAATGTGGAGCAGCAGCGCTTAAACCAGCTATGTCCAACCCGCGGCCCAGTTCAGGTTTTCGCTGTAGTAAAAGTATCCTACATACTGACAACCTGCCCTTATTTTGATAATCTTGAATTTGACATTTTTGATGCGGGTGGTCCTCAGTGCCACTTTATCACGTAAGTTACCATTGCAGCTAGAAATCGAACGCTATCAGTACATTAGCTTAAGGTAAATTTAGTTGGCTAAAATCAAAGTAAGCTATTCAATGTGCAGACCTCATTAATACGTCACTCAGTGTGCGACTCTGGTTAAAACAGTGACATAATTTTTGGCTCACTAAGCCATTTGGGTTGGACGTAGCTGGCTTAAATGTTAACAGGAGCGAACAATCGCCGTGGTGCAGGTCAGCAGGCTATCATGTCGTGTCAACTGTTGTGCTGTCCACAAAACAAGTACGCCGCATTCAACCGCGAGCAGAAAATGCCTGAAATCACGCTTTGAGAACGTACAGAATACAAAAGCGTATATGCATCCACCACAGACGCATATATTATTCCCCGGGCCTAACTTTCGAATTCCAAAACAGCATTAGCATAATCAAGCCAAGCGTTGGTGTCAGTCACGGTGGCAACTGATGCGCGGAGATTGTGCCGCTTCGTAGACGTATATTTCACGAGTTTAGAGCCAAGCCAGCTTGACCGTTTGTTTGAACTGGCCAAGACGCTGCTGAACTTGTGGGAATTTTAAGCAAATCAAGGAAACAACAGAGCGGCATCAGCTAAAAGCGCTGTATTCGCAGAAATAGTCATCAACTGTTGTAGAATGCTCACAATGTACTACTGTATATCGTTTTCACTGCGCATCTTAACAAAAACTATAATTGTTGCAGAAACGAAAAGCTCAACGCGACCAAAGGCGCAGCAAAACCGGAAGCCAGTATTATGCAACAGCCAACGTGAAAAACAGAAACCGTCGTAAGAAGAACACAACCTGACTGGTTTCTTCCGTTTCAAATTTGTCTCTCCGCAATGAATATCGTAACAGATGCCTTGGCTAAGATGTCGATCTGGTTCGTTTGGATTTACCGAACGTTGGAGCTGGATCTACATTGTTGTATTTATTGCGTGTTTTGTGGAGATCCTGTTTCTTGGAATTGATTACTTCACTGCATATTCGCAATGTCTGCATGGCGCGCAATAAAATGATCCAGTTGAAGTCACGTGTTTCTTATAATGACTATTCTGGTATCCCATCGTATTCGATTCGTTTGTTACCGCAATTATTGTTGTATAGCGAACTATATTTATCGCACTGTCGCCACTATTTCGACGAAGTAAGCAAAAGGGTATTGGGGCTTATCAGGCAACGTTTCTCCCATCACTTGCTACTATTTTTTAAGCTATATTGAGCGAACAAAATAAAAAGACTTCTGGGAAGTAATGCTCCCATTGTGGATATGTCCGAAGTTTTAAAAATGATTTTGACATAGCGGTACAAATAAGTGGCCTTATGTGGATATGATTCAAATTTCACAGGTCAGTGACTCAGAAACTTGAGTATCATACATACCCCTCACCCGAAGTCGCAGATGATCGCGGAGCAGGTGTCCGGAGTTTGCGTTTAACGCCGCAGTCAAAGATTAATGTTCTACCAGGAGCAGTTGCCGGACCGGAGGCAACGCCAAGGTCTGTCCAGGAGCGTGTCAAAAATTTTAAAGAAGCTATAAAAATTTCTGTAGTGATGATTATTGTGATCAAACAGAATGGAATTCATTCAAACGTGTTTTCTGACCAACGTCAGCATTGTCATATGTCACTGTAGTTCGACACTGTGTGGGAGCAACGAGCATACCTCTAATGAGTGTTAATGCATGTCTGCAAAATATATGAGTGGCAATGCAGTTCGCGAATATAGGTTAGAAACCGTGCAGTAAACTTAGCAATGAAGGTCTAATGACTTGAAACAAAAGAGCAAGAGATATAACAAAAAGCAATGGTCAATAAAACAGACTATGAAGATGTCACAGGATGCCAAAATGACCTACACAGTGATAGGATTTGACTTGTTAAAAGTAATGTTATACAAAATTTATCTACATCGTCCATGTTTGTAGTCTGCTCACCACTTGCATGGACCAACCTCTGCCCCGTTTGGAGCTATATTGAAGAATATTCGCAGTATTTCTTGATAATTGCAGCATATAACATTCAATTGTTTTGTAATTATAATATTGAATCGTAAGTTCAATGATAAAACAAACTCTAGCTTCGTGGCTCACTGTGAAGTATCTGCCTCCTTGGCTCCGCTTTCAACCTTTTGCTACGATTCAAACTTGCACATCTATCTTTCAATAGCTGTAAGCCACAGTAGTGACGTACGCAAGTGAACACATTGCAGTTTATTTCACAGGGAAACTAATTTCGTGAATTCAACACACCTTCAGTCCTGAAAGCAGTAAGAAAACTTTCCAGCGAAATGTTGACACTCAGGGCCGCAACCAGATGATATTTTCGGGGGGCAAAATGATTGTTATTTGTACCTAGCAGCCAAACATGTTTTTGAAAATTTTGGGAGGGCTATTGCCTGGTTACGGGCCTGTTGACACTGAGCAAGAGTTGCAAAAGAGACGCACGTACTGTGGCTAGGAACACGAAGCAAGAGCGGCAAAATTTAGGTTTTTCAATACTGACTATACCAAAACCCTGCAAAACTCAACTGCTAACCAACCTAGGCCTGAAAATGGCTAGCAAGCACTTTCTGAAGCCAGGATACACTTCTGTAAAGATACACAGCAGCGCTGGCAACAAACGGCATGGTTTATGAGTCAGCGCGTCTAGAAGGCATACGGCAACGTGGTAAATTTCGGTAAAAAGTTTTTTTGGCTTGGTTAGATTAATATTAAGTTTCTCTCTTGCTCAAGCACAAATAAAACACTCCTGCAAAGTCGAACAATTAGATTGGGGACGTAACACGAAACATGTATGCTGTTGTTCCATTGTTTTGCCAACCACAGCTTTGCTTGTGGTCAGGCGCGTAGTCAGAAATTTTGATAGGGGGGACAAACAACATCCAAGTCTCAACATTTAAATATATAATGCCCCTTGTTTTTAAAGCATCATCCATAAAATGTGCCTTTCTCTGGCGCTTCTTTTTCTGAATAATTCTATTCAGATTTAAGCCGGCAAATATAAAGTTGTTTTCCTTGAATTGACAAGTTTGAAAAGTTTATTTTTAATAAATTTCCAAGTTTCTACTTTGAATGAAAGCCACCATTTTCTCGTAAAACTTTCTTGCGAAAGCGTTTGTGAAGATTTTGATGCTATACTCGTAAGTGCAAGATCTGCAGTATGCTTTTTTCAGCCGATATTGCAGTTGAGCAAGGAGTCATCGTGGCCCTCATTGTATCTGCGCTTTTAATATTACACGCTTCTGACGTACACCAACACACGTTCAATCGAAGTCGAGTAGCGACTTTGCTGTACAACACCGACTCCCGAAGCTGGTCTACAAAACTTGCGCGCATGTAGACGTGGATCTTGTCCAATTCTTGAGCGACACGCAATTGATAATGTAAACTCTTGAGTCGCTCCCTCTACGTGTTTGAAAATTTTTTGGATTTTATGTCATTAAACGCTATGAACTGCGACTCCAGTAGCATTTTTGTACGCTACTTGCACTAAGCCTTCCTCCCATAAACGATTAGGTATTTATCTATCTAACTTTTCAGAGTTCACAGATGTTAAAATTTTAAACAGTAAAATTCACAAATGTTATAAATACAATTTTTTAAATGGGAGAAGTTATGCATGCGCCCTAAACAAACCTGCATATGTTTGATTCATTCAGTCTACGAAAACTTTGAAAACGTTTGTGTATTTGAGAAAACGAAGCCACAATCGATTTTACCACGGCTCTGCAATCTGCAATAAGTTAAGATATAGGCCTACTTGTCGCCGCAGCTTAACACAACGGTTGGTTAATCGATCTACTCCAGTGGTTTCCAACGTATGAATCAAAACCCAAAGAAGGGTGGAGAAGGGTCAAAAAATGGGTCTCACAGAGGCGATCCAAACTGGAGTTATAAAATTTCAACTTTACCACTGCTTGTCTGCGTCTGTCTGTAGCGCAGATACTTGAGAAAAGAGTAGATTGCTGACATTAAAAACGAGCTTAGCAACTTGCTGCCAAAAATCACCCATGCTTCCAGTATTTTTTTCATACGTTGTTTGATGTTTGGGTCGCCAGGTGTTCACCAAACTCGGATTTGGATCGCGCTCAAAAAAGTTTGGGAAGTAAGCAGTTGAAATCTTTCTTTAAATCAATTAGTGTTTAAATTAAAAAATCCGATCGACTAGGAAAAAATTCAATTTAGTTACATATTGGTCACATGCGCTTTATCGAGAAAACAGACTGCAAGCTATCTGTACGTAAATGGCAGTGTCAATGGCCTCAACACTTACAAAATAAAAAGCACCTTTCTACTTTCGTTAGATTTTTCTGCCGACTCTTCGCGTTGCAGCTGAATGCTTTCAAATTTACTATAGGATAGGGTGGAAGTTAGCATCAGGTGAATGTTGAAACACTTTCAGACCATGTACAGATCGGATTCTGATTACTTGACAAAACTGTTTTTTTTACTCGCCGGCAAGTTAATGGGAGATCATTGATGAAACCGTTAAGGCTTCACATATTTGTGATTGTACAGTCACAGTAGGTCTGTATGCCATCACAACTAAATCTCTAGAATAATTGCTACTGTTGCTAAACAGTGTCCATGGCCTAATTGCGTAACAAAAAAGACCTTGAAACTGAATTGCCTATTAGCCAATGCTTGAGCTTCAAGGCAGAACCGTCGTTGGAAAGTTTTAAATAGAGGAGTTTTGCAATTCTGCGGGGGGGCTTTGCGTTTGTGTGAGGAGGCTTGACATTATAAAATTAACCAAAACTCCACTCCTTTATAGTGTATCATGTTTCGATTTGGGGGGCTAAGCCCACCAAAGCCCCCCCGTGGCCACGGGACTGCCTCAAAGCATGCAAAATATCACCACCATATTCACGCATTTAGTTGCAAAACTGTACAAAAATCTACGACGTTCATTTAAACAAAGCTACAGCTGATGCTGCAGTCAAGGGAAAAATATACAGCATTTTCAGCATGGCGGAGTTTTCAGCGAATACTTTTTGTGATGCCCTAGAAAAGAAATTTGCATCACCATCAGATGGGATACAGCAAGCTGGTGCGCCAGAAACAGCTGCGAAAAGCGTCACTCCTTGTTTACTTTCGGTTAGTGATTACAAGCGCGTATATAAAAGTTTGTATTTCATTATCACCACTTCCACACGGAGCTTAAACCTCAGGTGAAGGTCAGCCATGGCATGAATTCTCCAGCATTTGCAGTATACACAATGATTAATCATGGGGAATTGATAAAACCATACTGCTTTGATCAGGTTCGACTAAAAGTTGAGTGGAATAGTTTTTTTAAACCAGTTTCGTTGATTTGCACTGACGCAGTTCTTTGGCTTACACATAAAAAGGTTGATTAATCTGAAAATTGCTAGTGTTACTTCCGGAATTGGGGGGGGCAGTTTCCCCCATTGCTCCGCCTGTCTACGCGCCTGCTTGTGGCACAGTTCGTGAGTTCTTGCTTTTTTGCCTTGTAGTTCTTTCCCAAGCTTTTTTCTTGCTTCAGTAAATATCAACGATGCAAACTTGCACATATTTGTCTTTCAATAGTTGTAAGCCACAGTAGTGACGTACGCAAGTGAATGCATTGCAATTTAAAAATGTGGGGGACATGGCATATGATAAAAAGTTTGGGAAAGAACTACAAGGTAAAAGTTTTTTTTTCATAGGCACTCTTACATCTGACCATGAGGGCAACTTTGTTATAAAATGTGAGGGGAACAGCTTAGTGTGAAACCAGTATATTAATAAACCTAGAGAAAAATGTGGGGCACATGGTATCCCCACTGTCTGAAAAAGTGGGCGAGGCGTCCCCCTTGTCCCCCACCTTATTTTCGCCCATGTATCTGACCCAGTGGCGTACCTAGGGTTTCCCCCGCCCAGGGACGAAGTCAGTTTTGGCGCCCCCCCACCCATTCCTTTAGTGGCAGCATAGATACGAAGAGTGAGTTGGGAGTTAAGGGGCCCCGCATCAGGGCCATATTCATGCGTTTAATAAACATACGTGCGACATGCGCGTGTCACGTAGTCATTTACATTAGCAAAGGAAAATTTGTTTGTAGACGCTATTAAATTATCGGTCGTCCGGATGGCAGTATTTCACTTGTATTATTATTTGATATTGTGAGGAAACCAGAGGCGTAACGAGGTTAGATGGCGCCCGGGGCAAGAAGCAACTTGGCGTACCCATGCTCGAACCTGAGTTTTTTCGGAAGCAAATATACTGTATTGAAGAAACTACTTGTGACATTGTTGGAACTTTTCGGCGCCTCCATGGTGATTCGGTTCCCGGGGAATTGTTACCCCCTTGCTCCCTCGTTACGTCCATGGACGAAACAAATGCGGTCGCATCCCCAACGCAGGAAAATTGGCTATTATTCGGGCTAAAATTTTGAATATTTGGGCAAATTATACAGCTACATTCATATTTAAGTAAGTGGTAGTGTTTATGTTGCCATAGTTTTCATGTTCGTGGGTAACAAAGACGTATCACTTAACATACCTCTGGGCAACAAGAAGAATAACCCCAAATACTCTGAAGTTACCCTAAGTGGGGTACTTGTAAATGGGGTAAAAACGTTTAGGTTTTTGGTACGTACCATGAAATACCTCACCTGTTTTGGGCAAAGGTAAAAGATGCCTTTGATTTTACCCCAATTCGTAAAAAATAACTCACTTTTTTACAGTGCATCAATGGCAAAAGTTTTGTTCAGACTATTTTGCCATTCTTTTTGCCTTTAATGGCAAAATAAACACTGCCTGATGGCAAAATAATCGCTTCCTTTAAGTGAACTAGAATCATTTGGGAATTCCAACAGCCTTTCGTTAAACTTGGGCCAATTAAAAAATGTCATTCAGGTTTTGGGTAAAAATAGAAACATTTGGGTAAATTAGGAGCATTTGGATATGGTCCAACAGCTTCCATTATATCTGGCAAATGAGGAAAGCTTTAGGTCTATACAAATTTGGATGAAATTAAAAATATTTACATAAAATGGAATGAGACTGTTGAACGCACACATCTTGGCATGTAATGCAGCGAGACAGTGACGTGCTGATAGCGGTAAGCCACGTACATTTGTACTTCATGAAAAGAAGCATGAGTGAGTCTGTAGCAATGCTTCCACAAGTTTGAAAAATCCATTATTAGTGCGAGTGTGACCAATGTACCTGAGTGTCAAACTACACTTATGCAGGCTTCTTTTCATGCAGTATAAAATTACGTGGCTTGTTAGAATACGTCTATGCACAGGGGCGTAACGAGGTTAGATCAGTCCCGTCGCCACAGGGGGGCTTTGGTGGGCTTAGCCACCTAAATTGAAAGTGAAACACTATAAATATGTGGAGTTTTGGTTAATTTTATAATCTCAAGCCCC
>Ga0210059_1006644_pt1 | contig 18509 bp, 13 predicted proteins | sample Ectturendosymbi2_FD_188042 | JGI IMG/M metagenome (GOLD analysis project Ga0210059, IMG submission 188042) | Ecteinascidia turbinata endosymbiont from Florida, USA - Sample 2 (SPAdes) (version 2) | ecosystem: Host-associated > Tunicates > Ascidians > Unclassified | place: Key West, Florida... | reverse complement strand
CTTGGAAGTCATCGCAGTACTACATTGTAATAAGCAGGATGACTTCATTCATACGTATATCTCAAAAGCTTGTGTTTCATCAAAGTAAATGTATTTGCGCCATCAAACGTATACTCTCTACTACCGCGATGTATGTATCCTCGTCTTCCTTCATGTATTTGCGTATTTCATGTTACTGCGATGCATACTTAAATTCAAGCGACTTGCGTGTGGGAGTGACGACGTTACTCAATACAATACAGCTAAAGAACATAAAACGCAGTTTTGTGTTGTGAAGAGTTTGATCTGGTCGACTAAAGGAAATGCGGAGTATTGCTCAACCATGTAGGATGCTACACCATTTATATTTTGTTCATGTTGCTTGTCTTCATTTATAATTGTATATCGCAATCGTAGGTGCACAATCAAATTTTAAAATTTAAAATACATCTTATACATAATCTTTTGTAGGGGCAACAGAAGAAATTAAACATAAGGCTACAGCACTCCTTACTTTAATTCTGAGCATCACAATTGAGATATCCATAAAATGTCTGAGAAATAAGCGTGCAAGAAGTCAGGAATTGAGATAGTTCGCTTTCTGCTGACGGCCCGAGAGATCTTTGCGCACTAAAGGCTAGCCGTGGTAGCGATTATGACGCATGGCATCGTTGGCGTCGTTGTACCGCAGCTAATCGATTTGCTTTTGTCTTTCTCAGGAAAGATTATAGACTATGCACATGCGATTGTAGACTATGCACTTATTACTTTTATCACTTTCTTTGACTCTCAAAATGTATTAAGGAGTTTTCATTTTGCTTCTCAACATATAGTGTTACGGAATGCATCCATTGTAGTTTTCATATTTCGTGATCTCAACTTAAAGCCAAGACCAGAGGGCGCTTGGCACATTGAAAGGCCCAAAATCTATGAATCGAGCGTTGCGTTCCAATATCAATAAACGTATTAAACTTTTTTGACTACAGGAGATGCGTTTATTACTTAGTATTACTTTTTGTCAAGTGGATGCCAGATGACTTTTTTGCCCTTTCCCATAATGCCCGGAAAACAGGTGACTAAGACTAGGCCATTGGCCTGACAATGATTTTCGCCCAATTCAAGACAATGCGATGAATTGTTTCAGACCATTTGTAAATTAAGGCTACGAAGCCAGGAAAGCACTTTGTAAGCATTGCCTTATATTTCATGCAAGGCGTTTTAGTGTTGCTAGAAAGCATAGGGTGCATGAAACAATAGAGTTCAAAGATATGTATGAAACCTGCGTGAGCTGTTCTGTCACAACTTACTACAAAAAGACAGTGATGCCTACTTTGCAGAAAACTTTTGACGTTTACTCGTATGCAGAAATGCAGAGCGCCGAAACCAGCTGACATATTTCGGGGGATGCAAAATGATTGTTACTTGATGTTGTACCTAACAATTAAACATGTTTTTGAAATTTTCGGGGGCAGTTGCCTGTTTGCCTCCGCCCTTGGTTGCGGTCCTGCGGTCCTGCAGAAATATTTGACTTTTTCTTGCGGTCCTGCAGAAATATTTGACTTTTTCTTGCGGTCCTGCAGAAATATTTGACTTTTTCAAGTGCGCAAAGAAAGTTCACAAGGACTACGTCATTAAGATGAGTTTGTACAATCAACGTAATTTGAAATCGTTTGTATGAAAATGCAGGCGAATCGTGGACGTTTTTCTAGCTTCGAAATGATCAGCGTTTAGCAGAACAAAATAAACAACAGACAATCCCCAAAACAAGCAAAATTCAGGGAATAGCTGTAAGAAAACTGAAATCACAACATCCACGTGCTTGCATGAGAAACGGCAACTGTTGTGTTTCTGATTTTCAATTTCGAACTAAGAAGGTGTTTTAAGATTACAAAATTCTAATGCGGAGCAGATGGTACCTGTCAGCATCAAACGTACTGACGTACTCATGGACGCCGGAGAGCAAGGGCATTGCCCCCTGTTCTTTCAAAAGGGAGCAACGGGGGCATAGGCGCTTTTTCATAACACTATCATAGGTAATTTCATGGTTTATAAAGATCGACTTGAAACAAATTAATTACAGCTATTCGCGTACCCGGAAAATTCAGAATGGTTTTGTATAGTTTCTGTTATTCATTTCGAGGTCAACGTTGTTGGTGAACAGCAACAAACATAATTGATAAGGATTTTTTTGTTTTTTATGTTTTCATTGCCATCAACTCTTTTACTGCCCCCTACCGCTGCTTCGGCATCCCTGGACGTACTACATCAGTGATGTATTTTCAAAACGTTGTAAAACGTTGTACGCTTGAAGTCACTCATTATTCTAGCGTACAGAATGTCGTCGTCTTTGCGCTCAAGAAACCATACACGATTTTCTGCCAGCAGTACAACGTTTTACAACGTTTTACAAAGTGGTCACAAGCATTTTCGTAAAGAACGACATGTTTTTAACTTCTTGCACTTTTCACTGTCGCCAAAAACAAGGCTAAACTTCTGATGACAGATGATTAACCTTTAATTTAGCCAACATGCACGACCTAGTATTTTGAGGTGTGTGTTGACTAAAGAATTCTTTTGTGCTCTTGCTAGGCTAGCTGTGTAGTTGTGTAATGATCATGTACAGTAATTGCGCAACTTCAACACTCATTTTGCAGCTTGATCATCTGGTGTATGCCCCATAAAAATTATACTTGTCATTGTAACAGGTTTGTTCGACATGCTTTAAATGACTGTATGCTCACTAATAACTATTTCACAATCAGTACGTAATAAAGTGGAAACGTTGAACACCGTACCTCTCGTTTTCGGTGGAATCAGGTGCATTTTCCTCAACAGCTGCATCTTCACGGCTATTTTTGAGCGTGTGCTTCTGCAAGAGCAGCACATTTGATACTTCAGAATTCCAATTTGGAATACAAGCATTTAGCACCAACAACTTTGATTTAGGACACTATCATCATTTTTTGTATTTAAATATTGCTGCAGATAACTGCCTAAAAACACAAAAAATTGTTTTAATATTTATCTATTAAGCTTTCGCAAATTTACTCTTTTGGTTTATTTTATGTTTTCCCCAAAAAATGTAAGAATATTTTTGCTGTAAACAGCACAGATTAAGAGTATCCTCGAGTAACGTGCACACAAGTAATACTGACTGGAAATAAACTTCCTACAAATTAGCTCTTACTTCATCATACAGAAACCTCATATAATGGGTAAAAATGAAATCTTGTAGAATTCTTCACACATTTAAGATGAACTAGTAAGGAGGTCAAATGAAGCTACAAGCATCTGAATAAAGGAGAATGAACTGTGGAATAGGAAAGCATCAAATAATAATTTTCTAAAATAATTTTATCCCTGGATCAGAAAACACTGACCACTGTGGTTACGGTGGTGATCCACTGTGGTCAAGAACATTTAATAAAATAATATTTACAAAATTTAGAATAATAGTAAGTATAATTTCAAAACAATTTCTACATTTTTCTTCAAATATTTAAGACTTGTTAAATTGTTTGCAAATGGTTTGAAACTTTCTCCAAATTTGTTTAAGCGTATTTTTTCAAATACTTTCTTAAATTTTCCAATCTTTCTTAACCTTTTCCATCTTAAAATGTCAATTCTTTCATCTTTGTTTGAGTGTATTGGTTTTTGCACCTTTTTTCAAAGCCCAGACTTATTTTTTAGACTTCTTTCAAATATCTTTTGCAAACTCTTTATTGTTTTTTTGCTTGAGTATGTTTTACTTTCTACTTAAATGTTTATCGAATTTTTCTAAAACTTTTTCAAAAGTTTTGAAATTGTTTCCATTGGTCATTGTTTCTTATTTGAATTTTAACAACTTTATTTAAACTTTTTAAAAAATTTTACCTTTTTCCTTCATTTATCTTTTTTTTTGCTTTTTCTTGAAATTTTGGCATTATTTTCGCAAATCTACTTGAAAACCACTCGGCATTATATCATATGTTTAGAGATATGACAAATCGTAGTGCGAAAAAACATTGTGATTTTAGTTAGATTTTATATTTAACTTGTCCAGAGAAAGGAATGCTGAAATATCTCTAATATACACTGTACTTACCGTTCTTTTCAAAATGAACTGTGTTTGTGCGAGCATGATGGCGAATGATATGATATACTCGAATTCTGATGCTCTCCAGACATATGCTTCGTAAAAGTCATAGTAGCAAAAACGAAGTAGCTAGCTCAAGCAACATCTTATTGTTGTCTATCTGCACGATAGAAATGAGTGTTACTAAAATTTGATTGATTTTAGTAAAGGCAAACTCTGCGCATTCACCTACTTCGACGATAACAGTTTTACAATTTAACATATAATGAGCGTTCTTGTTCAATCCCTGTCTGCTAAGACATACACAGTAGATTCCAAAAACACTCGATATTTTTCTATATTTTTAAATCTTTTCCATGAACTGCTTTTTTCTATTCAGATTCTGCCGGACAGAACAACAGATTTTGCATGACATCCCAGCTCCTTGTAAAAAAGCGTACATTTTCAGAATTTGAGAATATAAAGTCAATCGTCACACTACAAAGTCACCTTACAAATGGACCGTACAAATGTAAAATCAATTTTCAGTTGTAATGTTTATTTTCATCGTAGTTTGAAATAAATGGCTTGCTCCTGAAAATCTTACTTTTTATATTTTTCTTGTGAAACTGTAGTATGTATTTAGCATCACCAAAAACGGACTCTATATCTCTGAGCATTTACAATGCATTATCGGTAAACCGTTTTGTGATCAGTGCCAACTATCGGACATGTGTTGGGGATACTTAAGTCCTTGCATTTTACTACTGACTTGCCCCAGGCTTGAATGTTTATTACGATGTAATCCCAACAAATACCTGAAATCGTAGGTAACGATTGTGGCAGCGCTTACCATGGTGAGCACAGTCCTTTTATCGACAGCAGTCCTTTTGTCAAGGTCAATTCATAAAAGAAAATGCACACACTCGCAAAGAGACATTGTACTGATTAATGGACCAAAAACGATTATTGCAGCTCCGTTAGTACCATATACCAACGGCATCGGACCTATAAACAGTGGATTTTGTTACGTGTACCACAACTTTGTATGTACACACTGCCAACCAAACAATACCGCATCAAAACTAAAATTACAAGACTGACCCCCAACTTAATGATGCTGAAAACCTATACCATCTTTGAATTAAAAAGCTACACATGGCTCACTATTTTGCTTCACAATAATTAAAAAATATAAGAGCAGTGGCTGCAAATTCGCTTGCTTTGGCTCTGAGTAAGTCTGATCAACAATTGTTTTCGGTAAATGGTGCTCGAACCTATTCGAAACTTTTGCTCTCGGCTCATCCCTTTGAATCAGTTCTGCAACTTAACGTTAGTACAGCACCTCTTAAACTTTCTTGCAAAAGTAACGCATCAGCTTACTTCACAATCACGAGAAATAACCTTGGTGCTTGACTGGTGAAGACATGTTGCCCGTCGATGCGCGCACCGTCATAAAGAGAAGCGTTGATGGCGTGGGAGCATTTGATAGGCATGTCCAGTGGCGTGCGCAGAAAATTTTCATTGGGGGGGGTTTCATTCACTGGTATATGGTTTTCATTTGTTTGTTGGTGTGCGGTCTTTGTGACGTCACAATTTGACGCCATATTCATGTTTCCAACAGGGTTATCTAGAGGAGTTTCTAGATATCCCTGGTTTCCAAACCAAGATTTTGGCGAAGTTTTTTGACATAATATGCGCATTCTTCTACACGCACTCCCCTTATTTTATGTGTCATTGCACTGAACATAAACTATCAGCGCTCCAAGTTACGATATCGGAGGAAAATAAACTCAATGCTGCGACACAGGAGTTCATACCTACAAAATTTTGGCTGCGTGTTGAAAAAGGGCGTAAAACACACTCATCACTGCGTCAGAGCAATTTCCAACTGCAAAATGAGGCTGCGCTAATGTGTCGTCGAATACGAACAGTCGAGCATAGGTGTGCGGCTGGACTGGCTGACGCACACCCCGGTTTGCAAGATCGAATCTTGCTAAACTACACAACAGGGTTGCCAACCTGTCCTCCAAAAAAAGCCAGACCTTGTCCCAGAAAAGCCAGATAACAGTTTTGAGGCATATACACATAAAACATGCACAACCACACACAAAATAGACATTAAAACTGGTCAAAAACATCGACATAACACAAGTCCAATCTTCAGAAGCATATTCCTTCCTCGTAGCTACACTGTCGTGCATTTGTTTTTTGTCAATAACATCGATCATTTTTGGGCAACCGTAAAATTTTTGCAATATTCTGTGCACCCTGCATGGTAATAGACCCTCGTCCCAAAGAGATTTGTAATGAGTATGCAACTCAGACAATGTTTTGCCAGAGTCAAACCTATCCGACTGAAAATAAGCCTTTTATTTCCAGAAAAAAAGCCAGAATTTCAAAATCTGGCTTCAAAAAAGCTAAATTGGCAACCCTACTGCACAAGAATTGAGAATGTGCATAAAGTACTGTACGTAAGAAATCTTTCAATTTTTTGTTATGTATAGAAGTCCAGAAAAGTTAGTTTTCCTTTTTCCCTTGCTGAGACATTATGACATGCCGGAATGCTTCTATGTTAAAAACTGCTGTTTTTGAGCTCATGCAACAGTTCTATCATGCTACAGAAGTTGGTAATATAGCCAATTCGGTCAGCGCTTGTGCTGATCAGCCACAGCAGACAAAATAAAGACAATTATTTCGGATAAAGTGAACTATCGCGGAACACAATCTTAAAACATGCGTAGTGGACGAAAGGTCTGCAAAAAGTGGTGAGATGGTTTCTGGACGCAGACGATAACCCTGATTCTCACCAAAACATAATCATTACTTTTTGGCCCATTTACAATATTCCTTGAAATTTACATGCAAATTAACAAGCAAAAAGTATGCGAAAACATTTAATTTCCTTTGCGCAGGTAATAAAGATTTTGTAAAATATCAAGCTCAAGGGGGGGTTTTAACCCCAAACCCCCCCCATGCGTACGCCCTTGGGCATGTCAAGCGCATGTAACAGAAGATTACCTCATTGTCATGGCCTACGATTACTACGACGCTCAATACACAAACATTTCCAGGCAATACGACTGTCGCTCCGACTGGAAGAGCACTGCTAAGAACAGCAGCCACAGATAAAAGTTTCGTCCGTTGTCCTTTCAACCCACCGCACGTGTCTACCAAGCTTTCCACAGAACATACGCGGTTGGTTGCCATAAAATTCCATATACTTAAGTTAAAGTTGAAAGCCTTATTCTATTATTTCATCTTTGTTTCACAATGTCTGCACCCATAAATGTGATGTGCAATCAGATTTATTGGTTTTGTGCTCCGTACCTCATGGACACGTCAGAATTTCGTATTTTAGCACAGAAGTACTGCAAATGGGAATAGCACTTCCAGTTCCGTGTATGCTTGTCTTGCATGTTAACAAAAAATGAAAGCATCGCTGTTGTACAATCAACCATCTGTAAGGGTAGCACACAACTAAAAGCTACTTGTTCTTTTAAGTTATCCTTTCTTTTGAAAGCACTTTTGATACGTTACTTATGAAACATTCTAACACCTCACTGAATTACCCCAGTATTTCAAATTATGTACATACGATACTTCTTGGTTTTAAATTACTTGCAGGTATAGTTTATTTAGTTGATTTGGGAAACAACGGGAATGTCGTGGTTCATGTGGTGCGCTGAGGCCTGAGCTGTAGATCGATGAGGTTGTCATGGGTTTTAACTTTTACGTACCGTTGAACAAGCAATTAGGAAATGCATTGCCGTAATGAGTGAATTGTGTGGCAAAAGATGAATGCTTTACTTTGGAGGAAATGTTCTTCTTTAAGAAACTGCGTTGTGGGAAGTTAGGAAACTCTGCACCATATTGCTGAGATTTTTGCGCTTTCCTACCTTCATAAGAAATGTAAGAGCACCTTTATAAATAAATTTTAAGTGTATAACCGTTTTAAATACATTTTAAATACATAATCAATACATTTTAAATGTATACCGTTTTCTTTGGTGGGAGCATAACAGTGAACGTTTACCCGCTTGGTGATTTGGGGGGTAATTTTTACGGTACTGGCTACCAGCAGTGATATTAGAATTTAGGGGCCCGAGGCAAACTCTCAGAAAGTGACCCCAAAACATTGTCAAATTGGCCACTGGCCCCTATATTTGTTCACTTTATATCACAAAGGGGCCCCTATACTTTGCACATGCTATACAAAAAATTTAAGTGCTGAAAGCAAGCTACCTTTTTCTCTTTTGTCTGGGAATATGCATCTGCATGGAAGTCCATTTAACATTGTAAATAGTTTGAAGTCATTTGATTTTAAATTGTTCTTTGTCTACACACTGAAGTTGTTGAGAGGCCCCCTTTGGCGCATTTGCACATAATTTTTACTTTATTTTGAAAAACATATGACTTGCTTCAGCGCTTATCAAATGTGGCTCTAGAGTGGTTCATCAGCTTTTCAACAAAACAACGCAAAAATTAAGTGCGAAACACTCAGAGAGGGGGCGCCGTACGGCAACTCTGAAAAAGAGAGGCTCAAAGCGACCGCCTCGTTCGTCTCCCCTAATATCCAATCCACCCCTGGCTGCCAGTACTGTATTTCGTTTTGTGTTTCAGATCGCGTCTTGGATCGGCAAGCGTGCTAGAAAGTGATTGCGACTCTTGGCAGTCTTGTTAATCTCTGATGTTCTCTGGGTTTGAACTACACAGAGTTTTGAAATCCTGGACGTGCTCTCAGTGGCGTAGCGAGGCTAAGTGCCACCCGGGGCCGACCATAAAAGTGCCGCCCTTTCCACCCCTCAAATTTGCTTACAAAAATTTTCATGTTTCGTGTTTATTTACAGATATGAGAATTAATAAAACACCTTCAAAATCGCAATCAAACGGTAACAAACTGAAATGGGTCTTGTTTTTGATTGTCGATTATGATTCTTGCTTTTTCTGCTTGTCGCCACCTATCTCATCATGAATTTTTTTATTTTTTGCTTTCTTTGCATAGACATATACGAACCCCACATGTTTAGTCAAACTTCCCACCCTATTGGTTTTTAAATCTCCGGTAAGTTCACCGCATGACATTTTAATAGTTTACTCATTTCAGGGGATCAAACGGAAAAATTAAGGGATGTGATAGCAGCATACCTACCTTACAAACGTAAACATTTATGTATATTAAAATTTCGTGTAGCATCCCCGTCTTTAACTAAAAATAGTATATATACTGCGTATAGCAGGCTATATAATAAATCTGATGATATGATCTCAGTGATGTAAAGAACGTTTCATTGTTCACATCACGTTTCAGTTGTGGTTTAATCCTCTTAGAATATATAGAAGATTTCAAACATTAACTCTGTAGGCACTTGCGCGGAGCCCTCTATAGGTGCAGGGACCCATTTTGAAAAAATATTTTAAATACGTTTGAAACAGGCTATGGTTGAGAAGCGCATGCTTGCAGTCTTCATCGTGGCCTGTGCTCTTGGTCTACCTGTTGTGTTGGACCTCTTCCAATCACACGTGCATAGTGTTATTCCTTGCCTTTGTTCGTTACCAACAGAATTATCACCAGAAGGTCTTCAATTGGGAGACTGCGTTTGTGCAGGGGAAGGCAAGTAGCCAGGAATTTCGATGGGGGGGCAAACAACAGCCAAGACTCAACATTTGATTATTTAATGCCCCTTGTTTTCGAAGCATCATCCATGAAAGGTGCATTTTTCTCGCGCTTTTTTTAAATAATATGTTCAGATTTAAGCCGGCAAATACATAGACCATTTTCGTTGAATTGAAAAATTTTTAAAGTTTGTTTTTAATAAATTTCCAAGTTTCTATTTTGAATGAAAGCCACCATTTGCTCGTAAAACTTTCATGCAAGAGCGCTTGTGAAAATCTCAACATTTTATGCATGCCTTTTGCAGCCAATACTGCAGTTGTCATTGTGGCCGCCATTATGATTGCGTTTTCATATTTACACGCTTCTGATGCACGCCAACACAGGTTCAATCGAAGCCGAGTAGGCTACAAAACTTGTGCGCATATAAGACGTGGATCTTATCCAATTCTTCAGCGGCTGGTTGACGTATAGAGCTGATAACGTAAAGGCTACAATACCTCGACGCGTTTGAAAAATGTTTGGATTTCATGTCATTAAACACTATGGAATGCATTTCACAAGTTACAAATGTCCTCTAAACAAAGTTGCATATGTTTGACCCACGCAGTCTACACAAAGTCCGAAAACAATTGTGTTTGTGAAAAGGAAGCCACAATCTATTGTCACAACGGCTCTGCAGGTTTCCGCAACTTAGAACAACAGTGGATTAGTTGATCTAGCCCAGTATCGGTGGAAACTCAAACAAGGGTGACGAAGGGTCAAAAAATGGGCCATGCCGAGGCGATCCAAACCGGAGTTGTGTATTTTCAACGTTACCACCGTTTGTCTTTGTCTTTAGCGTATAGGTACTTGACAAAAGAGTGGAATACTGACATCACAAACGAACTTAGTAACTTAGGCTATTGCCAAAAATCACCGATACAATCTTTTTTCCATAAGCTGTTTGAGGCTTGGGTTGTTGTTTGAGGCGTGTTCACCAAACTCAGATTTTGGTAACGCTAAAAGAAGTTTGGAAACTGCTGATTCTAGCCATTCTAGCGTAAACGGTTGTATTTTTTAAATCTATGAGTGTTTAAATAACAAAATCCAACTGACTGGGAAAAAAGTCAATTTTTTCATTTTAGTTACATGCGCTTTATCGATGAAACAACTTGCAAGCTAACTGTAAGTAATGGCAGTGTCAATGTCCTCAGCACTTCCAAAATGAAAACCATCTTCCTAGTTACGTTAGATTTTGCTTCTGAGACTATCCGTTGCAGGGAATGGTTTCACGTTTGCAATAGGATAGGGTGGCAAACATTAGATGAAAGTTGTAACACTTTTGGATTATGCACAGGTCGGATTGTGATTACTTGACCCAAGCTTTTTTTCTCGCCGGAAAGTTAATATGAAATCATTGACAAAAACGGTAACGCTCAACATGATTGTGATTAAACCGTTACAAGGCGGTTTTAATCGTAACAAATAAATATCTAGAAAGAATGTTGTTGCTAAAGAGTGTCTATGGCAGGGTCTCAAACACGCAGCCCGCGAGGACATTTTGTGCGGCCCGCGATGCTTTTTGGAAATTTTGAAATAATTACCGTAACATTTAGGTTATTTAGTTTATTCATCGGTGTTTAAAAGTGCTAGGCCAGCGAGTCAACAAGTTCATTCAAAACGAACGTAGAAAGGGCTCTAGTGATAAATCCCCCATAACTCACAATACTATTCGCCGTAAAAAAGATGTAAAAGCTGTTTCTAGTAAGGCGCAGGTACCTCCTTTGTTGCGTCAGCGTCATAATTCGGCCCTGGTTTATTTTAAAGTCCTCGTTTCGCCCTCGAAGCAATTTGAGTTTGAGACCCATGGTGTATGGCTTATTTGCGCAATAAAAAGACTTTGAAACTGGATTTCTTCTCAACCAAAGTTTGAGCTTCAAGGCATATAAAACGTACATCACCGCTATTTAGTTTTGAAACAGTACAAAAGATATACAATTTACATTTAAGGCTATGGCTTATGCTGGAGACAAGGGTACGATGCACAGCATTTGTAGCACGCCGGTGTTATCAGAGAGGAGAGAAATTTTTTGCGATGGGCTTGAAATGATAAGTTTGCATCACTATTAGGTGAGATTCAACAAGCTGGTGCATCAGAATCAGCTGGGAAAAGTGTTACTCCTTTTTTTACTTTGGTTAGTGATTACAAGTGGTTAGATACAATGTCGTACTTCATTATTACTAACTTCCACACGGAGCTTAAACCTCAGGAAAATGTCAGCCATGACATGAATTCTCCAACATTTACATTATATACACAACCATAAGCGTCGAAAGGGAGGGGTAGAAAGGGGCCTTGGCCCCTCCATACATTTTGAAATTTGACATTTTCCTATTGTATTTCCAGCAAAAAAGGTTGTTTACTTAGTTTCGAGCGGAAAAAATGAAATTTCACCATGTTTGCCCACCCTACGAAAATCCTTGACTTCACCTGGAAAATTCTACTATTTCCCCCCTTGGTACGCAACGTTTGATTAATCATGGACAAGTGATGAACGACAGTGCTTTGATCAGGTTCGACTAAATTATGCAATAGCAAGCATTTTCGGTGATTTACGCTGAAAAATTTCTTTGGCTTACATATGAAAAGCTTGATTGACCAAAATATTTTTGGTGGAACTTTCGGAATTGGGAGGGGCAATTGCCCCCGTTCCCCCCCTGTCTACGCGCCTGTGCAGGGGACAGACATTCTAAAATTTGGCAAAAATCCACTGATTTATAGTGTTTCATATTTCAATTTTGGGGGATTTGTAGCTTTTTGGGAAGTCTAAGCCCACCGTGGGCACGGAACTGGTTACCAACAGACGTCTATTTCGAAAACTACACTGTATTACCAAACCATGCCAGTTGTGACATATAGGCCTTTTGGATGCTCAACAGTGATTACAACGTCTTACGTTCAACGGTTATGGCGATGAACAACTTTATTCAGTGCAGCTATTGCCAAGCTGCAGTGGCGTAGCCATCCCAAAAATTTTGGGGGGCCAAAATGTTTGATTTTAGGCCAACAACATTATTTTTTTAGAAAAACGCCTTTCAAAGCACAAAATGACAATATTTTCTAAACATTTTTGGGGGCATGGTCCCTTTGTCCCCCCCTGTCTACGCCTATGCCAAGCTATACAACCATTTCGCTCTTTTTAATAACAGCGTTAACCACAATCATATCTGAACATATCGTTTACCCTTGCGTTAGGATTTCAGACTAAGGTACTTGCCTCAAATTCATCAAAATGAGAGCAAGACCTTTTTTAAGCTTTTCTTGTTTTTCCTACCCCGCTTTAAGAACGGCATTTTCCGGCACCATTACGTCACGCAGAAAACAGCAGCTGTATTGAAACTGAGAAAAGTTTTCTTTGCAAAGTTCTTCACTTCAACCGCCAAAACTTGTTGATAGGTCCACCTAATGACTGGGCTACAGCTTATGGCAGTTATTGAAAATATCCCACTGAACATTAAAAAATAGAATGAGATGTGCCAAGAAATGATTTTTTTTATAATTTTGGCGACGGCAATTAGCGGCATGCCTACGCCTGAAATATACTCCTTACCGGGTCAGTTTGGCTGGTGATCTTGCCCAAGGAGCACCACGGCGAGTCACTCGGTGTCTGTGAGTCGTTCACACAACCTTCCAGTTGAGAGGCGGACACTCTACCACTGGGCTATCGCCGCCGCAGCGAAATCTTCGTCGCCAATGCCTCAGTGTCAGGAGATGTTATGATGTGCAGTTGGGGCGTTACTGAGAAACCAACGATACGAGAAAAAGGATTAAGCTAGCCTTGACGATTTACCGTGATTTCATGCAAAAATTTTTATCAGATTTTGAGAGGAGGGCAATATAAACCGAACACAACTGGAGCCCTAACGTTTTTAGTCTGCGGTCAAATGTCATCTCTTTCCTTTGTGCAAAACACTTTTGACTGAGATGGCTGAAATGGTTTTGTCTGGCGAGGAAGGTGTAGGGACTGGGGCACAATTGGCCCCCAAGTAAGCATGCCCATAAATAGGGGGCGCACGAAAAATTTTCGTCCCCCTTGGAAAAATTTTTTGGATGTAGTTTAAAACTATTGGACATAGTTCAAAAATTTGGGCCCCTCTCAGGAAACTCTTCGCCCATCAAACATTTTATCAATTCACTCACTCCAAAGCCGCATGTCGTGTTCTTTTAGGGTAGCCACCAGTCTAGAGCTTCTAAGCATGAAAACTGAAAAGCGGTAGAAAATGTATTTAAAGTAATAACGAAAAACAAGAACTTTTAAACTCCTTTCAAAAATTAACTTTTGGTCAGCGAAGTGCCGATCCCCTGAGAGTGCCGCCCGGGGCCCGCGGCCCCCAGACCCCCCCCCCCCTTTCCTACGCCACTGCGTGCTCTTGATCCTTTGTTTCCTTCTTAACTGATGGTGCTCAAGATTGTCTGCAGTTTTGTGAGAAAGTAGTCTTTCTAAGCAACAAAAAGTTTAGGGATGCTTTTACTTTCCGCAACCTGAGCTCAAGGCAAGAGCAGATGGGCGTCATCAAGAATTCAGAGTGCTTCTAATCCATCTTTACTTGTCAACGAGCCTCCCATAAAAAGATACCATAGCCAATGTTTCAATAATGCGGAGTTTCAGGCAGATTTTGGAGTGTCAAAGTAACAACTCAAACATCTCAATAACAAATAGGTTATATACTGTATATTAGGATTCTGCTCAGCCGCGTAATTTCATATAAAAGGTGTTTTCTTTTCACACCTGGAGCGTATTATTTGCTGGAATGTGTCGACCAAAACATCCCTGGGCTTTGTCAAAGTATTCCTTCAATCAAATAATTACATTTTGTACTGCACTGCTGTTGTGACGGCACACACGTCGTACATTGTTACGTATAATCGATATAGCTCGACGGCAGATGGCAGGTTTCTACCCAATGTAAGAAGGGCCGTTACATTCAAATTTTTCTCACAGAAACACGTTTATTCATGTTGTTATCAGTATTGCGGAGTCGGAGGTAAAATATCCGACTCCGACTTTCGAATCCGACTCCCGACTCCGACTCCTTAACATAGAGGTAATGAAATTTGCTTGTTAAAATCAACGGAAACCGTGGTACACAGCAAGATACTCCATGTTTCAACAAAAGTTTTAAAAGAAATTGCCCCATATCAACAGGAATTCCCAATTTTGAAGTGTGATGTAAAAAATGATCCAATTGGACATCCAGAGTCGGAGTCGGACAAAAAATCCGACTCCGACTCCCAGTTTTATTAGGAATCTGACTCCGACTCCACCCAAAAATGTCCTACTCCTTACGACTCCGGCTCCGCAACCCTGGCTGTTACCAATGGGTTTCTGTTAATTTTTTACCTACAACCACATCACAAAGTTGAGGATACGCTCGTGGAAGACTTTTAGTTGCAGCTGGTCTGCTATCAGGGCTGCAACCAAGGCGGGCAGCCAGGCAGTTGCCCCTCAAAAACTTTCAAAGTTATAAGTTACAACATCAAGTTACACAAGTTACAATAATTTTGCCCCCAACCGAACATATGAGCTGGTTGCGAACCTGTCTGTTATTATGATTCAAGCAACTGACCGACACATCGGGAACAGCCACAAAAACTATCAAGGGTTCGTCGTCGACGTCGCCCAAACATAAGCGATTCTGGCATGCGGCGGTGAAATACATTTGCCAGGATATTGTACTGACAAACACAGGCGTACGAGGCGGGGGGTCGGCCTTGAAAAATTTCAGGGCAAACTCTGTTTTCAGGGTAAGCGCAAGTTGCTCAAAAATCCTGAATGATAAAAAATACATATTCAATACAGTGAAAAATTCCAGGGCAACTCTTTTTTTCAGGGCAAGCACTAGTTGCTCAAAAATCCTGAATAATAAACAATACATATTCAGTACAGTGAATTCAGGGCACCCTCTGTTTTTCAGGGCAAGTGTGAGTTGTTCAAAACTCGTGAATGTAAAAAGTATATTCAATACAGTGAAAAATTCAGGGCAACTCTGCCTTTCAGGGCAAGCGCAAGTTGCTCAAAAAATCTGAATGTAAAAAGTATATTCAATACAGTGAAAAATTTCAGGGCAAGTCTTTTTTTCAGGGCAAGCGCAAGTTGTTAAAAATCCTCAATGTAAAAAGTATATTCAATACAGTGAAAATTTTCAGGGAAACTCTGTTTTTGAGGGCAAGCGCAAAAATCGTGAACTGTGAAAAAATTTTGAATACAGTGTATATTCACTTGAGGGCGATCCGTGTAATTTGGGCTAGTGCAGTGTGTAATCTGGACCAAAGTCGTGATCGGTTATGGTGACTATGATCTGGACCAAGCCCTCGTTTTCTGTAAAAATCGAACGGATGTCGGTAGTTCAACAGTTTGATATAAGAATTCGGTAACTCTTTCTTTGTTTGTTTTCGAGTTTGCGCTGGGTAGAGGTGCAGGGCGTTAAGATGACAGATTTTTTGATTAACAGGAGTTTTAGAAGCGGACAGCACGGACGTGCAGATTGCTTGACTCCTTTGAGTGCGCGTCTTTAAGTGCCTTGCTCAAGCGCACAGCAGCGATAACACAGGCAGGTGCAGGGAGTCAGATCATACGATCCGGAACCGTCGCTTTTAAAACATTGCGTTGCGTCATCGAAGTCGCGTACACATTTTCATCAGTAGAAGCAATTACCGTAAAATTTCTTGTCTGGGAGAACACAACACGCAAGGAACTTCAACCCCTTGAGTTAACAGGCAAGGTAACTATAGAATTTGCCTATAACGACACCTCTAGGGAATTGCATAAAGAACGTTATTGCCGAATGGACGCTATAAGCGAATTGAAATGCATATAAAAGATGCCATCGCGACCAAACAAAATGTAACGTTATGGGCGCATTGACGTTACAGAGGAAGCCGTTTTCAACGACTTCAACTGCATAGAACAGATTTACATAAGGTTTCAGGTCCCATTCAGCAACCTAAAAAAGTAAATAACCTAAAAAGTTAGTTTCAGGGCAATTGTCTATTTTTAGGGCAAATTGTTTCTTTCAGGGCAAATTTTTTCCGTCCCCCAATAAAATGCCTTCCCGTACGCCTATGCTGACAAAAATAAGAGCTGTTAGTGTGTGCTGAGAAATATGAGAGATGTCGATGTCAATGGGGAGACCAGACGCCAACTAAAGGACGTTTTGGTATGTAGCATGTCAAAACTGGCAAATATAAGAGGAAGCTAATAGGAAACGCCAAATACAAGAGGTTTTGGAATGTGGCATATCGAAACTGCCGCGTACAAGAGGTAGTTGAGAGCAAAGTCAAATGTAAGAGTTTTTCGAATGCAGTACATTCTTTTGCCGAATATAATTTTGCGCGACACATTGTGCAAAGTTTGCCGTTTAGTCTGCTGTGGCATTTAATTTTCTGAGCCAAAGATACATTCGGCAAGTTTGCACCAGGAAGCTGTATGATAAAACTCTTTTAGAACAACACCATTTTGCAACCAACGAACAATGTTGTTTAAACGATCAACCAGTGTTTAACACTGTGTTAGTATACTGTCACTTCCCTGCGTTGAAAGCCATTTGGTTCACAAAATTTACAATTTTACGGTCGGAAAAACGCGCAGCGTTGTGATGTAGGTGACATGTGGATGGGGCATGTACAAGCTATTTATGCAGAACTGTAAAAAAATTGTCTGTTTTAAATAGTTTCGTAATATATTTTATGCTACGACCAGTGGCGTGGCAAGGCAGCCCCGTACCCAGGGCCGGATTAAGGGGGGGGCAACGGGGGCAATTGCCCCGGGCCCTCCGCTCCAAGGGGGACCCCCTTGATGACATTCATGTGTTTTAAATAAGGTATTCGTTTGAAAAATTGTCGTGATTCAAAAGAGATGCAAGAATACAAACTCTATATTCCGATGTTGCTTGAGTATCATTAATGATTTCTCTGCAAGTTTGACTTTCTACCAGTTTTAGTAATCACTACTGAATATAAATATTTTCGGTTTTGTTCAATGCAAATATATTTGAATTTTGCTTGCAACTATTCCTAACAAACGTTCTTTTGGCATGGATTTATCTACTCGTGCATCACGCCTACTGCACAAATGTCGCGAAAACGATACTATGTACGTCCTTAAGCAGCAAAGCTATTTCTGCTGTGTGGCTGCTGCTGAGTATCAATGATTCTGGAATTTCTTGTGCGGTCCAGGGGTAACCACAGCCAAACTGTGACTTTCTTTCGTCATAAAGGGTAAAGCATGGTGGAAACGCACTTTTCCACCGATGGCTACTATTCTTGCGTTGCATCATAAACATTTGAAGCTAGTCAAGCCATTTACACCACATGTTATTGCTTGGTCCGTCAGAAAAGCTTTTTGATCAGTCGATTTGTAGAACGAAAGAGCAGAAAATGAGATTGCAGTGTTTAGTTTGCGCGATGCCGAAATCTGTAATGCCATCAGCAGCTAAACACGGCAAAGTTTCTAAGCAGTAAAAGCGCAAGAATCTGGCAGTGTTAGCTAAAGCGCCGCGACTGAAGCATTTTTTTCCAGCAACGCTTTTAAGCAGCAACATTAAAACAGTGGTGTTAACCAGGACACCTGAAAATGTAGGTCAGTGCTTTTCAACAGGGGTTCCGCAAAACATGTAGTGGGTTCACTGGTGTAGGAGATGGGGGTGAAACTGCACCCCCAAAATTTTTGATTTGGTGAAAATCTGTGGAAATTTCGGCAAAATTTGTGAAACCGTTCGCAAAATCGCTGTATGTGCTTTGATTTTACAAAAATGGCACCCAAAATCAAGGTGCAGACGTTTTTTTTCTTTTGGAGGCCATGTTTTATTTTGTTTTTTTCG
>Ga0210059_1006643_pt1 | contig 18512 bp, 24 predicted proteins | sample Ectturendosymbi2_FD_188042 | JGI IMG/M metagenome (GOLD analysis project Ga0210059, IMG submission 188042) | Ecteinascidia turbinata endosymbiont from Florida, USA - Sample 2 (SPAdes) (version 2) | ecosystem: Host-associated > Tunicates > Ascidians > Unclassified | place: Key West, Florida... | reverse complement strand
CCTGGATACAGGACACTGCATGCACACTGTCCACTGCATGAACTGCTTGCACACAGTGCACAGCCTGCACACAGTGCACTGCATGCAGTTGTTGCACTCAATGCACTGCCAGAACCCATTGCACTGCTCGCACTCTTTGCACACAATGCACTGCATGCACACAGTGCACTGGAAGCACACAGTACACTGCATGCACTGCTTGCACATAGTGCACTGTTTGCACACAGTGCACTCCATGCAGTCGTTGCATACAGTACAATGAATGCACTGCTTGCACACAGTGCATGCACACAGTGCACTGCATGCACACAGTGCACTGCATGCACACAGTACGCTGCATGCACTGCTTCCACATTGTGCACTGCTTGCACACCGTACACTGCATGCAATGCTTGCACACAGTGCACTGCATTCACACAATACACTGCATGCACTGCTTGCACACAGTGCAGCGCCTGCACACAGTTCACTGCACGCACTGCTTGCTCATAGTGCACAACATGCACACAGTGCACTGCATGAACTGCTTGCACACAGTGCCTTGCCTGCACACAGTGCACTGCATGCAATTCTTATACATAGTGCACTTGATGCACATCGTGCACCGCATGCACTGCTGCACACAGTGCCCTGCATGCACAAAGCACACTGCATGCACTCTTAGCATACAGTACATTGCATGCACACACTGCACTGCTTGCACACAGTACACTGCATGCACTGCATGCACACAGTACACTGCATTCACACAGTATACTTCATGCACACTATGCACAGCATGCACCTAGTGCACTGCGAGGACACAGTACACTGGAAGCACTGCTTGCACATAATGCACTTCATGCACAAATTACACTACATGCATTGCTTCCATGCAGTGCAGTGCCTGTACACAGTGCACGGCCTACACAGTGCACTGCATACAATGCTTGCAAACAATGCTCGTCGTCAACACACTACACTGCATGCACTGCTTGCCCACAGTGCACTGCTTGCACACAGTTGACTGCATGCACAGAGTATACTGCATGCACTGCTTGCAAACACTGTAAGGCATGAACACAGTATAGTGCATGCACAGTATAGTGCATGCAGACAGGGCACTGCAAGAACAGAGTACACAGCATGCACTGTTTGCACACAGTGCCCTGCATACAATGCTTGCACACAGTGCACGGTACGGACACAGTACACTGCATGCACTGCTTGAACACAGAGCAGTGCCTGCACACAGTGCACCGCTTTCGCTGCTTGCACATAGTGCACTGCTTGCACACAGTGCACCGCATGCACAAAGTTCACTGTTTGCCCTGCTTGCACATAGTACACTACATGCACACAGTGCAGTGCTCGCACTGCTTGCACACAGTGCCTTGCCTGCACACAGTGCACTGCATGCAATTCTTATACATAGTGCACTTGATGCACACAGTGCACCTCATGCACTGCCTGCACACAGTGCCCTGCACGCAATCCCTGCACGCAGTGCACGGCATGTGCACAGTACACTGCATGCACAGCTTGCACATAGTGCACTGCATGCACACAGCACACTGCATGCACTCTTAGCATACAGTGCATTGCATGCACTGCTTGCACCCAGGGCACTCCTTGCATACAGTACACTGCGTGCACACAGTTCACGGCGTGCACACAGTGCACTGCATGCACACTGTACACTGCATGGTCACAGTATACTGCATGCACTGCATGCACACAGTGCACAGCATGCACACAGTGCACTGCATGCACACAGTTTAGGGCATGCACACAGTGCACCGCATTCACTGCTTGCCCATAGTGCACTGCAAGCACACAGTGCACTGGATGCACTGTTTGCACAAAATGCACTTCACGCACAAAGTACACTACATGCACTGCTTCCAAGTATTGCAGTGCCTGTACACAGCGCACGGACTACACAGTGCACTGCATACAATGCATGCAAACAAAGCTCGGCCTCAACACACTACACTGCATGCACTGCTTGCACACAGTTTACTGCATGCATGGAGTATGCTGCTTGCACTGCTTGCAAACACTGTACGGCATGAACACAGTATAGTGCATGCACAGTTCACTGTATGGACACAGTGCACTGCATGCACAGAGTACACTGCATGCACTGCTTGCAAACACTGTACGGCATGAACACAGTATAGTGCATGCACAGTTCACTGTATGGACACAGTGCACTGCATGCACAGAGTACACTGCATGCACTGCTTGCACACAATGCACTTCCGGCACACAGTGCACTGCAAGAACTGCTTGCACACAATGCTCTCCTTCCACACAGTACACTGCATGCTCTGCTTGCACACAGTGCACTGCATGCACACAGTGCACTGCATGTGCTGCTTGCACGCAGTGTACTACATGCACAGGGTATACTGCATGCAAAGCTTACAAACACTATTGCGCATGAACACAGTACAGTTCATGCACTGTTCACTACACGCATTTCTTGCAGACAGTGCATTGCAAACACCCAGTACATTGCATGCACTGCTTGCATGGTTAGGATTATGGTTGAGGATTAGGGTTAGCGTTAGGTTTAGGCTTGGGGTTATGGTTAGGGTTGGGTTAGAGTTGAGATTTGGGTGAGAGTTGGGGTTTGCACTGCATGCACACAGTAAACAGCATCCACTGCTTTCACAAAGTGCAGTGCCTGCACATAGTACACTGCATGGCCTGATTGCACATAGTGCACTGCATGCAGTCCTTGCATACAGTACACTGCATCCATTTCTTGCACAAAGTGCACTGCATGCACATAGTGCACTGCATGGATACAGTACACTGCATGCACACTGTACACTGCATGAACTGCTTGCACACAGTGCACTGCCTGCACCCATTGCACTGCACGCACTTTTGCACACAATGCACTGCATGCACACAATGAACTGGAAGCACACAGTACACTGCAAGCACTGCTTGCACATAGTGCACTGTATGCACACAGTGCACTCCATGCAGTATTTGCATACAGTAAAATGCATGCACTCCTTGCACACAGTGCACTGCTTGCACACAGTGCACTGCATGCACACAGTAAAGTGCCTGTGCACGTAGCACTGCATGCACTGCTTGCACACAGTGCACTGCATGCACTGCTTGCACACAGTGCACTGCATGCACACTGTTCACAGCATGCTCAGCATGCACACAGTGCACTGCACCACACAGGACACTGCATGCACACAGTACATTGCATGAAGTCTTTGCACAAAGTACACTGCATGCACACAGTGCGCTGCATGCACACGGTGTACTGCACGTTCTACTTGGAAACACTAGAGAGTATGAATATAGTGCACTGCATGCCTACAGTTAACTGCAAGCACTGCTGGTAGTCGGTGCACTGCAAGCACACAGTACACTGCATGCACACAGTACACTGCAGAAACCGTTTGCATCGTTATCTTTTAAGTTTGTGGAGAAGGTTGGCGTTAGGGTTCAGTTAGGGTTAGATTTTGAGTTCGGGTAAGCATTAAAGTTTGCCTGCATGCACACAGTAAACAGCATTCAATGCTTACACACGGTGCCGTGTCTGCACACGGTCCACTGCTTGCACTGCTTCCACAAAGTGCACTTCATGCACACAGCACACGGTATGCGCGACGTCCACACAGTTCACTGCCTGCTCACAGTGCACAGCTTGCACACATTGCATTGCATGCAATGTTTGCACACAGACCCTGCCTGCACACAGTACACTGCATGCAGTCCTCGTACACAGTGCACTGCTTGCACAAAAGGCACTGCATGCACGTAATACACTGCATGCACCGCTTGCATGCAGTGCACTGTCTGCGCACAGTACAATTCTTCCACACAGCACACAGCATGCTCTACATGCACACAGTGAATTGCTTGAGCACGATTCATTACATGCACTACATGCTCTGCTTGCAGACAGTGGACTGCATGCACACTGTACACGGCGTGCGCTGCTTTCACACAGTGCATCTTCTGCGCACTAACCACTGCCGGCACACAATGCATTGCAAGTTCTGCTTCCACACAGTGCACTGCATGCACACACGAATGTGCATGCAGACATTTCACTGATTGCAGTCCTTGGACGCAGTGCACTGTATGCAGTCCTTGAACACAGTACGCTGTATGGACACAGAGCACTGCCTGTGCACAATGCACTGCCTGCACTCAGTACAGGGCTTGCACATAGTGCACTGCATGCACTCAGTACACTGCGTACAGTCTTTGAACACCGTACACTGCTTGCACACTGCCTGCCCTGCTTGCACACAGTGCAATGGCTGGGCACAGTGCACTGCATGCATTGCATGGACACAGTGCACTGAATGCACTGCTTGCAACGTGTGCACTGCTTGCACACCGTGCGCTGCGTGCACGCGGTATACTGCATATACTGGTTGCACAAAGTGCCTTGCATGCACACAGGACACTGCATGAATACAGTGCACTGCGTGCACTGCTCGCACACAGTGCACTGCATGAACACGGAACACTGCATGCAGTCCTTGCACGCAGTATACTGCATTCAAACAGTACACTGCGTGCGCTACTTGCACACTGCGCACCGCATGCACACAGTGCACAGCGTGCTCTGCATGCAGACAGTGCACTACATGCACACAGTACAGTGCATGCAATGCTTGCACGCAGTGCACGGCATGCACACAGTACACTGCATGCACTGCTTGCACACAGAGCAGTGCCTGCACGCAGTGCACTGCATGCAGTGCTTGCACACAGTGCAGTGCATGCACATAGTGCACTGCATGAACAAAGTACACTGCATGCACTGCTTGCACATAGTGCACTGCATGCACACAGCACACTGCATGCACTCTTAGCATACAGTACATTGCATGCACTGCTGGCACCCAGGGCACTGCTTGCATACAGTACACTGCATGCACACAGTGCATTGCGTGCACACAGTGCACACAGTGCAGTGCATGCACACAGTACGCTGCATGCACACAGTATACTGCATGCACTGCATGCACACAGTACACTGCATGCACACAGTACACTGCAGGAACTGTTTACATCGTTATGTTTATGGTTTGTGGTTAGGGTTGGCGTTAGGGTTCAGTTAGGGTTAGGTTTTGAATTCAGGTAAGGATCAAAGTTTGCCTGCATGCTCACAGTAAGCAGCATGCAATGCTTGCACACGGTGGAGTGTCTGCACACAGTCCACTGCTTGCACACAGTGCACTTCATGCACACAGTAGACTGTATGCACGGTTTCCACACATGGCATTGCATGCACTGCCTTCACATAGTGGACTTGATGCATGCAGTACATTGCATGCTTTGCTGCCACACAATTCACTGCCTGTACACAATGCACTGCATGCAATGTTTGCACACAGAGCCCTGCCTGCACACAGTACACTGCATGCACAGCTTGCACACAGTGCACTACATGCACACAGGGCAGTGCATGCACGTAGTACACTGCATGCACCGCTTGCATGCAGTGCAATGTCTCCGCACAGTACAATTCTTCCACACAGTACACAGCATGCACTGCATGCACACAGTGCACTGCTTGCGCTCGATTCATTACATGCACTACATGCACTGCTTGCACACAGAGCACTGCATGCACACACTGCACTACACGCTCTGCTTCCAGACAGTGGACTGCATGTACACAGCACACTGCGTGCTCTGCATGCACATAGTGCATCTTCTGCGCACTAAGCACTGCCGTCACAGAATACATTGCGTGTTCTGGTTCCACACAGTGCACTATATGCACACAGGACAGTGCCTGCACTCAGTGCACTGCAAGCATTGCTTGCACACAGCGCACTGCCTGCACGCAGTGCACTGCATGCAATGCTTGCACATAGTGCATTGCATGAACACAGTACACTGCATGCACTGCTTGCACACAGCACACTGCATGCACACAGCACACTGCATGCACTCTTAGCATGCAGTGCATTGCATGCACTGCTGGCACCCAGGGCACTGCTTGCATACAGTACACTGCATGTACACGGAACACTGCATGCAGTCCTTGCACACAGTACAAAGCATTCACACAGTACACTGCATGCACTGCTTGCGCACTGCGCACCGCATGCACACAGTGCACAGCAGTCTCTGCAAGCAGACAGTGCACTACATGCACACAGTACAGTGCATGCACACAGTGGAATGCAGGAACAGCCTGCATGGTTATGTTTAAGGTTTAGGGTTAGGCTCGGCGTTAGAGTTCAGTTAGGGTTAGGGTTTGAGTTCGGGTTAGGTCTAGGGTTTGCCCTGCATTCACACAGTAAGCAGCATTCAATGTTTGCACAAAGTGCTCTGCCTGCACACAGTACAGTGCATGCACAGTTTGCACACAGTACACTTCATGCAATCCTTGCACACAGTACACTGCATGCACACAATGCACAATGCACACAGGACACTGCATGCACACAGTGCACAATGCACACAGGACACTGCATGCACACAGTGCGTTGTAAGCAGTCCTTGCACACAGTACACTGCATGCACACAGTGCACTACCTGCACTCAATACACGGCTTACACATAGTGCACTGCATGCACACAGTACACCTCTTGCACACAGTGCACTGCATGCACACAGTAAACCTCTTGCACACAGTGCACTGACTGCACACAGTGCTCTGTATGCATTGCTTGCACACAGTGCACTGCATGCACACAGTAAACCTCTTGCATACAGTGCACTGACTGCACACAGTGCCCTGTATGCATTGCTTGCACACAGTGCACTGCATGCACTGCTAGCACACTGTGCGCTGCACGTACACGGTATACTGCATGAACTGCTTGCAAAAAGTGCACTTCATGCACACAGTATACTGCATGCACTAATGCACTACTTGGAAACTCTAGAGGGTGCGAACACAGTGCACTGCATGCACAAAAGTTCACTGCAAGCACTGCTTGCAGTCAGTGCACTGCACGCACACAGTACACTGCATGCACACAGTGCAATGCAGGAACAGCTTGCATGGTTCTGTTTAAGGTTTAGGTTTAGGCTCGGCGTTAGGGTTCAGTTAGGGTTAAGGTTTGAGTTCGGGTTAGGTCTAGGGTTTGCCCTGCATTCACACAGTAAGCAGCATTCAATGTTTGCAAACAGTGCTCCTCCTGCACACAGTACACTGCATGCACAGCTTGCACACAGTGCACTGCTTGCACACAGGGCACTGCGTGCACACATTGCACTGCATGCACTGCTTGCATGCAGTGCACTATCTGAGCACAGATCAATGCCTGCACACAATTCGCAGCATGCACTGCATGCACACAGTGCACTCCACACGCACAGTGAACTGCATGTTCTACTTGCAGACAGTGCACTGCGCACAACACATTCCCGTCACACAATAAACTGCATGCACTGCTTCCACACAGCACACTGAATGCACTGTTTGCACACAGTGCACTGCTCGCACACAGTGCATGCACACAGTGCATGCACACAGTGCATGCACATAGTGCATGCACACAGTGCATGCACACAGTGTATGCACACAGTGCACTGCATGCACACAGTACGTTGCATGCACTGCTTCCACATAGTGCACTGCATGCACACCGTACACTGCACGCACTGCTTGCTCATAGTGCACAATATGCACACAGTGCAGTGCATGAACTGCTTGCACATAGTGCCTTCCCTGCACACAGTGCTCTGCATGCAATTCTTATACATATTGCACTTGATGCACATCGTGCACCGCATACACTGCTGCACACAGTGCCCTGCATGCACACAGCACACTGTATGCACTCTTAGCATACAGTACATAGCATGACTGCTTGCACCCAGAGCACTGCTTGCACATAGTGCACTGCATGCACACAGTACACTGCATGCAGTCCTTGCATACAGTACACTGCATCCACTTCTTGCACGCAGTGCACTGCTTGCACACAGTGCACTGCATGTACACAGTGCATTGCCTGGATACAGTACATTGCATGCACACTGTACTCTGCATGAACTGCTCGCACAGAGTGCACTGCCTCCGCACAGTGCACTGCATGCACACAGTGCACTGCATTCAGTCGTTGCACTCAGTGCATTGCCAGCACCCATGGCACTGCACGCACTCTTTGCACACAATGCACTGCATGCACACAGTGCACTGCATGCACACAGTTCACTGCTCGCACTGCTTTCACATAGTGCACAACATGCACACAGTGCAGTGCATGCACTACTTGCATAAACTGCTGCGCCTGCACACAGTTCACTGCACGCACTTCTTACACATAGTGCACAACATGCACACAGTGCAGTGCATGCATTGCTTGGACACAGTGTCTTGCCTGCACACTGTGCACTGCATGTAGTTCTTATACATAGTGCACTTGATGCACAGAGTGCACCGAATGCACTTCCTGCACACAGTGTCCTGCAAGCAATGCTTGCACGCAGTGCACGGCATGCACACAGTACACTGCATGCACTCCATGCACACAGAGCAGTGCCTGCACACAGCGCACTGCAAGCATTGCATACACACAGCGCACTGCCTTCACGCAGTGCACTCCATGCAATGCTTGCACACAGTGCACTGCTTGCTCATAGTGAAATGCATGAACGCATTACAATGCATGCACTGCTTGCACATAGTGCACTGCTTGCTCATAGTGAAATGCATGAACGCATTACAATGCATGCACTGCTTGCACATAGTGCACTGCATGCACACAGCACACTGCATGCACCCTTAGCATACAGTGCATTCCAGGCACTGCGTGCACACAGTGCACTGCATGCACTGCATGCACTGCATGCACTGCATGCACTGCATGCACTGCATGCACTGCATGCACTGCATGCACTGCATGCACTGCATGCACTGCATGCACTGCTGCATGCACTGCATGCACTGAATGCACTGCATGCACTGCATGCACTGCATGCACTGGATGCACTGCATGCACACAGTATGCTGCATGCACTGCATGCATACAGTGCACAGCATCCACACATTGCACTGCATGCACACAGTGCACGGCATACACACAGTGCACCGCTTTCACTGCTTGCGCATAGTGCACTGCAAGCACACAGTACACTGGATGCACTGCTTGCCGATAATGGTCTTCATGCACAAAGTGCACTAGATGCTCTGCTTCCTTGCAGTGCAGTGCCTGTACACAGTGCACTGCCTACACAGTGCACTGCTTACGACGCTTGAAAAGAATGCTCTGCCTCCACACAGTACACTGCATGCACTGCTTGCACACAGTGCACTGCTTGCACACAGTGTACTGCATGCACAGAGTATACTGCATACACTGCTTGCAAACATTGTACGGCATGATCAACGTACAGTGCATGCACAGCCTGCAGACAGTGCACTACATGCACAGAGTACACTGCATGAACTGCTTGCACATAGTGCACTGCATGCACAAAGTACACTGCATACCCTGCTTGCACGCCGTTCACTGCCTGTTCACTGTGCACTGCCTGCACACAGTGCAATGCATGTAATGCTTGCACACAGTGCTCTGACTGCACACAGTACATTGCATGCACTGCCTCCACATGGTGCACTACTTGGACACAGTACACTGATTGTACTACTGCCACACAGTTCACTGTCTGTGCACAGTGCACTGCATGCAATGTTTGCAAACAGTGCCCTGCCTGCACACGGTGCACTGCATGCAATGTTTGCAAACAGTGCTCTGCCTGCACACAGTACACTGCATGCACAGCTTGCACACAGTGTACTGTTGGCACACAGGGCATTGCTTGCACACAGTACACTGCATGCACTACTTGTATGCAGTGCACTGTCTGTGCACAGTTCAATGCATGCACTAGGTACACAGCATGCACTGTATGCACACAGTGCACTGCAGGCACACTGTGCACAACATGTTCAGCATGCAGACAGTGCACTGCATGCACATAGTATACTGCATGCACTGATTGCACACAGTGCACTGCATGCACACAGGACACTGCATGCACACAGTACACTGCATGCAGTCCTTGCGCAGAGTACACTGCATGCAGTCTTTTCACAAAGTTCACTGCATGCACACAGTGCACTGCATGCACACGGTGTGCTGCACGTGCTACTTGGAAACACTAGAGGGTATGAGCATAGTGCACTGCATGCCTACAGTTCACTGCAAGCACTGCTGCCAGTCAGTGCACTGCACGCACACAGTACACTGCATGCACACAGTACACTGCAGGAACTGTTTACATCGTTATGTTTAAGGTTTGTGGTTAGGGTTGGCGTTTGGGTTCAGTTAGGGTTAGGTTTTGAGTTCGCGTAAGGATTAAAGCTTGCCTGTATGCACAACAGTAAGCAGCATTCGATGCTTGCACACGGTGCCGTGTCTGCAAACAGTCCACTGCTTGCACTGCTTGCACACAGTGCACTTCATGCACACAGTACACGGTATGAACGGCGTCCACACAGCTCACTGCCTGCTCACAGTGCACCGCTTGCACACAATGCATTGCATGCACTTTCTGCACATAGTGGACTTCATGCACGCAGGAAACTGCATGCACTGCTGCCACACAATTCACTGCCTGCACACAGTGCACTGCCTGCACACAATGCACTGCATGCAATGTTTGCATACAGAGCCCTGCCTGCACACAGAACACTGCATGCACAGCTTGGATGCAGTGCACTGTCTGCGCACAGTACAATTCTTCCACATAGTGCACAGCATACACTGCATGCACACAGTGAACTGCTTCCGCACCATTCACTGCATGCACTACATGCTCTGCTTGCAAACAGTGGACTGCATGTACACAGTGCATTGCGTGCTCAGCTTGCACACAGTGCACCTTCTGCGCACTACGCACTGCTGTCACACAATACATTGCATGTTTTGTTTCCACACAGTGCACTGCATGCACGCAGTACACTGCATTCATACAGTCCACTGCATTCGCTGCTTGCACACTGCGCAGCGCATGCACACAGTGCACAGCATCTTCTGCATGCAGACATTGCACTACATGCACACAGTACAGTGCATGCAATGCTTCCACGCAGTGCACGGAATGCACACAGTGCACTGCAAGCATTCCTTACACACAGCGCACTGCCTGCACGCAGTGCACTGCATGCAATGCTTGCACACAGTGCAGTGCTTGCACATAGAGCACTGCATGAACACAGTAGACTGCATGCACTGCTTGCACATAGTGCACTGCATGCACATAGCACACTGCATGCACTCTTAGCATACAGTACATTGCATGCACTGCTTGCACCCAGGGCACTGCTTGCATACAGTACACTGCATGCACACAGTGCACTGCGTGCACACAGTACTCTGCATGCACACAGTGCACAGCATGCACACAGTGCACTGCATGCACACAGTGCGCGGCATGCACACAGAGCACCGCATTCACTGCTTGCACATAGTGCACTGCAAGCACACAGTACACTCGATGCACTGCTTGCACATAATGCACTTCATGCACAAGTAAACTACACGCACTGCTTCCATGCTGTGCAGTGCCTGTACACAGTGCACGGCTTACACAGCGCACTGCATACAATGATTGCAAACAATGCTCGGCCTCTACACACCACACTGCATGCACTGCTTGCACACATTGCACTGCTTGCACACAGTGCACTGCTTGCACACAGTCTACTGCATGCACAGAGTATAGTGAATGCCCTGTTTGCAAACACTGTACGGCATGAACACAGTATAGTGGATGCACAGTTCTCTACATGCAGACAGTGCACTTCCGGCACAGAGTACACTGCATATACTGCTTGCACAGTGCACTGCACGACCTGCTTGCACACAGGGCCCTGCCTGCACACAGTATATATCATGCACAGCTTGCACACAGTGCACTGCTTGCACACAAGGCACTGCATGCACGTAGTACACTGCATGCACCGCTTGCATGCAGTGCGATGTCTGCGCACAGTACAATTCTTCCACACAGTACACAGCATGCACTGCATGCACACAGTGCCCCTCATGCGCACGATTCATTACATGCACAACATGCACTGCGTGCACACAGAGCACTGCATGCACACACTGCACTACATGCTCTGCTTGCAGACAGTGGACTCCATGAACACAGTACACTGCGTGCTCTGCTTCCACACAGTGCATCTTCTGCGCACTACGCACTGCCGTCACACAATACATTGCGTGTTCTGCTTCCACACATTGCACTGCATGCACACAGAACAGTGCATGCACACAGTACACTGAATGCAGTTCTTGAACACAGTACGCTGCATGGACACAGAGCACTGCCTGCGCACAATGCACTGCCTGCACTCAGTATACGGCTTGCCATAGTGCACTGCATGCACACAGCACACTGCATACAATCTTTGGTCACAGTACTCTGCTTGCACACTGCACACTGCTTGCACACAGTGCTCTGGCTGCACACAGTACACTGCATGCATTGCATGGACATAGTGCACTAAATGCACTTCTTGCAACCTGTGCACTGCTTGCACACAGTGCGCTGCGTGCACAAGGTATACTGCACATACTGGTTGCACAAAGTGCCTTGCATGCACACAGGACACTGCATGTATACAGTGCCCTGCATGCACTGCTCGTACACAGTGCACTGCATGTACACGGAACACTGCATGCAGTCCTTGCACACAGTACACTGCATTCACACAGTATACTGCATGCGCTGCTTGCGCACTGCGCACCGCATGCACACAGTGCACAGCATGCTCTGCATGCAGACAGTGTACTACATGCACACAGTACAGTGCATGCACACAGTGGAATGCAGGAACAGCTTGCAAGGATATGTTTTAGGTCTAGGGTTAGGCTGGGCGTCAGGGTTCAGTTAGGGTTAGGGTTTGAGTTCAGGTTAGGTCTAGGGTTTGCCCTGCATTCACACAGTAAGCAGCATTCAATGTTTGCACACAGTGCTCTGCCTGCACACAGTACACTGCATGCACTGCTTGCACACAGTGCACTGCTTGCACACAGGGCACTGCGTGCACAAAGTACACTGCATGCAGTCCTTGCACACAGTACACTGCATTCACACAATGCACAATGCACACAGGACACTGCATGCACGCAGTGCACTGTAAGCAGTCCTTGCACACAGTACACTGCATGCACACAGTGCACTGCATGCGCACAGTGCACTACCTGCACTCAGTACACGGCTTAAACATAGTGCACTGCATGCACACAATACACCTCTTGCACACAGTGCACTGACTGTACACAGTGCTCTGCATGCATTGCTTGCACACAGTGCACTGCATGCACTGCTACCACACTGTGCACTGCATGCAAACAGTGCACTGCACGCACACGGTATACTGCATGAACTGCTTGCAAAAAGTGCACTTCATGCACACAGTATACTGCATGCACTACTTGGAAACACTAGAGGGTACGAACACAGTGCACTGCATCCACGAAGTTCACTGCAAGTACTGCTTGCAGTCAGTGCACTGCATGCACACAGTACACTGCATGCACACAGTGCAATGCAGGAACAGCTTGCATGGTTATGTTTAAGGTTTAGGTTTAGGCTCGGCGTTAGGGTTCAGTTAGGGTTAAGGTTTGAGTTCGGGTTAGGTCTAGGGTTTGCCCTGCATTCACACAGTAAGCAGCATTCAATGTTTGCACACAGTGCTCTGCCTGCACACAGTACACTGCATGCACAGCTTGCACACAGTGCACTGCTTGCACACAGGGCACTGCGTGCACACAGTGCACTGCATGCACTGCTTGCATGCAGTGCACTATCTGAGCACAAATCAATGCCTGCACACAATCCACAGCATGCACTGCATGCACATAGTGCACTCCACGCACACAGTGAACTGCATGTTCTACTTGCAGACAGTGCACTGCGCACATCACATTCACGTCACACAATAAACTGCATGCACTGCTTGCACACAGCACACTGAATGCACTGCTGGCACATTGTGCACTGTATGCACACAGTGCACACCATGCAGTGGTTGCATACAGTACAATGCATGCACTGCTTGCACACAGTGCATGCACACAGTGCACTGCATGCACACAGTACGCTGCATGCACTGCTTCCACATAGTGCACTGCTTCCACACCGTACACTGCATGCACTGCTTGCACACAGTGCACTGCATTCACACAGTACACTGCATGCACTGCTTGCACACAGTGCAGCGCCTGCACACAGTACACTGCACGCTCTGCTTGCTCATAGTGCACAACATGCACACAGTGCAGTGCATGAACTGCTTGCACACAGTGCCTTGCCTGCACACAGTGCACTACATGCAATTCTTATACATAGTGCACTTGATGCACATCGTGCACCGCATGCACTGCTGCACACAGTGCCCTGCATGCACACAGCACACTGCATGCACTCTTAGCATACAGTACATTGCATGCACTGCTTGCACCCAGGGCACTCCTTGCATAAAGTACACTGCATGCACACACTGCACTGCGTGCACACAGTACACTGCATGCACACAGTACACTCCATGCACACAGTATACTGCATGCACTGCATGCACACTATGCACAGCATGCACCTAGTGCACTGCATGCACACTATGCACAGCATGTACCTAGTGCACTGCAAGCACACAGTACACTGGAAGCACTGCTTGCACATAATGCACTTCATGCACAAATTACACTGCATGCATTGCTTCCATGCAGTGCAGTGCCTGTACACAGTGCACGGCCTACACAGTGCACTGCATACAATGCTTGCAAACAATACTCGGCCTCAACACACTACACTGCATGCACTGCATGCACTGCTTGCACACCGTGCACTGGTTGCACACAGTTGACTGCATGCACAGAGTATACTGCATGCACTGCTTGCAAACACTGTAAGGCATGAACACAGTACAGTGCATGCACAGTATAGTGCATGCAGACAGGGCACTGCATGCACAGAGTACACTGCATGCACTGCTTGCACACATCGCCCTGCTCACAATGCTTGCACACAGTGCACGGTCGGACACAGTACGCTGCATGCACTGCTTGCACACAGAGCAGTGCGTGCACACAGTGCACCGCTTTCGCTGCTTGCACATAGTGCACTGCATGCACACAGTGCACTGCATGCACACAGTGCACTGGATGCACTGCTTGCACACAGTGCACTGCATGCACAAAGTTCACTGCTTGCCCTGCTTGCACATAGTGCACTACATGCACACAGTGCAGTGCATGCACTGCTTGCACACAGTGCCTTGTCTGCACACAGTGCACTGCATGCAATTCTTATACATAGTGCACTTGATGCACACAGTGCACCTCATGCACTGCCTGCACACAGTGCCCTGTGTGCAATGCTTGCACGCAGTGCACGGCATGTACACAGTACACTGCATGCAGTTCTTGAACACAGTACGCTGCATGGACACAGAGCACTGCCTGCGCACAATGCACTGCCTGCACTCAGTATACGGCTTGCCATAGTGCACTGCATGCACACAGCACACTGCATACAATCTTTGGTCACAGTACTCTGCTTGCACACTGCACACTGCTTGCACACAGTGCTCTGGCTGCACACAGTACACTGCATGCATTGCATGGACATAGTGCACTAAATGCACTTCTTGCAACCTGTGCACTGCTTGCACACAGTGCGCTGCGTGCACAAGGTATACTGCACATACTGGTTGCACAAAGTGCCTTGCATGCACACAGGACACTGCATGTATACAGTGCCCTGCATGCACTGCTCGTACACAGTGCACTGCATGTACACGGAACACTGCATGCAGTCCTTGCACACAGTACACTGCATTCACACAGTATACTGCATGCGCTGCTTGCGCACTGCGCACCGCATGCACACAGTGCACAGCATGCTCTGCATGCAGACAGTGTACTACATGCACACAGTACAGTGCATGCACACAGTGGAATGCAGGAACAGCTTGCAAGGATATGTTTTAGGTCTAGGGTTAGGCTGGGCGTCAGGGTTCAGTTAGGGTTAGGGTTTGAGTTCAGGTTAGGTCTAGGGTTTGCCCTGCATTCACACAGTAAGCAGCATTCAATGTTTGCACACAGTGCTCTGCCTGCACACAGTACACTGCATGCACTGCTTGCACACAGTGCACTGCTTGCACACAGGGCACTGCGTGCACAAAGTACACTGCATGCAGTCCTTGCACACAGTACACTGCATTCACACAATGCACAATGCACACAGGACACTGCATGCACGCAGTGCACTGTAAGCAGTCCTTGCACACAGTACACTGCATGCACACAGTGCACTGCATGCGCACAGTGCACTACCTGCACTCAGTACACGGCTTAAACATAGTGCACTGCATGCACACAATACACCTCTTGCACACAGTGCACTGACTGTACACAGTGCTCTGCATGCATTGCTTGCACACAGTGCACTGCATGCACTGCTACCACACTGTGCACTGCATGCAAACAGTGCACTGCACGCACACGGTATACTGCATGAACTGCTTGCAAAAAGTGCACTTCATGCACACAGTATACTGCATGCACTACTTGGAAACACTAGAGGGTACGAACACAGTGCACTGCATCCACGAAGTTCACTGCAAGTACTGCTTGCAGTCAGTGCACTGCATGCACACAGTACACTGCATGCACACAGTGCAATGCAGGAACAGCTTGCATGGTTATGTTTAAGGTTTAGGTTTAGGCTCGGCGTTAGGGTTCAGTTAGGGTTAAGGTTTGAGTTCGGGTTAGGTCTAGGGTTTGCCCTGCATTCACACAGTAAGCAGCATTCAATGTTTGCACACAGTGCTCTGCCTGCACACAGTACACTGCATGCACAGCTTGCACACAGTGCACTGCTTGCACACAGGGCACTGCGTGCACACAGTGCACTGCATGCACTGCTTGCATGCAGTGCACTATCTGAGCACAAATCAATGCCTGCACACAATCCACAGCATGCACTGCATGCACATAGTGCACTCCACGCACACAGTGAACTGCATGTTCTACTTGCAGACAGTGCACTGCGCACATCACATTCACGTCACACAATAAACTGCATGCACTGCTTGCACACAGCACACTGAATGCACTGCTGGCACATTGTGCACTGTATGCACACAGTGCACACCATGCAGTGGTTGCATACAGTACAATGCATGCACTGCTTGCACACAGTGCATGCACACAGTGCACTGCATGCACACAGTACGCTGCATGCACTGCTTCCACATAGTGCACTGCTTCCACACCGTACACTGCATGCACTGCTTGCACACAGTGCACTGCATTCACACAGTACACTGCATGCACTGCTTGCACACAGTGCAGCGCCTGCACACAGTACACTGCACGCTCTGCTTGCTCATAGTGCACAACATGCACACAGTGCAGTGCATGAACTGCTTGCACACAGTGCCTTGCCTGCACACAGTGCACTACATGCAATTCTTATACATAGTGCACTTGATGCACATCGTGCACCGCATGCACTGCTGCACACAGTGCCCTGCATGCACACAGCACACTGCATGCACTCTTAGCATACAGTACATTGCATGCACTGCTTGCACCCAGGGCACTCCTTGCATAAAGTACACTGCATGCACACACTGCACTGCGTGCACACAGTACACTGCATGCACACAGTACACTCCATGCACACAGTATACTGCATGCACTGCATGCACACTATGCACAGCATGCACCTAGTGCACTGCATGCACACTATGCACAGCATGTACCTAGTGCACTGCAAGCACACAGTACACTGGAAGCACTGCTTGCACATAATGCACTTCATGCACAAATTACACTGCATGCATTGCTTCCATGCAGTGCAGTGCCTGTACACAGTGCACGGCCTACACAGTGCACTGCATACAATGCTTGCAAACAATACTCGGCCTCAACACACTACACTGCATGCACTGCATGCACTGCTTGCACACCGTGCACTGGTTGCACACAGTTGACTGCATGCACAGAGTATACTGCATGCACTGCTTGCAAACACTGTAAGGCATGAACACAGTACAGTGCATGCACAGTATAGTGCATGCAGACAGGGCACTGCATGCACAGAGTACACTGCATGCACTGCTTGCACACATCGCCCTGCTCACAATGCTTGCACACAGTGCACGGTCGGACACAGTACGCTGCATGCACTGCTTGCACACAGAGCAGTGCGTGCACACAGTGCACCGCTTTCGCTGCTTGCACATAGTGCACTGCATGCACACAGTGCACTGCATGCACACAGTGCACTGGATGCACTGCTTGCACACAGTGCACTGCATGCACAAAGTTCACTGCTTGCCCTGCTTGCACATAGTGCACTACATGCACACAGTGCAGTGCATGCACTGCTTGCACACAGTGCCTTGTCTGCACACAGTGCACTGCATGCAATTCTTATACATAGTGCACTTGATGCACACAGTGCACCTCATGCACTGCCTGCACACAGTGCCCTGTGTGCAATGCTTGCACGCAGTGCACGGCATGTACACAGTACACTGCATGCA
>Ga0210059_1006642_pt1 | contig 18513 bp, 6 predicted proteins | sample Ectturendosymbi2_FD_188042 | JGI IMG/M metagenome (GOLD analysis project Ga0210059, IMG submission 188042) | Ecteinascidia turbinata endosymbiont from Florida, USA - Sample 2 (SPAdes) (version 2) | ecosystem: Host-associated > Tunicates > Ascidians > Unclassified | place: Key West, Florida... | reverse complement strand
AGTCTTTTGAGCCTTTGATCGACTTTCTAGCGTTTCTGGTTCAAAAGTTATGATCTAAAATAAACAAATTAATTAATTAGCTAATTAGTCTAATATTTTTACTAACTAACATCATAACTTTTGAACCTGAAACCGCAGCAGGTCATCCAAAGTATCAAAAGACTCGGATTGTAGCCTAGCTTCCAGTAAAAACTTCAGCAAAATACTACCATCTAACGGTTGGTGCCCAGGGCCAGGCAAAGTGGGCCAAGGTGGCCAAAAAGTCCTCCACTTATGACATCACTCACAGCCAACCCGCACCCCCCAAGAAAAAATTTTTTTTTCGAGTGCAATCTACTAGACTGTATGTGTTTTTTGAAACTTTCGCCGAGTCGCTAGAGCGAACAGGAGCGGATATATTCATGCGCAAAGCCACGTGCGTTTAGGTGTTTTTTTTGCCGAAAATCCCCAAAACCAGCCGGGTGCTAAAGTGTTAAATTGCTTGCTGGCAAGTTGGTCCCACGTACATCCACCTGTAGTGTGGTCATGTGTGTTGGGGCACGTGTGCTTGCCTTGAGTGTGCTGAAGTTTTGCATGAGGTTCTATTCTGTTTTCTTTGCATGCTAGTCCATGTCTTGTGGGCCTTTCGGCCGAAATATACACCAAATGCACACTTACAATTGTTATCTTCTACATTTTGCATCTGAGTTGCTTCTGTCTTAGCTGGTGTTGACTTGAAAGAACGGGTGCAGATGTCCTTGTCACTTCATTTATTTTCCTCTTGTTTATGTAATACTTCATCATTTGTAAATTAGTCCAGAACCACACCAGCAAGTGAGCCATTACAAACAGGGGTGCATCTAGGGGGTCTGTTTAGCTGTCATGACAGACCACTTTGCACTGCAGGTACTCAGCATTAAGGCCAATAAAATATCAACGCTGTCACTGCAGGTCTCTAATGCGGCTGTTTTGGAACAGGCAACAGCCTAATTTCTCTTGGAACATTGCATAGTACAGAACTATTACAAAACAACAACGTTACTGCCTTGTCTAAATAGCACCTGCGCAGTGACATGAAACAATCCACGTTTGTGAACACTCAAAATGGATATTGCACCGAACACACATATTTTTGAATTTCCTCCTCTGGCAGTGCCAGCTCTAATGCTGTCATAATCTCGTACACTGCCACACACATGCAGGAGCTGTTTTGTAATAATTTCGCTTCATGGCGAGAGGACAGTCTCCAATCACAATCGCTTCGTTTTGTAGTTTTGGGCTAATTTCATCTGCTGTTTACACCTCCTTGGTTATGACAAAATTAAGTAAGTTTAGGCTTTCCTCAGCATCACGCCAGTAACGTGGGTTTGTTTCCACTGAAGCTGTATTTTCATAAGCAACTTGTCATATTGAAAGGCATGACGGCAAGACTCAGAAATTGTGGCCGCATTATCTGAACAAAATATCAGTCAAGCATTGTATTTTGAAAATTGCCCTTTTAGAATTAATCAGTTGACGATGTTGTTTGCTGCACAAGAAGTCCTATATTGATTTCGAGTAATTCACTTTTACATTACGATGCAAAGTAATCAGACTAATTGCAATTCAAATTCTACTGTACATCAAACCATACAAATAGGGTTTGTTTTCGTTCTGAAGATGTTTCAAGACAAATATGATCTTGATTGTAATCTTGATTACATTCAATGTAATCGTAATCGATTACATTGTGACTTTGTTTATTCGTAATTGTAATCGAGCAGGTGGCAAGTAATTGTAATCATAATTGATTACATTTGTGCTGTAATGGCCCCATGTCTGCCCTGTATCCGAAAGCAGTGATAACTTGGAAATTGTTTTCTTATGTGTTTTGACAATGAGATCAATACCACTTACAAATACAGTCAGACCTGTTCGTCTGAACTCCGATCAACCGGAATCGCCGCTACCCAAAACAAATTACTAGGAACAGATTTCTCCCAATGCATTTCACCCATTTCACCTGGAAACCTCACACTCGATCATAAGGTGCAGCATTAAAAATTGAATGCTAGCTGTTCTTTTGTCATACATAAAGCGTACCGGATTATAAGGTGCATTAAATGAAGCAAAACTTAAATAAGTCAAACTGTATTCAACTCTTTCCCAGTAACTCCCAAGTGCCGGAGTCGCCACTGGGAGTTTAATCTGTCACACATGCCTAATTCACTAGACATGAATATAAGAAAATAAAAGTTTACATGTGTTTGATTCGGCATGCGCCAATGTAGTCATGAGCCTCGTCGAGTTATACTATCTGTGGTATTTGCTAGCTACTCTCGTGTGCTGCTCATTGCAAATGTTGTTGGCTTATTACATCTGTTTACAAAAAAATCGTAACTAGCAAATAAATAAATGGTGCCGTTCACTACATAAAACTGGTTCTAGATCAGAAAGCACAACCAGATTCATCCATTAGGCGCACTTTCAATTTTTGAGAAAATTGAAGGATTGTAAGTGCCACCTTATGGTCTGAAAAATACAGTAGTTGCCCTGATTTGTTTCCAGGCAATCATCTGCTTACCGCGCATGCAAAAACCTATGAGGAGAATGTTACGTCATAGAGCGGTTTATGGGGACAATTGTGGAGTGGTATGAGTATTGCGCACTACTTGATGCAATCCAGGGCTGCGCATCCTAAGGAAGAGTACCCAAAGAATCTGGGTTAATTAATCAGAGACGAAGTAGCAACTTGGTTTTATGAAATTTGGCAAAATTGCAAAATTCATTGGTCGATTACTAGTCTCAAGAGAAAATGTGGTTTTATGCTGAAAAGTGACATCAAAAGCTGCCCTTCCATGACAGACCCCTTTTTTGCAGGCTAGATGCGCCACTGATTACAAACAAAACCTAACTATCAAGACAATCAAAAGCTAACCCTAAGAATGTAAACCTTTAATTACTTTATTATACCTTGTTCCTCATTCGTTTTTGATGCAGCCATAAGGTTCTTGACTATTCATCCATTTGCTTTTCAAAATCTAAAACTGTTAGTTTTGGGATGTTTTGAGAAAAAATGTTAATCTTGAGACACTCTGGCCATCACCTAGATCAGGGGTGACAAACCTATTTGCTATCGCGGGCCACTTTGGCAGTTACCGCTGAGTAATCAGGCTGCACAACTTTTTAGTCATACTATGAAACCTGTTAGTTCAAAACTGCTGGTCTCACCTGAATGCTTTGCAGGCCGCACAAATTCTTTTGCGGGCTGCATGCGGCCTGCGCACCGCATGTTCGTCACCCCTGACCTAGATCAAAAGAATATTTAAAGGGATGGCTTGGGGTTACTGGCAATAATGAAACCATGGAGTCTTCTTGTTGCATAGCTTTCATGTTTTGAATAAAAATGCGTGAACCATAGCTGTCACATTGTGCTAATTGGCAAATTTTACCCATAAACTTAAATTTTTTGTTCTTAACCAAACACAGCTGTTCTTAGAAAAAAATAAGGGCAAGCATAAAATAAAATGGGAGACAATATGTCACACACAACAGTAATAGAGTGATGCTAGTATGCAAAATGCTACAGAGTGATACTTACTGTATGTGAATTCAAGCAGTTGATGAACAACTTTTGGTTCATATTCAGTTACTCCCATGTCATTCAGTATAGCTATAATAGCAAGCGCATCTTTTGGGAGTGTGGTGGCAGAACTGGATTGATGATTTTCAATTTTTGAATCAGGTAGACTGTCATTCATTGTTATGGAGAAGCACTTAATTCCAAAACATCAAACAATAATATTCCCTGCAAATAGACAACATTAAATAAACACAAACACAGCAACTACAAATGAGGTTTACTGGTTGCCAATGCAATGAGCAACAGAAATCTATCAAACAGACATGGAAGTGATTTTTTTTTTAATTAAAAGATTCAAATGAAGCAGCTCCAAGACGAGGACCTAAGATGGAAATCCAAAAAGTTTTAGAGCTAGGTTCATGATCAGAAACCTGCATTACATTTACTTTTATAAAAATTGTTAAGACAAAGCATACTAGCACTATTTTGAAGGCAAACAAAGACTACTGAAATGCGATGGCAGACAGATGTTGCTTCATTTACATGCACAAAAAATTAGCAAAAAACTTATAACATGTTCATTTTAACTGTAGCATGGTTCATACACAATAACGTACTGGCAGACATGACACTTGCAAAGTTTGATCATGCAGAACAGGGGTGGGGAACCTGCAGCCCATGGGCCAGATGTGTCCTGCGCAAACATTTAGTACGACCCACACCAGAATTTTTGTTTCCCGAGATATAACACAACATCGCATCAAAATCAAACTCCATGATAAGCAGATACTTAGACTGTAAGTCAAGAAAAGTGTGTCTCGCTTCTCATAGTTCTCTTTTTTTCTGTAGGACGACATCATTTGTTGAGCCCACTAACAGCACTATATATATATCCACAATATACGTGGCTCATTATCAGGGATTTTTTAACACTTTGAGAACTGGCGTACGATATATTCGTACTTTGATTTCGGCCTAAAAAAGCGGTAGTTTTCGGTTGCCTTACCTATGCCCTACCTCCTCTGCTGATTGTGCTAGAGACCTGCTCAAGGACTGAAACGGATCGGCCAGTCTAGTAGATTGAACTTGAAAAAAAATTTTTTGGTTGGGGGTGAGGATTTTTTTGTGACTGACATCATAAGTGAAGTAGTTTTGGGGTCATTTTTGCCTCATGTTGCCTGGCCTCATGTTGCCTGGCCCAACTACTAGGCCAAAGTGTTTCGCTGAAGTTTTCATTGGAAACTAGGCTCGAGTCAGAGTCTTTTGAGTCTTTGATCAACTTTCTAACATTTCTGGTTCAAAAGTTATGATCTAAAATAAACAAATTAATTAATTAACTAATTAGCTAATTAGTCAAATATTTCTACTAACTTACATCACAACTTTTGAACCTGAAACCCCTGCAGGTCATCCAAAGTATCAAAAGACTCGGATTGTAGCCTAGCTTCCAGTAAAAACTTCAGCGAAATACTACTACCTAACGGTTGGCGCCCAGGGCCAGGCAAAGTGGGCCAAGGTGGCCTGAAAGTCCTCCACTTATGACGTCACTCACAAAAAACCTGCAAACCCCAAGCAAAAAATTTTTTTTGAGTGCAGACTAGAAGACTTGCCACGTCTTTTGAGACTTTTACTGGGTCTATTGAGCATACAGGACCAGAGAAATTCCCACACAAAACCACGTGCGTTTAGGCGTTTTTTTTTTCTGAAAATCTTCGTAACCAGCCGGACACCAAAGAGTTAAAATCCTATAATAATAATAATCATATATCTGTTTCATGAATGAAAAATATGTTCTATAACTATGCTTACAGTCAACAGCCTTCATATTTGATGGAATTAAAATGCAACTTTCACTTTCTGCCAATCTGCACTTTCAAACTTGTGGCATTCTAACAGTTATGACATCTGAATCTGCAAGGGTTAGTAATTTCAATCCACATGTCATTTTTGCAGGTAAATGACATAGAACCTCACAGTTGCTATGATTGATAAAACTTCAAGTGGTTTTAACTTGTGTCATCATAAGAACTCTTTGCCTTTTACACTGATACTGTATAGGCCTATTAAAATGAAAACCTATTAGGATGCTAATTAAATGTGCCACAGAAATCACACAGCACTAAAACAACATGATTCTTTTGCTAATTTTTTTTTATTTTTATTGCTTGATTTAAATCATGATTTAAATTGATCAACCCTGGTACCAGCCTTCCGTTTGTTTGTGCACAAAGAACATCTAGCTTTTAGCAACATTGGTCATAGTATGGTACACAGTAAGACCTAGGTGCAAAAATAGCACAAACATACACAGCTACACACATTCTATGTTTCTATATCTGTTCACTCAACTTTTTATAGGTTGTTGAAATAAACCAATTACTTCTCATCAAACAAAACTATGCAAGCAACTTTTGCTATTTACACCATACAGATCCATGTCTACAATAGGCATGGAATTACACTATAATCTAAAAGCAATAAATCCTATAAAAAGAAAAGACTTGCCAAATTATAAACTTTCTCCTATCCCATTGCACAACAGCCAACACAACTGAATAACCATAGCAAATGATTTAGCATCCAATAGCAACATTGTTCAGTAGATACAACAGAAGGCAATGTGAAAGAAATGTAAGAAACTGAAAGCTGGACAGATTTGAAAAGGTCAGAGTTGATTAACACTTGGTAGGTTCCTATTTTTGTTTAGGCCTGTACTTAACAGGGTCTCACAACTTACATCTCAACCATGACTGTAGATGCTACACCACGTCCAAATTTGATGCAAAGCAGTTGTACTTACCTTAATGAACAGCACCAGCACAATCAATCTAGCACCACAGGAAATTTGCTTTGGTTGGAGCTTCAATACAGCAATATTTTTGAGGCTTAACAACATTTGTTTAGCACCCTGAAATTTGGCAGTTCTGACTTTCAATAGCATATAGGCAAACACTTCTACAACTTATATTCATATGCCCAGTTCATCATTAAAAGCTTTGTGACAGTAAAACCATCATTTCTCTTCTGAAATTTATGCAGATAACTACAATTCACAATCTACAAATTCAGCCATTAAATTGCCAATCTTTGTCACAAATTGATACATCAAGAAATAGTAGAGGTATTATCCACTGTCACAAAGAAAAGTATTAATATCAAAATTCTCACAAATGAACAAACAAACCATAAAAACAAAATATAGAGCCATTTGACATGGATCCTAGAACACTTTGTTCAAACGTAATATCAAACAATTAAGCACAACAAAATGGCACGAAAATCAACAAATCTTGTATACCAACATATCACCAGCATGTTTTGTCTTGAGTTGCCTCACATAATGGAACTAAACATGTGCATTTGTAAGTCTTTATCACTGGCTATTTTATTAATTAGGTCATGTGGCATTGACGTTTAGGTCAGATGCATCATTTGACATTGGAATGAAATTTAGCTGAACTTAGTTTTATGTGCAAGATGGACACCAAAGCTTATTTGCATACCTTAAAGCTGCTTTCATGTTTATCACCATCATTACAAGTCTTTACAATACACTCTCCGACCACAAACAACCTTTGCTTGGGGCACATTTCTGGTTTGCACTTTGATTGGTTATAGTACGGGCCTTGTTCATTTTCAATTACATACATTATATTATAATGTGCACTTTCAACATTACATTATAATGAACAGAATTCAAAATTTTAAACGAACACACTCTAGCAGCAAAGTTTAAAACTTGCATGTAACTGCTACTTAAAAAACAACCTATTGTTGAACAAGTTTTGCATTACCACCAATCATGTGAAATGCATCACTGCATTGCATAATTAAAATAATATCAGCAAACAGAGCAGGATCAAACCTGATTTCTTCTAATATAAACCAAAGCAAACAAAGTAGAAGAAACATCTAATTGTAATTAGTGTAAAGAATAAACTACACTGAAGATTTCAAATTCTTTGTAAGCTATTGGTAAGTTGAAGTCTAAGCTTTAGCAACATTATAGATTTACAATAACTAAGCACTTTTAGCACGATTTATAAAACATACGAAAATGCCATTTGCACTGATTTTTAAAATTGTTTTATCCACAATTTTAAAAAAGATTTATACATGATGTCCTTTACTACAAGAAAAACATTCACAAAGCCATTTGTGACATGCTTTAATAATATCACTTCATACGCCATATCCAGCCAAAATATTTCAAAAACCAAATTTTTTTCAAGCACTTTGATCTTTTTCAACAGTATTCAAAAGATAACTACAGGCAGGTTTTATAAACCATGCTGCTTAGTGACAGAACTTACAAATTTAACAAAATCCTTTTCATAAGCTATGTTTTTATAGCTGTCAATATAGTACTAATTCAAATTTAAAATATGGAAAACAAAATTGGTGAACAATCCAAATAATGCAAATGTCTTCGTAGGACTTACAAAATCATCACATTACCTATACCCAGGCTGCTACTACAGGCTAGAAGAAGATTTATAGGAAACAAATTGTTCAACTAATAATTAAGACCTGACCAATGGATGGTGTTCATTATGTGAAGTCCTTCTACACACAAAAAGATCAAGCAATGAATGGATGTACATTAATGATTAAATGCTGCAACAAAGGGTCACTCACTAAAAGAACTCAGTGAACAGTTACCACTTGAGGTGTGTGTGCACTAAAAGTCATTATTGCTATAAGCACAAGTAAGTGATGTGTGTATAATGTTTAATGTAACTATATCACAAAAATTTATTATATATTGCAATAAAATAACACAATACACTCAAATTACCAACAGTGCCCTAAAAAAACATTATGCACATCAAGTCATAACATTCTATTATATACTCATTTGATTTAGTTACGAACACCACTTTTCTTGTGTAGTTTTAAGATATTAAGGAAATTGATAGCAGGAAACTGTGATATTTACATAGTCTTAATGAAAATACTAAAACATATGATGGAATGTGGAAGACCACCCTGCACAACACAAACTAAATGACATTTATTAAAATATGCCAATGTTTGTCTACAAGATTAACATCAGGCAAAAAAGTTGGTGTATACATTAGATGTGGAACTTTGGTCAGCATTTAGGAATGGTTGTAAATACCCTGTACCACTTGATTAATAGCTATGACAAGTATATTTCCAATAGCACAAACTATAATATCATCACTTCATGCATTTTCAGTTGAAATTACTAAATACTACTGATTAAATTTATTCTGACCTTGAACAACCAAAAGGGTTAAAAACACAAACTGCAAGTTTTACCAAATAATACCCATTGAACTGGCATGGATGCTTATCTGCACCTGCTGCATGAACCTTATCATGCAAAAAAATTTACCATCCGTACTTAAAGCTAGATACTTAAATTTAGACAGGATCTACCGTTTTTCAAAGTAATGCGCCTTGGAATTTTACTCACAAGAGTCACCAGACTTAGCCTTTACTTAGACAAGACCTATACCTATGTCAACACAAAACGCCTGAATTTATTTTTCCTAAATTTATATTTGGGTATACACTCTAGCTTTATTTAGCCAAGCCAATGTGTGATTCAGGATAAAAAAAATTCCATAATTAATATATAATGTGTTTTGATCACTCTTAGCATTAACCATACAAACTTCTGAATTTTGCAACTTCGCTGACAAGCTACCACACTAATTTTTGGTTGTTTTGATGAAAAGTTAATATAAAATGTTCACTCATCCGTCAACACTTGAATCAGGTAACTTGCTAAACACGTCATTTTAATAATATGCTTGTTAACATAAAGCGTTTTTAAATTATTCCGATGATCCTATTCCCAGGTAGGATTTCGGCAAAATGAATTGCATGCTTTTTGAAGTACTGTAAATATTGCCAGAGATGTGATGCTAACCAAAAAATACAAATGTGGCAAGCCATTTTGGCATGGTAGCACCTTTCAACAAAATGATCAAGAAAAAGTCTATGCAAAAGTTGCAGAGTCAAACAAATTTAAGTTTTTAACCTGCTTATGACAAACTTAATCAATGAGTACTTCTGAGAAAAGTAGATTCCATGCAAAATTTTGTCTTACTTTACTGATGGTACATGCTATACCATCATAACAAAAATCCAGCACCTTTTTAACTTATTCAGTTTTAGTGAAAAAAGCGGGCAAAAACAAACACAAATCAAATTTTGTACTGAAAAAATATTAAAGCAGAAATCCCATTTTTTAGCACCTTGTTACTGTATCAACTCATTAGAAATGTCTTACCTGCAGCATGACCCACTTTCTTGCATCACAACAGCTTGGTACTAGGTCTTGTGAAACCAAAGGTAGCTCAAAATTAAAGTGATATGCAAAAGTTTCTAGAGAATGGCTGATTTGGATATCCTAAGCCTTCATGACTAACACTATATCTTGATCCGTTGTACACAGTAGTACATTTTGAGAAGATAGAATATCTTTACCACTTCAAATAGAAATACTTTATGCCATTATGCCTGCTACAACCACAGAAAAATTGTTCAGAAAGTAGCTCAGCTTACTACAAACAATGCCATGTTTATAAATGAAAGTATCAAAACATAATGAGTAAAAACATATGCATAAGGTTGCACCTTTTCATAAATTAATATTGAAGCCTGCTGAGTATAGGCGATGTGTCTGCATGCACTTCAGGTAAGTTACTAGAGGTAGTCACTGGTGTCCACCAAGCACATCAAATGTTTTTCAGAAAAATTTCATTCGTGAAAAAATTACTAGATTTGAAATTTATTTACTGTGAGACTGATTAAACCAATGATAGTTCGATGTAAAAGAAAAATGTTGCAATTGCAAAGAGAGCAACTGTCATGGCAAAAAATATTTAAGATAATATTCAACCTCAACTTGTTTTAGGGTCATCTTTCAGACATTCTAACACTTGTGCTGCCGTGTGGATTTACCTGTAAATATTGCATTTTCATGCCTTCTTGCAACCCCATTAAATGCCAGTCAATTGTGCTAGAGAACTGTTCAAACCCTCAAAAGACCCAGAGAGTTTTCTAGTTTGCAATGAAAAAAAAATGTAAGTTCTGGGGTTTTGTGGGTGACGTCATAAATGGGGCAAAGCACTTCCCTCTTGTAGTTGGGGCCTAGGGCCCAATAACCTCAGCCAAAAAGGCCTAAACCACCCTACTTATGATGACACCCATAAAAAAACGAAACCCAAAACTTAAATTTTTTCACGAAAATAGGGGTTCAATGCATGATTTCAAAGTACGAGTATCTCGTACACCGGCAGCAAACATGTTAAGGAAACAAGCTTAGAATACAAATACACTAAACTACCTCTTTGACAACGAGTGCATTGTAAGTCACATGCAAAGACAGTTGCCACTAATCTGCACAGACTTTTGTGCTGCACCAGAAAAAAGAAAAAAGCTTTTACTGCAGTCCACTGCCTCATAAATGATTTTTTTAAAGTTTGGGACAGCCATTGTTTCACTAAGTTGAATCACCCACTAAGCCTGGCATCAAGCAGTGAACTGTTCCTCAAAATGCACATGATCATTGCATCAATCTGATTCACCAATCAGCTTCACCATTTGCTTTTTGAAATACAAAATCTTTTCCATTAAGGTTCATGATGCCAACTTTTAAACTGAATTTCCACCTGGATTTAGTGCGATGAATTTTGTCATATTGACATACAACTACATTTTCAGTGTCAAATAATTCAACGGGGTCTTCATCAGATCCATCATCATCAGAACAAAGTGGTTTTTCATCTATTTTTTCAGAACGTTCTTTTGCATCCTCTTCATCTTCATCTTCATCATCATCATCTTCATCCTCTACATCATCATCATCTTCATCAACTTCATCATCAGATGAAGATGAGTCCACATTTCCATCCATTTGGCTAATTTTTTTGTGTGGTGTTATATGCTGTTCACCAATAGCTTGATGATGTAGACATGAATCATTTATTGAAAGTAGATCATTACTCATAGTTTTATTATCAGGTGGGCCATCTACTTGTATAATGACAGAAGGCTGCTGTGATTGCTTGCCTACATCTGAACCATGGGGCTGATTTTGTGAAGACAACACAACTGCACGTTGTCCACTTGGCTCATTTAAGCCAGGTTGGTGAGATGAATACGCTTGTGCACCTTTAGAGCTAGTTTCTTGTTGGCTAGGCTGCTGAAAAATAATGTTGCCTGGCAAAGCTAGTGCAGCTTGTTGGCCAGGTGCTGTCATTTGCAGTGTTTGAGGAGCAACACCTGGAATGGCTTGATACACCACTTGGTGGGTTATACGGTCAGAACTTCTGGATGGATCAGCATAGAATGAATTGGTTATATACATTGGTAATGTACTTGGCTGACCATGGCGATTAAGATCTGTAGAAGACTGAACAGCTTTTGATTGAATAACCTTGCTTTCCCATGTCTGTCTTAGTTCCTGCAATACTTGTTCATCAACTCCATCATCCAAAAATGCTTCTCGTATATTGTTAATAACATCATTCATCACAGTTTGATACAAATCAGCTACTTGATTTGGATTCACAGACTTAGCCATTTTACAGTGAATCTAAGTATAAAACACGTGTTACAAAATTTTAGGCAAGCAACAATAGGGAGAACTGATGCAAAAGTAATTATCAAAAATACTTAACTCACACATACATTAGCCACTAACACCCAAACAGTATGACAAAAAAAACATGCATAACTTATTAACTATTCAGAGATCCCATCTTGAGATGTGCTTGCTATATTAAATCAAGCACAACTGCAATAACTTTTGTCTCATGTGTGGAAAACACCATTATTCTGGTATACAATAGGCAGTAACACACTAACAAGAATGCCGACTACAAAGCAACCTAATCTCTGTACTTCATAAGACTCATTATATAGTTTGTAAAATATCACACTGTATAACTTTTCAGCTGAACAAAAGTAAACAAGAGCATTTTACTTATTAAAATTAAACAATGAAGCTAATAATGACCATGTAGAAAATACATTGAAAGAACAGCACTGACTTATTTGGAAACCAAGTGAGTCAGCATGAATTTTCTAAATTTGTGTTGAAAAACGTTTTCCTTTTAAAGAAAGATGCTTGCTGTTTTCAAGTAAGAAGTACTGATTAACTTTTAGTTGCTTTAAAAAATTTAATTTTTATAGGTGAATGTCTATAGACACCAATGTTTTTCTTTTGGATATATTTTATGCTGCTATTGCAGACTGTATGTGTAGGATACACTAAGCTAAATATTAGAATATGTTTGTAATTTTCATAAAAGTTCTGCTGATTAACATGATTACAATGCTTTTTAACCCAATTTTTTAACATTAAGCTTCTATGACAAATGAATACATTTTAGATTCTGTTAGAATAACAGCTGAAGATGCCTACTTAGTAAGCAAAATATACACTCAGGAACAAAAGTGTAAAGTGTTCAATTCTTTTTTTGTAATAGGATTTCTTTTGATAATGGAAGTGGCGATTTGTCTGCCAGCAATGACATGGGTAGAACAAAATGCTGAGTTTGTCACTCCGGTGGCACCATCATGGTGGTCGAGCAGACGCATCTGTTAGGGTGCATTAGGACCCCTCGACTTTTTTCATACAACTTTTACCTAGTGTTGAAGTATTGCATTTTGATAAAAAATGAGACCTCTAAAATTCTTTCGCAATTGGTTGATGCTTAGGGGTGCATCGGGACTCCCAAAGTTTGACCCAGGGGTGCAAAACTTGCAAATAATGAAATTTTGTCATAACTTAGTAACTACTTAAAGTAGGAACATGATTTTGGTGTCTAACCCTATTAAAATAGCTTTAATGGATAGCTGGTATGTATTTTAGTAGGGTTAGACACCAAAATCATGTTCCTACTCCAAGTAATTATTAAGTTATGGCAAAATTTCATTAATTGCAAGTTTTGCACCCCGGGTCAAACTTTAGGAGTCCCGATGCACCCGTAAACATCAACCAATTCAGAAAAAATTTTAGGTCTAATTTTTTACCAAAATGCAACACATTAACACTAGGTAGAAGTTGTTTGAAAAAAGTCGATGCTCCTGATGCACCCTAGCGTCTGTATCAACTGTGCTGTGCCAGATTAACAATAGTAGCAAATGTAGCAATTGCTACGGGCCCCATGCTTTTTGGGAGCCCCACAGTCCTTTGTGTTAAATTTTTCTTGTTATATGCGAGGATGGATACTGTTTGAGAATTTAGGTGCCCAAGGCAAACTCTCAGAAAGGGGCCTTATAATTTACACATGCTATACAAAAATTGTATTCGCTTAAAGCAAGTTTACTTTTTTATTTTATCAGGGAATTTGCTTTTGCATGAAGGTCCATTTCACATTTTAAATTGTTTGAAGTCATTTGATTTTTAATTATTCTTTGTCTGCATATTAAACTTGTTGCGGTTTCCCTTTTGACACATTTGCAATGAATTCTGTTTTACTTGGACTAAAAGACTTGCTTCAGAGCTTATTAAATGTGCCTTTAGAGTGATTAAGCTTTTTACCAAAACAATGCGAAGCTCTCAAAAAGGACCGAGATGACCGCCTCTTTTGCCTCCCCTAAAATCAGAAATTTTTCAGTTCAAAAAGCCACTATTTTCTAATGTGCCATAATCAATTAGGCAAAAGTTTTTAATTGAATGCTTTTACATTAGACTAAGGTGACAACCTTTCCCTAGTCGCGGGCCAAAAACAAACTCTGCACAATATGGTGGGCCGTACTAATTTTCCACCAACAATTCCGTTCATTTTGCTGTTAATGTTGATAAAACTTGGGTATTTATAGAATAATTTTCAGATTAACTCCTGACTTTCACAGTTCATAATGACTCAAAAGATGACATAAATACAGTATATTTATAGCAGAGTGTGGTTTCGCATGACTGGTTCCTCAAGCATGCAGTACAAGAAGTTGTAAGGAGGCAGAGTCATAAAATATAATACCACTAGGCAGGTCATATAGTTACCGCAATTTGGAAAAGCCTGCGGGCCGGATGATTTTGCTTGGAGGGCCATAGGTTGCCGACCCCTGCATTAGACTACCGTGATTTGAAAATTAAAGTAGTTTACAGTGATTTGAACATAATGGGACCACTCAAGCAATGTGATGAAATTGTAGCAATTTCTAAATATTGCTTGATTGTATTGTTATAAATGGCATTTTCAAAAAATATTATCACAAAACAGTGACCTGTTCTATAAGTTGCATTACCTTTTTGGTGCTTTCAAAATGATTTGGCCAATGGTGCCAAATTTGTGGTTTTATCCCTAGATCTGGGTTTTCAATGGCTTTCTAGGTTTTTCTTCTGAAGATCTAGGTTTTTAAGATTTAACTGCATAGCAGTGATTTAAGATAGGGTATGATTTATTACAGTTCTTATTTCTAGCCTCATTTTTCTTCATCTTGCTTTATTAAAGTACTTTAGTCTTCAGTATAACTGATGAATAAGCAACTGACACTGCAAGCTGTAAATACTAGCTAGCTGCAATGAGTTAAGTGGCAGAGGTACAAATGAAGCAAGACCAAAGAAAAAAATTAAGTGGTTCACACAGCTATTTTAAGGTAGAATGGTTGAAAGATCCAGATCTCAGTGGTTAGCTACAGAAGAACACTGGGAATGAAGATTCAATTATTGAAAATTCTGTAAGATCTCTGTCAGAAATGCAAGCAACTCCATGTTACTAGGATATAATAATACTGACAAACACAAAAGTTCACAAGCAAAGTTGCAGTGCATATCCACTGGAACATTTTGTGATAAGATGCCCAGGTATGGTAGATAGTAGAAAGACTCACTAAATCTTGTGTCTGAGATTTTCTATTCAAACCTGAGTTTTTGGGTGAGTATGAGATTTCCCAAAAAATCTCATTGGCAGCCTTGGATTTGGCATCTATTCACAAGCCACTGGGTAGTGTACTTGTAGTCATCTTTTACAAATGCAGCCAAATGATTCGTGTGTTTATCTAACTCTTGGTAACCAACTGCAATGGAGAATAGCCATTTTTTAAACTTAAGATGGTTGAATGAACAAAGGAGCACCATTAGACAAAACATGCTGAACAACACGATTCTAAGGAGTATAGAGCATGAACTTTTATATGATATAGACACTACCACCAATATCATAAACAAATTCGTTAAGGAAAAATCTAGAAAATGCAAATAGGATTGCTGCTCTTGAGAATCGATTTTGAAACCTATACTGTGTGACTACACTGTCTAAATCAGCTATGTCCAACCCAAATGGCTTTCTAAGCCAAAAAGCATGTCACTATCTTGACCAGGGTCACATGTTGACTGACGTATTTCTGAGGACCGCACATTAAATGGCTTACATTGATTTTAGAAAACTAAATCAAGCTTAAACTATTATACTAAAAATGTTCGAATCCTAACTGAAATGGTAACAGACATGATTAAGTGGCACTGACTCGAGGGGATAACACTAATTGGAAGGCCGGCGGGCCGGGCGGGCTGTGTTTCCAAATGGAAAAGGTGAATTTTTGGTGGGCTGTTGCACACAAGACAGAAGGGCGGGCTGCACAAAAAAGGCAGTCCGTCGGGCTGCAAAAAAGGGTGGGGCGTGCTGCAGAGAAGGACAGCTCTCCAGTCCGTCCTTTTCCGCAGCCTAGCTTAATGTGCAGCCCACTTGCCCATCCTGTGGTACAGCCTGCCGGCCCGCCCTTCTGTGCAGCTCGCCAGCCCGCGAAAAATTCATGTTTTTTATTTGGCAACACAGCCCCCCAGCCCGCCGGCCCTCGGTTTAGTGTTATCCGCACTGAGGACCACCTACATCAAAAATATCTAATTCAATATTATCAAAACAAGGACAGGTTGTCAGTACAGGGGCTGCTCTTTTCTGCAGCCAGCCCCGCCCTTTTTGGCAGCCTGCCGCACCGCCTTTTTGTGCAGCCCGCCAGCCCGTCTTTCTGTCTTGTCTTCTGTGCAGCCCGCCGACAGTTCACGTTTTTCATTTGGAAACATGGCCCTCCAACCCGCCCGGCCCTCCAATTAGTGATATCTGCTAGTATTTGTTTAAACGGTGGTGTCACCATGGATGCAATGATTATGGATGCAATGACACCAGTAGTGGATCCTACTGATCTTGTGAAATTATGAACGATCTGCATCATACATTGCAATGCCTGGACAAAATGGCAAATGCAGCTCATGTGATAAACCAAAAAAAACAACAGTAATTGAATGCAGTTCTTGTGAGCAATGGCTCCCATACTGTTGTGCCGGTGTGTCTGCCAGTGATGATGTCGTTGAGTTCGAATGTGTACCCTTTTACTGTACTGTAGCAAATGATTGTCAACAGACAAGCAACAGGTTAGCAGCTCTCAAGACCCAATGCTACCATTGCCATAGCCAAACCAACTCAAGGAGGGAAAAGACAATTCGATGTTTAGTGTGATCGGCCCATTCACCTCTCTTGCATGAAAATTTCAAGACAACATGCCAAAGAACTTCCTGGTTGGTATTGCAACACCTGCAACCCCATCCTCAATCCACCACATCCCCAAAAACCCCAAACTATGAGTACCCCCCTGATTGACCCCGCTTCAGGTAACACTTATATTCAATCCATAAGATCAGTCAACCACCCTATCCACCGTATCCCCAAGGCAGCACGCCCTTCTTTTGCCTCAGGACTTAGCAAACTCATTAACAAAGCCATTTCTTCAAACTCACTATTTGACTGGCATCGTTTGGTTTGTTTCCCCTTTCAGTCCTTTCATCAGATCCCCGATCACAAGGGGTCGCCTTGATCTCTTCTATCAAATCAAGAATTAACACATACCTTGAATCAGATGGCCTGCCCGTCCCTGAAGCTTCTTCGATACAAGCAACCCCACCACCAACCAAAACCACCTAGGTAAACTGAGCCCGACTTTTCCAGCCGCACTTGGATGTGAGGTTCGCGCGTAAAATTGAAAAGTCTCAACAAGGCTTAAATTGAGGTGATACGACAAAATAAACGCAAGAAAATGAAACAAAAAGTTCTGAACATAACATCCAAAGTAAAAAAACTTGCAAATATGTTGTACCAAGCTCATACGAATTGTTCAAAACAAGCAAGTTTTTGAAAATTAGTGATAAATCAACAAAAAATTAAAATACTTTCCGTGGGGGTTACGATGATAAATCTTATATCAAAATCTTCGCAATTTATCCAACTATTGGATAAAATATTTGGAATTTATCGAACTATTGATCTGTGAACAAATCGCGGGGCTTATTTTTGTTTAAACGAAATTAGATGAAAAACCGCAAATGTACTCTAACACCAAAAATGCCGTTTGTTGCCAGATTCTCGTGTTGCGCTACTATCGAATTCAATTCAATATGAATATACTTTCCGAGGGGTTATGATGATAAATTTTATATCAAAATCTGTGGAAATTCTCGAACTATTGGTCTGTGAAAAATCGCGTGAGTTGATTTTTGTTTAAACGAAATGAGATGAAAAATCGCAAAGGTACTCTAACACCAAAAATGCCTTTCGGTGCCAGATTCTTCACTGCCTGACGAAACCGCGCTTTCCAATTGCTTTCCTTGCAAGTTGATGCAGGAACTGTGGAACCATCGTTTGCAGCTATCACAACCCAACCTAAAAGATTAGGCAATAGTTAGTTCATTACCAGCAATGTTGTAAGTTCAGTCTGAAGGGGCTCCGGTCAATTTACTTCAGTTCTGAAACTTACTATAGCTTATTCATGTGACCAGATTACAAACCATAATCATAATTCATTTTTAGTATAAACCTACACAAACGAAATTCTTACCCATTCTCCAGCATGCGGCACATCACGTGTTCCGCAGCCACTGCAGATGTCGTCAATAGGATCTGAAATGCATAACAGGGGTTAGTAGAACTTCGGATATTTCGAGGTACGATATTTGTACAAAAAGACCCATGACATTACTGTATGTGTCTCAACAG
>Ga0210059_1006641_pt1 | contig 18513 bp, 13 predicted proteins | sample Ectturendosymbi2_FD_188042 | JGI IMG/M metagenome (GOLD analysis project Ga0210059, IMG submission 188042) | Ecteinascidia turbinata endosymbiont from Florida, USA - Sample 2 (SPAdes) (version 2) | ecosystem: Host-associated > Tunicates > Ascidians > Unclassified | place: Key West, Florida... | reverse complement strand
CAAGGCTTCGTCAAACTTGATCACACACTTGAAGAGATGTTCTCCCCATCTATATCCTAAATACATAAACTTCAAAAGAAAACACCAGGAAAACACGATGAAGGCTAAGGTCATAGCCAACCACCTATCAAGTCATTTTTTCAAACTATCAAGTCATTTTTTCAAACTTCTTCTTCCCAGCGATTTGCTTCTTATGATGCCACTCAAAAAGCTTTAACAAAAGCTCTACTAAAAACAATAGCTTGTGATCAGTTACCATTAAGTATTGTAGATAGCCAAACATTCAGAAACCTGTTGTTGACAGCTGAACCAAGGTATGTAATACCAAGCTGCTACACATTTAGAAATTCCCTTTTGCTAACAGTTATTCAAGAAATGGAAGAAGCGATGAGACGTGAACTTGCTCGTTTGTCAAATGTTTACTTGACAATTGATCTTTGGACAAACCGCAACATGAAAAGTTTCTTGGGCATCACTATCCATTATATTGATGCAGAATGGAAACTACGCAGCTTTGTCCTGGCAGTGGACTCATTTTTAGGATGGCATACAGCTGAAAACATTGCTGAGGCATATGACAACGTTGTAGAAAAGTTTAGACTTACAGCAAAAGTAAAGAAGGTTGTGTCAGACAATGCTTCCTCCATGATAAAAGCATTTCAGGTTTCCCTTCCTGAGTTCACACTGCATAAAACTATTGAAGAAATCAATGAGGACAATGAGAAACAGTTGGATCTCGATCCTGAACAAGAAGTGCTCGAGGAGGGTGCTGATTTACATGCTCTTCTCGCTTACTTACGCGAAAGAGTAAGCTGTTTTGCTCATACACAACAACTTTGTATTAAGGATTGTCTGCAAGATTCGGATTTTACTAAGTCTTACGTTGGAAAGCAGTTAGGAAAGGTGCAAAAATTGTAAATTCAGTAAGAAAATCATTTAATGCTACCTCTTATTTGCAACGTAAAAAGATCACGCTAAGAGCACAGAATGTGACGAGATGGAATTCACAGCTTGCTATGTTGCAAAGCGTCTTAAAGGATCACGAAGAAGTTAACGCTGCTCTCACCTTGATCCAATCACGGGAAAAATTAACAAATCAAGATTATTTGGCATTGAGTGAGCTCGTGAGCGTGCTATTGCCTTTCAAGGAAGCAATGCAACAAGTTGAAGGAGAAAATATTGTAACGTCCTCTTGCATTTGTCCGGTAGTGCTTGGTTTACTGAAAGCAATGGAACAGCTGAAAAACTCAAATCTCCAGTATTGCCAGAAACTGGCAGCTAAACTGGCAGCCTCTATTTCCAAAAGGTTGTTGCCATTTAAAAATTCTCCAGACAACAGACTTGCGTCTCTTCTTGATCCACGATTTAAAAACAGGTGGATTGAAGATGATGTCGAAAAAGAAGAAGCTATACGTTTGCTAAAAACTCATGTGGCAAGTAGACTTGGCAGCCAGGACGAAGAGAGTTGTAGCACAGAGGAAGAAAATCCTTCAGAAAAGCCAAAGCTGTTTAACTTTATGGCAGAAGGTTTAAAAAAGAAAAGACCAAGAAAATCAGAAAGTGAAGTAGATAGCTATTTGGGGGAAGAAATTTTGCATTTTGATGAAGACCCATTAATATATTGGAAGAAGAAATCAGAAGAATTTCCCACGCTTGCTTCTTTAGCCAAGGATTATTTGGGACTAACAACAACATCAGCCCCGTCAGAAAGAGTTTTTTCAATTGCGGGTAACTTTTATATGGCAAGAAGAAATTTACTGGGGTCAGAAACTTTTCGCAGCCTAATGTTCATCAAGTGCAATCCAACAGTTTTTGAGCAAGTGAAAATGTAAATACGAACCAAAATGTTATAATTGTAATTGTAATTGGATATTTTTTGCACGGAGTAATAGAATTGTAATGTAATTGAAACATTTAAGGGAGTAATTGTAATTGAACTTAATTAATGTAATTGATCCAACTCTGGTGGGTACATTTCTTTTCAACTTTTGCCTACTCATGTTTTCTCTGCCTCATCTTCATTGCAGTGGATTTCAGCATTCGATTCACATTTAGTCGATCAAAAATTTTCAGCAATCTTTTTTTAAAAGTTATGTATTTGTAGCAAAAATTTTCATCAATCTTTTTTTAAAGGCAGTGGCTACAGAACCATTGATGGATCTTTACAATTGAAACCTTATTTGACCATCTCTTGTAACATGACAGTAACGCACGAGGAGAATGCAGTAGGCTATGTAGAAACATAGTAAACACAAGTTAAACCTAACACTAAGCTAAGGTAACACTAACCTGATGCTAACCCTAAGCTAAGACTAACCTAACCCTGAGCTAATGCTAACCTAACCCTAAGCTAACCTAGGCTAACCCTAAGCTAACCCTAACACTAAGCTATCTCTAATCTAACGCTAACCTAACAGTAACCTAACGCTAACCCTTAAACCTAACCCCTAAAGCAAAAGTTTGTAAAGTTTTGAAAAAAAAAAAGAAGTGGTACCACAAATTGAAACATGCAAGCAGTTATCACGAAAACGTAAGGTGCTAAGTCAAGAGGTGAACCCTGAACCATTGACATGGTAGACTTGGAACCTACCTCTTAGGCTGGCAGATCAATGCCGGTTGAATGACAAACTGACAGCTTTATGTGAACCGCATCATGTGAGGCAGGATGGTTGAATAAGTTTTGAAACAAGAAGATCCATGAATGATTCCGTAGCCACTTTTATTTTTAAAAGTTGTATATTCGTTTTACCTGCTGACTTAACTGTCCTTTGTTGATTTTTGTAGGTTCAGATTTAAAAGTTTTGTCTATTGATTACTCTTTATGCTAGGAATTCTCCCTACAGTTGTATCTTTTTGTTTCTAGCTTTAAATTTAGCTTGTGATGAAAAAAATCTAGCGGATTTTTGCAATTTTTCTAGCTTGAACATTCTGTTTAGACTTGCCAGCCCTGCTTGTGACTTGGCTCATTGTGCTAACTTGCGCAAGTTGTCTACATCCATGCGTGAGGAGTAATCTATCTCTAATTGTTACCTAACCTTTTTTTTGTTATTACAGATCAAAACTTTTCATCAGTTGGCATGTTGACATCTGGTTAAGCCAACTGTATTTTCATGTAGTTATTAACAAACTCAATTTTTACCATACAATGTCATTTGGGCGCAGAAGTCAGGTGAGCTACTTTGAATATATTAACTTGTAGTATTTTAAAGCTATTTTGAATATTTTTACTTTTTTTCTGTTAGCTGTTTACCTTAAAAATTTATGTTAGAATGCCTTCATTTCTCTCCCACTGCCAGGCCCCTGTATGATGATGGGTGAATGACATTGTAGTTGGGGTGTTTGCTTTTCTCAGTGTTGATTGTGTGCTAAGACCTTCTGTACTATGTAATGTGCTATGACTAACCAGTTTTGTGCTCTTGTGTTATTTGATTGTGCTTGTGGTATGGACCACAAGTCTGTGGCAAAATAAAATCATAATAATACTAACCATAAGCAGATAGTCACCGCATTTTAGTTTGTTTTTTTTTGCATTGAACTTGTTTTTTCAAGTTGCACTGTATGTAGCTTTTGAAATAGGCCTGCTGTTTCAGAATTAGTCTGTGTAAATTGACCAGTTCAAGTTGTTGATTTCAATTGGCTAAGTGGTATTGTTGGTTGTACATGCGCCACCAGAAGCTGGTAAGCTGGGTTCAATTCCCAGTCAGGTCTTACTGAAGACTTAAACGGTACTTGCAGCCTGTCCATCGTCGTGCTCAGGGTTGATGGGTGGGTGTAAGCAAGGGAAAGCTTAAAACAGGTTCTGCCTTTGACTCAAGGGTGCAGTGCTAACAGCAGCAGTGTGGGAACACCGTTGGCTGTTTCCGCACCAAATAAAGAGGTAGACTGTACCAAATAGTTCAAATAGAGTGAGCATTCACCTGCAAGAATTTCCACACTGGATCTTCCTGCTTAACTGTAGACTTTTGACTAGCAGTGAAAATTTGCATGTCACTAGCACATCTGTGAGATCGCAGCCATGTTTTAATGTAATCCAGAGCAAAAAGGTGTGGGAACACCGTTCCCATGCATTCCCACTACACTACACCACTTCTTTCCATTTGACTTATCACAAGCGCAGCATTCACTACGATTGCAATTCCAATCAAAAATTTTATTAACACTTTGGCACCCGGCTGGTTTTGGGGATTTTCAGCAAAAAAAACACCTAAACGCACGTGGCTTTGTTCATGAATATCTCCGCTCCTGTTCGCTATTTAGTGACTCGGCGAAAGTGTCAAAAAACACATACAGTCTAGTAGATTGCACTCGAAAAAAATTTTTTTTCTTGGGGGGTGCGGGTTGGCTGTGAGTGACGTTATAAGTGGAGCACTTTTAGGCCACATTGGCCCACTTTGCCTGGCCCTGGGCGCCAACCGTTAGGTGGTAGTATTTCGCTGAAGTTTTTCCTGGAAACTAGGCTACAATCTGAGTCTTTTGCTACTTTGGATGACCTGCTGGGGTTTCGGGTTCAAAAGTTATGATGTTAGTAAGTAAAAATATTAGACTAATTAATTAGCTAATTAGATAATTAATTAATTTGTTTATTTTAGATCATAACTTTTGAACCAGAAACGCTAGAAAGTTGATCAAAGGCTCAAAAGACTCGGACTCGAGTCTAGATTCCAATGAAAACTTCAGCGAAACACTTTGGCCTAGCGGTTGGGCCCCAGGCCGGGCAACATGTGCCAAAATGACCCTAAAACTATTTCACTTATGACGTCAGTCACAAAAAATCCGCACCCCCAACCAAAAAATTTTTTTTCTAGTGGAATCTACTAGACTGGCCGATTCTTTTGAGCCATTCAACAGCTCTCTAGCGCAATCGGTGGAGGAGCTAGGGCGTTGGTAAGGCAACCGAAAACTGCTGTAGATATTACCATGGCAGCTGTTGGTTATATGTTGAGTCTAATGTACTATTTTCAGTAAATAAAATGTGCAAATTTTGGACATTACTTCAGTTTTCAAAGGATATTTGAAAATCAGTTGATCAAGTAAGCTGCTGAGGAATGCATTCAGTGCTGTCTTGTCTGTTTGTCATAAGGCTAAGCACTGCTGTATGTAAAAATTGAGAAATTGTTGATTGGGAATCCTCATATGAATGTGTTGCAAATCAAGGGCAGTCAACATATGTTGCAATAAATCAAAATATAAAATATTCCAGGAATTAAAATTATTTTGAAAAACAGGCAAAACTGCATAGTGCATACACACCATGGTTGGCCCATCTTTCAAAATAAAATTTATAAAAACGGTTTGGGATATTTTGTAAGCTTGACTTAATAAATACACTTTATGGAATGTATTCATGGCTCAATAGTTGCTATTAAAATGGAGAAGTATTTTACTGTGCAAAATTAGGACATTTGAGATTGAGCTGTAGATCTGGCATCAGAATTGCATGAAGCATTTTGTGCTATATTAAAATCAGCTATGGTCTGTGCAGCTATTATTTTTGTTTGGTTAGTTCCAACTTCTTTTGATAGAATTTGTATTTTACGTTGTCAAAACAATGAATGGCACCATGGAGTGCCAATTGTGTCTAGCTGAAGCCTAGGCAACCACTTAATCATCTCAAAACAAGTATAGGCTTTAGTACTGTATTCATGTTGTACAATTTTGTTTGTGTGCGTGTGTTTACTTATGTTGCCTTTCAGCTGTATGCAATTATTTTGTGTCTACCAATATCTCCCTTCAAGACTTTGACTTGTTATATAGTCTTGTTTTATAGCAAAGATTTTTTCGAAGTAACATACAGACTACTGATGATAGGTGCAGCTTTGTAACCTGTGACCAGTTCAAAACAGTTTGATTTTCACAGCAATGGGCAACTTTTTCTCGTCTCTGGTACATTGTCAATGCTGATCGACAACCTCCAGGAAAGATGGCTGCTCTTGTATGTCAATATGTGGAAGGAAAGCACAAACCAATTTACCATCCACTCAGTGATGTCGGTGATCATGTGGTTGTTGTTAATGCCAAAGAGATTGCATTTTCTGGAAACAAGTGGGAGCAAAAAGTGTTTTGGAACCACACAGGGTGAGATGGGAATCATAAGAAACCTAGATTGGATCAAACTGAAGGTTTATTGCTATTGCTGCAGTTGTGTTGTACACTGAAAGTGGTTAATTGAATTTAACCACATTGAATGAAATTGGTGTGATATATGGTTTTCATACATTTTTATGCTGCTTGGGATAAAGTGATCATTGAAACTTGACATTTTCAAGATTCATGATTAATAGCCAGATCTATTATGCCACTTGATCTGGTGAAGCAGAAACGTATTTAACATTGCAATGATGAGAACATGGAAGTACAAATGTCAAGTTTTTCATCTTACCACAAAGCTGGTTTTCTAATCAATCGTAGTAAGACAATCAAGCAAAAATGGCGTTCACAGCACATTTTAAGCTAATTTGACTTCATGCTGCATGCAGGTAGGCACTTACGCGTTGCAATTAGTCAGGCTGTCGAGCAGTGGTGATCAAATCGCATTGGTATTTCACAACATAGTGATAAACATAAAAGTGAATTTGTAATATCTGTGGCTATAAGTTGTAGAGAACCAAAGGAGTTGTCATTAAAAATTTGGGCAATAGCTTTTCGTAAAGACTAGAGCAGTGGTTCTAAACCAGGAGGCACGCCTCCTATGGGGGGCGTCAATAAATTTCTAGGGGGGTGTTAGCCCTTATGCGCTCTACAACATAAAAAGTTTGATCAATTAATTCATCAATACATACATTTGTTTTTACAACTTATTTAAAGTCAGGAGGGCTTGAAGGAAAGAGCAATTAAGAGAGGCGTGGTAGAGAAAAGGAAAACCACTGCAATAGAGAGAAGTTGTTTATTGTGCTACTAGTAGCTTTAATTATGTCTATTTTTGCTGTTTTTAGTCAGGCTGAAACACTTCGTATAAGCTTTCTTTGTCAACAGGTATGATTTTCCAAACATTTCGGGTTGACTGGTTAGTGCAACATGCTTGCAGCTGCAAAATGTAGAACATTGTGGACTGTTTTTCTGCTACAAATCTAGGGAGCTAATAATTTATGAAGTCCTATTACTGTCATTTTGAAGGACTGCTGCTACTGCCCTGCATCAAACGGCAGGTAATCTTGAAAGAATTTTATTCGCAGGCGTCGAAAAGGAAAACTACATTTGCAAGCATTTAAAGTTCACGAACTAGATAACACATGGGTAGGTAGAAACGCTTTCACGTTTTTGAACTTGTCCGCTTTTTCCCTGCAGCGAATTTGACACTTGATCGTTCTTTTTGTGTGTGCAGGTCACGTAATCGTATTTAAAGCACGTAGTGCAATGGGACGAACAAGGTTTTTAATTTCTACTGATGTCTGAGTGAACAATTGATAGTCTTACGCATTCCAGGTCATTGCAATTGCAGCAAGTCCGTCTAGTTTTGTAAAAATCGCCTGCACTTCGATTTATTGCATGGTACCAAAATCTTTTCCGGGCAGCTTCACAGCTAAATCCTTGTGCATCTGTTTGCAGTAAAACTACTCCAAATGTAAGGTTCCCGCTGCTTGACTTGGCTAATTTTTGCTGATTTTATATAATAACTAGATTTTAGCTTGGACTGGAGTCGTTTACTCGTAGAGTCAAAAATTAACGGAAGCAGTAAAAGAAAAAATGAAGTTGTTATCTTGCATTGACTTCGCAGTGCTGCTACGTAGTCCTTCACCGTTACTTATACGTGTGATGTGATTAAAGCTTCAGAGATCGGCGGCGAAACGTGCGTGTGGTTTGCAGGTCCTCACCGTACGTACCGCTTGTGCATGGTGACTCTATAAGTTCGACGTGTTTTTGAAACTGCGTCTTGAATGTTGCGCAGATAATGCGCAAATACATCTATTGGATGCTTCCTAAAAATCGTCTGCGGAGAACTTTGTTTCAACGCGTTCACGTTTTTCCTGATGAGGCGAGTAAATCTTTTACTCTTTGAGGCTGCATTGCTGGTTTCGGTTTGTAAGTCATTGTTAACATTATCTTTGTTTTATCTTATGCTCAGACGTTTCGTTACATCAAGACTCTTATCTTACGACTATTAAAAGCTGTATGTGTGCTGTAAGATTTCGAAGAATCAGCCGACGGGGCTCTGCTTCTTCACGTGATGATTCAAACTTGCACATATCTTATTCAAGTAACTGGTCTTCACAAAAGTGACAAACAAGTGAATCCATCGGCAAAACTTTATTTTGCCGATGGATTCACTTGTTGTCACCTTTGTGGAGACCAGTCACTTAATTACTCCTATCTTACGGTATTTGGAAAATCATCAGTGCAGTGAAGAATGTTTGCGTTGTGGTTCTAAGTTTTTTTATATTGAAATTCCAACCGCCTGTCCTTTGCAAATAACGCTCATGCGCCGTGCTATGTAAACAGTTCTATTAATTCGACTAAAATGACGAAAACTTCCACAAAAGTAGGGTTCAGAAATACTTGGGTTATGTAAAAGACCATTAAATTGCACGCCTTGAATTAACTTCATTCGAAAATGTGCTATGATATACACAGAGCTTAAAAAGCTCGTTTTCTACTTCGGTTGCTTGCAAACAAATGTCCTGACAAAGCCCTGCCCGGGTTGAAATTTTTGTCCGCTCCGGCCACGCGCCCACAGATTTTAAATCCACCCTGCAAGCCCTCCCAACCCGCACTGTTTCCGTCCCAAACCTGCACCAGACACGGAAAACCACTAAAAACTTATGCAACGTGTTTCGTCGCTAGTGGCAATTTATTCAGTGGTTCATTTCAAAATCAACGGACATCTTGAAAAACACTTTTAGGTAAAAAAGTGAAACCTAGTCAAACTTCAGCGCTTCTTTCTCAGAACACTGTTAGAAAAAGTACCTCGTTCACTGAGGGACTCCTAAATTTGCTCTTCTGCTATTCACGGCATAATCATCGATACTGTGTAACTGGTTGCGGAGTCGGATTCCTAACAACACTAGTAGTCGGAGTCGGGATTTTTTTGTCCGGCTCCGCAAGTCCAATTGGATCGTTTTTACATCACACTCCTAAGTTGGGAATTTCTGTTGAAATGGTACAAGTTCTTATGAAACTTTTGTTGAAACAGATAAGTCTCGCTGTGTACCACGATTTCCATGGAGTGTTAGTTGTTGCAAAATTCTTGACAGCCAAACTTCATTCACCTTTTGTTAAGCAGTCGGAAATTTTGGAAAGGTCAGACATTTCACCTCCGACGCGGCAACCCTGCAATGTAAACACTCATTCATTAGCAGTGCTGGTAGCCATTAAGCAGAACATATTTCCTACAGGAACACTGAGACCGGGAAACTCCAATCTGTGGTCTAGCCACAACTACACCAGCTATGTCAAACCCGAGGCCTGCATTCGGCTCAGTGAGCTTTTCATCATTTTGTATGTACAATACAACGACAACGTGACTTTTTTTATAATCTCAAATTCGACATTTACGATGCAATGATCTCTAGTGCCTGTTTATCATGTTCCACGCTTTGGTTGATTTCCACGTGTCCAGTGACACCTCAGTGCAAAACTCATTTCTGGTTTTCTGTTTTTCTACTCATGTGTTCCACTGCACTAAATTATTTCTAACTACGCTTGTTCCTCCATTAACAGTAGCACTAAATTTGCCCATAGCATCACACTTTGGGAGTGATTAAAAGTACCATACAGTCGTTGCCACTGCAGTTAGTATTCGAATGCTCTCAGCAGCTTTAAACTAAATTATGGTTTGCTAAGATGAAAGTAAGCTTTTCAATGTGAGGCCCGCACAAAGAAACTGACATAATTTTTTTGCACACCAAGGCATTCCGGTTGTCATATGGTTCCACAAACCACGTCTGTTGAACGGGAACTCAAATGTCAGGCTCCGGCTCCAGCCATCCAAAAGTGCCTGGGTTCCGGTTCCACAACCCTGATCGTAACATCCTCACAACTGAGCGTTGTCTCTTTTCAGAACGTACCTCACAACATCATGGAAAATATATGCGCAGCTTTGCCTCAGCCCCGTCGTGTGCCGAAAGGCATAAACGATTACACAGAAGAGGAAATAGCCAACTTTCCGAAGCTCTGGACACCGTAAGTGTTATTAGCTGCTATAACGTCAGGAGGCTGATCATTAACATGATTCGCTGATCACAGTTGAAAATTGAAATATTAACATGCTTCACTGCTCACGAGTGAGGTATTCATTGGGTAGATGTTTTTTTTGCACAGAAATGACAATCGCACACGCTCACTGAAAGAAACAGTAGTTTGTAATTTTTCATGATGAGATCTTTAATGGTTGCAAGTCAACCATGATCAAGTGTGGGGGTTGATCGCGCTGTGCTGTCTTCATTAGTGGTTGGATGTTTGTACGAAAGTCAAGTTTCTAGCAAAACTGGTGAAAACCTTCCCTGTGTCTGCTGGCCGCGAATTTGCGCATTTTAAATCCATGTGGCATTGCGGTTGCTGGGCAAGGTACGAGGGGAAGAACCGTCACGAGAGTCGTAGGTTCGCTTGTGTCTGTCTGCTGACCAAAAACGATGAAGAAAAAATGCAACGAAATTCTGAAAAATGTGCAAGAGATACGCAAACAATGCGTCCCTCTGCGTTAGCGCTATTTTGCTCAATAACACGCTACACAAAGGGCTGCGTAAAAATCCCAATCATGCATGTTGGTGCGGATTTAGTGGGTGCAAAATTTTCAAAAGCATTTTGAAAGCGCCGAAAACTTTGGTTGTTGGCAGGGTTGCGGGGTCGGAGGTAAAATATCCGACTGCGACTTTCCAAAATTTCCGACTCCTTAACATAAAGAGAATGAAAATTTGGCTGTTAAAGTCAATGGGAATCGTGGTGCATAGCAAGAAACCTCTGATTCAACAAAAGTTTCAAAAGAAATTGCACCATTTCAACAGGAATTCCCAATTTAGGAGTGTGATGTAGAAAATGATCCAATTGGACATCCAGAGTCGGACAAAAAAATCCGACCCTGACTCCCAGTGTTGTTAGGAATCCGATTCCGCAACCCTTGTTGTTAGGTAACACAACAAGCTGCAATCATTTTGTCCCCCCCGAAAATACCAGCTGGTTGTAGCCCTGATGGGACGTATCTTCACGATGGTATCTCCACTCCACAGCAAGACTGCACCAAGATAAGCTGTTATTGTGTATATCACGTCAAAGGTCTTCATCTGAAGAGAATATTTCGCTCGCGGTTTTGAGGTGCGGCCGTTTTCGTCGATTAAAGTTTTGCGCCAATCGATTAAAAAGAAATAGTGCCCTTTTTTTCTACAAAGACTTCTGCAGCTGCACAACAGCGCGGGGATTTAGGGCCGGGAGATGGCGCTATCGCGCCGAGCTATCTTGATGCGGTCAAACGTGCGGCCAGTCGGAATTGCGGCCGCAGTCGTGGAAATCAAAGCCGAACAGAAAAAAAGGTTGCCGCGGCGACGACTGGGGCTTGCGAATCGCGACGCAAAGATTCGCGGAACTCGTGTCTCAACTCAGCCGCTTCCACACTCGTGCTTCAGGAAACATGTTCAAAATAAGGAGTTCTATTGAGCAAGCAGAGCCAAGCTGAAGCAGAGGCGCATAACCTGCGGCCTTCGATAAAAATTCATGCGGCCGTGCACCAGTCCCATCGCCACGGGGGGCCTTTAAGGGCTTGTCCCCCCCAAACAAAGCTCCAAGCCCTCAAATTGAATTATGAAGCACTAAAAGTCGATGGAGTTTTTGTCAAGTTCCGGAATGTCAAGCTCCCCTGAACAAATGTAAAGCCCCCCCTATTGAAAACTCGTTGGCGACGGTTTCGCCGTGCACACAGGGTAGGCTCGTGGAGATGGGTTGTGGGGCTACAGCCCTCCCTGAAAAGTGCACGACGTCATGCGATTTCGCCAGTTTCACCAAAATTTTTTATTTACTCACCGACTTACAAAGCACAAGCATTTAAACTGCTTTCTACGTATGCGTTTCTTTACTTGAATTTTATTATCTAACATTTCAAATTTCATATTGAGATTTTATGCCACAACTAACGATTAGACATACCCAGCGGAAACATACCACATTTTCACTCAGAAGTGGAAAAGTCAAGCCCCCTGGCTATTTCCACCACCAGGTGCCACTATTGTGCGTGCACATGTATGTCATGGCGACCGTGCATTTTTTGCAAAACCTTCAAATAAACGTCGTGCATCGTGTTTGTCAAAAAATATCCCCTCAGTGTCTTCAGTTCTTTCTGCCGCAGAGACCGTGACTTCCTCAAACTCTGACCCACAGCGGACGCCGAAAGCGCACTTGGCCAACGTCTGCCTTGAAATTGAGGCCTCCGGATGAGAAGCACGTTTCGAGCCATGGGGTGGTGTCTTCTTTGGTTCTTTTTTATATGTATTGTGAGCTGCGCAAATAAATGTCATTTTCGTTTATTTTGACTTTTCCTGGTTGTCGTTGTTGAAACATCGCTGAAGCTTCAGAAACATTACAAGGAGTCGGAGGTTTCCGCCGACTCCGGAAATACACAGAATGAAATTTTGCTACTAGTAAATAGAAGAGATGAGCGGACTGTGAAATTTTTAAGTCCGAGTCCAATCTTGATTCGAATCCGATCCAGTCCTGAGCCACAAAATTTTTGAAAATCGTCCATCCTGATCCGACCATGCGAAACCATGTTTTTTATTTTGCCTCATGAACAAAAGCACTGTTGGAACTATTTTTCCTTCAACCAATCGTATTTGCCAGTGGTTTTGTCTCAGACAAACTAGACACAGCCTTTTGGCACTTCCCAAAATTTAACAAGGCAGTGTCTATTTTGCCATCAGAGGCAAAAGCATTCGTACATTTTACCAAAAAGGAATCCTTGCTGACCAGCGGTGGCATAGCAGGCATTTGGACATTATGGATTCATCCAGGGGCGGCAGAACGAGAGGAGGCGGCAAAAGTTGGTCTAAAGCAGTAGATTGCAGAAAATATTCTGAGTACAAACTTTTCCGCGTTTTTTCAATCATTTTCTCCTAAGTTCAAATTGTTTTTCTTAATTCTGTTGAACGCATCCACTTCAACACACAACTACCGGTACTGCAGTTTAGCCAGGTTTGCACACGCTAATTCACGTTGCTTGACCCGAAATAATGATTTGATTGCTACTTATTGCTATCATTGTTACCAATGTTTAGATCTCAATCGCATTCGTCATAAAGGAGCTCTATGATATACCGACATGACTTGATGCTGTGTGAAGTTGTTCGGTATTTGAGAGTAGAGTGCACGAAATATAGTAAGTTTTTGGTATCCACTCGAAACAACGTTCAGTTAGGTTAAATTTTCAATATGTTAGAAGCAGGGACGCAACGAGCTCTTCATTTCGGGGGGGGCAATTTTCATGAAACGTCATTCGATGACGTCATCGTGCTTATTCAACCGTGGTACAGCTTTTTCGCAAACGGTCACATATAATAATAATGTATTTTTGCCCGCAGACACGAAGTCCATAGTATACAAACACACGCATTCTGCACAACGCTGGATAATAAAAACAGACAAGAACGTTACAACTGCGTTGGAGGCTGAATCACTGGTGTCAAGCGATATTTCTGACTTGTGAACTTTCTAACTTCACGCCATATACGCATGCACAGAGCAACATTCGTCATATCGAATACGCTGAGAAAACTGATGATTCGGGCTTAGGATTTGGTGTTTATGTTAAGTGTGTCGGGTTAGGGTTTATGTTACAGTTTGAAAAAGAAAAATAATTGAAGTCTAAGATTAAGTCCTTATTCCTGTACTGTAGCTTGCTGTGGGTATCTGACATCTCACCAAAAAGTTTAATTTACACAACACACATCAAAAAAGTAATCGCTAAACTTTATTCCTTTAATCTGAGAAGCAAAATAGCAAACAAAAAATGTCCGAAATTTCGCTTGACACCGGCCTACAGAAACTTACTTACAGAACATGTTGCAGAACCAGCCAACAGGACAAATAATAATAAAAGTCTTCGCTCAACTGTTGTAAAAGTAAAAACGACACCAACGTTTCAGCCAACTGACAGCAGGCTTTCATCAGGGCAAATGGCGACTCGAGCAGGGGAGCACTGAAATCCACTAAACGCGTGTGATTGGTTGACGTGATGATAACACAGATTACGTTGAAGAGGCACATTAGATAAGGGAGAACAGATAATGCGGAATAAAATAACAGCAAGGTAAAATAAGATAAAATGTAAAATGGAGATAAAATTACAGCAATAAAAACAAACTGTGCGTTGAGTCTAAAAAACGGATCAAAACATAATACCATATCAAGTCAGTCACAGCCAAATGTCGCTTTATAGATATTTGGGAAAAGGTCTGAACTTTTGTCGTTAATGACGTTGGGCGTGGAATTAATAAAAAATGACTCAATAAAACGTCTTTTTCTAACATCGTTCTCAAAAGCAACAATCTGAGTTTTTGACCAGTTCATTCGGTGATCCAATTCTAATGTGTGTTTAGCAAGGGCACTCTTTTCTGGATGAAAGTGTTTTATATAGTTAATGCGCTCTTTTTTACGAGTGCTGAATGACCTTTTTGCTTCTCCAAAGTACTTTTGGTCGCAATTACCACACGATACGCAATATACCGCGCCTTGGCGTTCAAAAGGGTGGACAGGATCTTTTCCATTTCGAAGTTTGTCGCCAATTGTTCGCATCGATTTAAAAAACGCTTTGATTTTGTGATCATTTAGGCATTTTTGCAGCTTTTCCGATAATCCACGATAATATGGTAGTACCACTGAGGATCGGTTCGCTGTCGTTTTCTTGGTGTTGTTCGAAATTTGTGATAGAGTCGTCAACGCAGGCGGATAACCATTGTTCTTGAGTGCTAGTTGAACGCGATTGATCTCTTCTTTGTAGTTGGCTTCACTGGAGGTCAGACGTTCTGCTTTTTACAACAGTTGAGCGAAGACTTTTATTATTACTTACAGAACGTTTTGTAACGGCGTTGGAGGCCGAGCCTCAGGTTTACAGACGCATTCTTAACATCATGTGTTCGCTTGGTACAGCACTACTACCGAGTGGTACGCTAATTCCAAAGCTGGTCAAGCCCAGGCAAAGTGCGAATGCATTGCGGCATGCACACATTCAAACGAACAAATACTGCAATGTCCGAGCACTCAGTCACAAAGTAAAACGCGGTTGTAGTGTTCAAAGAATAAGGAAGAATATAAACAATCTGACTGCATCAAAGCAGGCGCCCATTACGTTATTAGACCTTCTGCGTCTTTCGAGAAACAAATGCATATGTTTCCTTAATACGGCCTCAAATGTGGAAATGTTACATTGAACCTGATGAGTCATGACCACTAACACTCGCTCTCCAGGGAAGGTTGTATAGAGCCCTGCATCCAAAATTATAGGCCACACGCAATTTTTCTTTGCATGCATGACTTTCTGAAATTCCACCATAATTGTGATGCATACATTGGCGTACAAAAGGAACGAAAAAGTACATGTTTAACCGCATTTGAACATCGTGAGAAGAGACTCGAAGCTTGTTTGCTGCATAATATTTTTATCGCAGTTTTCTCTGAATGTCTTTGCCATTTGGGAGCTCAGTATCCAGTACAGCTCCCAGATATTTGCATTTGTTAACAGATTTTAGATTTTTACCACCCATGTGTCAGTAATGGAGTGACTGTGCTTTTTACACTCTTAGCCTTAAACGTCATACAAACAGTTTTGCTGTAGTTCAAAATAATCCCATGTGATTTTGCATAAGCCTGACACACAGATAAAAGTTCTCTTCACCACATTTCCGAAAATGAGAACTTTTCAGTTTTAATCAAGATGCAGAACGAACGATCAGGACAGATTAAAAATATGTATTCTCATACAAACACCTGGTTCCGTACTCAACTAGTGGTTTAGTGTGACAGATGTATAGGCTATTACAGTAGTAAACCTGACTAATTATCGTCTAGTTTTAACAACCTCGTTCTAGCCCTGTTCTTCTAGCATGTGCTTGAATTTCTATCACAAATGAAGATCCCAAACCTGAAAGATAGCCTATGTCGAGGGTGAGGGGATCTTTGAATGCTACCATTTCGGGCAAAACGGATCAGGTGTCTTGTGTTTGGCGCATAACTGATCAGGTGCGTTTGGGGCAAAACGGCTTTTTCTGGCATCCGTGAGTCGTGTGAAAGCTTTAGAAGCACGTTTAGGGCTATGAGCTTTCAGTACTTGCACTGGTTGCAAAAGTTAGGGTCTTGTAAAGCGTCATTTGGAGCCAAGTGGTCTACAGGTGCGTTCAACACTTGACTAGCACTCATATCACACTTTGCTAAACCTTTTTCCCAAGCCGTGGTACTGGGACCAACCCAGAAAGACACTAAAACGTGAAACAGTCCTCAACCTAAATTTAGTTAAAATCTGTCAGGTTTCGAAGCGAAAATGCAGCTAAACAACGCTTTTTTAAAAAAATGTGTTACGTTAATAATGGTGATCCGCTTTGCCTCAAACAAAAAAAATAATCAAAAAATCGTAGAAGAACAAGCGCTTGGACGAGGCATTAACTGCTATGTCAAGATTTCTCTTATCAATTTGAAAGTTTCAGCAATTTGCACGGTTCAAACAGTGCCCTAATGTTATAAAGTTACATGAGGGCAAATTGAGGCCAGCTGTCTAAGACAAAATAGTACACGAACAAACAGATAAAAAATGCCTCAAAAATACGAATATTTTAAACTACAGTATCTCTCAAGTTGACACTTCCAGCATATTTGTGGTTGAATCAGGGATGTGGAAGCGGCTATTTCGTCAACCGCTTCCGCTTCCACACCTATCGCTTCCGCTTCCAACAAAACCTGGACTCTAACAGAGCCTGGGCTCTATCTCATCTATGAACTTGCTGACAAGCATGACTATCAAAACCAGCAGCTTACGATTTACAAGGGCACATTACTAGTTAAAATGATCGCATAAGTTTCTTACAGGCAAGTTTTTACCTGCAACAAGTATTGCTGCTCAGAAGCCAAGCCTGGTAATACGCTCCTACCTCGAATCCAATCAAACAACATTCAAAACGATTTCAAACAATCAGAACGATCCATGCGATCAACGGATCCCGAAGCCAGTCACGAAAAACGTGACGCGAAGACGTGATTGCCTCGATAAAACCGTTAATGACGTTAGGCGGTCAAACGTGATCAAGCCTCATTCAAATATCCGGTTTAACCAATGATAAAGCAATGACTTAATGAAATTCAATTAGTGACCAATCAGGACACTCAAACGAATGGGGAGTGTCTGAGAGTTTGTGTATAAAAGGACTCGAATTCGCACCTAAAAATCAGTTGAAACTAACTTCGTTTGAAACCTGTTTCTCTCCTTCGGTCTCTCAAACTCTTAAAGGTTTGGATTCAGAAGTAAAACATACTCTGACCTGAGGACGTGAAACCCCACAGGTTCAAGGTTTGGCTAGCAATATGTAGTAAGTTCCTTTGCGTTACGGCCTTACCTTCTGCCTAACGAATAAAGTCGTAGGTTAAGGTTCGACTAGTGAATTGTAGTACGTTCCTTCGCATTGCGGTCGAAAGCCAATGAAGGTTGACTAGTAATCTGCTAATGTTATCAGATACTATGTCTATATAAGAGTTAGGAATTGCAAATGGTTAGTCCTAGCAAGGTCTCGCCAGGTTAGAAAATGGCCTGTCTGGGAAAACCTCTGCAAAAATGGACGGCAAGAATTGACTTGTTCGGGTTAATCCCTACCAGTTTATTGGGCGATTTACATTACGTAAAAGTGACATATTGATTGACCTTTAACACAAAGTAATGCGATTTATGAGCCCTACACATTGTGAAATGCCAAAACAAACAGCTGAAACTAGACAGCTGTAAGTGAAAATGCGATCCGCTTTGACTAATGATAAACTTCCGTTGAGAAGTTTCTAGCAACACTCTGAATGATCAGAGCTTAGTGCTGAGAGTCGAAGCATGACTGTTAACAGAGTCATAGGCAAACCATTGAGTGTTACTATACGGTTGAAACCTAAGCTAGAATTAATTTAATTTGTTAAAAGACAGTTGCGTGAGGGTCCTTTTTCGAGAAAGCATACAAGGCTTAAACACTATTACTGGTGAGTACCATTGTCTGTTCATTATTGTATCGTTTTTATGAAATAATAAAATCTATGAAATAAAATATTACTTATAAGTGTTGTCGGACGAATGAGTAGAGAAGTATCGGAGGTGAGTCGGTCTTTTAAGCAGACTTGTTTCTGTGAAAAAGGGCCATGGTACAGTAATGAAAAGAACCCACCTTAAGATTTTCTACTGTACCTAAAGAGGTTACTTATCCTCCCACCATAGAGCAAAGAACTTTCACAGTTAGTATCTGTCAGCACGGTACTGCTACTCTGTTCTTACAAAAAACACAACCTAGAAAACTGTCTTCAACACATATCAATACAAACAGCATTTACAACAACCTGACCTTAGCCCAGGGTTTCTTA
>Ga0210059_1006640_pt1 | contig 18514 bp, 9 predicted proteins | sample Ectturendosymbi2_FD_188042 | JGI IMG/M metagenome (GOLD analysis project Ga0210059, IMG submission 188042) | Ecteinascidia turbinata endosymbiont from Florida, USA - Sample 2 (SPAdes) (version 2) | ecosystem: Host-associated > Tunicates > Ascidians > Unclassified | place: Key West, Florida... | reverse complement strand
TTATCTTGCAATTACCTTTTTCGGAAAACACCAAATTACGGTTACTCCTAAACATGTAATAAATTATAAATTGCAATCATACATTACAAAATTTGACTGCGATATACTACCCGAATTTCAAATTTGAATTTCTTTAATGATTTGCAAATAAAATAGTGGAGCGTGGAAAAATATGAAGTTTAGTGTCGCTAAAACTATACACCCATCGAATGATAAATCCATTGCATTTCAAGGTGAAATTTTCAATGTGAATAATCCATAGCAGCAAAACTAGTTATCAAACCTAATAACAAATATATCCCAAATAAATACTACAAGAGTTGCAAACACATGTGCAAAACTGCCAAGTTAAAAGTGAGAATGTTTCTTCTGCCTTGAGCGGATAAAATCGTTGTCTAGCCTTGCACTGCATACAACAAGGCAGATACTTAGACACCAACCAAATCGCAAGTCAAGCACATCAGGACCATTTTGCCGTTAACTCGGCAAAATTGCAGCAGGTCACATTCACTAATTTTGTTTACGTATTTTGTCGAGCTCTGTGAAGTTGTTAAAAGCCAAATCCAAATGTAATTGTAATTAAGTTGATAATATTAACAAATTGTAGTTACACAGTTGTAAAAGTGTCATTGAATAACGGTCAGATCAATTGAACTATGAGCTTGATCCAACCCTATTTAGTAAACATGGCCCTTTGTGCAACTTGACTGTGTGCTACAACTTACGTTTCTAGCCCGTCTTCCATTTGCGTCGATTCAACTTTTCCAGTTTTGTAGAATATTTCTGCTTGCTCAAGAGATTCTAGCATGGCTTGCCCTTTGGTTTCAGGAAAAAATAGAGAAAGCACTCCTGCTGCTATTGCTGCCATTGATAAAAGTATGTTAAGTGTCACTGCAGCAAAAGGACAAAGTAACGTTTTTTTAAGTCGAAATCTAAAGCTATTGGCAATTTGAAGACACAGAATCAAAAAGTATATATCAAAGTGCTTAAAAGATACATTTAAAAAAAACAGCTTGCTTGAATGTTACCTTTGGTACGCACATCTTTGCTTTCCCCACAACACAATGCAAAAGTAATGGCTTGTGATGAAAAAAAAACAGTTGATAGAGAACTATTGCAATTTGAAAGTCAGTAATTTTTCTCACTACCAGAAACTAGTTCATTTGTAATCATGTTTGAAGTTAATATCTTTCAGCACTACCATCAGCGTCTTTAAAATAAACAACACTGCACGTTTTTTATGTTTCCACATTGAAAAATTTAACGAGTTGCAAGTAAAGCGGATTCGAAATCATGGCTATTTACGAAAAGAACGCGGTAGGGTCAGAATGAAAAACATAATCTCACAAAGTTAAACGAACTCTTGCTTTACGCCACAAGCAGTGCTTTATACAAGGTATTGTTCATTTGAAAAGACGTTGGGTGGTACAGAACTTGAAGATGGCGTGAAGTAAGAGATTCATCCAAAAGCTTTTCGTCTGACACTCTTCAAAAGATATCGTCAGAATGAAGTGGAGATACTAAGGTAGTATCTCCACTTCATTCTGACGATATCCCTTGATAAGTGTCATACGAAAAACCTTGGGATGTATTGTTTATTCCTTATCTGTTCACGCACGAAGATTTGTAAAATCTTTTCATCATCTGTGGTAGATGAAGCTAATCAGGGCCGAAACTATAGCTGATATTTCCGGGGCTGCCAAAATGATTTTACATTGTTGTTGCATGTTGCACCTAACAAATAAACATGTGTTTGAACATTCGGGGGGGGGGGCAATTGCCTGGTTGGTTGCAGGCTTGAAGGTAATTGAACGCAAACAAATAAGATATGCTTTGTTTGAATAGTGAGAGACTTACAAGGTGAAAAGTATGTCAGTATAATTTACCGATATTACAGTAGTTGGTGCACCAAATGGAAAATATAATTTATACCGCACTCGCTGTATTTTTTTCGTGAGTTCATCAACACCAACACGCTTGCATGGAGAGCATCTTGAACGGATCAGTGTTTGCGAAACTCAAGTTTCAGCAATTACTGTGTTTTCCGTAAAATAATAGCAAACCAGATTATTGCATTTACTACGATTTGAAGGACGGTTTGTAAGCCTTATGCTCGAAATAAGAGGTATATCTGGTCAACAGCCAACTGCCAGTAGCAATACACAGTACTTTTCAGGTATTTGTAGAAACAGTTTTTAACTTTTAATGAAATACAGTACGGTGAAGTATAGAAGTGCGCAAATTAATTGATTAACCTTTTTTCATGCTGAAGACTTTTACATGGTTTTTGAGTATGGTTAGTTGATAGAAACTTGACTTGAATCTTAATTTCTTGGAAACCGATATCTAGTACATTATGGCGAAAAAGACGGCAATATGTTTAGTAACAAGGCTTATATCAAATAATTTGATTAAATACGTGGCTGCTTGATGCCGAGTATGTTGTGAAAAGAAGCAACTGGTGATGTTTAATACTTTTTAAAAAATATTTGTTCTAGTTTCCGGTCTGAAGGTAGATCAAATAGTGGAAATCTCACCTAGAACACCGAATATGGTGTTTGGAAGCCAGGCCATGTAATCTTGTAGGGAAATGATGAACGGAGCGACAATGCCACCAATGCGGGAAAACAAAGACCCGTTTCCAACGCTGGTGCTTCTAAAAGGGATTTTCGATTTTAATTCAATTCACGCCTTTAATTCAAACAAAGCACGAAACGAGTGTAAAAATACAGCATTACCTTACAACAGTGGGATACAACTCTGACGTGAAATTGTATATTATGGCAAACGAACCAGAGATGCCAAATTTCCCAGCGAATGAACAAACAACTCCAAGGATTATCAAGCCTGCAAGAGTAAGTTTTCGTATGTCTGTTTGCAATAGTTTTAAACGCTATAACAGTAACATGAAACTTTTAGGGGTAGGCGGAATTTCATTTTATATTTGTTCTAAAGACCTTTTCCTACATGCTGTATCAGTGAGTGTATAGGCTGCAAAACATGCAATCGCATAAACGTCTTTTCATTGCATATAGTCAATTTTCTAACAGCGTATAACAGATTTGCATGGTGAGGACAGCTTTGATGAATGACCTACATTCAGATTAAAGTTTGTACTGGGATCAGCACTGCCTAAAGAGGAATTTGTGTTTGAAAATGCTGGATTTTTTGTGACATTCAAATGTGGAAAGTTCATGAAACACTCACAGAGGCTGTAGAGAATATAACTTAAATAAAGAAGTTACCCTAATTTTGAGTAGGAAACCCTACGGTGCCAGAGGCCTTGAGGGCTGGGAGGAAACCCTACGGTGCCAGAGGCCTTGAGGGCTGGGGTTTGGGAAGGTTTGGTTAATGGTTCTCACACCGCAAACGCACCCCTGCTTATCTGCAGTCCCGTAACTTTCTTGAGAAAGCCGTGCAACAAACACACCTGCCTGACTTACTAACTCTGAGCTGCCAGCACGCAGTGAGGACAAAGCCTCTTTAATCAGAAGTAACACAAAACGGCAGAGAAACTGTACAACACGACACTGACCGTCTCAAAACAGCACACGGACTAAAACACAGACGTCACAAAAGGATAAAGCACCGGGGAAATCGTTAAGTAAAGTCAAACAAAACACGGTGGAAACCGTTACCAAAAAATATGCCTTCTCCAGCCCTATACACTAACTTTGAAATTCCCTCCTCGAAATCTTGTGCGTTTCCGCCACACCCAGTGCTCCCCATCAACAAGTACAAAAAAACGCCACAAGAGGGACTCTGCGGTAAGCGAGCTAAAGCCGCGCGCAAGTTCGTAGCATTGATAAACGGGGTTGGTTGACTAGATGACCGCCACGGTCTTTCGCCAATCCTATATGACACAGCGCCTCTCTTTGTTTACACTGATCAACTGTTGTGCCATTGTGCTTTCATTTGCTCTAATGTTCGCTAATGGTTGGTTTACTGCATACGATGGCTTTTATGATGCTTCTGCTTGTTGGGTGAGTCATATGAAACAATAAACCATTGACCATTGACGTGCACAATTTTTCAGATAACACGCCAAAATTTAAATTACAAATTTTTCCGCAGTTTGCTGTTGATTTCATGACAGTTGTCGAAGCAATCCGTTAGCAGTTTGGATCTACATTTGCTTTCGCCCGCGTGAAATGAAAAAAAGGCAAGTTACCCTGAGGGGCATCTGTGGTCGGGATGCATATTGCAGAGTATTCAAAATTGATTGTGTCGATTTAAGTCGGCATCGTTAGTATAACGTCCTGGAAGAACGAGATTGTTCATGGTACATTTTTTTCTTTTCCATCCCATGGAACTAGCGACTGATCCAATCCATGAGTTCCCACGAAAGTACTAATGATAAGTACATTTTATACTATAATGGTGTGTCTGTATTGACTAACCTCTGCGCAGCCATGGATAAAATAATCCAAAATGTCTAATTCGGGTGCCAATGAAAATTAGGCGACTTCCTTTTTATTGCCACCCGAAAGAAAGTTCAACAACCTTTATTTTCGGGACATCGCATCACTACGTCATGGAACTGAACCTCAAGGTGTAATACTTACTGCGTGAACATATACCACTCTATTCAACTTCAAATAATTCCTGCTGCATGACGTAGAAAGCTGACGATGAGACATGGGACTTATTTCAAGTCCACTGTCCCATCCAATCTCATGGGACAAACCCATGGGAAGCTCATAACCATGGAAAAGCCTGACGAAAACCTCCCACGTGGTGCTCAGTAGGTGTTATTCAAGCAAAACGATAAAGTCACATTGAGCTTACCAGTGAACAGTCCTCAAGTGTTAGCTATTCAATAACAACCGTGATGGGTTAGCAGGATAGCACAGTGCATAAACCATACTGCGCGTAGACGGACAAAAGGCATTTGGTGCACAAGTATGAGATGCTGTATAGAAGGATTTTGTAATTTCAAACATCGGCAATGGATTTTTGTACATACATTTATTTTTTCTGTTAGTCTGTTATGTCACTCAGATGCTATTAGATAACACAAATGATGTGTGACTACCAACTAATTACTTAGTAAGTATAATGCAGTGACTCCACCCCTCTCTTTCTTTCAGATTTTAACATATGATAAAACAGCCTTAGAAACGTCTTGAAATTGTTTTTTGTGAAAGGTTGCTAATAAGTCATGTGAGACGTAAATAAACAAAGCAATGGCTTACACAGCGTGGTCCAACTACTTATGACCTACAGGCCATTTTAATAAAACGTGACAACTCGCGAGCCACTTCCAACAAAATGATGTACAGTATGAGACAACAGATTCACAAGATTTGAAATTGAAAAGGAAAAAGAGGTTATAGTTAAATGAGTGTGTCATTGAAATTATTACACAATAGCAATAAACAATTCATTACAAATCTCTATCAGTGCGATGTCTATGATTGAGGATTCTCTGACACTATGGCTCTTTTAACAATACCAATGTATTAGTGGTAGGAAGTCAAAGACTGTGGCCTGGTGTTTCGTCTGCCATTCGATTTCTGTTTGAGATTTGACCTGTTTCACGGTAGAAAATGCATTCTCACACATGTGTGTGCTTCCAAACGTCTAGTGCATTTTTAGTGCGAAATCTTTCAGTTTGGGAAACTTATCTTTGCTGACTAATTTTTAGAAACTCTTTGCAGTCTAGATTAACGCTTTAAAATATTGTACAGTTTAATTAATAGATGTCATGTTTGTTCTATTTAAAATTACCTACTATAACATACGCACAACAATCAATACTGAGAAAGCTCGCGGGCCTGAAACATTCTGTCCGGGGCCACATGTGGCCCGCTGGCCTGTAGTTGGACCACGCTGGCTTGGAAATTATCTCACAGATATAATACCAAAAGCGAAAGGATCTCTCAGACATCTAGCCCTTACCTTCATTTCCTCCAGCATACTCATTCACAATTGCATTTGCAATTAAGCCTATTCCACAAAGTAGTAGCATCACCGTAAGAAGAAGTCGTCTCCCTATTCTGTCCATTAGTGCAATGCAAACGACGTATGAAGCAATTTCGAACACTCCATCTGTATAGCGCATAAAAACAGTTTTTCACACTTTCTATGGCATAAAACAGGGCTGGCCAACCCGTGGCTCGCGAGTCGCATGGGGTTCTTTGCCAGGTTTCATGCGGCTATTTCGTAATTACCAGAAGTGCCACTAAATACCGTGCATAACAATGCTGTAAAGTAATCACTAGTTTGGGCATTGTGCCAGCTGCAGGTGTGTCGCTCACATCATAGAATGCTATGTGTTCTGAAGTTCGTTCTCGGGCGTTTCATTTGGTAGCTTGTCAGCGTACTGTTCGGGTTGTTGGCGTATTGTGTGACTTCTCAATTTTCTTTTGTTATTCAGAGTTGTTCGTATTCAGTTCATTAAAGCTAATAGTTTACCATTTTAAACATTAGTCTGTAACATTTGCCTTGTAAAATTCTGTCATTGTCGTGTTGGTGTGTGAGATCTACTATAAATCTAGCTGAGCAAAGGTATGTGTTTGAGTGAGGAAGAGATGGTGTGATGTTCATGTGCGCCCATGTGTATGATGTGGCTCTTTGCGGTAACAAAGTAAGAAATGCTGCTCTTGGTCTCTGACTGGTTGGCCAACCCCTGGCATAAACGATTTCACCCAAGAAATTGGACATCGACTACTGGATCAAACGCAGGGCAGAATTTTTACCGAAAATTCGGTCAACAAATACCATATTATATTCTCATCAAATACTGTGTGGTATGTTGAAAATGTGTGCGGGTCAGTTCGGTACGGTTATTACTGTAACTATTAATATTTGGAGGGTACAGTACGAAATACGAGGTTGACGAAACGATTTGCACTGAGCAAGTTTTATTAAAAAATATTTTAAACATGTGCAACTACAAACAAAAGTTACTTGGACATCATTGCACAAAATTTCAAAATTGAAAAATAAACATACTTTCGTTTACGAAGCTGTTTCAAGCAACATTGAATGCACAACTGTTTTTAGCCTAAGTATAAAGAACAGGGTAATCAGTGAAAGGGACATAGAAAGATGAGTTTAACCTGGGTTTCCACAAAGCATTTGGTACATAAAACAGGAACTTTGCGTATATCCACAATGTGAGAAAAAGTGCTTGAAGTTGATTCCAAACAAATGAAAATTGAAAGAAATTAATGGTTGCTGTTATTGTTAAGATACATGCGTAGAGGAAAGCTTTTCGTGAAGACAACGACAAATTTGTTTACTAGAGAAGGAAGAAATGATCATTAAGTGTGCATTATCCAAAATTATGTTCGTTTGCATTATATACTAACAAAACGCGTGCTTACATTGACAAAGAGATTATTGGCATTAAATGCTCCTGCACATTATGACATAGTTTGATGAATTAGCTCAATTTAACCAACATGTTTTTCCTAACATCGTGTCAAGTTTGATATTTTATACTCTGCTTCAAGTAACCTAAAAACATTGAAAAATTCAAGAATCATAATTACTGTAAAATGAAAGATTCACTGTTGTGAAAAACTATTTTGAGACTTTAGACGTCAAATATTTAATGAGTTATTTGTCGTTCACAAAGCTAAAAGCACATTTTCCTTTTTGGGTATGTTAAGGATCAAAATTGTAATCCATTATAAATACGTAACTCAAAGCGATATTCAACTGCAACTGCTAAACATAGAGAATTTTGTTAATGACTTTGACTTGAAAAAGCACAATTGCTTTTCAAAATATGTCTCGTAAGATACTGATGAATTGAAAGGTCAGCTGCAACTATTGCGTCGGAGCAGAAATAACTAGAGTATTTTTTATTCTGTAAACCTTGTACCAAGGTAAAAATACATTTCATCAAAGGATGAATAGAAGTTCCAAAGATTTTTGCTTTATTTAGCTACAGTCAGAGCAAAAGTAATTGCTAGTTACTTAGTTGTATCTGAAATACGAACGTGGCTAGTTTACATACTTAGTGTGTTGTTGACAAAGAGGTCTCCTGCCAGTGATCCAGCATTTAGCGAAATGCCATAGTACACAAGGCTGTTGACAAACCTGGAAAACTTGAAAGTTATTCATGGTTTGACTTTTATACATCAAACATGTTTCTATCTAGACTTTCTTACCAGTTGAAAATAACATTCAAAGTTACTAAACGAATTCCTGAGCCTTTGTAAAGATCGACAATGGAATATTTTCGTTCCTCCGTCAGAGAATCTCCGGTCTGTCACAAAAAGATAAAAAATCAAATACATGCATTCTCTGGAACCAGGCTTGGAAGTCATAATATAGAGAAGTGTACAAAGATGTTTTGTTAACAAACATATAGCACTATCATGTAGCAGATCTTTACGAAACAGTGCAGTCAACTTTTTTCAGTATTGTCAATGTTTCGTCTCTCCCTTACTTAATCTTGGAATTCCTGTTTTTTTATATGGATACAATAAGTAAAACTTTTCAAAAGCTTTTCAATTAATCGTTTAGTTTCAGGTAGAAGTTTCATAAAACAAGTAAAATTCTGGGAAATGCCTACAAAACGTGACAAAAAGTACACTGTTGACTGAAAGTTACTGCAACTAAAACCCACTTTTTCTTCTTTTTCAGATATTTCCGCTTGTTGCCAAATATCTGTGTCCATGTGGACTCGATTCATCTTCGCCATTAGGTTTGTTACCTTGAAGAGTTAGAAAAACACATTTCGTCATCAACAGGCTAATTTTGATAAATTTATAGGGTATTAACAAACGTACGTCGTTTATATAATGATATAATTACATTAGAAAAACCTCTGTCTTTCGAGGTTAATTTTCTCACAATCTTTAGATTATCTGAACATAAAAACTTTTATCAGTATAATCAGTGCAATGCGTTTTTTAGTTGTTACGGAAAACAGTCACCACCGCAAAAATGAATTTAAGTTAACCAGAGTTTAATAGTCCAAAGAAGAGACGCACTCAAGCTGACATTTAGATTTTACATAAAATACCTCAATAAATTAAATTATCAAAACAAATATTGTCGAAGCGAACTGAGCAGCGAGACAGAGTAATGCATTGAATTTTTTGTTTGCGAACATTTTGTTTTGCACATGTCAGCGCCCTACTAGCGGAGATACGCGCATCATTTTTATTGTACTTAAATGCTGTTCAAACAAAACGCTGTACCTTTATTCCCTCTTGATTTCTCTTTGATGCAAACAGCCATCGTGGCGACTCAGGAACAACGAAAGAAATTATCAGGAATGGACAGCTGAGTATTGTAAATACAAACTAAAAAAAAAATTTTAAAACAATTGAACGAAAATTATCAATCGTGAAACGTTTGTCACTGTTGTTCCTCTCAAAACCAAAATTGTTTCTGATTACCACCATAAACTCAAAAATTAAAGATAAAGCCAGACTACACATTGTTGTGGGCATTTGATATAATAGCTCATGCAGACGCACATGATTACGGTACTACCTTCTGCGAAAAGTACCTAACCTGACCTTCACGAGTCAAACGATACGAACAAATCTCACGATACTGTATTTTACTGCTAATAAATTTAAAGCAATAGGTCATGTGTTAATTCAAAATATAGAAACATATATAATTTAGCTTTAGCTGATGTGTTGTGACAGCTGCCGATTTCTGTGACGTTCCTCAACAAAAACAATAGTTGTATTCATGAAATTGGTGACACAGAGTTCAGAGCATTATAAATATAATATTTCAAGTGTCGCATGACTTTTGTGAAATGCAGGATCCAAATCTTAAAATCTGGCTACATGCCTGCAATTAGGCAATGCTCGAAAATTTCGATATGAAATATAATAACAAGCGCAGTTGACTCAAGCTTGGGTCTCTACTGTGCAAATTTCAATGTCTAGACAGGTCTACAGAAAATAGGAAAATAAAAAATGTACAATGGTGCATTAGGCAACAAGAAGAATATTGCTATATGTCACTGAGCAGCAAGATTTAGGATCCCGGTTCTCTAAGGATGAGCAAAAAGCAACATCAACAAATGTTGTAAATAAGCCACAATTTTGTTGACAAAAGCAAATTAACCTACTACTGCCAATGACATAGCGTTGTTAATGATCTGCTTTATGAAAAAGGTTAACAAAGCAGAAGTTATGAAGCACCCAGGTAAATAAGCAAACTTCACCTAGAAATATCTTTTGTGAATTTTATAATTCTTTGGAAGTTTTGACGAAAATCTTCAGTTGCGACATTAAAGGTTTATTTAGTCAGTATTGTAGCAGTGATGTAATTGACACCTTAGCCTCCCAGACCTAGATCTGATTTTGCTTCTAAGTAGCGATCTCGACTTTGTTAAAATACGTAACAGAAACTAAAGTTTTCAATAATGAAACTCGGGGCCAGAAATATTGTTGGCTGTAAAATCATTGTTTGTGTTCAATCTGATTGGTCCACATCCAGTTTTTTTAACTATTGCAATATTTCTGCAAATGACTAAAAAGGGTCATCGAACAATTTCCATCTTCAAATGAATCACATTTGTCCACGTTCACCCACTTTTATTAAAGTTGATCTGCTTTTTGAAGAAATTGTATACAAGCTTGCCTGCTTAGATTTTTTGCACTACCTCCAAAGTTTTGTTCAGCGTTGAGTCTAAAAGAAGTAAGGAACACAAACAGCAAGTAACTAAGGACCTAACATGTAAATTGATTCTTGTGAAGATCACATATAACAAGAAAATTGAACGGCGAATCCAAATGATACGCTCTGTTTGTATAACAGTATTTCAATATTTTTCACAAGGCAAAATGGCAGTAGTATTTCGTGGTTGTCGCACAGACCAACGCAATTACTGTTAAGTTTTGCTTAACAACTTTAACTGACCATATGCCAGGTACTTGGACGATTTTGCGGAGCCCATTGCAGCAAGGCAATGCAGCAACGATTGTGCGGAGCCCATTGCAGCAAGGCAATGCGATCTGCATTGAAATGGGCACTTGGTGCGATGGTCCAGCCAAACTTAAGAAAGCAAGCTTTTCCGGATTTATAGGCAGAAGGACTTGTAACGTTCGTCTCGTACAAGCTGTTGGGGCAATACCATACAAACCTAAAGATGGTTCATGCTAGTTTACGCGCAAATGGTGAACAGCAACGAACATTCCTGTCCATAGATCTTGACTGTAATGCTGTTTGACTTCTGAAATAGCATTGTTTTCCTACACAGCATTTCTATGTGGTATTTCAAGTGACCTGGGTTGCTGACTTAAAAGTTGTCACAAAAGTAGGCAGTCTGATTACCGCAATTTCGTGCCAGTTTCTCCAGTGGTACGCTACTCCTCCCAATATCATGTATCCTATTGCAAAAAAGACTTGATAGCCCATACCAGCAAGCGTTCTCCATTTCAGTCCGATGATTTCCATAACTGCAAGAAGAAAGAATGTCTTACCAATGCTGCTTCATCAGCGTGTGCACAAACTTCACGAATGTGACAAACGTGTGCGAAAAACGTTTTCATATGCTTACAGATCTATTCAAAAGGCTAAATAATGTTTTATTGATTTCATTTCAGGATACACTAACATTCCTCTTAAAAATCTTGTAATACATCATCAAAACCATTTCTTATTAGACAATCAATTCTTAGACTTCTATGCTACATAAATGCTACAACAACTTTTGTGGGCAGAAACATAATTTCTTTGCGTGTAGCAAAAAATCTTTGTGATTGGCTGCTCTCCAAAACGTTCGCGACTTGTATGCACAGTTATGAATGAAACTCGACAATTAAAGAGAAGGATTCTGTTCTGAAATGTGATGTGTTGACATTGGCTCATCAAATTTCGTTGGCAAGCGAATAAATGAAGTAAATAGGAAGAAAAAGAAACTTTCTAAATATTGACACAAAAAAATTGGAATGTTTTGATCAACAAAGCAGAGTTAAATTTGTTAAAAATCTCTTTCAACGTTTAGCACTCAATCACCATATGTAACTGTGTAGCTAATTAGCTTTACAATGCGAAATCTAAGAAGAAAATAAACTCTGCTCCTCTCGTTTGCCACTCTTCTGCAGCCTGCAACGAGCTGAACAACATAAAAACAATCGATGTAGCATCAAACACGTGCGGTAAACGTGGTAGCATAAGATCAATGGCAGTGAGGTACAATCGCAGACAAATTATATAGGAAAAAGGCACATTCAGCGCGAATGGACAATTACGAAAATTACATGGAAAAATTCTAAATTGGCAAGGTATTGTTAAAAACAACATTACCGGCGGTTGGTAACGATCCAAAATGAATAAGACATTTTTCAAATCGCTACGTTATCAAACCTTTGTTTGTTCATATGATTTATGTTTATGATTGAAAAACAGAAAGTACCTCATATATTTATATTTTAAAGATACAAATGTTTCAAACTGTCACAAATTGAAGTGATTTTTCCACCGCTTGCCTATTCGCCCCTGAACATTTTGAGCTGCTCACAATACGAAAATCAAGCGAAAAATTACAAAAGTAATAAACCAGTTTTGAAATGCAGTGCATAATTCATTTGACATAACAAACTGGTTTATTCAGAACTCTCTTGTAACACTGGCAAAACTGAAAAAATTTGATTTCAAGCAATGCATAAAAACGCTGCAATGTTTTAAATGTCCTGGGACAAAATTGCTTTCTGTAATTTTTTTGCGTAAACTGCTCTGGTACAGTCTCATGTTTGTCACTTTCAGAAGCTTTGCTTCTTACCGTATACGTAGGTTGCAATGGTCACGCCAAAATCAAAGGCAGCAAGGACCGTACGAAATACAGTGTACATTTCCATGGAAACGCTAAAAGCTGCACCAAACATGCATCCCAAACAACCAATGCACGTAGCTATCAAGGTTGGGCGCCGACCAAACCTGAAATGAAGCACAAAAATATTTTCATGTTTCAGAATTCAATGTAAATTTCATGTTTGAACTTTGACAATATTAGTGTAATGTTATCGAATGCAGGCAGTTTCAACTGCAAACATTGATTTCAGTTTAAATAATACATTCGTACTTGCTGGTGCTGCAGTGCAAAAGCACGAGAGACTAACAAGTGGTTCACAAAGAACACTGCTTTCAAGACTTAGTATTTAACAAAACAGTAAGAGAGAAGCGGTAGAAATACGCAACAACAGCAAGGACATAAGAAGATGTATAAGAGGGCTATTATTTATCCTGAAATATACAAACCGGTCTGCAGTGTGGCCAAACACAAAGGATCCAATCAACATTCCAAGGAAGTACAGGGAAGTGGAAAGCGCATTGAGGTAATTTCGATCGCAGACTAAGTTGAACTAGAAAAAAAGGATATTCTATGTAATTGCGGGAACCAGGGTTGACAGGTTGGCCTTTTTTGAGCAAATTTCTGAAATCTGGCTTCGTTTCAAGTTAGGTTGCCTAAAAAATTGTATTTGGCCTTTTCTTGGCCTCATCTCAAGTTGGTTGTCCTTAAAAGTTCGTTCGGCCTTTTTGCTATTTTTTGGCGTTTTTACGCTGAAACGTTTCCTCTGAAGGAAAATATTAAAAATATTACTATTTCATGTTTTTCGGCAACACATATGCAAAATTTTGTAATAAATGCGTTATGATGTTAGTAAGGTTTGAAGGATACGAGATTCAAAATAAATTTTTTGCGTAATCACTAAAAATGGGTGTGGGCTCTTATTGTGGTCGTTACTCGTAAGTACGGGAGGGAATGGGAGAGATTTTCGTGCAGAAAGTTGCCGATGGGTAAGAAAGCTGCACATTGTACCTAAACTGTGCATTCTCACAAACCATGCAAAGTCAGGGAACCGTCAGTAATGACCTCCAGTACAACGTCAAGCAAAACTTAATCCGAATTTTGAAGAAAATTTCTAATGATATTCTTGTAATTTCAATTTATTCGTGACAAAGTAAAAGCAATACCACAAACAAAGTTTGACTTTTTTTCTGGCCTTAAAACAATCGGTTTGGCCCTTTTCCAGCCTCTTTTCAGCACTCTTTGACTTTGTATTAAAATTTTCATCTGGCAACCGTGGTGGCAACTGTCATAATGGAGACATACGCCGTTATTTGAAGGTAAAAATGTATACCACCGTTTAAAAAAAACTGAGTCATGTTGGGTCAAACTTTATTGCACCGAAAATGGTAGTAATCTTCTTGGTTCTAACATTGCGAATCGTAGTTACGCTGGACTTCTTATAAAAATCTTGTACATTTACCTACTTTTTGAAAAGCTTTGAAGCAAAAATGCACCATAGCTGCTAAGTATGTTGTAGGAAGTCATTACAATACCTTATTTTACAGTATATTCTGAAGTCATGAAAAAGTCATGCCAACATGACTCTGACATTTAGAAAAGTGGTATTTCTTCTGGAAAAATAATGCAAGTTCTTATCTTCAGGAATACATGTTCAAAATCTTTGCCATTATTTCACTTGCTGACGCTAAACATGGTGTTTTTCGATTTGTCTTCATATATATTAAAAGTTTACCTCTGTCGTAACAGTTTCTGTGAACACTGTAGTGTCGTAGTTATACCCTTTGTCGCAAGGAATCGTTGATGTTGAGTTGTTAATGCAATTCACTGATGACATGCACCCCTCCAAATCGAAGTTGTACCTGTTGAAATTTCATTTGGTGAATTTAAATTCACACTTTGCAGAAGATCATAATTCAGCTCTTCACTGCAAGCCAGCCAGGAATAATTTCAGTATTACGGCAAATGCAGGTACCGATAGTTAAAAGAACAAATCAAATCCCTGCAATATTTTAAGCAACTTAACACAAATCAAGTCTTTTATTTGTTATGAAGATGTAAGCTTACACATACTAGCACAGAAAATCTTAAATCGAATCATTTAGATAGGATTTCTGAAAATCACAAGACACAAACATTCTTTGAACCTGGCAGCAGCCTGCAAATAACTTTTGTTCCATGACACATGGCACAGATTACTAGTTAGGAATAAAGTTTACCATAAAGTAATAACTTACCTTTGCTCCGAAGCTAAATTTCGGTGAAGAGTCAGCAGAATGTTCCAAATGGGACATTACTTTAATATTTGAAACGCCTGGAGAATAACGCTTAAAAAGCGAATTCAACCGTCATTTGCCAACATTTTTATTTCACATGATCTGGACATGCGTGCCTTTTTTACTCTCTTGCAAAAGTTTTGACAAGCTTTTTTGACAGTTTATGGTAAATATCTCAAGCATGCTACACCAGATCGCACTTTTTTCTCGAAATTTTCTTTTATTGGTAAGTAGCATAATTTGAACACACTTTTAACCTGAGAAAAAAAGTAAGGCCAGAATTTTTGCGTTTAGTTTTGTTGTAAAGATTTGGTAGCAATTTTATTATTTCAGCGGACAAAAACATATTATTTTAAAGCCCATCAAGTGATTTACTTTAATCTTTTATTTAGGTTGTGATGAAAGTTCATTTCAATCAACTAAGGTTTTTTAACGCCACTGTAAATATTCACAGATAGCTAGCTCTAGGTGAACTGTATTTTTTTGTCAATTTATTAAAAATATCTTTTGTTGCAGGCATACCTTTGGGTCATCTTTCAACACAGCAGTCTAAATGAACAAAAAGTGAAACAATCATTTTACAGAGTTTGTATTTCTAGAATCATTTCTGCCTAATTTTATGAAAAGGTCATAAAATGTGACTGTCCATTACAAAATATACCGTATGTTATTTTAAGTGAAGTTCAAGTATAAGTCTTGATGAAAGCAAACATACGGAAAGTTTAACGACTAACTTTTAATGAAAGTTTGGTAAATTTAAGGTTAATATGAAAAAAGGATTATTAATCAGTTGTTGATGTTGACCAGTATCACTGTATGCCAGTGGCGTATCTAGGGTATGGCGGGCATGGCACGTGCCATGGGCGCCACTTTGACGGGGACGCAAAAATTGACTGGCAAAAATTAAAAATTTTATTTACAGTTTCTTGAACCCCTATTTTGCGCCCCATACAGCCATAACCTGCAAAGCTGGGTCAACAGAGTGCGCCTATATCTAATGTATTAAGTCGGGTGTATCTCGCCAGCACCACCAAGGATTGTGACAAAACGCTGATATTGTGACATAACACGACGGTCAGACATTGACAGAACAAGAACTCCCGCATGTCATATCTACAAGACATCGTCCTTCTCACGCTATAAGAAAGGCTAAGTCAGTCTGCACGGCTGCATTGCAGGCAAGAAGACGTTAGTCAGAATCTAGTTGAGACGAGTTTAAGTCCGTGTCTGTGAGAATCTGACTGTTACGCAGGGATTTAACGAGGTTAGATGGCGCCAACAAGCAATTTTGGCGCCCCCATGGTCTAACCTGAGGTTTTTCGGAAGCAAATTTATTGTATTGAAGAAAGTACTTGTGACATTGTTGGGACTTTGATTCGGCGCCCGGGGAATTGTGGCCCCCTTCGTTACGCTCCTGCTGCCATGCAAATAACTGTTGTTGAGGTCCTACCACTTTGACTTTACGAAACTTCTTCGACGGCCATTATTGTCCGACAAATATGCTGAATAGAATGCCCCAGTCCAGAGAACATTAGCTACTCTTCGAAATATCAGCAGTTGCTATCGCTACCATGCCAGTTGAGCAAAAAGTGTTAACTCATGAAAGACGACACTAATTAACCTTGTTTAGAGCTGGCTTTTCATGTCAAAATTTGCCTTTCTGTTCGATATCCAAGGCCTTTGTTACGGTCCTGACTGTGAGTGACAATTTAGGAGCTATGTACAGTTCAAATGTAGATGGCAAGAAATTATGCGAGAAATTTCTAGATTGCAAAATGCTAGTTTCAAGTCGTGCAACTTAAATTATCGCGTCCTGAAGTCCTCCTAACGTTCTTCGAATTGCTTTGCAAATAATCCTCACGATGGCAGTATGTAGCCTACTGCATGCTGCGAGCGGTCTGTCATCAAATTGAAACTGAGCCTTTCATACGTCCGGGCCTTAATGACTAACAACAACAACTCAGGGCAGGTTGTGTGATCCAGCTTTGATGAGTACAGAAAGGGACGTAACGATAAAGGGACGGAAAGTGGTTCTACCGGAAAAGGTTGGATATATTAATGTTTCGATGGAATTGTGTTTTTCGAACACAAGTGATATATGACGTGCATTAAATAATTAATGTATTGTACGTATCAAATTAAACGTGTTTCATTTTAAAAGAAAAATGTCGTTTGCAGTTGCAATATGTTGTTTGATTGTTTTTGTAAGATATATGCCTACATTTTTTTTCAGGAAACACTATGCAGGCCTATAAATTATGATAACGTTGTTAGTTGAATGTTTTGATTTTCTTCATAATAAAAATAAATGAGTATTGAAGCATGTTATGGTCCTTATGGATAAATTATATTTTATTTGCTGAAAAGTTTAAAGCAAAAATAAACACAAATATTTTCCAATTTGAAACATTTATTTTCTTCATGCCTTATCTTTTGTAAAAATTGAGGGCTACCTATATCTAATATTTAAATTATTAGAAAAGCGCATATTGAAACTTTGCCATGGGCGCCACTTTGCATAGATACGCCAATGCTGTATGCAGATTAGAGTCTCATGAAACAAAACAAGAGTTTTCTCAGAAATGCAGATATTATTCACCACGTTTCCATAATAGAAGATGAGTTTGTTAGAACTTGCATTACCTGTAACAGGTCTCATATTTTCCAGTTTCTGGGTTAAGAGGTGTTGTCAAATTAAGAATTATGTCATCAGTCATATTCGCGTATGCTGTCGTATTTTCCAGCAAAGGAACGCTGCATCTGCGAAAAGAAGTGATTCGAGAAATAGAAGCCCGGTGTGATTTTTAGTGTATTTAAATATGCCAGTGGCCGTGGGTTACACTGCACAAATCGATAGCAATGCCATTTTTGGTAAACTTTAGACTGCACTATTAGCATAGTTGAAACTTGCTATTCGCTTTAGAGGCTTTTAGTATTATGGGTCAGTTGTGCTTTTTCCGCATAGAATTCTTATTTTCACTAAGCTGTCTTATCTTTCAAGGCAGTTACCAAGCACTGATGCTATCAACTTGTAACAAAATACCAGTTTTGCACAAACACACGGCAAATCAATAACCGTTCCAGGCAGTGCCGTGGCAAGGGTAATTGAGGCCCCCCCCGAAATTTCACGTTGGGCCCCCCGTACGCTATTGGCCTATTATTATGAATTGCTGTAAAAAGTCGTAACCTTTCTGGCAGTCATTTTCTCCTCAACAATATGATTCTTTCGTATCTTTGAAAACAAGAAAAAAACTTCATTTATTTTGCTTTGTTTAAAACTTCCTACGGCGCAATAGAATTGGTGTTACTGACTTTCGCAGCCGAAAAGAAAAAATGGTTGAAAAACATGAAATAGGTTTCACGAAACCCGTTCGAAGTATTATACGTAGGAGAATATGTAATAAAGGCAAGGAACGCATTGCTGGCACCTTTTAAAAGTACTGCATCTGAATGCCTGCCGGTTGAAGTGAACTCTGAACATACATGAAACTCGTTACTC
>Ga0210059_1006639_pt1 | contig 18516 bp, 16 predicted proteins | sample Ectturendosymbi2_FD_188042 | JGI IMG/M metagenome (GOLD analysis project Ga0210059, IMG submission 188042) | Ecteinascidia turbinata endosymbiont from Florida, USA - Sample 2 (SPAdes) (version 2) | ecosystem: Host-associated > Tunicates > Ascidians > Unclassified | place: Key West, Florida... | reverse complement strand
CACCCATCGTGGAAAGTACATACTTGAATAGAGATATGTGCAAGTTTGAATCATCGCAAAAAGACGAAAGCAGATGGCAGTCGACTGATTCCTCGAAAGCATACAGAAACACTAGTGCTTTTAAGTGTTGATGACTAATATTAGCACTTTGGTGAACATAACTTGATGTTACTGCAAAGGTTTATATCGTGATCAAGCAACGCGTACCCTTTTCAGGTGTTGATAGGCTTTAATGACACTTGGAATTGTTCTTGTGAGGTTCACGTTTAGAACTCTTTCGCACTTCTTTGCCGAATTGAACTAAGGTTAACAGTTTCACAGTTAGGAAAGATTTAAATTTCTGACAGTTTTGTGTTCGTCTGCTTAGTAAGCACTCACTCGATTGACAGATTAACACGGACATATATTAGTCAGGTTTGGTAGCTTCCCATCAATATTCGCAATGTCAGAAACAAAACACTGCTTCAAGCATACTTGAGATTTGCGCGACGACAGGATCGATCACAAGCAACCGAACTGATGACATGAAGTTATTTTCAGGTCAAAACCAAAGCATATCCCGCGTTGCCACAGAGTTCCTTGGCCCCGACTGTGTCGCACTCGCCCTCATTGACGCTTGTTCAAGCGCGTGCAAGTAAGTAACATTTTATCCTCGTTCTACTTGTTTATGGTTTACTTCAAGGGTGGGCGAACATTTTCTACGGAGGGGCACAGTGTAAACTTCATTGCTACCAGGAGTCGCATCTATTACATATGTTACATCTATAACCGCTTTAAAAACTTTTAACAAAAACTTTTTACAGTATATAGCATAAAATGATGGTAACAATCAGGGCCGGCCCTAGCAGATGCGGGGCCCAATACAAGACCTGGACGCGGGACCCAATGAAAGGCCTAAGCGCGGGGCCCCTCTGAGCAGTGATTTTATGACATCATCGTTTTCAGTCAACCGTGTTACGATCGTGGTAGAGCGCAAATATGCAGTACAGCACTAACACGAGAATTGAGCACGTTTGCTAATGTACGAGAGGAAATTTGCTAGTTCTGACAAGAGCGTTCTTTGTCAACAATGAAATTTACATGGCGTTTGTACTGAATTCTCAAGCGCAAGGTGTATCTGGCAAAAAGAATAATCTACCCAAACACCATAGCGCGGGGCCCACAGAGGCGCGGAGCCCAATGCAGCTGCATCGGTTGCATCGGCTTAAGGCCGGCCCTGGTAACAATAGTCTCTTCCGGTTGAGTAAAAATGCGGTTTCGAATGAAATGTGTGGAATAACATCTCGAGAATTCTAATCGTAATCGTTAAAATTACTGTAACATAGACTCGAAATATGTACTTTTTCATGTACGTGTGGCTGCCTCACAAAATGCCCTCGGCCGTGACTCGCCCACCCCTGGCTTAGTAAAAAATAGACCAGGTACTACTCATTGCGCAAGAAATCGGCGAACTGTTTTGGCTTGTTCGCTGATCTTTGTAAGTCGTTAACGAGTTTATCGCAAACCCACGTGTTATGTGGCTTTAGTGTGTCTAACCTTGGCTTGTATGTGTTAAAAAGACAAACAGGCTTATCGGTAATATTTTCTGTTTTTAATCCAAACCCACATAATTACCAGGTTTTGCGTTGCAAGAAATTGAGTTGTGAGAATGGGGGAAAAACTCTTGAGCGCAATACGTCACCGCAGCCACTACGGATTCGTTGTTTCGAAGCACTTACCCAGTATTTTCTGCGTCGCACGATTTTAAATTAGAAGTGTTTTCGCGATTCATTCCCAGCTAATCCGACCTAAGAAAAAAGGCAAACGATCGGAAAATTGTGACACTGTCAGAAGAGAAAAACAGCCCTCTGCTTTTTTCCCTTGAAGCTAGGAGACGTGCTGAGACCAGCAGCAAACCGTACAACAGCGAAACACACGTTTTGTCAGTTGGTGCAGTCGACACCAATATTTTCGTGTGGTCGCAGGCTACGATGCTCAGCAACAGACGACGATGCCCGAGCCTGCAGAGCGGTCAGGAGCAACTAACTATCGCACCGCACTCTCCGTCGTTCGCGAGAGTTCCCTGACCGCACGAGATTCTCTTGCCACCGACGGCGATGACGTGGATGAGGATGACGTCCGAGCCGCTCCGTTAAGAGATTCAATCGAAGAGAAACCAGCGTTGCAGGCGATCGCGATGTCTGACAAATCAAGGGTGAACCAACAGATTGGATGGTAAAGCTCATTATCAGCTTTTGTGAGGTTTAGTTAGTTAGTCGTTTCTAAACGCGCTTTCAATGCATAAGTAGTGGTCAAATGGGAGCCCGTCTCTGTTGAAGGTTTGATTTGAGTTTTATTCATGAGGGTTTCCGCCAATTTTGCAGCTGGTGGTTTGCAAAGGATTTTACAAGACTCGCGTGTTTATTTACCGCGCACTGGCTTTCCAGCAACGCATACTTTTTTTGGTTCTCCATGTCTAATGGCTCAATGTAGTGTCATAATCTGCAGCTTGTCTTTAATTGCAATTTTGACCACGGGTATGGATTCGATTGTGAAAAAATAATGAACTAACGTTTTGCCGTTCCCCCACATGGGGTAAGGGGAAGTACCTCATTAAGTTCATCCCCGGCTCCAACGAGTGCTGTGACTTCGGGATGAGCACTGCCTTTAGTGGTGCAATCATGGGTGTCGGAAGGAGGGGGACTTGCCCCCTCTGGATTTTGAAAATCTTAGAAAAAAAGTTGTTTTCTTAGTTTCGAGTGGGAAAAAACAAATTTTGCCACTTTTGCGCCCCCCCTAGCAAAATTTTGGAAAAATCCTCTAGTCTCCCCCCCTGGAAAAAATACTTGCGACACCCATGGGTGCAATATGAGATGCAGCTGCCAGCTATTTCAATCGGGCTTACCAGGCATATGCGTTGAAATCCTGGCACTAAAATGATTTGCATTTATTTCAGTAGCTATTTGACTGAAACTTTTTGAGGTTAACGTTGAAGAAAGTGCTTGATTTGATATATATCTTTGATTTTTGGCTTGGAATGGTCTTGTGAATGAAAATATTTTTCATCGTGTCCACCTTTTCGCTTATTCCTAGCAGCCACATCCCGCGGTCAATTACCCTTGGGCAATTAGCATGCTTCAAGGGATCATTGACTGGGTCATTCTACTGAATTTGCCTGTTTATTTGAACAGCAAAATTGACGAAGACCCATACGCACATCTGCGATATGATCCAGGCTGGCGAGAAGCGGATGTCGAGAAAAGCAAAAGCGCTGCCTCGCAGCGAGCAGGCCACGAAGAAACGGCTCGCAGCCATGACACACGGTAGTTTTTCCTAGTCTGCTCTGGTTTACTATCTAACAAAAAGGTTCCTTCGCACAAAAGAATCATACATTTAGTTTCGAATATTTCAGAGAGCACGTAATTAGCTTCAACGTACGCCAATCAGGCATCTTTAGTTTTCATTCAAGCAGCTTCTGATCTGGTTTATTTTCACCTGTTTTCAGCTTGTACTGTTGCGACGTTTTTCGACTTTGAGTGAAACCAAATCTGAGTCAAACTTTGCAAAAACTGGTCATGATTTTTACCTTAAAATATGAAGATTTACTGCTGCCAGTTTCTAGAAAATATCTTGCTGATTTTATTTTCTTTTATTTCACATGGTGTTTCTGTTCAGGTATTCACCCAAAACCACTTCACCTCACCAACTGGTTGACGACCCATCGTCTTTTCGACCACCAGGTGGTGCGATCACAATCCACAGACCAATATCTACACCACCGCAGTAAGTTTTATTTTGAAACAATGACCTTTTCAATCCTCAACATCCGCCTTAAAAAAAGCTTTCAACAACGTCCGTACCACAGCTTTCAAAATCTAAAAGCGAGCATTTTTCACGACATGTTTTGCACGGCAGCAATGGACACGAAACCAGCTAAAAATCCTTACGAATCGACGCTCGTCTTGTCGTCGTGATTATCCGAAACCACTTTGACGGCGTTGCAATGTTAAAATGTTGGGACAACCCAAGCACCGATGATGTATCGGCAAATGAGCCGAACCTCTGCACCCGTAGAATGGTTGCCTTGCAATGAGTTTGCGCTTTCTTCAGCAGCGCGCATGCGCACTCATGGGCGTCGGAAGGGAGGGCAGGGGGTCAAGGACGCCCCTGGATTTTGAAATTTTCAGCAAAAAAGGTTGTTTTCATTTCACCACTTTTAACCCCCCTGGAAAAATTTTGGAAAAATCCCCTAGTGCCCCCCCCCGAAAAAAATCCTTCCGACGCCCATGTGCGCACTCAACACGTTTTGGTGTTTTGTTTGGTCATAACTATGCTTATCACAACCTGGTGCAGTTTGGTCAAAACGGCCCCATAACCAGGCCTGCCTTGCAAACGCCTCCCGCATTGTAGCCGGCGTATTTCCAAACAAGGCCGCTGTGTTTTCCGCGCGCACCCGCCCGCCATTGTTAATTAATTCGCAGACAAAGAACCGACAGCGATTCTGCGCAGCGGCGTGAGGTATACAACGTATCCAGTGTGTCGTGTGTCTGCTGACCTGTCACGACAGGGCATGCTGTGATTGGTGCTTGGCGCTTGGCGCTGTTGCGACGGCCGGGTAGTGAATAGACTATGTCGGACTCCTCGCATTGCTTGTTTGGAATATTTCGTTCGCCCTGTTGGTGTGTTTCCGATATTGAGCGCCTTTCAACGCTGCTGCCAAGCCTGTCTGCCTTCGTTCGCAAATCAGAGTCTCGCTCAGTCTCAAAGCTGCAGGTTGATTGCCGAAGGGAAGCTTTTACTTACCTGACCACAAAGTCTTTGCTGCCGCAAAGACCGTCTTATAGTTCATTCTAGTGCTTAATTTTCACAACCTTCGATAAATAATCTTTCGGCAGGGACTCACCTGTGAGATTGAGCGCCGATCCTCAGAAGCTTCTTGCCATGAACGCCGCCTACGAGCAGGCATTCAACAAAATGCTTGAGAAGGAAAAGCAGAGCGACGAAGGTGCGCGTCATGTCTCCTCGTGTTATGTTTACTAAGGAGATATAAGGGTGTTTTAACAGTTGCACCGTAAGAAAAATTCTTGTAAATTGCTTCAGGCTTTTTTTAAAATTTATTGCACTGTTCAACGTGTCGAAACATCTTGCAGTGTCCGAAATTTGCCGAAAAAAGCCGAAAATAAAAAATATAACGAATCGATGCCGATCGTTACCGGACCAGTCCGGACAATTTTAACACATGTAGAAGCTTTTCGTGATGGACTGATTAACGTTGAAGTGCGGGATCCGGTTCGGTTCTGACGTGAAAAAAAATCTGGTTCCGTTCTGAGGTGAATAAAAAACGCTCAACTGGGTCGCGTTTACGTTAAGACCGGTCAACGGGGCGCGATGATTCGTATCCACTCGCTTCTGCACGAGACAGCGCACACGGAGTGATGGACCACGCCGACGCTCACAGCCATCTTGCTGATAAAGCTGTTGAAGGCAGCAGCCCGCGTCGCCAGCACCCTTACGGTTCGTGCATGTTTGTAACTGACGTTGCGATTTGCTGAGACAACAAGCGTTAACTGCCTGACAAGCCATCACAACCTGAACGGCCAATATTCAGTGGAAGACCTGCACCTTGAGTATTTTTGTGGGGGGAAATGAAAGAACAGGGGCCCAGAGCGTTGCCTGCAGCTGTGTTGCTGATAAATCCACCGCATTTGCGCCCATAATGTTTCATTTTGGAACGAAAATGATGAGGAAAAAAACAAGGTCTTATTTTCCGAACCCGAATACTGTCAAAACACGTCAGCATTGCCCTGTTCCGCTTTGTTTTTCTTCTTTTTCTCTCCTTTCCCCCACAATAAGAAAACAAAGGTCATCCATTTTCTTTACCCAGCACGTTTATCGTTACCCTGTCTGCCCACGTTCCTGCCGTGTAAATTTACGAATACCCCCCTATTCGCAAAATACGTGCTCTCAAAAGCGAAAATGGACCCATTTTGTCAACATGGTCGTTTGGGGGCAAATGCACCAATTTCCCCCTCTGGATCCGCCGTCCCTGACAATTGTGATGTGACCCAAAGACGTTTCGAATGGGTAATTCAAATCGAGTCATCTTTGCTTATGAATTGATTTTCGTTGGTTGACCGAACTCGAGTCTTAAGATGTTTATGCAAAAAACTTGCTTTCACTCAAGTTTCTACGCTCGATACCTCATGGTTGACTTAAAGTAGGCTTTTGACAATCCAGCGCGTGTGTTTCACATTGGAGAGTTTGAGTCACGAGTGACCAACGTTCGTGGGTCGACAACAGTCAGTGACCTACTGGCGACTCACCTCGGTTAGGCAGTTTACTGGAAGCTTGTTGCTTGTAACTTGAGCTTGGAGGTCCGTGAAGTTATTTTGATTCCATTTTGAAATCTTGTGGCCCGTGCGCATCAGCTATGACGTAACAAATCCGATTGTTAACGGAATAGTTTGATTGAGTCACGTTGTAGCGAGTTCACCGCTTCAGCCACACCCACTCGTGCCACACCTAGTGATTTTTCACTAGATCTAGCGATTTTTGGACTGACCTAGTGATCTAGTGATTTTTCGCTGTAATCTGGCGATTTTTTGCGAAGCATGCATTTGAAGATGATCGGTTGTCTTGTTTCTAACTTTACAGCACTTTTTTCTGTGATTACGTGAATCGTTGTGTGAAGATATGCACCAAGTAATCATTAGAACTAACAAGTTTTTCTAATCTCGGAATTATTGTTTTGACTTCTGTGCTGTTATTGTTGCAATTTTGCCTATGACCTTATTTTCATTTCCTTGCAGCATCACTGCAGTAGAGCACCATGCAACAAAATTTTTTTTTCTTTGGCCGTGAGAAATAATGATTATGTCCTGTTTGCTTATGCCGTAAAACTATGAAAAACCTTTACTATGCCACCGAAACTTTGGATTTGTGTTCCTGAGACTACTTTGAATTTTTTCCCACCTCTCATGCTTTATGACCATTGTTATAGTAGTATGCTATGTCTGGTCGTGGTTGCAAGTACTCAGCAGATTGCTTCTGCTATGTGTGTTGCGAATTCATTGAAAAAGAGCACTATCTGGAGAGCTGTATCTATGCAAAAAAAGCGTATCTTGCATAGTTTGGCATGCTAGTCGGTGACCAAGATAAGCCTTGGGCACCACACATCATACAGTATGTGAATATTTCAGTCGTACTGTAGAAGGTTGGTTCAGAAGAGAGAAAAGGGCTATGCGTTTTCCTATCCCCCATGCCTGCCGTGAGCCCTCAAACCATCTCACAGACTGTTACTTCAATATGGTAGATCCAAGCAAAGAATGCACTTTCCATCAAATACCCTGGCATTGATTCATCTCTTGCACCTGTACCCCACAACACAACTGACATGCCTGTGCCACAACCATACTTGAGAGATGGATCCTTCATAACAGACGCAAGCTCTACAGATTTTGAAACGGGGCAATCTTCTGCTGCATGTGTTCGATGACAGTTGTTGGTGACAGTTGCGTCTACTACCCCAACCAACAAAATATTAATGATTTATCAGGGAGTTTTCATCGACAAAGTCGCATACCGAGCTTCTCATTTCCAGACTTAAGCAATGGGACTTGTATACTGGATAACAGTGTTCGAATTGCTTCAGAAAAAGCGAAATCGCGGCTTCGTGGTGTTCTACATGTTTAAAGATGGGTTATGTTATTGCCATGACATAGAAGGGCTCTTTCAGGTTATGGGCAATTCGTGTAATCCCTCTGAGTGGAGACTCGTCATCGACAGCTCATTTAGAAGTCTCAAAGTTGTTTTGCTGCACAATACAAATAAATGTCTCTCTGTTCCCTTGGCTCATTCAGTTCACATGAAAGAAGATATCAGATCAGAACATCAAAACCCTCTGGAGTGGATTAAAGTATGACCACTACAAACGGCCCGTTTGTAGTGGTCATACTTTAATGCACCCTGAAATGGGAGACCAATGGTGATTTGAAGATGGTGGCTTTCTTGGTGGGGCTTCAGGATGGTTTTACCAAGTTCCAATGCTGTCTGTCGCTTGGATAGCAGGAATGCAGCTCCTCAGTCTTCACTACAAGAAGAGCAGTTGACCTCCACGAACCAGCTATGAGAGTGGAAGTTACAACATGAAGCAACAACCACTAGTAGACGCAGCGAAAATACTGATGCCACCTCTGAACATTAAATTGGGTCTGAGGCATTCAAGTAGATCCAAGGGCTGCATCCAAAATTGCCAGAGCCAAAGAGGCAAAAATAAAAGCCGGGTATTTGTGGCACTTGAAGTGAAACGACTGATGTGATTAATGCCAGCGATTTTCCCGTGATGCTGTCTAAGATTGAACAGACAGCTCGGGCTTGTTTTGTGTCTGTAGTCAATGGGTTCCTGGGAAAGCAAAAGGCAGAGAACTTGTGGATGCACATCACAAGATGGGCGGCAGCATGTCGCTGAAAGTACACGTAGGCCTACTACGTGCTCACCTTGATAAACTCAAAGATAACATGGGAGACTACTCCGAAGAACAAGGTGAAAGATTTCACCAGAATGTCAGGTCTTTCGAGGAACACTATAACAAACAGTACAACGAACTTGTCGTGGGGGATTACAGATAGAATCTTCCATGTGAAAGTGAACTGACTTCATCGCCAATCTCGAAAAAATATTTCTTTAGCCAATGTTTCCCAACTTTTTAGACTCGCGGCAACCTACAGAAGAGAAATGCAATTTCCTGCACCAGGTAGCGAACCCATAGCAATTCGCTTCAAGGTTTGATAACATTTTGAAAATGTATTTTATTGGTATATTGAAAAACGTATTAACATTTTGGCACACATGCGTATGGTAACTGACATCCTGGGGTGTCGGTTGGGAACCACTCAGGCCTGTAACCAGCTTGGATCACCAGGGGGCGAAGAGTCTTGTGAGAGGCGCCCAAATTTTTTAAACTATATGCAATAGTTTTAAACTATGTCCAGCACATTTTTCCAGGGGGGTCAAAAAATTTTGCAGGGGGGTTTCGCGCCCACTGCGCCCCCTGGTTACAGTCCTGGAACCACTGCCCTAGATGTAAATTTTGAGTGCTGTAAAGTGACGATACATGCTCTTTTTGACCAAACACTTGGGTCTTCAGGCTAATTTTGACCAAAGGCTCAGGCCTTCAAGCTGCGGTATCATGTTTACGTAATGAGATCGTTTTCCATGCTCGTATTCTTTTTGTTAATATAATATTTTAGGAACAAGGTCCGAAAACGATATTTGTCATTATTGTTTTATCATAACAATGCAGAAAACAACAAGTAAAATTCAATTTATCACCATTATATTTATTTAAGAAGATATAGCTGGATAAATCGCTTAAAAAAGCAAAAAAAAACAACAAATTGATCTCATGACGTCAGAACCGAAGTTTGAACTTTTTCAATGCTCATTTTTATCGATTTAGGTGATAATACATCAGAAAATAATAGTTTTAACCCAAGGACAAAGTTTGTGTTACACAGTAATTGAATAGATGTTAGGTTGATAGATCCGCGACTGTTGTCGTGTTCAGCTCTTGAAAGGAGTCTGAAAATTATTGGTATAAGATTTTCCAGGCTTCAGCATGGTCTATTTTAAAGAAACTTGCAAATGATGTAAAAGCTTTTAGGTGATAAAATACATAAGAAAATTATTTCGGGAAAAGAATTGTTAACTTCAACGCAGAAATTTTAGGTCTAGTTACTTTTTTAAGATGTTGTGAATATTTTTGTCAATCTAGTGATTTTTGCAAACACGCTTGTGGCAACACTGACCATGCCCGATTCCCACAGGCAAGCTTTCCGCAAGCAGACGCGCAAACAGGCGAATGTACTAAACGATAAAGATCTTCGTAAGAAAACACACGATTGACTTGAAGGATTCCGTTCTTGTTTCGTTGTTCTGAAAACTTTTGAAATGCCGCTGCCTTTCGTATTTCGTTTTGGTCCATTCAAAAGAAGCGTTACCTGTTTGGTGAACAATCACGTTTTATCATCACTTTCTGAAGAATTTACCCCAGTTTTTTTCTATTGAATTGTCGCCGACATCTCACATACTGCCTTGCTTCAACATGTGAATAATAGCCTTTTATCAATCGCCTACTACACATAGACATAAAATAAAAGAACACCACCTTGTCGCGCGCTCAAATTTCCTCTTCGCGAGGCGGTTGAAATTGACAGTGCGGTCTTTCGTTCCAGGTGCCTTTATGCCCCAAGACCCCTTCCAAGTCCAAAACACTCGTGGAGGAAGCTACGTGGACTTGCAAAATCACGTGATTGCCCCGCCTGCTGAACCAACGTATTATGAAAGTCCGCGTCATCGTCATCAATTCGGTAATACTTGTTCGACAGGCCATGCAGTGCATTGTAGATGTTCCACATGCGAAAGCTAGTTACGGTTAAGTTTTCCTGACTACTTTAGCAAGGACGGTGTAAATTGTATCCGTGAGCATGGGCGTCGGAAGGATTTTTTCCTGGAGGGGGCAATAGTGGATCTGTTCAGGGGTGGCCACAAGGATTTTTTCAGGGTGGAAGGACAACAGTGGTGAAATTTTGTTTTACCTATTCGAAACTAAGAGAAAAACACTATTCTACTAAAAAATTTAATAGGAAAATATAAAATTCAAAATTCAGGGGGGCCCTCTTTCAGCCTCCTCCCATTTTCTGACGACCATATCCATGAGATACGGTTAGCACTAGTCGGTCATTCGGGGAACACCCGAGACCAGCCACATATTCGTTCCATTCAATTTCTCGTCTCACTTTAAACCTCAGCAGAAATTTCAAAAACCGCTCGGTTACCTTCCCATCAGAGTTTTCCCCTCGTCACGAAACCGTCCATTCGGAAACTGGAGAACCCAAAAGCGTCCACAGCACCCCTGGAAAAGCTACAGCGGCCAGGCGCCTTGACAGCAAACCACCCTTTCCGACCCCTCCCCGGGCGCCGAAAACCGCAAGAGATGTGGATTATATCGAAATGAACAAAATGAGGTGAGTCGCTTCGGTGGTGCGAACGGTTTAGTCCAGTGGTTCCCAACCGAGGTACAGCGGCACCCTAGGGTGCCATTCGCAATACTGAAGGGGTGCCGCCAGAAGAGACGTCTCTCAATATATCATTAAAAATACACGGGTGCCCTAAATTTTATTTTTTCCTGTAGGCTGCCGCAAACCCAAAAAGGTTGGGAAACACTGGCTCAGTCAAACATTTGTAGCCTCCGTTTCTCAGATTAAAGCAGAAAGGCGGCAAAAAGTACCGGAGAATGAGTTTTATTTCGTTGCTGAAATGTTGTTTGTTTTGCCGAATCAGTTCTGCAAAGTGTTGCACGACTCACAGCAATCTCACAAAGTGTGCGCAGAAAGACGCTGCAGGGCAAGACACGCGACATCTACACACGCAGGAAGCTGTAATGGTTGCGTAGCAACAGACACTTTGCGCGTGCGCATTCGTACGTCGCAGCCCACTGCAATAAACTTTCACCTGGCGCTTCTTCAGCAAATGCTTTTCGTTCAGACTCGGCCGCAAAAGCAACTCCGCCTCGTATCTGGAAATGTACGCGAAGCGCGTCAAGCAGCAGAACGGCCAGGAGCGGCGCAAGTTGCCAGGCGACGACAAACAGCCCAGGTCCAGGGCGGACACGGACAGCGTCCAGGTCAGAGTCGCTCTGCGATTTCGTGGCCGAGAGCTGCGTGACTGATGCAGCAGGACTTTCGACCAATCGTTTATTTCAGCGTTTCTCTTCTGAGCCCTTCCAACATAGGGATGCATAGCATGCTGCAGTGCCTTGTTGCAGGCGATCCTTTGTCTGAACCGTTACTCAATTATTAAAACAGCCTTATTGTTTTTCTTTCTTGCGCTTGAACATCTTTTTTGCGATGGAACGCAAAATAATCGGGTGATAGGTGTTCGAGCCACAACTTCTGCGCCTTTCCGCCGAATTTAGCAACTTTTCTTTGAAATTGCTGACATAGCTATTTACGGGACCAGTACCAGGTTCGAAAATTTGGTTTCGAAACGGACCGAACTTTCCGCCACTCCATCTTTCAAGTGCGAAGTTAGCAACCCTATATTTCATTTGTTGAAAAACAATTCCTTTTGATCGTGGGAAATCTCCACGCCATTGCTTTGACCTGCCACTACAAAGGGCAAAAACTTCACGTTGAAATATAGGCGTAGCCAGGGAGGGGCCAAAGGGGCCATGTCCCCCAAATTTTTGGAAAATATAGTCATTTTGTGCTTTGAGAGGCGTTTTTCCAAACAAAATAGTGTTATTCGCCTAAAATCAAATATTTTGGCCCACCCCAAAATTTTTGGGCTGGCTACGCCACTGCGTTGAAATGGAATGACACATGCTTATGGCGTGCTAGATATGCAGATGGTAGAGAACCACTGCATCTTCCTGTTGTAACTACGAATACGAGAGCGCTGTACACTTCAAAAAATCAAATGTATTATCGCTGGCCGCCATTTATCAGAATTTGGACACTACACGCAGTTTATCAAGGCTCCCAGGCTTGTTTTTGCTGAATTTCTTCATTGCGTATCAAGAGCAACTTTGCGGGTAACCTGTGGCAGGCTAAAGATGGCTTCACCCAGAATCCGCTTATGGTTTACGAACCGGCTTTTATGGCCAACGGCAGTCTTCACACATGCAGCAAGATCACCATCGCCGACAACCACAACAATCCGGCTTACTTAAACCAATTTTAAGTATGCCGTAAGCCGTTCGAGACCGAGAAAATGCAGCCGGATGCGGCCAACGGAGCATGTGCGAAAACTGCCGTTGGCCATAAGCCGGTCCGTAAGCCGTGACCGGATTCTGTGTGAAGCCGCCTTAACACTGTGACAACCCAAGTACAAACGTATATCTTGGTGCTTGCATTTTGGAATTCGCTGTATTTTGATGATCTTTTTTTAGTAAGTACATTGAAAACGGCTGGCTGTTTTTTATTCTGACACAAGTTTGTAGATAAACTGAAAACACTATACCTTCCCTGTCGCACTCAACGCAAGCAGGTTCTGGTGTTGCATTTTAAATAACTGGAACGGGGAAACCGGACCGACCGATTCGAAAACGACTTCAATGGCTAAGTCAGTCCTGTTTATCGAAAATCTTTCCGTGTGGCTGCACTGGTGGTCATTATTTACTGGCACCGCTATTTCCTGCACGCTGCACAGGTTTTCGGAAGAGTACAAAATTTTGTGAAAAGGCGGTCACTGACAAATAATAACGTTTACTCGGCAAATCTAAGACGAAGAGTTTTCAGCTGAAACAAAGCAACGCTTCCTGTTTTCGTGGATTTTGTCCAGAAAAGCTACACTGCTTAATTTCGGGCTTGCCAAGGGGTTGTAATACCGTTGTTCCTCAGATCGTTTAAAGCTACGTTTGCAACGCAGGCATTGTGCTTATCGCCAGAAAAATGTTCAATAGGTCTTGTTTCATTTTCGGAATCAACTTTCGATTAAGTTTTAAAAAATAGAAAGTTTTTCTTTACTAGGTTTGTACTTACTTCTTTCGGGGTGCCAGGAATGGTCTGCAGGGGCCCATGTCTGCTTACTGCGCGCGCTACGGGTCACTGGGCTATACGTCCGTTAGTGGATGATGTGTTGGTAAAGGGTTAGTGGCTATTGACAGCCCCACGCGTAGTGGCTTTCCTTGCACCCATTCGTTAACGCCGACCACACGTAACTGGTAAGGACACAGTACCGTTTTTAAAGTCTTAATATGACACCGACATGAGAAGCTCATGAACAGTCCACTCTGCAGCTCAGTCGATTTGTGGTCTTGAAACGGGTTTAAAAAAACATCGGTAGGGTCGCGTTCAAAGTTGAGGACCTAACTTGTTTTTTCACCACCCCCTCCCATGTTCTTCTCATTTTGGTTTCTCCTCCAAATGGATCCAATTGACAATTTCTGACTTTTGTGCGCAGAATCTTGAACCTTCGATGAGGACCCTCAGAAGCCACAGCGATGTTCAAAAAGAAAACACAGATGGCGTTGGCTTGGAAGACAAATGGAAGCTGCAGGTCTGTGTTGCTCTTCCCAGAAATCCACTGCGCTTGTTCTGCTATCCTAAATTGGAGAGATTTCGTCAACTAGCTGATATTTTTCATTTATTTTCAAAAGCTGCGTCAAAACCACGCCATAGTTCTATAAGAAATAGCCTTAAGCTTTTGCTACTGGCGAAACTATTAACCTTTTTCGTAGAAGACGTTCGGCGGCCAGTACAAAGCGTTCCGGTGTTTTTCTTGGCTCAGTCAAGTTCTGAATTTAACGAGAAGCCTCCCCCCCAACCCGTACGCCAGTCATCTCGCCACCGAACGAGCGCACTTGCACGAAGCCCTAAGGAAATACAAAAGAAGGGCAAAAGAAAAAAGTTTTTGTTGCAGGCCGAACGGCTGAGAGCGATAAAAGAAAGAAAAACGAAATCCAAGGCGCCGGCAAGACAAACTCTGCGCGAAGTCCTGAACACTTCGGGCCGAACGACGATGCCCTCCGTCAAACCCGAGGAGGTCGTCAGCAGCAACCAGCGCAGTTCCGGTGAGTGGTTCTGTGATCGCGGCGTCGCGAAAAGGGTCCCGCTTGCAAACGATGAGGCTGAAAGCGTCAAGATACACGACAGTGCCTCCGTACAAGGTGTTTTACGATGGTAAGGCTGAACAGGGCAACAGGGTTTATGAGTCGACTCGCAGGGCAACGTTCATATATGTCAGGCATCGACGTACGCTCGCTGACTGCTTCGGATCGGCCGTCGGTCGCAGACGAAGCGCTGTATAGGTCGTGCGAGGTTGTTGTTATAAAAAGGGACTTCTACCCGCTGTTGGGCTGGCAGTGAGAATCGTGACAAAGTCGGGAAACATTTTACTGACCTCGTTCGACATCGATGCAGGAACAGGCAAGTTTTCGGGTGTGCGAAGGATATTTTGCCCGAATTTTCCCAAATTAACTGTAGCGCTGGGTTTGTTTTACACGGATTGGTGTGCGCTGTCACTAATGAAAAAAGAACCACGCGACGAACTGTGCAATCCCTGTGTTTCGCTTCCAAACGCAGCCTGTAGCAGGTTAATCATGTATTTTGCGGTGCAGTTGAACGCTTGAGGTTGAAACCCTCCAGTTGACAGTTTTCACTTATTTACATTCGCATGAACTTTGATTTATGCCAGGGGTGTCAAACTGGCAGCCTGCGGGCCAAATCCGGCCCGCCATGACCCGTTTTGTGACCCGCGTCGTGTCAGTTTTGTGCTTGCATTAGGCATGACAGAGTTACGTTCATTATTATGTCATAGCAAAATTACGTTTTTGGTTTATCTATACCAACGGTGCACAACCTGCGGCCGCCTTCGATAATGAAATTTGCGGCCGTCCACATGTAATTTAAAATATAAGATTTGGCGGCCGTGCTGGCGTTTATTGAAGCAAAACAAAGACAAGAAAATCAGTCGACACGATGCGTAACAATCTGGATGGTGATGTCACAAAGAGTTATAGAATGAATACGCAATTTATGTTAGAATGTGTTCTGTGTTGGTTGGCACTTGGCAATGTCTCATAAATATAACTCGAACTCATTGACGGCCGTACTTCATATAAATAAAAGTAATGCGGTCGGCAATAACAAAAGGTCGTATACCCCTGATCTATACATTCGTCATTATTGGATGTTCCGCGTTGGAATGCTTGTGCAGTTTTCTTGACCTGACGCTTCACGCTAGAGATGGCACGGGCCGCTAACAGTCCAGTCTTCGGGCAGTTCGATAAAGGTTTTGAAACAGTCCCTTAACAATCTTTTAGCAGTGACGTCATTACGGGCCGCTGCGGTCTGCTCGCCAATTAGGTGAAAATTTTTGTTTTTGCAAAGTTTCAAAATCTCATAAGGAAATGTTTTGCTACTGTTCTCTCCATTTTACCGTTCTGCTAATGTTCTGTTTCACTTGTTTCCACGCAAACCAGTGAACCATGCTATGAATCAATCAAAGCAGCAAGCACTTTCATTTATAGTCTGTCGCCGAGGCTCAGGCAGAACCGTCGCCAGAAAATTTTCAATAGGGAGGCTGTGGGTTTGTCCGGGTGGCTTGACATTCTAAAAATTGACAAAAACTCCACTGATTTACAGTGTTTCATGTTTCAATTTGGGGGGATTGGAGCTTTGTTTGGGGTCTAAGCCCACCAAAGCTCCCCGTGGCGACGGGACTGGGTTTAGGTTTAGGACAGTGTTATCAAACTTTCTCTGGCCATGTACCCCTTCAGCATTTCGATAGATGAGCATATAGTCTACCCCTAAAATTTCTTATGACACAAAGGCTGTGGAAAGTAACAAGAATGTAGCCTCTTTACCAATAAGCATATAATGATTTTGAAAATAATATTCACTGATGTATGTATGAATATTTCGAAATGAATAATATGTAAACATATTTTTCCCTTCTATTGCTAACCTCAAATGTACCTCTTCGGGTAGGCAAATGCACCCCTACTAGCATAGGGGCACATGAACCCCAGTTTGGGAACTCCTAGTTTAGGATTAGGTGTTAGGTTTAGGTTAGGGGTTAAGGTTTAGGTTCAGTATGTTACTAGCAAGTGTAGTGCAGCCTAGCACACACTTGTCGTGTGTTAGTGTCACGTTACAGGCGGCGGACGAATAAGTTTTCAAAAATGCTCTGGCGGACCTATAACCATTAAGACTATATGGTTTTATTGTCCAAAAGACAATGAACTGAAAACTTAAGTGCTGTTACTTTGCTTTTGAGGTTACGGTAAATTACGGGCCGGTCCGGGCCAGAAAATAACTTGTGGTTTAGCATAGACGGGCCGGGCGGTTTCTTGTAAGCTCTGGACGGGCCAGGCTGCAAAAGTGCTGGCCCGTGCCATCTCTACTTCACTCATTTCAACTCACGTGATCCCCAGTGATCACGTACATGTGAATGATTCGAATGCCTTTATCATTTGCGTCCTAGTTGATTAATTCATTGCTTAGCAACAAGTTCACGTCCGTACTATGCAATGAAGCGTGACGTTGCCCGGTTGCTTTAAAGTCTTTTTCAGAAAGTGCATTTTAACGCGAGTTTTTGCTAATATTTGAAATTGCAAGTGGCTCCTCTCTCGTTGCAGTGCCTTAGCTGCTCGGAGATGCTACATATTGATAAGCTTGGCATGGGAACTGTTGCCAGGTTAAGTTTCATCGATTTGAACAATGCGCATTGAGTTTAAGGGTCAAATATTCGCAAAAGCGAAGAACGTCGTCAAGCATGTTTAAGCGCGTAAAACCAGAGAAGACCTGTTCAGATATAAATCCGGGAGTGCGATAACTTGGACCGAAATGTCTGCGGGCCTCTTCATCCGGCGCGTGATCGTGAATTGGCCGCCGGACTGAACTCATTTGCCCCGCACATGCAAACGACTTAAACCCGTGGAAGCAAGAAAAACTTTCTCTCTGTTACGAAGGTCTGACGACATCACCGCGAAGACGCGGTTTATACGTCGACGATGACGACAGCAGCGACTTCAGCGACCACCCTGCTTTCGCCGCATTCTCGCGACACCCGGACGAGCGAAATCTCCCCCATCATCCCCCTCGCTTGCCCGTCCATCCCCTGCAGCAGGTTCCAAACCACGCCTTCCATCCGGATTCGGACGGATTCGATTCGTCGGGCTTCTCGTCCAGTTTCCGCAGCAGCGGCAGCGACGACCGGTCGGACGGGTGGGGGGGTTACCGCCCGGATCGCGGCCACGCCGAACCGAACCGTCTCCCTCAGTACTTCTACGTCGACCCGCGCGAGGCCGCCGGCCAGAGGTTCGCGCAGTCCCAGCATGGGCCGCAGTCCTTTCATTCGAGTCCAATGATGCAGGTATCTCGTGTTTGACGCCAAACAGCATCCATTGTTCTCCCTGTGGCTTTCATTTAGGGCTGCCCTTGTTCTTCACTGTTACGCTGAGCCTGGCACGATTCAAGTTTGGAAAATTATTGCAGCCGGTGAAATCAATGAAACTGAATGCGATAAAAAGTTAATTTTAACTGCAGCTGATATTTTCACTCTGAAAAGGCGAAGAACTTCGTAGTAAAAACATTAAATTTGTTGAAATCTTGCACGTTTTTGCTTCAAAATCTTCGAAGCTAAATAAATCAAAAAACCTTTGCTGCATGGTATTTTTAAGTAGTTCACTTTGATCATTCCGCTAATAGTTTGCTTTTGTCCAGTCCAAGCCATGCACTTTCAACACGCTTTTATTTCGACATTAACGATAGTGACGCCATAATCGACAGCATCAAAAGAACTTCTCCTGGCTGCTACTCAGTGCTTCTACATCAACGTATACATATATAAACAGCAGCGTGTTTCTCAGGCTTACCAACATCGCTACGGCTGGGATCGAATCACCGGCTACAACCAAGTGCCTCTACCCCCGAATCCCCCGGCCAACCCCCTGAGTCCACGGGAGCATTCCGTCACGCAGCGACCCTTCGACTTCGAGCACCCGATTCGGCGCCAAGACGTGTCGTCGGATT
>Ga0210059_1006637_pt1 | contig 18518 bp, 13 predicted proteins | sample Ectturendosymbi2_FD_188042 | JGI IMG/M metagenome (GOLD analysis project Ga0210059, IMG submission 188042) | Ecteinascidia turbinata endosymbiont from Florida, USA - Sample 2 (SPAdes) (version 2) | ecosystem: Host-associated > Tunicates > Ascidians > Unclassified | place: Key West, Florida... | reverse complement strand
ACTGGGAATTCAGGGCACACTCTGTTTTTCAAGGGTAAACGCAGGTTTCTTAAAACTCCTGAATAATAAAAGTACACATTATTCAATACAGTGAAAAATTCCAAGGCAACTCTGTTTTTCAGGGCAATCGCGAGTTGCTCAAAAATTCTGAACGATAAAATATATTTCAATACGGTGAAAATTTCCAAGACAACTATGTTTTTCAGAGCAAGCGCAAGTTGCTCAAAAATCTTCAATGATAAAAAATGCATATTCAGTAGAGTGAATTCAGGGCATCCTCTGTTTCTCAGGGCAAGCGCAAATTGCTCAAAACTCCTGAATGTAAAAAACATATTCAATACAGCGAAAATTTTCTGGGCAACTCTGTTTTTTCAGGGCAAGCGCAAGTTGCTCAAAACTCCTGAATGATAAAAAATACACATTATTCAATACAGTGAAAAATTCCAGGGCAACTGTTTTTCAGGGCAAGCGTAAGTTGCTCAAAAATTCTGAATGCAAAAAGTATGTTCCAGACGGTGAAAAATTTCAGGGCAACTATTTTTCAGGGCAAGTGCAAGTTGCTCAAAAATCCTGAATGTAAAAAGTGTATTCAATAGAGTGAAAATTTTCTGGGCAACTCTGTTATTCAAGGCAAGCACAAAGTTGCTCAAAAATCCTAAATGGTAAAAAATATATTCAAAACAGTGAAAAATTTCAGCGAAAACTGTTTTGAGGGCAAGCGCAAGTTATTAAAGATCCTGAATGTAAAAAGTATATTCAATACAGTGAAAATTTTCAGGGCAACTCTGATTTTTCAGGGCAAGCGCAAGTTGCTCAAAAATCGTGAACGGTGAAAAAATTTTAAATACAGTGTATATTCACTTGGTGGCGATCCGTTTAATTTGGGCTAGTGCAGTTTGTAATCTGGACCGAAGTCGTTATTGGTCATAGTGACTTTGATCTGGTCCAAGCCCTCGTTTTCCGTAAAAATCGAACAATCGGATGTCGGTAGTTGAACAGCTTGGTATAACAATTCGCTAACTCTTTCTTTGTTCGTTTTCGAGTTTGCTCTGAGTAGAGGTGCAGGGTGTTAAGATGATAGAATTTTTTGATTAACAGGATTTTAGAAGCGGGCAGCACAGACGTGCAGATTGCTTGGCTCCTTTGAGTGCGCGTCTTTAAGTGCCTTGCTCAAGTGCACAGCAGCGACAACACAGGCAGGTTTAGGGAGTAAGATCATACGATCCGGAACCGTCGCTTTTAAAACATTGCGTTGCGTCATCGAAGTCGCGTACATATTTGCATCAGTAAAAGCAATTACCGCAAATATTTCCTATCTGGGAGAACACAACACGCGAGGAACTTCAACCCCTTGAGTTAACAAGCAAGGTAACTACAGAATTTGCCTATAATGGCACCTCTAGGGGATAGCATAAAGAACGTTATTGCCGAATTGACATTATAAGCGGATTGATATGCGTATAAAAGATGCCATCGCGACCAAACAAAATGCAACGTTATGGGCGAATTGACGTTACAGAGTAAGCCGTTATAAACGAATCCAACTCTACAGAACAGATTTACATAAGGTTTCAGGCCCCATACGGATTAAACGAAAAAATTAGTTTCAGGGCAATTGTCTATTTTTGGGAAAATTGTTATTTTCAGGGCAAATTTTTTCCGCCCCCCCCCAGTAAAATGCCTTCTTCCCGTACGCCTATGGCAAGAACTAACCCAACTAGTTATTGATCAGAATTAAACTGCTGATTTCACGTTTTCTATAAATTTTTGCTTCTTAGTTCCATTTTCCAGGGGGGGCAAATGCCCGTTTTGCCCCCCCCCTACGGACGCCCATGGTGTGCAGATATAATTTAGCGTGATTCTTGGTCTTGTAAACTTTAACCTGTGCTTTATAGGCTTACTGCTGCATCACTGTTCATTCTGCAGTCGATAGACATCAACCATAGAACCATAGGTGTAGCAGCAGGCAACTTTTTGGGGTGCAAAGGATATTTGTCCGAATTTCCCCAAATTTGCCCGAAAAACTTTTTGCGACAAACTTTCTCTCTACAAATGTTCTGTATCTATTGGTTCATTCTATTTTCCTCTACCATGTTGCCATAGACTTGAAAATAGAAGATTTGGTATTTGAAACTTGGTTCTTAATCCAGCTGAAAAAAGTACGCTGGGCTGTGCAAGAGTGTTGTCAGAAGCCAGTTGGCTCCGTACTCTGACAAGGGGCGTACCGAGGTTATATGGCACGCGGGGAAAGAAACAAGTTTGGCTCCTCATTCCAACCTGAGCTCTTTCGGAAGCAAAGCTGTGTTGAAGAAAGTACTTGCGACATTGTTGTGACTTTTCGGCGCCCTTCGCAGTAATTCGGTGCCCCCATAGTGATTCGGCTCCCAGGGAATTGTGTCCCCCTTGCCACTCTCGTAACGCCCCTGACTCTGAACATTCCTCATTTTTAATTTTTGGAGCTCAGTATTATCTTTCAATTTTCTTAAATTTTCTTAAAGCACTTTTGCAGCAGAAAACGTCACCAGCTTACACCTCTTTACAATTAAAATCCTTTATTCACACTAATCGTAAACAATGAGAAAGATGTCACCATTTGTACAAGGGATAAGTATCATGTTATCATTGTAAGTAAATTAGTGCTAAAGGCTATGCAAAATTGATTGCAACTGTTCAACAGGTGTTGCTGTTGGAAACCATCTCGTACTTCTTCATAATTGCATGCCAGGTCATGTAATCTTTGCTCCACATTTTGGCAACGTAGTTCAAATCTGAAAGAGATAAAGGCAAAAGCAACGTTAATCGAATCGCAACGAAACCAGTTGCAATAAAAGTTTTAGCCTGCTGCAAAACGAGGAACAAACTTTTCAAGCAATGTGATAATTAGGTGCAATCCTTGCAGCGAAAATAAGACCTGGTACGGATCAGGTTTCTGTAAAATTACTGCCGCGCCACAGAAATGACACAGGAAAGCTTATGACATAGGACAGCTCATGACGTAGGGCAACGTATGACATAACACAGCTTATGGTATGCCGGCGAGCTTTCTTTGATGAATGTTGCAGCAGCAGTTGCGTTGAGGAAACTCGCACCGGATGTATACTTTACTGACCTGTTCGCTTGAAAACTGTTCGGCGCTGATCATGGTTGATATTTTTCTGCTCCGTGCACCGCGATAATAAATATGTACCTTGGCAATCAAACGCCTCGCCTTGCTTGCACTGCGCGGCAGGAAGCTTTGGGTCGTTTGTACTTGCTCTCCTGCTTTGTATGATTTTGTGATTTTCCAACAGTTGACATTGCTGAAGTCAGTTAAACTGTTTGTGACTTTGTGACTTTCGCGTATGATTGAAACACCGCAGCACTATCGAACACTTGCCTGCTAAGTTGACATTGCGTACCGTCATGATATGTATGCGCACAGTCGAGATGGCACATCCAAGATTTTTTGAGCCCCACCGCCCATGGCGTGCAGAATCCAGCCAAGTTAATTTCACTCACTTTTCACGCCAGCGAGTGGTTCTCCTAACTCAAAAAAATTTTTGAGTTACTCAAAAAAATTTTTGAGTTACTCAAAAAAAAAAAAAAAATTTTTTTCATTATTAGGGGGTGGTAGCTGCCCGGTGAAATCTAACCGATAAACACACCGTAAACGGACCGCTGGTTCAACCTTAGCGGCCCGCCCAAATACCGGACCATAAGCGGCCCGTGCCATTTCTAGTACACAGCAGAGATGAACACGGATCAGGACTGGATCGGACTGGATCAGGACTGAAGCCGATTTTTACCGGATCAGGACTGGATCGGACTGCAATTTTTTTAAAAGTTGGCGGATAAGGACTGGATCGGCCTGAGAAAATATTTTTTGTTTTAATGTGATTATTCTGAACGTACCAAAAATTTTAGTTGTGGTCCGATTTTACAGATTTGCTAAATGGCAGTGTCTCTGCTGAGACTATTTTGCCATTGGCAATGTATCCACCTTTGCCCACATATAACGTTGAGTTCTAGTAGTAACGTGAACATAGTTGAGTGGTAAGTGTCTATGCCTGTTGTGCGAGTGTTGTTGGTTCTGCTCTGCTCTCACCATTTCCTTTGGCCTAGCTTGAAGAGATTATTCCTTTGATGTTAATGCTGTACATGTAGGCTACTTTTTCAAGAAGTTTGGGGTTTAGGACAGTGGTTATCAACCGGGGGGTTGTTTGCTTTTTTCTAGGGTCTCGAGAGCTTCTTATAAATATATTCGTAATTACTTCCACATTTTAAATTTCGTACATAGAACCACTTTTTGTCGTAGTCAAGATAATACGATTACCTGGCAGTAGAGCAGCCAATAATTTTGTTCGGGATAGGACAGTCAATGACGTCGTCAGTCACTGACGTCGTCTTGAGTCCGACTGTCACTTCCGTTTATTTTCTAACAGCTGAAAATTGAGACAAACACCAGCACAAAGATCTGAGCAATTTCGTTTCGGGGGAGGCCATGGCCTCTTCGGTCCCATTCTGGTTGCGCTACTGACACTGTTACCTGCAAAACTGATATCCTACTTTTTCATTCAACATTGTTTTAAGTGTGATTACAACCATTACAGTACTTTTGCGTTTGGCAACACACGATTAACTTTGTGACCGAAGAATGTGCTGAGTTTGTAAATTAGATGTCTGATTGCTGTAGCTCCCTTGGGAGTTATTCTAGTTTTGAATGCTGGGAAGTTGTGCTGGGGAGGTATTTTAACGGTACGGGTCTCCCTCACTGATGCTTCCATGTGCATCAATTTAATAAATTATTTTTGTTAAGCATAGTGATATCGTACGTTATTTTTTAGACATTGTGATTTTCTATTGTGCAAACACAACTGCATTTCCTATGTCTGACTGGAAAATTTCGGAATGGGTCGATAGGTTGACTTGAGTTGCAAATGGGACGCTGCTTGAAAAATGTTGAAAAACCACTGGTTTTGGGCTTACATTTAGGGGTTATGTTTACGGATTAAGTTTCAGGTTTAGGTTTTGGGTCTAGGTTTAATTTTGGGTTTAGGTTTTGGGTTTGGGTGTTGGGTTAAGCTTTTGTGTGTAGGTTAATCTGTGTTTAGGTTTTGGGTTTGGTTTCAGGTTTAGGGTTTTAGGTCATGGTACAAGGAATTTATGCTAATCCAAGCGTATCCCATATCGTCCCTGTCATTTGACCAATCCAAACAATCGGATTCTCCTAATGGCAAAATAACTCTAGCAGTGTTTTGCTTCATGAGGCAAAATAGACACTGCCTTGATAAACTTTGTAAATGCCGAAAGGCTATATCTATTTTGCCTCATGAGGCAAAAGCACTCCTACAACAATTTTGCTTACAACCAATCATATTTGGCTGAAGGCAAAATAGTTTCAGTGGTGCTTTTGCCTCATGAGGGATAATAAAAATTCATTATTTTGCATGGGCGGATCAGGACTGGATCGGATTCAATTTTATCGGATCAGGACTGGACTCGGACTGAAAAAATTCACAGTCCGCTCATCTCTGGTACACAGGTCTGATCTCAAGCGTCGATCTCTTGCATGCGCCCAACAAAAGGCCTCCCCATGTACACCGGTTTTGTTAATTTCACTGTATAGATCCCGTCTTGCTCAAACCTGAAAAATCCGTTCGGGAAACTGTTGAAAATCTTTCATATACACAATAGTCACTGTCTTGAAATTATGGAGTGCTGAAGTAAAATTAATGATTCTTGAACGGCAAAATTGTTTCAAAATTTTGTAAGTATTTTGCAGGTCCCAAAACACTTAGTGTATAATACAGGAGTTTTTCATGGAAAAGCCAAAAGCCAAGTTTACTGTAACTATGAAAGTGTAAGTGATGAATACTATTTGTGCCGTCGTAGCAGAGTTATTGAACTGGGAAGCAACTGCTTTTAAACAATTTGGGAGGTGTGCGACTTTTTGAAGTTTCTCTTTTTGTGATCTGCACGATATGGATTTTGTTTGTTTGTATGTGGTCTGCTGCTCAGACGATCATTGTGCATATTATCCTGGGGGTGCGCTCAGTGATTCGCTGTGGTTAAGAAACTCGTTCAGTGGATTGTGTTGATGCTGGCCATAGATTCAAACATTCTTGTTGCCAATGGCAAGTATTTTCTTACAAGTAGTTGGTGACCATTTGCATGACAACGATTTTGGCTGTTCCGCAGTTTGAGGTACGCGACTTTTCGGTCTGGCATTTTCGGTCACTGGACATTTTCGGTCTGACCATTTTGATCTGGGGATATCTCGGGGGCGACATTTCTGTACATAAACAACTGATTTGTTTATTTAAATGGTTACATAGGCAGGCGAAATGTCACGCTAGCTGGTGTTATACCAACCTCCTTTGATGTTGCAGCGAAGTGACAAAACAATCTGACAGGTGAAATGTCAAGGTAGCCGGTGTTATACACAGTGGTGATGGCCTGGGTGGGCCATGGCCCCCCGATTCTAAGGGATGGCCTGGGTGAACCATGGCCACCAGATTAACTGCTGGATCTTGGATCATGTTTGTATTTTTTTAAATAAAACCTTTCGTTGATTCAAGTACGTTTGCATTAAAAAGTTAACATGTAAGTTTTCTGCAAGATTTCATTGTCTGGCCGAAATGTCTCAAGACCGAAACGACCAAGACCGAAAAGTCTCTTGACCGAAACGGCTCAGACCGAAACGGCCAGACCGAATCGGTCAGGCCGAAAAATCCTATTCCGCGTAATTTGATAGGATGACAACCTGTCGACAAAACATCTAGAACACAAAACGGTTTGGGATGAGTAAAATTTGGCAGCAGGTTTTTTCAGCTGATACAACACTTACCAGCATATTCATGATCCCTGCAGAAACAAATCGTGCATCCATCAGCACCGTCAACGCATCTCAGTTGATCGTTGTCTGCACACAAATTGTCTGTCCGCCCAAAAGTACACGAGGGTCTATCCAACACAGGAAGCTCCATCCACATATTCTCCTCACTGAAAGTACAATAGTTGGTCAATTTTAGGAACCTAAACATTCAGAAAAGTATGACACCTACGTTCAGCCGTAAGAGTTTTGCCGATGTACTATACTGCATGAGAAAAACGTTAAATTGTATTAATCTTTTTGGATATCACTAATGGAAAAAAAGTTTTGAGACTACCTGATCAACGATATATTTATTTAAAGTCGGCTTTTCAACATTTCATGAGTTATGAAATTTCGATCCAGACTGCACACTGTTGCACTTATCATGCTTGGAAAACTTAAGCGAGTCTTGAGGACACTGAACTTAATTTTGGAAGTTCATCTCGTTTCCAATTGTAGTAATCAGCTTAAGCGGTTTGCTTCAGCGTGCGCGTATCTGCATTTCAATATCTGTAGAGTTGTAAGTTCAAGCTGCATTAGGTCACATTAACAATGCAAACCTATTTTTTTATTTGATTAAAAATTCGGCCAGTTCTAGCGCCTGCTGTTTTTGAAAACTGCATATAGTGGTTTATGAAATTAAATGCGTTTTCGAATAAAAACATTTTCGTTAATTATAATGGTACCAGAAGATCTCTTTATCATCGAGAGCTGTTGTTGAGAAAATCTTGATTTAAGAAGTGATGTTCAAACTTACATCCAGTGTTTTGCACTTGTCATCCAGTTCTTGAAAAATCCGATTTTCCACTGCACGTATTCGCATACCCATGCTTTGCGCAATTCACACGCTTTTCCAGACTTATAAAACTTGTCACATGAACTGTGCATCATGCTTCCAGCTGGAAAAAAAGTACCAAAATTAATTGCATTTGACCTATTACTCGATAGGGATGGATTAAAATTTTAATTCAAACGTTTTTCAAAAAAATTACCTGAACAATTAGGCAGTTTCAAGTTACTGTAAAAGTCCGTTGTGATCTGGATGGCTTTCATGATGTCATCCACATATTTGGAATAATGACCGGTCAGTATTGTTTCCAAAGACTTTCGTATAGAATCCGTGTGGCAGTTAGTTTTCCAGATATGCAATAGCATTTTTCCAGAAGACTCCACAGCCCTACCGGTGATAACCAGTGAATTGTTGTATCAAGCAGTATGTGACAGTTGATTTTTCAGCAAAAGATGAAAAGCATGAAAGTGATAAATTTAGTTAGAAACACAGGATGAGTCCGTTATCAGTCAGAACACTATTTGCTCTTCAATTTGCAGCCATAAAAAACTGATTTCCTGGAACAAAGAGAATTACATAGTTTTGAAAAAAATACTGAAGCAAACCAACGTCTCCAAACTTTTTAAAATCCAAGATTAATGACTGAAAGACATGCTGCAAAAATTGTAATGGCGGTGTTGCTAACGTTACCAAATTGCTGTAAAAATGGCAGTTTGATGATTGTTATCAAAACTTGCTAGATGTTTCAGATAGAAACAAAGGCTTTGCGAGAACTGATTAAAATGTTGCTGCTACATTGCGCAAGATGCTTCAGTTAGTATTTTAGCCGCATTCAGTTGATCATCAGTATTCAGACATTAACTGTAAATTAGGCTCTGGAAAACACACTGAAATACTTTCATTACATGCAAAAATCTTGTCTGTCCGTAGCTGAATAGAAAGATTTCGCAGCAGCCAAGGATGTGCGCGCAACGTGGTTAAGGACGTCGTTGTCGCAAAAAGGAATCTCCACGTCTAAGTAATTTGCGTCAAAAGCTGGAAAACGGGGAATGTCATTCGTGGAAGGGCAGACAAAACTGTAAACCATGTTTTGCGTTGATTCATCCACGTCAAACATCGTAAAAATGTCTTGAAGTCGGTTTACTGTCTTGGCCTTTTTAACCACCTCCTGCAAGAAATAAGATAAGCGATATAGAAGGTGCCGCGCCGTGATTTAAACTACGTAAATGATGACTTACTCTTAAAATTGCCAACGCGTGAGGGATTTCATCAAGAAGAGATGAACAGGAGCTTCCAAGACATTCTTGAGTAACTTTACTTAAGCATGAAATCGCTCTGTCCAGATTAGTACTGTGGATGCAACACATTTCGGACAGTGTAAACTAATTAAGACGTTTCCAGCAAAACTCATTTATTCTTCAATGTTTACTCACAACATCATATTTTATACCACAGTTGTAAGACCATTGTTTCAAAAGTTACAACTGAGGAGTAAAGCCACACAAACGTGGAGTCTGCTCCAATTGCAAAATTTCCTGGTATCAGTGCTTTTGTTGGAAACGAATTCTCTTTAAGAAACAAACGTCATTTCAGGTTTCTGTAGCAAATTTCGTCCGGTTTTTCATTTATTGGAAAGCATGCGACTTCGATTTTTTTGTAAAAACCTCAGTTTCAACAATTTTTTCAAAAATTGTCTTGAACTTGATTCTTTACGCAAAGTTCATATATCTTTTCTGGTTGTTTGTTCGTATCAGATGCAAAAACGAACAATAGTGCATAGCATATGAACTACAAAAAGTGCCTTTGCTCAAAGTGAATTGACGTAACACTATAGAGAGATTGCGTGTGGCCTTCAATTTTAGATGCAGAGCTCCATACAACCTGCCCTGGAGAGCGAGTGTCAGTGGACATCACGTTCAATGTAATATTCCTACATTTGAAGCGTTAATACGAAAATATAAGTACTTGTTTCTCGAAAGATGCAGAAAGTCTAACAACATATGGTTGCGTGCTTTGATGCAGTCAGATTGTTTGTATTCATCCCTATTCTTTGAACACCGCAGTCGTATTTTACTTTGTGAATGAGTGTTCGAACATTGCAGTGTCTGTTTGATTGATGCCGCGTCATGTCACAACGCTTGCACATTTTATCTGGAATCGACCAGTTTAGGGATTGGCGCCCTAATCTGCAGTAGTGTTGTAACAGGTGTGACGTGTTAGCTAACAATAGTGTTAAGAATGTGTCTGTAACCCTGCGGCTCTGCCTTCAACGCAGTTGCAAAAAATGTCTGTAACTCTGTGATTACGCCGGCTCCAATTCCTTGTAAAACGTTATGTTATGTTTGTTTTTATCGACCTGCGTTATGCAGAGTGTGTTTGTTTATACTATGGACTTCGCGCCTGGTCGCAAACAAATAAATTAAATTATATAACGCTTTCGAACATCAAATTACAGGAACAAAGGGTACTGGCAAAAACAAGGGTAAAATTAGCACAAGTTTCGGATCTAAATCAGTTTTCACAGATCACCACTGTAGCAAGTAACGTGTTTTTGTTTTCTTAACTTGCACTGGTGCGCTGACAATAACTAATTTTTTCGCAAACAGGTCGAGTATGGACCAGTTTAGTGGATGTATGCAAATACTCTAAGCAATGAACAAAAAAGAATATGAGATCATCTCTAATGGTTTGGAATGGTTGAAATCTTTTTGTACCATTATATGACTAAGCTCAAAATGCTTTCCAAAATTCTATGGATGACCATAGACCAGTGTTTCTCAAACGTTTTTATTCCATCGCCCCTTTTTAACCCTCGATACGTCGTTTTCGCCCCAAGCCTGATACAGCAAACACAAAGTAGTAAATTTAAAGAATTTTATTCAAAGAAAGCATTAAATAGCCGAAGCAAGCCATTGAAAAGCTGAACTAAGGAATTGTAATACGACGCTAATATTACGTTCAGAATTCTTGTGAAAATAATCCAAGGCCACGGAGCCGGAGCGCCGGAGCTGGGCATTTTGCCTGGAGCCGGAGCTCAAATTAAAAATCAGGAGCCGGAGCTCAGTTTAAAATTTAGGACCGAAGCCAGAGCTATGGCCATTTGAAAGGTAGCTCCGGGTCCCTTCCAAATACTAGCGGTTTTTCCAAATGGACTTACGAGTGCTCTTTATTGCACATAAAACGCGATTGCTGCGAGTTATGACACCAGACTGCAACAATGGATCTGTAAGCCTGTGATGTTCATTTGGTTTAACATAATCATTAAGGCTGTGACATCGTAGCTGGCAGGCGTGAGGTCACTTGTTGAACAATGGTTCTCGCTGTTCTAAGAGCTGCATGCAGCTCCCAAGCATCCTTTGAGTGACTTTTAGCAATCTTTCTGCAACAGATTTGATTTGAATAAGAGCTGATGATGCCTACTTCCTAGGCGACATATATACTCTGTAAGAGGTTAGTGTCTCATTCTTTGCTGGGAAAGGATTCCTTGCGATAGGTATGTAGTGTCTTTCAGTAACTTTCAGTAACACCTCTAATTTTTTGTGTAACAGATTTCGTTAGTGCACTAAAACCAAACGTGTCAATTGACTTGTGGTAAAATTTTTTGTGCGGCTCTCTAACAAAATTGTAGATCTGGATTTGGCTCCCTTCAGCGAAGTGGTTGAGAACCACTGTTGTAGAAGTAAGAAAAACGTTAACTACCACAACATCTTACTTTCTAGTCAGGATGATCAAACCGTGTCTGTAGTAGTGTAGCAATTTAGAAAGAACTGAGCTATAATGAGTAGTTATATAATATAATATCCATAGTTTTTGTGGCTGTGTAGTCATGCTGTTAACAGGAAGTATGATTAAGATATGATACCATTGCAGATAGTGTGAAATGCACGGCACCCCAATGTAAAGTGGGAATTTTTATTAGAAACCATTAAGCTTTCTCGCAAGGCTTACTAGATTGGCGAAGGTCATTAGGAAACATCCAGGGTTTTCCATGGGACATATTTATCCCTCCCATTCCCATCCCATAGCAATTTATGCCTGTCCCATCCCATGGGATTCCCATTACGTTATTACAATATTAATATGGAATACAATTCAATTAAAATTATTAAATTTATGAAAGTTTAGGTTTAGTATCTACTAAATAGGACTACATGTACAAAGAGACATGCAAATAGACAAAGTTTATTGACTTTAAAATTCAAAGGTATAGTCTAAGTATGACAATTCAGTAACATTCTGACACTCTCATTGTATTTCTGAGTCTCATGGGAAATGTGTGCTGTCCCATTCCATGGGACGTTTCCCATGGGATTCCCATATGAATGACATTCCCATGGACAAGCCTGGAAACACCACGTTTCCAACAATAAGCAGTAGCATTACATGAAGGTTATAAATAATTGGTAGGGAACTAGCATTGTTTTGCATAGCAGTACACTATGAGGAGGATATAAAAATCACTGCAAACAAATGTGGACTTTTCTTGAAGTCTTCATCTGCGGAGAAAAATCTATGTTTTCAGCACAGTAACCAATTTTATTTTCTCCTAAGCTTTGCGTGTTAAATTGTGCTTTACTCTGCGATTCATCACTGCTAATTATGAGTGCAAAAGCTAAGAAATCAGAAGTATTCAGATATTTTATAAAAGTCAAAAGTGAATTTCTTGCTGGAAGTCATCCTATTTCACTCATGAAAAACAAGAACTCCGGAGCTGGAGCCATGTTCATGAAAAGAAAAGCTCCGAGGTCGGAGCTGTGTCATTTTTACGACGGCTCCGCAGCTCTGAAATAATCCACACTGTAGCTGGGCACATAGACGATCCGGAGTAAAAATTCAATAGATAAATTGCTTTAGCAACATCCTCCAACGATTATCGTAGTAAATAGAAATTTGCAAGAAACTAACAAGTCATAATAGTAGGCTGCTGAAGCTAATTCAATGATCGATTAGTGGTTGAGTATTTCCGATCCTTTGTGTTGTTTCCCCCCTATCGCCCTCTTTGTTTTTTTCGCTCCCTTGCCCATCAAAATCGCTCCCAAGGGAGCGATTCCGCCACTTTGAGAAACAATGCCATAGACCAAGAGTCTCCAAATGTTTGTGTCAGAGGACCACATAAGCTATCACGCAACACGTCGAGGGCCGGGCATCTTACGTTATTTAATTGCTTCGGGGTATGTTGCATTCTACCAAATCAACAAATGTTTCGTGAAAATAATATTTTTCCATTATTGATAAAATGGCTTCGCGGGCCGGATTTGACCTGCGGGCCGTAGTTTGGAGACCCTGCTATAGACTTTCTATCGTTGCATAGACTTCCAGCAGGCTCACCTTAAATTTCAAAACGTGCTTACGGTGGATTTTGGGCAACATATGCAGAAAACAAATCCACGTACACTGCTGACTTGCCACGGCTTAATGAATTCAAACAGGTTATAAACAACGATGTGACTAACCTCAAATCAAAAACTAAAAGTTAAGTACATGAGCCTTGAGGTCTTGAAACAAAGTGTCGATTAGACTGTCACGAAATGAGGACCGCCATTTGCTGACGACTTACCTGCACATTAAAGTGTTTTCGTAAGGGTAACCGGAGAAAAGCCCGACAAAACACGAACTCGTTTTTTTCAAAACTTCTTTCAAAGTACACCCAGGAAGTACTTGTAAATCTGAAATCATTGCAAGCAAACAAATCAGTTTTAACAAATCTTGTTATGTTATTAATATAACGCCTTTTCTAAAATATGAAGTGTGCCAAAATGGATCAAGGAGGATAAGAAAACGCAAACTAGCAAAAACAAGCTTTGAAGTCAGTAATGAGCTTTGAAGTGTTTGAAACATTTTCTCGTTGGTGTAGTAATACCGCACTAGGAATCACTCACATTATCTAAACATAGAACAGACAAAAAATTGAATTAGGAATTCTTGTTGTGAATTGGATGTTGAAGTAAAGGCTTGACAATTATTTTTACTAACATTAACTCTTGCGCCAGTATAGAAGTGAATTTACAATAAACGCGAAGTTACCGGTTTTTCATGATTTAAATGCTTCTTTATACCTTTTTCAACTGAAAAAAAACTACCCTTAATATAAAAAATAAGTTTTTGTGTTATTAGAAGTGCTTTTTCTCATTACGTTTATGAAATATAATTGTTTGGTTGCCGCACTACATTGCTTGTCTGTTTGTTACAAGCAGACATTCTGTAACACAGGGGTTTCAAACCTGGGGTGCATGTTTCCCCAGCGCAGTGCTCCGCAACCTTTATTCACTCACGGCACACTTAACAACTTCCCAAAATTTTGCAGCACTCTTCGACCACTAATGTAAACAATGCACTTCATGAATTATTTTGATGAGATATATGCGCTTGTTTTAATGAGCACAATCGCTGTAAGTTAGGCTCAATATTTGAAAGAGCAACTCGAAGTTCTATATCAACTTGTATTCAGCATGATCGTTTGTAGTTTCTGATCAATAAGAAAAATGAGAAACTTTGTTCACGCAAGTATATGTAGTGCAAAGCTGAAAAAGGATTTCAATAGCCACCTTCGAAATTCGTTTATATTCCTCTTCAGTAGAAATCTAAAACTCATCAAATGGGACAACGCTGAATTTTAATCTCAGAGTTCTGTCACTTCGTATTTCAAGAAAGTTTTCTCTAACAGGCAAGGATAGTTCTTGCGTTGACTGACCGTTGAACATTTGCCGAAAAAGGTTTTCGGATGCAATCATATTGTTCCGTATGAATAGTGAAAAGTAATGGTTATCTTTCTGATGTAGCGAAGTTAAGTGCGCTCTTGGACCATATCCAACACAAATTCATTGCCAATACTTCTATTTTGATTGCTTCTTGGAAACATTCGAAGTATTCGCGTGTGAATTCAGTTAATATTTTGTTTTTTTTTCAGAGTACTATTTTCTGTTCAAAACCTTTTAACTTGTCAGAACATGTCAGTATATTTTTGTTTTTGCATTGCCTTTTAATGTTGAGTTCATTCAAGTGTTCAAAAATGTCGGGCGTGTATGCAAGTTTCGCAACCAACGATCATCTTCAAGGTGTTCATGCAGATGATGGTTGCTCTGGCTTAACACGAACTGACTTATTTTGTGCCAGACCTCGAAGAGTCTTGCTAGAACTTTGCCCCGTGAAAGCCAACGCACGCACGTACAAAATAATAGTGATTGATGTTCTGATCCCATTTCTTTGCATGGCAACGAAAATTTTGTGAATTCAAGGCTCTTCCTTTAACAAAGTTGACAATATGGATGCAGTCGTTCATCTTTTCTGACAATTCCTTTGGTAAAACTTTGATCACTAAGGCTTCCCTATGTAAGCAGCAACGCGCTATTTGGATGGCCGGATTTTGACGTTTCACTGGCTTCACCCACCATTCATGCTTACCGCCAGGTCTACCATGTGGTTGTGAAAACTTCAATTCTAATGTCACAATAACAACATAAACACACAGTGGAAGTGTAGCTAGGGTTTGAGTTAGCGAACTCTATGCTCATATTTTCTGATAAAATTATTTTCCCTGACACACTAAGCATCGTCTCGCGACACACCGGTGTGCCGCGGCACGTCGGTTGCGGAGCACTGTCCCAGGGGTACATTTGTCCATCTGAAGAAGTACATTTATGGTTAGTAATGAAAGGGAAAATATATTTATATGTCATTTGTTTCCAAATATTTATACATTTATCAGTGAATATTATTTTCTAAACTCATTATATGCTTATTGTTAAATATATCTACGATTAGCAATGATCAAATATTCAGGAAAAAATTGATCCATGCCATAAAAAAACTTTTAGGGGTACATGCTGATCTGTTGAAATGCTGTAGGGGTACATGTTCATCTGTCGAAATGCTGAAGTTGTACACGATCAGGGAAACGTTGGGGACCCCTACTGTAACAAATACTTTCGGAAGCAACAGTTCAGGGCTTGAAGCATCTCCTCATTGTTCCTCTTCACTTGATCACAAAAGCATTAGTTTATAATCTAAAATTTTGGCAAACTTTTTTTGTTTGTAGTTCTGTAATCTGACAATTTTTCGGAAAAATTTGAAGCAATCGTGGGAGAACAGGTTTACCCACAGCTAATTGTTTTAAGGGGATTGCACTAAACATGAAAATGTGTTTTTAGTGAATATTGCCCTCATGCGTTTTCTGCAAACTATGTAAAACTCTGGTAATACTTCGACAACAAAAATAAACTAATCGGTGAAAAATAGTTTGTAAATTGACAAAACCCGCTCTGCATCAGTTGTGATAAACAAATTCAAAATTGTCTCTGGAAGCAGTTCCGTGTGTTTATAGAAACAATAGCCATTTCTTGTTTCTGATAGGTTTCCTGATAATAGTGTGTCTGTTGTAATGGGAAAAGTTGTCTTTTTTGCTGGTCGCAAAGTTCTTTCGGGTCTCCTCTTGAAGATTATTATGACAAGATTTATTTTCTTATCATAAAATGATTAGCTGAAATTCATGAGATTTTCATTTGTCCATCTTTCAACCTCCAGTGTTTCGTACTTAAGTTGAACTAACTACAGTGAAACATGAAAAGTTACCAAGAAACATAAAAAGTTTAACATTTTTATATCGTAAGACGTGACATAAAATCACGTCGCATTACCAACAAAACTTGAAAGAATTCCTAATAGACAGATTAGGCCGTAAGCACCAGACGTACACGAAGAAAATCCAGAGAGAACTGAGAGAACTAGCCTCTTGAATTTTTATTGCTCATTTCAAAACAGATGAACTGCACGTTCGAGTTGAGACGTGTCGAGTTGAGACGTGTACAAAAGTAGTCAATAAACATACCATCTTTAGGAGTATGTTCACAGCTGTCCAAGGGCTTTATTTTGTTACATGCGTATCCATCGCAAAATTCGACTTTGCAATCAGTAACTTCAGCCGTGGTCGAGTTTCTGGCAGCATCACACGTATACAAGTCTTTGTGCTTGTTCTCGACGCAGACGCCAGTCTCGGAGGCTGCGTGAATGAACAGCAATAAGCAAAAACGGACTCTTTGAGTCGAAATGACAATAGCGGTTTTTCGACAAATTATTTCATTGACGCGCTAATTTTAATAAAACGCCTCCATGTCCATTTCTGCTCATAAGCTGTTTGCTGGAGGCTGCTTTAGCAAACCTTTTCAAAGAGAATTTGTGTCGAAAAAATGTCTTCAAACCAGTGTAGAATCTTCTCAAAAATGAAAAGAAGGTCATAAATACCGCTGTTATATTTAATTATGTAACTCTGAACATTTAATTATGCATATTTAATTATAATTAAATATATTTCGCTATGGCGATAGAATATTTAATTATGTCACTTTGCTTTGTCGTTAACATTAACACATTTTGGCTTTCTGCTAACAGCAGGGTTGTGCTTGCGGCAAGAAAAGGTTTTATGACACTATGTAAAGCAGACAGTTTTGTTTTCTGATTTCTACAGCAGCGCACATTTTTGCCACAGTTTTATTTGAAACAATCAACTTAGCAGTTATCAGAATTTATGAAGTTAATCTTGTTTTCTTGCTAGCTTTTCGAAAACTTTTGCTCCAGACATGAATTTATCGACGGCTTTTAGTTAATTTTGACCCCATGGACAATGGCATTTGAGCTGATTAATCAAAGCCAAACGGCCAAGGTCATAGAAAACAGTTTTAAATAAAAATTGTTAACATAGCTCATAAGCTTTTTTCTAACTCACTTGAATCTGGATGTTGGAGTTTGAATACAGCACAGCTTGCATCATTCGTCGGGCAGACCTCAGCTGTCGTGTTGTCCATCACAACCTTGCCGTGAGCAAATGCTCGAGTTCCAACAATACAAATATTTGGAACCCTGTTGCACAAGATTCCATCGCAGAAGGTCACAGAACAATTTTGGATTGGGTGCGTGCTCTCGTTTCTTGCATTTTCGCATGTGTGGTCCTGCTCCTTGCCAGGGGTTACACATAGCCCAGTAAAGGTATACACTACACAACAAAATGATCCACAATTACATAGCACAGATTTTCGTGCTTTACAATGTCGAACAAGATCAATAGATGTTGTCATGTTTTCAAAACTTGTATTCTGCATATTGCGGTTGCCATGATGCATGATCAACGACGAGCAGACATGTCACCGTGTTATATGTTTTTTTCGGTATTGTGGAAGTAAACTAAGCGCAGTTTGTATCATGTCTGGACACGCAAAATCCTTGCGAAATTTTGCCGAGAATCACCTGAACAACTACTGCGGTTACCACTCCAGCATGTACAAATAAATTTTACAACATTGGCAAACATTGACTGTGAGATTCACGAATGTAAGCAACCCGTCATTTCAATTATTGAGCAATGATTAACAACTATCAAATTGTAACCAGACCCGGATTAAAGGGTAAGGGGGCCCGGGGGAATTTTCACTGGAAGGTTCCTATGACGCATTTCATGATGTCATCGTTTGTATAATTTTTGTTTTCGCTGATTCGCAAAGTTCTCGTTTGCTTTTTCCAATAGTCGATTATGTGTCTGCCGTATTAACTCGATTGTTAGCCGCCTTTGATTGTAAGGCGCACGAAATTGTGTTGAAAATTAATGTAAGCTGCCCTTGATTGTAAACCGCTCTTGAGCATGGGTTACCTAAGCCTCTGAGATGCATTCGCAGCGTTCGCGTACTCGTGCGTTTCCTGTATTAGTGATGCTTACACCACTACAACTGCCTTCTGTTTATCATAATCCCTCCTGTGACGGATGTACACGTGATGCTGAAGAAAATCGAATGCGAAAGAAGAATTTGGTCGACAAAACGTAGCCAAGGGAAGACTGAACGTCATATATACCTTTCGACAAAGTAAAAGAATAAAAAATGTAAGTCGCCC
>Ga0210059_1006636_pt1 | contig 18519 bp, 13 predicted proteins | sample Ectturendosymbi2_FD_188042 | JGI IMG/M metagenome (GOLD analysis project Ga0210059, IMG submission 188042) | Ecteinascidia turbinata endosymbiont from Florida, USA - Sample 2 (SPAdes) (version 2) | ecosystem: Host-associated > Tunicates > Ascidians > Unclassified | place: Key West, Florida... | reverse complement strand
GCCACTGAAAACGCTTTGGCGGGCCACATTTGGCCCGCGGGCCGCTATTTGCCCACCCCTGATTTAGATGGTGGAAGTAAAGCGGGTTTCTACTGCATTGTTAGAGACGCTTTCGACCCCTCAAAACGCACTGGTGATGACGATGCTCCAAGAGGTTCCGTTTTGTTCATATTATTTCTTCACGCGCTACATGTGTGCGCTGAGTAGTCGAACTGCTGAGCTTGCGCAGACACATCCATGATGTGCTCCTGTGACACATCCACGATGTGCTCCTGTGTCGTGCCAGACGTGCCTTGCACGAACGTATGTAGAAAATGCAACGTTATAACGAAACGAACAACACGATTTGCAGCAGCTGCAGCATAACGACCTCACTGACGACCGTTCTCGCTTGTGATAAAAAGCATTTCGATCAAATTCTTTCGCAGGAGGTACATGATCGAGAAGATCGCCGCCCACATCGCCGACTTCACCCCCCGCCTCTTCTGCAACGTCAGAGCCGTTTACCAGTACGTCCCGATCCCCACGATCAGCTACCCCCAGCTGGAGGAGGAACTGTTTTGCAATATTTACTACTTGCGTCATTTGTGCGACGAGAACCAGTTTCCGAACTGGCCCATCATGAACTCGGTTGACCTGCTCCGAGACGTGTTGGTTCTTTGGAAGAAGGAAGTAGAGAAGAAGCCGCCGAACATGTCCTACGAGGAGGCGTACTCGGTCCTCAGGCTGCCAGCAGAAAAAGCACCGTAAGTGAATGCGCGCGCGCCTTCAATCATCCCGTAGATGGGGTGCCGGGGGCGCTGTTGCCAGGTTACATGGGCGTCGGGGGGATTTTTTCCAGGGGTAGCCGAAAAGATTTTTCCGGAGTCGGGCCAAAAGTGGTGAAGTTTCATTTTACCCGCTCGAAACTGAGAAAACAACTCTTTTTTGCTAAAAATTTAGTAGGAAAATGCCGATTTCAAAATCCAGGGGGACCTTGCCCCCCTGACCTCCCTTCCGGCGCCCATAGACAGATCTGCACAGTTGTTTGCTTAATAAAAGGTTCAAACCCATTTTCGTGCGGGTTGAGTATTCTCGGAATGGTGCTTCTATTATCCCGCGGTCTTTCTGCAGACGTTCTTAAGTGCTCGCATCAAAGTTGCTAAAATAAATTCTGTTATAATCCGCAATATGTTATTCACCGAAACTGCGTTTTGTCAACACGGTGGTGATCTCCTGGCGCCGACCGCTGCTGGGCATCTTCATCGCAACTGTTTAAACGAAGCTTGGTAATCAGGAGTTTGTCATAAAATACGAGTCTCAGTAGAAACGTTAAAAATGGATGTCTTTTTTGTCATTTCTTCACTTAAATTGTTCCTTTTTTTTGAAGCTTTACTGAAAGTCAAATCCGCAAAGCTTACTTCCGCATGGCCCAGAAATACCATCCTGACAAGAATCCGGAGGGCAGGGTGAGTCCACGTTTGATGGGTTGACCATGATAACAGCAGTTTGTTAATGACTGCCTTAAGTAACTAAAGGCGCTCTCAGCACCATTAACTCACGGTGGGCGACAACGCAGGTAGCAATGACATCTTCGCTGTCATGGCAGGAAGGTGTGTCATCATGTGTTGTTTGCAAAGACATATGCTGCAACGTGTTGTTTGCGAGGGGTGTGTTGTAACGTGATCTTTATGAGAAGTGTCATAGTGTGTTGTTGATAAAAGGTGTGTGATTGCGTGTTGTTGGCAAAGATATGTGCCATAACGTGTTTTTTACAAAGGGTGTGCCATAGCGTGTTGTTTGTAAACGGCGTGTCGTGTTATTTTACTTGCGCGCCAACTTCTGCGTAATTGCCATTCTAAACGCTTTTCATCTTGCTTCTACTGTACAACAAAGTCATTTCACTGTTAATATTGTCTTCCAATGCTTACTTTGCGCCGGCGGTCACTTGCAAATCGTTTGTAACAGCTATGCATATTTAAACGTTTATAAAAAGGTCGTTAAAGCGTACTCTGACCCAGCGGCGGAAACTGTCTCCACTTGCTCTTGTCCATTCAGTCATGGCCGTCGGAAGGACCGCAATGGGGGTCTTGACCAAACGGATATTTTAAATTTGGTATTTAGTTACCTCAGTACAAAAATGCTAGCGTGAGTTGGTAAAATGAACTTTCACCAGTGGTGGCCCCCCAGAAAATCCTTTGCCTCACCCCTGGAAAAATCCACTATTGTCCCTCCCGACCCTGCAAAATTTCAATGCCCATGCATTCGGCACTTGCCTCAGGTTCACTCTCGGTGTGACGTTTTTATAAACTCGGTCAACTGCTTGCCTCAAAGTCCGTGTGGCAACATGTCGTTTACATCACAAGCCCCTTTGTTACGTGCATGTGTCGTCGACATGCTTCATTGCCTTGCAGGACATATTCGAAGCGGTCAACAAAGCATACGAGTTCCTGTGCACGAAGAGACGGAAGGTCATCGATGGCCCGGACCCGGGCAACATTTTGTTGATCCTGAAGACGCAAAGTATCCTGTTCAAGCGCTACAAGGAAGGTGAGGAGCTGGTTTAATTGAAGACCGAGCGAATGCATGTTTGGGGGGAGGACCAGCGTAGCGTTTGCAGCGCGCAATGGGCCCGTTGTAAATTTCCCCCCAGGGTTCCTACGGAGTCCGGAAAGTATGCACAAAAAATCTGGTCATTTTCCAGTCTGGAAGGTCTGGAAAAAGTTTTTTTTGTTCGTTAGTATGGAAAAAGAAAACACCTTTCCAGACTTGGTCTTTTGACATTCATTTTCGTAATATTCCATTTTAAGATTCATTATAATTTTACTTTGATCGTTTTCAATATTATATTGCCTGTAGTTGAACGGAGTATATCATTCGGAAAAGATAAATTTCCGGAAATGAATTTTCTACAGTGCGCAGGAACCTTGTGCCCCCCAATTTTCTACAGTGCGCAGGAACCTTGTGACCCCCAAAAACCGCTGTTAAGTTAAGAGATCAAGCTAGTCGTTTGTGGGAGGAACACAGGTCTTGTCCAGTCAGCCGAGTGGCCTCTCGGCGTTATGCAGTGGCCAAGTGGCCAACAAGCCGGAGCAAGGTCGACTCTCGTCGTTTTGCAGTTCGTTACAACATCTTCAGAGGCTTTCTTGGTTTGGATCATTTTCCTTCGCTGAGTCAATGTATCCACATGCACATGAAACGCACGATGAGATTATTAAATGCGTAAACACCTGGCAAATAGCTAGAACAGCACACGCAAATTAATAGAGCACATTACATGCCTCCCACCCTTTTGCAGCTTGCGACCAACTTTTACTGACAATGTTTTTTGTGGAGTGCACAGTGATGTTGCGGTAAAGTGACAACGAGAGACTTTGGAGATGAAACAAAATATTAGCAACACATACAATTTACTGTCAATGGAAAAATTGAGCTTGCGTATAAGATGTGCTGAGGGCAGGTTGAGGCTTGATAGGAGACTAATCAATGTAAAATCGGCGAATTGTCAAGATATGTTTTACTTAAGCACCTGAAACTTGTAAAATTTCGAAATACATCGTGGCGCAATGATCGGCAAGGCTGGAGTAGGATTTTGCGACGAAGCTCTGCCAAACATGAGCAGTTGCAGTGCTTTTTTCCACAGATAGCTTTGAGCTGCGATGTTGCCCGGATAGCTTTGTCGTGGGATGGCTTGGTACTGTTTCTGCAGTAGATAGCTTGCCGTAGTGAATGATATCTTGAGTTTGGAATTCGGGTTTTGTTCGCTGTGTGGTGTTGTTACATTTTTAAAAACGCCTTTATCTTGATTTGAGATTCGTTTTCATTTTAACACTTGTGTTTGTGATGCCTTTGGTCTGTTTGCTGTTGATCTGTGTGATTGTGCGACACTAAATCCTTTACTTGCGGAGTAAATCCTTTAGTTGTTGTTACTTTAATCTTTATCCTTATTTGAAATTCTCCCCTACTTTTACAGCTGCGTTTCGCTTGTATTTATTATGTCTCCTGTGAACCTACATAGTTGCTCTGTAGACGCAGTGACACAATGACAGCTGCTAACGTCACTTCCTGCGCCCTGTATAATTGACGAATATGCTGTTCAGGGTGTTAAATAAGCTGATTTGAACAGAGCTAAAGCGGAAGCAAATCCTCGAAAATGAGGCGAGCATGTTAGCTTGCCGCCGTCAGCTTAATGCGTACAGTGCACGTGGGAGTGAATGTCAAGCTAGAAAGCGGTCTTGCAAACCGTGAAAATGCAACATTCGCGTCAGTGCAAATGCGCGAAACTGCTAAAGGGCATTTGTGTCCACTGCATTCGCGCTGACATATAGGCAGGGTCATCCGCGTACAGTGCTGGTGAACACTTGCAACAAGTGGGGCGTTGTCGATAATCTGAAAATTTTTCACAACAACAGAGGCAGCCTTCGTGAACGTTACAAGTGAGGTCGTTTTATGGCCCCAGTGTCTGTAATTGCAACAAATAAATGAACTGTGACTAGTGATCGATAAATGCTTGCTCTGCCATTGGTTTAAGATCCAGGCGATGGAATACCACTTCACAATTAACTTCTGTTTATCAACTTCAAAAAACGTATGAACTGCCATTTGAACTCACATGGCAAACTTAATACCAGTGCGTAGTTTTGCTGTAGATTTGAGGGACAGCAACTCGTGCAGCTTTCCTCTGACGTAAGCACAGCGCAGCGAGGTGTGCTGTTTTCGTTGCTTGTTCGCGTGTGATGTCAATCCGTCCAGTCCCGTTTGTTGTTCGTGCCACAGCCTGTAGATAATGACTGTGGACGCATTTGTTTGCGCGCAAGTTGTTCAAATCGCTGGTTTCTGCAGCGACTGAGTTGATCGAATGGTTAAGCCAGAGATGCAAAACCTGCGGCCGTTCGGTCGCATGCGGCCTGCAATAAAAATGTATGCAACCGTACACATGTAATTTCAGACATAGATTATGGCGGCCGTGCGTCAATAGAACTCTTTGTCTACATAAGGATACTTGGTAGAAAGACGGCCATTTAGACGTGTGGAAGCACAATAGAAGCAATGCAAAAAATATCTTAAAATCACTGGCGGTCGTAACTTATAAAAATAAACGTAATGCGGCCGGCAATAGCGAAAAGGTTGTGCATCCTTGGTTTAAACGCTGCAGTCAAAAATAGGAACACTATCATCCCCGCGCCACACTGCTTTTTTGATGTTTTTCACCGATTTTTTTGTTTTTTTTAACACCATATGCTTGCCGTGCGTTTCGTGCGAGTTAATTTTGCGTCACGCGTTGTCAAAACTTCATTTTAATTCGCAAAAAGCAGAGTGACTCCTCTTCTTCCTCCACATCCAGAGCTGTCGCCGTACAAGTACGCTGGTTATCCTGCGCTGATCAAGACGGTGGTCGCCGAGACCAACGATGACCAGCTGTTCAGCAAGCCCGAGCCTCTGCTGGCCGAATCTGCCGAGCTCGCGTATCACATCGTCAACTGCTCGGCACTGAACGCTCAGGAGCTGAGAAGAGAAAACGGAATCGAAGTATGACTGTTTTTTTTTTCGAGCAAGCATTGCTTTCACATTTGTTGTGCTCTCTTAGCACTGTTGTGCGGGTTGGTGATAGCGTTTGGTGTTTGAGCAAACTCGAAATTTAATTGTCGTCTGAACTTCAGCAGTACGAACTCGCTAGTTTCTGCCCAGCGCTATGCAGGTCACGTCCTGTTCCAGTTAAACGAGTTGAGACATTTCGCGGAGCGAAGCAAAAGCTTTCTGCAGAAGGTTTTAATACAGTTAAGGCGATTTTTATTCTAATTGGATTAAAGTAAGATTTTGACCTGCTTCCAATATTTGGCAGATTTCGCACAAAATAAATGCTGATCCGCGTTGGCTGAACAAACTACTGGAACACTGTCAACAAATTTCGCCTGAAAACCTACCGCCTGCAGTGGGAGTTGCTCATATTTGAAATAAACCTTTGTGAAGCGTACTGACGCAAGTGCAACTCTCAACTCAAACCAGCCGAATGCTAATCAAAGATTTGCTATTGCGTCACCTCAACGTTTCAACTTGGCTTTCACCAGCTCTTCGAGCCGTAATTCGCTGCCTCGCATAGTGGGACCATACTCCATGTAATTCTGTTTCCTCATGCAATTTCAGGTCCTCCAGCTGGCTTTCTCTCGGTGTGTGTCCATGCTCTCGCAGTCGTCCACAATCGATGATCTTGCTGTGAGAGTGAGTTACCACATTATCCAGTGCTACTCTGTCTCTGCCCAGTTCGACGAGTGCAGGGAAAGGTTCATGAAGGACCCTAGTATTATCAAAGACATCAGCAGGGTGCTCTATTTCAAGGTAAGTTTTTTTGATTTTCTGGATTTTTATAAGTAGCTCATTGAGAAAAGCAAAATACTGACTCCCTTCAAAATAACTAGACGATTGAAATGAAGCGCTTTTGGCGCATCATCAAGCTTTCCTCATTCGGCGAAGAAGTGGCCAAATTCCTGTTGAATTTCATTGAAAATCAGCAATTCAGTCTCGTCAACAGGATCCAGGGATGGCTCCGGCAACCTCATTAAAGTCACGTGCCTGCAGTGCGAAATACCTTTATGCTCTGTCGAAGCCTGATCGCACGCTTGTTGACGGCAGTGTCCGACCTCCCACATTGGCTGCTCGCAGCATTTGCCAGCAGCAAAATTGTGATTGCTGCGAATTTTCAGTGATGGCAAGTTTAGCAACTTGTTGCCCGGTTTCGACATTGGATGTTCGCCATGCTCCAACTGCATGTGGGTAAGGCAGTGCTTGATCGTTTTTGCCAGCGGAACGGGGCTTGGCGCTGGTTTAATCCTGGGGTTTCCAAAACAGCAGCAACAACAACAACACGGTTTCTCGTGGTTGCCCTGTTTATTTTGACGACCAATAACTTCTGTGCAACTTTGGAGACTGATTTTGGTTGTCGATCAGATACTTTGTCTATTGTTCCATTTCCCATTAAGGCATCTAATTTGAACGACCAACTGCCATACAAAATTTGCTTTGTATTTTGCGCCAGAAAATAGTAAATGATAATAGCTCTTGGAGTCTTTTCATCCACGATGGATGTTTGTCGTCTGCTTGTTCGTCGAGGCATGATCATTCGCCACTAGCTCGCGCTGTTGAGTTGACCAAGCCAGGTTAAAGATTGGTTGGCATGGCACTTGAAGAGACCTTGCGACGAAGTTCAAGCTTTCGAACTTGAATGCAAAACATAATCTGCAATTTAATCTTGTGTGTTAGGATTACTTTAATTGATAGTTTGGCCTAATAATTCCACATTCCTGAGTAAAATCCAGGAGCAATTTTCGCGAGAGGTCTGTGGAAGTTTCGAAGAAATCAGAATGGGAGCGGGAATTTGCAAGGTTCGTTGGAGTTGGTTTAAATGTCGCTACTTTGTCATGTCAATCAGAATTCGATGGCAATCAAGAGATTTACGCTGCTGCATGCTTGCAAAACACGTTCGTAGAACGTGACGAGGCAAGCATGATAAAAGCCCCCCCCCGTGCATATTTTAAAACTCCTGATGCCGAAAACGAGCAACGGAGCGAGTGCGGTGAAATTTCTCGTTTGATCCCCCGCCTCGCCCACATAACAGTGACCCTGGAACGCAGTGTGACCAGGCCCGCAACTAGGGGGGGGGGCGAAGCGTCCCTGGAAAAATGTGTTGTAGGTAGTTTAAAACCATTGGACATAATAAAAAAAATTTGGTCCCCTCTCAGAAAACCCTCCGCCTCCCCTAACGTCCCAAGCCGGTTGCGGGCCTGGGTGTGACGGCACATGTCACAGCTGCACGCCTGGGCTTTCAGCAGCTTTCCGCGTACAAGCTTTGTCCACCGATGGCTCTTTGCTTTGGCGCTCTCAACATCGAGCCCGACAAAGCCACCGACCGCGAGTTGCTGCTGCTGTGTTTCCAACGTGTTTCATCGCTGTTTCATTAAAACGCTTCTACGATGTCGAGGTGGTTTCTGAAGTCATGACGCCTGTAGAGGCTTCATAAGAACTCGCTGCTGCCACTGCGACGTGTGAACTGCACGCTTGTCACAAAATATAAGGCTCCTGGTCACGCATTTGGCCGAGTTTCAAAGCGTGCGCAGCTGGGTGCACCTGCTCGTGACATGCCGCCATTGTGGCAAGCTCCTTACAAAAACCGCCGACGTTTGCAGAATTAATGAATCTTTTTCTTGTGTATGTGTGTGTGCTTTGCAACTCAGAAAAGAATAGATCGTGTATATTTTAAGGGGGCTGGAATTGCGATATGAAAAAGCCAACAGTGGGTCCAGACAACCGCATGCAGTTGCGCTGCCACCTGTAAGACATTTCCTGCTTTGTTTGGGTGGCAGTCAGCGCCTTGAGTTGCTACGAATGATAGCTTTTTTGAAGGAGATTTTCCCCCGCTTCATTGCCATGTTAAGATCACTGATTATCTACAATTCCAAGAGTGGAGGGATGGAGACTTTGTCCGTCGCCCTGGAGATATCGCAGGGTTTTCTTAATTTTTTTTGTATCGAAAAACACGTATTTGACAATTAACGTTGTGACTGTCGTTAGATCAAAAGTAGCGTAAAGACCAAATAATTCCTTTTGGCTTCACTACCATGCCAGACATCAACAATAACAAAAACAAAAAGCGTTGTCGCCACTTTTTTTTCCAGAACCTCCCCAAACTGTGTTGCGTGGCAACCGAATGCGTCAGTTCGTTTTCGATGGATGCCGCGCTCCAGACCCAACTGTACAAGGTCGGCATCATGTGGCATCTCCTCTCGTTCCTGTTCGAGTACGACTTCACTCTGGAGGAGGGAGGCGTCGAAAAGAGCGGCAGCACCAACCAGCAGGTCCTCCCCAACTTGCCAAACACGAATTTGCTGTGGTGTTGCAGAAATAGGAATCGTTTGACTTGGCACGAGAAGAGCCCTACATATATTCTGCCATCGTCATCAACCTGCGCTTTACGTCGTGGCAGGACGGCGCGTAGGCGCTTATTTCCTGACTTCGTATGATGGTGTGTCACGCGACACCCGCTTTCCTGTGCTTAACGCAGCTAAACGAGAAGAAACGTTTACGTTGTCACACTGGCGACGTGCCACATATCACAGCTGTCAGGTTTTACTGGGGGAGCAAGGGAGCAGGTCGCCCCTCTTGGTTCCCGTGCTGTCATTTTAACCCAGTGGTTCTCCAAAAATTTTTGTCCCAAGGACCATCTTCTCAAAAAAATGTCCGATGGCCCGCTTTGCTTGCTGGCACCTCATCAGCAACTAGTCGAAAGTGTATTGCACAAAAGGCCAGTGAACTCAAAGGGCATGTTTTATTAAGGGTTGCGGAGCTCTCTGTGGGCCACTAGAAATTCCAGGTGGCCCACTTGGACCACGTTGAGAATCACTGCTTTAACCCAATGATACGACACACTGCTTCGTGCTGGTTGTTTTAACGTGGCGCTGTTTTAGAACGGTCAACCGTTTCAATGTGGGTTGACTGCATTCGCTTCATTCCAAATAGCACCGCAAGTAGATAAAGCCTGTTGCGAATCCAGGCTTGAAGTTACTGAAGCATACGTCTTGAAATGTTTTTTTCCGGTAAATCGTTACGCGACGCAGCAGCAAGCTGCGTCTTGCTGTTTACATCCCGGTGTGAAGCGAAATTTCTGACTTCACACCATGCGCATGCACAGAGTAATATTCTCCAAACGAAATATGCTCAGAAAACTAATGATTAGGGCTTAGGGTTTGGTGTTTAGGTAAGTGTGTCGGGTTAGGTTTGGGTTAGTCTTAGACATCAATTATTTTTCTTTTTCTAAGTCCAATAATTTTCAGAGGTTATAGTTATTCCCGTTCTGTAGGTTGTTGTGGGTATCTCACATCTAACCAAAAGTTTTAATTTGCACAACACACATCAAAAAAGCAAACGCCCAACTTTATTCCTTGACTCTGAGAAGCAAAATAACTGACAAACAATAATAGGGCAGAAATATTGGCAGAGGTCACAAATTTCCCCCTGACACCGTCCATCAGTGCGTCATTGGTAATCCCCCGATTGGTGAACGCACGAACCAGTGTAGTATGCGTCACTGCTCGCATGTTGTTCAGTCATTGCGTGTCAGGAACGTTTTTCGCTCGCGCGCTGTGCAAGTCCAATATTGCGACCGAACCTTACAACTCCAGCAGCAGTTTGCGGAAGTTTTCAGGCAAGCAAAATATATGCGACTGTTCAGAGATGCGTGACGTATCGAATCGATGTTTCAGGAACTCGCCAACCGACTCGCGCGCCTGAGCATCAACGCCCTTGCTTGCCTGGGGGGTTACCTGACCCCGGACACGCGCAATCCTCTCGTGCACAAAACGCTCAACTCCCTAATAACCCCCTATCTCGCGAAGCAGCTCGCGCTAAGCAACTACGCCGAGGTAAGTTAAGTTTAGCGCTGTGCTTGTCGCATGCAGTTTAGTTCTGTTCTTTTTTGCACTGATACATTTCGGTCACTTGTCCCATGAAAACTCGGCGTGTTCACTAGTCTATTGTTTTCGGACATAATGACCGAATTGACTTAATTTTTTTCGGTAATCAGAAAACACTTCGGTCTAAGATCGAAAAAAAGTAGGTTTAGTTTGTTTATTCGTATTCTTCCGCGGCAGACGCTGAAGCTACTCAACTGCAACACGAGGAACCCCCACCTGGTGTGGAACAACGAGACGAGGATCGAACTGACCGACTTCCTTAAAAATCAGCAGCAGGATATGAGATCCGTGCGTGGAACTTACGTGTTGTGTTAAAAAAATCTGTCGGTTTCAAATCGTGCAGGAGTTCGTAAGATCCAAGGAAAACGTCGAAGTTCAATTAGCGTCCGAATCTTGTGCTCAAACCGCGTGTTTGAAAACGTTTGGTTTTTGCTTCGTTCGATTTGTTCAAACCAGTCCTTTTCAATTTAAGTTTATGGGAAGGTAATAATGCTTCGCTGGCACCAGAATGTTTCTCCAAAATCTCGCTTGGAGCGCTTGCAACGTGTTGGCGCCGGCCTCATTTCAAAAGTAACATGTTGGGAGTTCATCAGGACGAACATAGAAACGATCCTTATTTTTCACGTAATTCTAAACATGTCAACGTAAAGTGACGTCGACAAAGTGCTTGGATGCGTCTTTTTCCGCTTTCCTTTCTTGGAAAGCGAATCTTTCAACTCTGTGCAAAAAACGTTTCAACTTGTCTCAAAACACAGGAAGAGTTCGATCCATCCGCCGGCATCGACTTCGTGTTCAGTTCGTTCAGGAAGGAATTGATCGTCGGCGAAATATTCGTGAACGTTTTCAACGAACAGCCCACTTTCGCTGTGGAGGTGAGCTTCGTCGCGTGGCCTGTTTGTTTGAGAATTAAATCATAGGTTCCTTGCTGTGGAGAATAACGTTTCTTGCATGGTTTTGATTTTTTAAATATTTCGCGTTGCATTTATTCACAAGCAACCTGCTTCCATGTGTGTCTGGGGTGGCCAAACAAGGGGGGGTCTGTGCCAAGGACGGGTAGGGCCCGTGGCCTTTTTTAGGCATGCATGTCTATCCATGATTAGATGGAAACGCTAGTCTGCCACGAAGCTTAAACTTGTGCTGTATGTCGCCCGGTATTACTAGGCGTGGCGTTAATTAAATCCAAACGAACATCACACACACACGTACACACTGGGACTACAGGGAAGTCTACCCGTGCATTGTTTACCGTCAGGATTTTGCACCGTCGTCAGTAGAAGTGCGAGGACGGCAGTGCACGCGTTGTGCTGCAGCTTTGGGAGGAAGTGACGGATTAGATTGTATCGACGCAAACTCCAATCAATCAGTTACGTCGCTGTTGGTCGCCATGGGTGGTCTCAAAAAACGTGTTACGTTCTTAAAATTCTTGTCATCCCGAAGATTACGTGAAACTTAAATTGCAATCACTTCCTTATCTACTGTGGTGACCCTTTTTCAAACTTCCAACTTGACTTTAGAGCAGTGATTTTCACCCTTTATTTATACCGCGACACATGATTATAGCAACCCACTGTAACGCAAAGACCCCCATCTAGGGCTCGAATAAAGCAAATGTAATACAGCTGTGTACATGAAATACCTGGTGGCGGCCCCCTCCAAAAATGTTTCACGACCACTTTGGGGGGGGTTCGCGCCCCCAGGTTGAAAACTACTGCTTTGGAAGCGTGCATGTCAGGGTGGAAGAAAGGTTGCTTCTATGACTATTCACCAACTGCTTGTCATGTGTTTGCCGGCCTTGCAGTGTGACGTGAATCCTGGCGCTCGAAGTGATGAACTCTCCTGCGCGGAGGGCTCCACGCCGTCCAATAATCCGCGCAATTAACTCGCAGGGCGCGCGCCCAATAATCCGCGCAATTAACTCGCACGCGTGTCGCGTGTCACGTTTTTTACTATTCAACTGTTGCTCGATTGAAGCAGCGATTGTCTGAGCACGACCGCATAAATTTTTGCACTGTCGAGAATTCTGGAATGAAAATTAGATATTGATCTCCCTGCCGTGTATGTCAACTTAAGGCGAGAGAATTTGCGGTCGACCTTAGTCCATTTAGCCGCAAAATTGCGGAGTTTAGGAGAACTGCTGATTTTACATCTTCGTTTTAAGGATTTGAACGTTTTTTTTCGACACATTTTTCACAAGTTCGGGAAGATTTATCCGACTTCACCTTTTCATGCGAGTGCGGTTGGCGAACTTGGTAGCCGGCGATGATAGTCGTGTTTCGCGTCCAGCGCACTTCAGTGTTTACCCCCCACCAATCAGAGATCGCCGAAGCGGAACCGGAAGCTCCTCCTCTTCCCATGTATGGACTGTGTGTTGGGGAATCGAAGGTCGCCACGTCATAATGGCGATCAGAATGCGTCTTTCAAAACTTCGTCCATTGGTATTTTGCCGTGTCACCTCTGTTTACTATAAATATGAAAAATCTTCTGGACAAACTTTCTTTTATACATGAGCACAGTGTTTTTTAAGTTGTTTTGAGTGACCGGAATGGTTTCTCAAATTATTCTAACAGTCTCTCAAAACACACTAGAAACTCGCTTTACTACCGCCATCAAAACGCGTTAACACCTTGCCTTCCGACCATCACCGTATTCAGACAAAATGGTTGCGGTCTCTCAAAACAACTCAGGGGTCAGCAAGGTCAAGGGTCAGCAAGGTCAAACCTGACAAAAACCTGTGTGCGCATGTTGGCGCTATGGAGCGGATCGACGCCGCGCCCATCTTCTCTTCGCGGCGCTGGAAACTTGACCTTCCTTCTCGGACGATGCGATAAATCAGTCAAGGAGGCATAGTTTTAAAAATCTATCAACTCGTTTTTCGTTTCCAGAATCCTCAGATGTTCGCGACGAAGTTGATCGACTACCTCGGATCACAGAGCGAGGTAAGGTCGTCGCTCAAATGTGTTAAGAACAATCGGGTGTTGATGCGTTTGATTCTTTTCCAATTCAAACATTTCTGTCAATTTTTAGTCGCGGGCAACTTCATTCGCTTTGCATTTTTTGGTTGCGATGCAGCTGATAAGTTTTTGTCAGCAGTTTTTATTCAAAATTCGTGTAGATTATGTTTGATTAACAAGGCCCCAGCCAGTGTGGCCCGCAATTGACGTTCGCATGGAATCGTTGCTGTACGATCTGTTACTTAATTATAGCATCGGCGCTGCAGCAAGTATCATTGATCAAACTGCAATTTGTTAACTCCGCGAATAATTTGTGAAGGAGAACTGATCACTTCCACTGCATTTGTCGTAAACTGTTTGCAGTTGGAAGCATGGAATGCTTGTTGTTATATTTGTCATCTTTTCGTCGGAAAAATTTATCAAATGACAACAAATCTGGGGTCGGTGATTTTATTTTCATAAAGTGAAAAATCCGCAATCAGTTGTGACTTGGACAATGCGTCGCCAGAAACCGCGTGTTTTTCTGATCGTCGTTGGTTTTCGCAATCGTCGCGCGATGACATGATTCAACGAACGACCAGACCCTATGACGTAGTGCACCCCTCGTTCATGGCACTCTGGCCTTGCAGACCTCGCATGGATGCTGGGACAGGGGCCGTACTGAGACGGTGCGCTGGCATATCTGCGTGGGGCGGTGAAAAAAAATCGTTAAAAATGCGGCAGAGGCACTTCAGACCGCCATACTGTGTGATCAACCATCGAGCGGACGTCATGCCAGGGGACAACAAACTGTTTGAGGTCACGGCTGAGAGAGCAGAGCTTGTTAGTTTGCTCTTAAGCAGCAAACTGTGTTTGTGGAAATGTTAACGACCCCCAACCGCCGACCCGGCTTCGGTTAACGCGCCCCCAGCCCCAAGAAAACTTTTGTCGGACTGCGTTGATCCTGCGGCGCGTGGTCCTGGTTAAGCGCAGACTTCCCGGGTTCAGGAAGTTAACGTTGTTTTGACGTTTCCGCGACATTGGCTGTGTGATGTGAAGGAGTTTTCAGGCGCTGCGAGAGGGTTAAAGTGCACACTGTTTATTCGCCAGCAAAAATGAACATGTCACGCACGAGATCTTAATGCGCTTGACTGTCGTGCACCTGGGACAGCGTTGGCACGCGAAACGCATCACGCACAAGCTGCTCGAAGCAACATTGCCCACCGAAGATCGATTGGGCCCTGACTGAGAAATGGCAAAAAACGTACTCTTCGGATTCCAAGCTGAATTTCTATCGTCCACGGACATGAACTCGCGAAGCCAGGGGTGTGGTCGTTTGCTCGATTCCGTTGGGCCTTGGCCTGACCATGCAGCCGGCAATTAACAAATCACCTTCGATTTGATTGTGTTTTTCAGTATATATTTAGTTACATAGCAATGTGTAAGCACCAGCGCGAACAAGGCTTGAACGATAATACTCAGATCAAAGCTGGCGCAATCTCGGACGAGAAACTCCAGAACTGCTACGCGGCCTTGCAAGCCTTGTATAACGTCATAAAGAACGTTCCGGGTGAGTCATAAAGAACGGGTTCTTTACGTGTTTTGTAATGTTCCTGTTTCAGAAGTAACTTGTCATGAGTGCCTTTTCCTGGCTTGCCCGGTTGCAAAATGCATTTGGTCGAAAATGGCCATACGCCTGCAAGGGCTCATAGAAACAAACATGCATACTTCGCACACTAGGATTCCTCCGCTATCGCTTTGTCTATTCTGGTAAATAGTCGTGCCCGTACCTTTGCAATCTGGAGTGAAGGTCGTCGTTGTTTGTGTGTGGTCATCGCATCAAGGAAAGTTGTTCTGAAATATAAAATTGCCGTTTCCTTTAAGCTTTCGCTTGCGTAACAGTTCAGCGTTGTTTGACCAAACAATCGGCTGAAACCAACCTTCAACTTTCATGCGATGCTTTTGATGTTGTGAAGCAGCAGCTGCTGCTAGCGTTTGTTTTCTTTTGCAGCTAAACCGTTACCTTTATGATGCAACAATCGCGCTTGTTACGGTCGTTACGCGGCTCTGTTTTGTAAAACAACACGCGGTTCGATCTCAGCCTGCTGTGTTCCGTCAGCGCATCGAGACTGTGTTTGTTTGCAAAAGAGCATTTCGAAGTAAACGCTCCTCGCCGGGGAAAACGTCCCAGAACAGTAAACACATGGTCACTTTTGTGGCAACTTTGACTTTCGCCTCGGATCCTTGATTCCTACACGGTCCCCTGTGGTCTGTTGCTATAGTCAACCAATCTCGGGTGCATGAAGTGGCTCGCTGAGGACTAGTGACGCGAGTGGGGGAAAACTGAAAAAGGGTCCTATTAATTTATCAACGCCGTTTGGCTGGCTGCAACGAACGAGCTGCGCACCATAAATAAAAAAACTAACATCTGCATTTCATTTCTGAACCCGCCATCGATGAAAATCGATGTGACATTCATGCGCGCTTCCGAATATCTTAAAGTTGCAAAAGAATTATCAAAAACTCTGCCTGTTCAAAGCTGCTATGGTGATCTTCTGAACCGTAGTGGAGTTTCGTTGTTTGCCAACACAAGTTTCACCTTGAAATGAATCATTCTAACCCGGAACGGAAACTGGTGACGTCCTTCAAACGAAACTACAGTAATTCCTTCGCCAGCAGTTAAGCACTGACGAAACTGGTGATTCCCAACCGGTTACTGCGGCACCCTAATATATCATTAAAAACACATTGATAAAATGCCGTCAAACCTTAAAGCAAATCGCCGTGGGTTCGAAACCGGGCACCGCAAATTATGTTTACGATCTGTAAGGTGCCGCGAGCCTGAAAAATAGGTTGGTGAACACTGGGCTAAACTTTGCGAATCCCAGTCATTGTATTAGGGAATAAGTTCACGCGGCCAGTTGGTTCCGGCGCACATCAAGTGGTGCAGCAGGCGCTTCATAATGCGCATTACAATGGCGTATCAAACAACATCCGTGTGAGTGAATGCAATTGTTCTTCGCCTAGAAACAAAATAGTCTCCACTGTGGTCGCCCCCCGGCAACAAAAAACAATGCCGAACTTTCGAATGACCCCAATTGTTGACTGAACGCCATTCTTCAGCGTCGACACCGTTTACACGTTCGCAAGAATCACAGCTCTGTTCGTCGCGCAGGTCTGGAGACGGTCTGCGTCGGTAACTTCAAGCTGATCGTGTCGTTACTTCACGTCGAAAACGCTGCCAAGATGCAAGTGAAAGCCCTGGAGGTGAGTTGCTCCTGGGCATGACGTGGTGGTGGTGGTGCTAATTGAACCCATCATCAATCGCACTGAAGATGATCGGCGCAAAACTACGGCCTACCTGGGCTCGCAGTCGTCCGTTCTGGTGGCCAGGGCGGTCTACTAATGGCCAGGATGGTCTGCTAATGCCTGGAACGCTTCTGTACACACAGTGTAGAAAATTATCCAGGGCTGTTTTGACTGCAGCGGTAGAAGCCGCTCCGCTCTGCTCTGCTTCTTTCGCGAAGTGTGAGAAATGCGTTGCCATAACAACCGCGATCAGCGACGAATGCTCAGTGGCGTCATTGCCTTGAGGTGATGTCATCCTCAGCAGCCCATGTCTCGGCGACAAAGCCCCCCCGACGCTTCTTGGGTGTTTTGCTGCGTGGGTGCGAGCTCGCCTGGTTGTTTTCCTTCCATCAACTGTGTTGTTGTTTCCCTCCCACCAGCTGCGTTGTTGTTGCACGGAAAAGGCGTGATCGGAAATGACGTGTTTAGCTTGTCGTCGTCCGGATCTCGTTTGTTTATCGCGACCTCCGCTGCCACGATCCGACCTGCGCTGGTGCGGGCGTTCGCCTGCTGTGGGGCGGGCGTCCTTCGTAACTTCGAGTCGTCGTCACTTCGGTTTTGTTTCTCGAAACACCCCCTGGTTTTCAGCAAGCCCCTCATATATTTGATCACTCCACACCAAGCCAGGTCGAAAAACACCTGGCCCTCGGTTGGCCTCTGGTCCGCTTTCGCGTGTTTTTTTAGCCAGCAGGACTTGGCTCGTCATTCCTGGGACGTTTTGGCCACATGGCCAAAGCTTCGTGGCCGCGATCTCTTTGTTCCGTTTAGTTGGTGTTTCCTTGAGAGCACTGGAAATATTAGAGGAAAAAAGTGTTTTATTGCGCAAAGAGTACATGGCCGCGAATCGGCGTGTAACAGATTTCGTGGCGTGGAAGCAGCATTCTGTGCTCGTGCGTTGCCTTCATTGTTTGTCGGGTGGAAAAGCTCAGTTCGTGCGCGGTTCAAGACAGGCGGTGGTGCGGGTGCAACAAGAAAAACAAGTTGACGGTGCATCGCTGTGTGACGAATCACGTGCATTACGTAATGGGCTCGAAACCAACGCTCTTCCAAGTCGCGACAGCAGGCCGTCGCACTCAGCGTGAACTCGATGCTTGCTCCGCGCTGCAAACAGTCTGCTGGGGGGTTCTCCCCCCCTGATGTTTACCACACTGCCATTGCACACTGAACTGGTCGTTCCGAAATTTTTTCATTCGCTGCAAACAAACAGGTCGGCGACAACCAAGTGCGTGTGATTGGACACTCGTAGCGTTAAGGTTCCCCCGCCTTCTTTTTCTGACGTAGTGGTGGTCTCAGTTCTAGAGGGGGAACGCTGAGCAGGGTTGTGGAGTAGAAGTCGCAGGGAGGCAGAGGTTTTTGGGTGGAGTCGGAGTCGGATTTCTAAGATACACGCGTCGGGGTTTAATTTTCTTATCCGACTCCGGAAGTCCAATTGAATCATTTTATATATTGCACTCCCAGCTCGTGCCTGTTGAAATGATAGTTTCTTTTGAACTTTTTATGGAAACAGAGAATTCTTGCTTTGTACCACGATTTCCATTGATTGCTGGTTGCTACGAAATTCTTGACAGTCAAATTTCATTCATTCATGTTATGTTAAGAAGTTCGAGTCGGAGTCGGAAATTTTGGAAAGGCCGGTGTTGGAGTCGGACATTTTACCACCTCCGAATCCGCGACCCTGATGCTGAGGACATAACTCCTTGCGATCCAAGAGGCTGGACACTGATGCCAGGCATTTACACCGTCCATGTAAACGAACTTGGGATGAGCGCCGGGACGTTTTCATTGCCCACCCCCCAGGT